>ERZ1370068.9821-contig-8570_pt1 | contig 32672 bp, 41 predicted proteins | sample MGYA00561227_ERZ1370068 | MGnify/ENA primary metagenome ERZ1370068 (study PRJEB38410, sample SAMEA6850437) | metagenome | study: Metagenomic assessment of the ecological functions of the soil: analysis of the soil microbiota associated with the...
CGCATCGATATTACTGCTTCGTTCAGTTACGCCATTGCCCATTACTAGATTCTGGAGACGTCTGCTGCGCTTCGAGGACGGCGTGAGCGTCACGCGCGCCGACATCGAGGCGCTGCTGCGAGTGGAACCCGACGGCCGCGCCCACCGCGAGATCGCCTTCACGCCGGCGCGCGTGATCCTGCAGGACTTCACCGGCGTCCCTGCGTGGTCGACCTCGCGGCGATGCGCGAGGCGATCGTCGCGCTCTGGGCGGCGATCCGCAGCGCGTCAATCCGCTCGCACCTGCCGAGCTCGTCATCGATCACTCGGTGCAGGTCGACGAGTACGGCATCGCGAGGCGCTGGCTGCGAACACCGGCGATCGAGTTCGCGCGCAACCGCGAGCGCTACGCGTTCCTGCGCTGGGGCCAGACGGCGTTCCAGAACTTCGCGGTCGTGCCGCCGAACACCGGCATCGTGCACCAGGTGAACCTCGAGTACCTGGCCGCGTGGTCTTCGAGCGAGCGCAACGGCGGTGCGGCGCGCCTATCCCGACACGCTGGTCGGCACCGACTCGCACACGACGATGATCAACGGCCTCGGCGTGCTCGGCTGGGGCGTCGGCGGCATCGAGGCGGAGGCGGCCATGCTCGGCCAGCCGGTGACGATGCTCATCCCGCAGGTCATCGGCTTCCGGCTCGACGGGCAAGCTGCCGCAGGGCGCGACGGCGACCGACCTCGTGCTCACGCGTCACGGAGATGCTGCGCAAGAGGGCGTCGTCGGACAAGTTCGTCGAGTTCTTCGGTGACGGTCTGGCGAACCTCTCCCTGCGCTCGCCGAGCCGCGCCACCATCGCCAATATGGCGCCCGGGCACGGCAGCGCGCTGTGGCCTGTTCGATCGATGGGAGACGGTGCGCTATCTGGAGCTCTCGGACACGCTCCGCCGCGAGCGCTGTCGAGGCTCGTCAGCGCCACAACATCTCGCCAGGCCCAGGGCATGCGCTGGCGCAACCAGGGCGCGCAGGCCGCGCGCTACACCGACGAGCGCCGAGCTCGACCGGGCACCGTGGTGTCCGGGCAGCCACGGCGGGCCGAGCCGGCCGCACCGGATCACGCGTGCCCCTGACACCCGGAGGCATGAAGAGTCTACCAGAGCAGCGCCAAAGAGATCGCCGGCGAGCGCGCGGCGCGCAGCGCCGCCCGGCGCAGCACGGCGGTGACGCTCGACCGGGCAGCAGTTCTGGCGCGTGCTTGGGACTGGCGCGGTGCTGATTGCCGCCATCACCAGCTGCACCAGCACGTCTGGCCCCTCGGTAGATGCTCGGCGCGGGACACGCTTTGGCACACGTAAGAGCGCGCGCACGCGGACTCAAAGCGCGGCGCTACTGGGTAAAAAGCAGCCTTGCACCCGGCTCGCCGTCGTCCGGTGACGGATTATTTCACCGACGGCAGAGCGTACTCCAGGACCTGGCCGCCGTCGGCTTCGACCTGCGTGGGCTACGGCTGCAGCTGCTTGCCATTGCTCGAAGGCTTCGCCCGGTGCTCCTCGGCAGCGGCATGGCACGCCGTATCCGAGGCGCTGCCGCGCGGCGGCGCGCACTGTTCTGCCGTTCAGTCCACAGCCACGGGCGCCGCCTCGCGCTGGCCGTCCAGCGGGAAATGCTCATCAGGGTGAACGTGACTGTGTAACGCGCTCGTCCTCGGGACGGGCGTAGCCTCACGTGCACGCCTGACCACCTGGGATCCTGCGCGACGACGGATGCTGGGTGCCGCGCGGATCAGCTCAGGCTCCGGTAAGGACCGGAGTCGTCATGGAGCCTGCGGGCCCCGCTGATGAGCCCGGAAGCGCGACTGAAGCCCGGTTACGTCCTTTCTGGCAGGTGCCCCGCGCGTTCTCCACGACGGGCGAGCACGAACGCAGCTGTACGCTGGCATTCGCGCGCAGCTGCTCGGTCATGTTGCTCGCCGATGGCTCGATCGGCGTTGCCGGGCAGGGACGGATGAACGTCGGTCAGGCCGTCGATCGCGAAGCGGTTCTGAACGACATCCGAGTCGGTAGAGCGGCAAGCGCGCCCGATCGCCGCGCGCCTGGCGACCGCAAATGGTCCGGTTGGCAGCTGCCGCGCGTGGTACTAACGCAGGCCGCTCTGTGGCGCTGCCGGGCGTACGAGCGAGGCCGGCACGCATCAGGCCGGGGCACTTTCAGCTGCCAGATTTTGGCGCTGCCGGACTGATGACTGCCCGCTCGCGGTGGTGCTGCAGTTCCTCGCTCGGGCTGATTCAACGCGCCGACCATCCCGCGTTACTCAGGCCAGGAGCGCGATCGAACGAACTCCACCACCTCCATTCTTGAGTATCAAACCGGAGGCCAGATGATCTTCGAGACGATACGGGGACTAATCAATCTACCTGAATATATATAATACGCAAAAACACGAGCTGATCACGTTTGACGTTCTGATAAACACATAAGCGGGTAAAGGCGCGAAAAATCGAGGCAGGTTACCAGGGGCTTTCCTTTTGTGACGCATCGGGTTCCGCTACTAAATCGACAAGACCCTGCGCATGATGCGGCGTGATCTACAGCCTGATTGGATTCGGTCAATCGGCAAGATTGTGGATTCGGCCGATCAGCTCCACGAGGCTTCACCAGGCCCGCGGCGAGCTTTCCCATTCGCCCCACAGCGCATAGACTTGGCCGCCGCCGGGACCAGAGCGCAGAAACGCCGGTATTCCCCACTACTCACGCTGCTTGCCGGCCACACGATGCTTCACGACTGCCGGATGCCAGCGCCCGCAAAGTTCGCCCGCTGCACCGAGCTGCGACTTTCCCGCCCCCGTGCAACTGTTCGAACTGGCGTGCGCAGCTGGTTCGCAGGCGCTGGCGTTGACCAGCGTTGCTGGCCAAACGTTACTGCGTCGAGAAGGACGCCCGCTCGCTGCGACACTTTGCGCTTAAGGTCGTGGACAGCGCGCTGCCGACAAACGCAGGGTATTCGACTCGCCATGAATGATCTGCGACCGTTCGTCACGCCGCCGGCACGGTTGCGTCCCCAACTGCATCAACCACGCTCTGGGCCCGGCCAGGAGATTTCCGCCGCCGTGAAGGCCGGCGATCTCACCGCCGCGGTACTCTCGGCAACCGCAACTTCCAGGGCGCGTGCACCCGGAAGTGCGCATGAACTTCCCTGGCCTCCCCGCCGCTAGTCGTGGCGTACGCGCTCGCCGGCACCGCTGGACATCGACCTCAGCAACGAGCCGCTCGGCATCGGCCGCGGACGGCAAGCCGGTTTCTCGCCGACATCTGGCCGAGCGACATGGAAGTGCAGGAGACGCTGCGGCGCTCGATCGACTCGCAGATGTTCCGCGGCACAGCCGCAAGTGTCGTTTCGAGGCGATGCCAACTGGGCGAGCATCAAGGTGCCGGCTGGTAAGCTCTACAGCTGGGACGCCAAGTCCGCACCTACGTGAAGAACCCGCCATACTTCGAGGGCGACGATGACGACCGCGCCAGCCTCTGGCAGACGTCCGCGGCGCGCGCGTGCTGGCGCTGCCTGGGCGACTCGGTCACCACCGACCACATTTCCCCGCCGGCAACATCGTCCGAGATCAGCCCGCGGCGCGCCCGTCACCGTGGCAGCAGGCGTCGAGCCGAAGGACTTCAACTCCTACGGCGGCCGGCGCGGCAATCATGAAGTGATGATGCGCGGCACGTTCGCTTCATCCGGCTGCAGCAACCTCCTCGTTCCCGGCGTCGAGGGCGGCGTCAACGTGCATCTGCCCGATGGCGAGCAGGCCTCGATCTACGATGTGGCCATGCGCTACAAGCAGGAGGGGACGCCCGCTCGTGGTCCTCGCCGGGCCGCGAGTACGGCACCGGCTCCTCGCGCGACTGGGCCGCCAAGGGCACGATGCTGCTCGGCGTAAAGGCAGTCATCGCCGAGAGCTTCGAGCGCATCGCATCGCTCGAGACCTGATCGGCATGGGTGTCGCACCGCTGCAGTTACCAAGTGCAGCCAGACGCAACGGTCTTACTGGCGCGAGCTCAGCGGCCGCGAGGTTTTCGTCGTCAGGGCCTGCGGCGCGGCGGTGCGCGACGTCACGCGCGACGCCCGATCGGCGGCACAGCCGATCGTAGTTCGCGGCACGCCTGCGCATCGACACGCCGCAGGAGCGCGAGTACTACCGCCACGGCGGCATCCTGCAGCTACGTGCTGCGGCAGCTGGCCGCGGCAGGCAGCGCAGCCTGACGGAGTTCCGACGCGCCGGCGGAGCGGCGCGCGCCCGTCGCGCGCACTCGCGACCCGCTCGTGGCCGTGTTTGACCTTGACGGCACCATCACGCGGCCGCGACACCGCCGTGCCCTACGTGTGCCGGATTCACTGCTGCGCCATCGGCGCGCCTGCCGCAGCTGCTGGGCGTCGTGCCGGCCTGCGTGCTGTTCCGTGCTGCGGCGCCGACCGCGGGGCGCTGAAGTCCGCCTTCATCCGCATGACGCCTGGGATGGTCGGCGCGCGCGCGCGATCGGAGACCTGGACCGGCACGTTCGTCCGGCGGCCTGCTGGCGCGCGGCATCTTCGCCGATGCGCTGCAAGCGCCTCAGGTGCCACCGCGCGCATGCGGATTTCCTGAGTGCTGCTCAGCGCCAGCACCGGACCTCTACGTGCCGCAGATCGCTCGTGCGCTCGGGTTCGCGCAGTCACTCTGCACGGGGTTCTGGAATGGAACGGCGACGTACTGGTGGGCCGGCTACACCACACTCGAACCGCGGGCGCGGAGAAGGTGCGCTGCGTGAACTGCTGCGGGCCCAGCATCACGCCGGCTGCATCGCCGCGTACGGCAACTCCGGCAGCGACCTGACCGCACCTGCGCATGCGTCGACCGGCCGCTGCTGGTGAACGGCAGCCGCGCCGCGCGCGCAGGCGGCCGCGCTACGGCATTCCGCTGTGCAAGCTGGCGCTGAGCGCCAAGCGGCCAGGAGCCTACATCGACGTGCGGATCTGCCACAGCTCCGGGAAGAATTTGAGCTCCAGCGCCTTGGCGAGATAGGACACCCCGCCGGTGCCACCGGTGCCGGGCTTGCTAGCCGATGATGCGCTCAACCGTCTTCAGGTGATGGCGGCGCCACAGCTGGAAGTTGTGGTCCAGGTCGCACGAGGCGCTCCGGCCAGCTCGTACAGGTCCCAGCCCTGCTCTCTCGGCGTTGTGAGTACACGCCGAGCCACGCGCCCGCCACCTGCTTGCTGGCGCGGTAGGGCTGGCTGAAATCGCGCGCGTGAGGTAGTCTTCCGCGAATCTCGTAGCCGCGGCGGCTGAGCGAGGCGCAGCACCTCGTCGTACAGCGACGGCGTCTCGAGCGCGCGCGCGGCAGTCGCGTACGGCCTGCGGATCGCGCTGGTGCACCGTGACCATGTCGGCGTTCTTGTTGCCGAACAGGGAATTCGAGCAGACGGTACTGCAGCGACTGGAAACCTGAAGGAGCGCCCGAGCGCGTTGCGAAACGCCGAGATACTCGGAACGGGCGTCAGGGTCGAGAGCACGTTCCCACACCGAGATCAGCTGCGTCTGGGTGCGCGAGATGCGCGCCAGCATCTTCAGCGCCGGATCCAGGTCGTCGCTCGCGCACGCAGCGCATGGCGGCGGTGAGCTCGTGCAGCATCAGACGCATCCACAGCTCAGACACCTGATGCACGATGATGAACAGGATCTCGTTGTGCTCGGCCGAGAGCGGCTTCTGCGCAGCCAGCAGCTTGTCCAGCTGCAGGTACTCGCCGTACGAGATTGAGCTGCCGAGGTCCCAGTGCACGCCTCGTCGGCCAGTTCCACCCGCTCGGATTTGTCGTACGGACCCGGTACTCATGGGGACGATGGTACACGTCGCTGACTCGGCGGCAACCGGCGCCGCAAAGGGCGCAGCGGCCCGGGCAGAATCCGCTAGGATCGCGCGCCAGTGTTTGCCGGCGATTCCTGCCAGAGCCGTGAACCAACCGATCCTCGAAGTACGCGATCTGGTGAAAGCAGTATCCCGCCACCACCGCGGTGGCGGGCGTCGTCCTTCAGCGTGCCCGAGGGCATCTGCTTCGGCCTGCTCGGTCCGAACGGCGCCGGCAAGACCACCACCATCGAGATCATGGAAGGCATCCTGCCGCCGACCTCCGGCGAGATCCGCTACCGCGGCGAGCCGCTCGGGGCGCGCGCTTCCAGGAGCGAGCCGGGATCCTGTTCCAGAAGACCGCCCTGCAGGACTTCCTCACCGTGCGCCAGAGCATCGCGCTGTTCCGCGGCCTGTACGCCACCGGCCTCGACGTCGAGGAGGTGATCCGCCTGTGCGCACTCGAGAAACTGCGCCGAGCCGTGACAGCCGCAAGCTGTCCGGCGGCCAGCAGCCAGCGGCTGCTGCTGCGCGATCGCGCTCGTGAACGACCCGGCGATGCTGTTCCTGGATGAGCCGACGACCGGCCTCGACCCGCAGGCGCGCCGCAGCTTCTGGGAGCTGGTCGCAATCGATCAAGGCGCGTCGCAAGACCATCATCCTCAGCACGCATTACATGGAAGAAGCGGAGCTGCTGTGCGATGAGATCGCCATCATGGATCGCGGACGGCTCCTCGCCATGGGATCGCCGCGCACGGCTGCTGCACGAGCACTTCGCGGAGGTGATGCTGGAGCTGCCGCGCCAGGCATTCACCGCCGGCGGCGCGCGGCCGCTGCAGCTCAGCGATCATCGAGGCCGCCGAGCGGGTCGAGATCAGCACCCACGACGTGGAGGGAACGCTGCGGCAGCTGCTGGAGGCGCAGGTGCCGCTGGCGCAGCTGCGCATCCGGCCGGCGAATCTGCGAGGACCTGTTCCTGGAACTCACCGGCAAGGAGCTGCGCCCATGATCAAGCGCCTGCTCGCGGTGCTGCACGCGCGCAATCTTGAGTTCGTGCGTGACCGGGGCACGCTGCTCTTCACGCCATCCTGCTGCCCGTCATGCTGGTGGTGGGCATGGGATTCGTGTTCGGCGGCCCGGAACGGCCGCTGTTCAAGGTCGGGCGTGCGTGACGCGCCGGATCGACCGCGCAGGCCAATGCCTTCCTGCAGCGAACGCTACGTGGAGTTCGTGGCCGAGCCGGACGAAGCGAGCGGCCATGCACAAGGTCACTCACCAGCAGATCGACCTGCTGCGTCGAGCCTCGGGCCGCCGCTGCGCTACTGGGTCAACACCGATTCGCCCAAGGGTTACATCGTCGAGAAGCTGCTGCTGGCCGCCGGACCCGCAGGCCCACCAGCCGGTGGTCGCGGCGCTGCGGTGCGCTACGTCGACTGGCTGTTTCCGGGCATCCTCGGCATGAACATGATGTTCAGCTGCCTGTTCGGCGTCGGCTACGTGGTGGTGCGCTACCGCAAGAGCGGCTTCCTCAAGCGCCTGCACGCGACCCCGCTCACCGCGCTTCGAGTTCCTGAGCGCCCAGGTGCTCTCGCGCCTGGGTCTGATTCTCTTCGTGACCGCGATCCTCTACGCCGGCATCGGCACGATCATCGGATTTCACAGCGCCGGCAACATGGCGCTGCTGCTGCTGGTGGCGGTCCTCAGTGCGCCCTGTCGATGGTCGCGCTCGGGCTCACCATCGCCGCGCGCTTCTCCAGCGAGGAACTGGTCGGGGGCCTGCTGAACGTGCTCACCTGGCCGATGATGCTGCTGTCGGGAATCTGGTTTTCGCTCGAGGGCTCGCCGCGCTGGGTGCAGTGGATCGCGCACGTGTTCCCGCTGACGCACGCGCTGGACGCGGCGCGCGCGGTGATGCTGGATGGCGCGGGTATCCGGCAGATCGCGCCAGATCTGCTGTATCTTGCGGCTCACCGCGCTGGCCTTCCTCGCCTTCGGGGCCTGGTCGTTCCGCTGGCGCATCGACTGACCAGACTCCAGGAGCCGTCGCTTGCAGTTCCTAAGCGACAATACCTCCACCGCCTGCCCCGAGATCCTGGCGACGCCCTGGCGAGCGTCAACCGCGGCCGCGGTCCACAGCCTACGGCGACGACGATGGACGGCGCGTCTCGATCGCTGCTTCGGCGATTTCTTCGCTACCGAGGTGCGCGCCTTCGCGCGTCGCTACCGGAACGGCGGCGAACTCGCTGAGCCTCGCCACGCTGAGCCCGCCCTACGGGGCGATCTTCGCCACGAGGAGGCCCACATCGACACCGACGAGTGCGGCGCGCCGGCATTCTTCTCCGGCGGCGCGCAGCTCGCGCTGCTGCCGGGGAGCATGCGCGCATCTCCCCGCAGACCTCGCGCGGGCGCTCGCGGACCATCCTCCGTGAACGTGGCCTGCACAGCGTGCAGCCGGCGGCGCTGTCGCTCACGCAGATGACCGAATTCGGCACCGTGTACCGCGCGCGGAGCTCGACGAGCTATGCCGACCTTGCCCACGCCCGCGCGCTCAAGGTGCAGATGGACGGTGCGCGCTTTGCCAACGCCGTCGCCTTCCTCGATTGTCATCCGGGTGACATCACCTGGCGTGCGGGCGTCGACGTGCTGTCCTTCGGCGCCACCAAGAACGGCGCCCTGGCCGCCGAAGCGGTGGTGTTCTTCGACACCTACGCTGGTGCGCGGATTTCGAGCTGCGGCGCAAGCGCGCCGGACACCTGTTCTCCAAGTCGCGCTACGTCGCCGCGCAGTTGCTCGCGTACGTCGAGGGCGGGTCTATGGAAGCGCAATGCGCAGCGCACCAACGCGCCTGGCGCAGCGCGTGGCCGCGGCCGCCGGCGTGCAGCTGCTGCATCCGGTCGAGGGTAACGAGGTATTCGTCAAGTTCGGCGTCGAGCGGCGCCAGCAGCTGCGCGCTGCCGGACTTGATTTCTACGACTGGGGACCGCCGCAGCACGGCGAGGCACGCCTGGTGGTCTCCTGGGACCAGCCGGTGGAAGATGTCGATGCGCTGTGCGCGGCGCTGCAGAGGCTCTAGGGCACTACCGGCCTACTGCTCCCGCAGGCTCGTGGTCACCGGCAGCCGCGCGCGCACGAGTAGCCGGCAGGAAGCCGCCGATCATGCCGATGATCGACTGCGATGATGAGCCCGCGCACGACCAGTGCCGGGGTCACCTTGAAGTTGAACACCACCTGGGTGAAGTTCTGCCCCGAGCGTCGACACCGAGAAGTTGTTGAAGAGCACGTAGGCGATCAGGGCGCCCAGCGATGCCGCCCGACCGAGCGCCAGCAGCAGCGCCTCGATCATCACCGATAGCAGCACCGGCAGTGCCGCCGAAGCCGATCGCGCGCAGCGTCGCGATCTCCTTGCCTCGCGCGGCGCACGGCCGGCGTACATGCTGTTGAGCGCGGCAAACACCGCCCCGAGTGCCATGATGATGGTCACCACGCCCGCGAGGAAACCGATGGTCTGCGCGGAACTGCTTGGTCTGGCCGCTGAAGTAGTCCAGCTCGCGCATCACGTCCACGTTCAGGCGCGGGTCGGCGGCCAGCGCCGGCCTTCAGCTTGTCCAGGCCGTCGGCGCCGTCGAGGGCGGCGAGCACGCGAGCTCGAGCCGGTGCGACCGAAGGTCGTGCGCGCGACGTTGATGTCGGTCCACAGCTCGCTGTCGTGGGCGTCGCCGGACTCGAAGGCGCCGACCACGGTCCAGTCCGAGCCGCGCATGCGCACCACCTTGCCGATCTCGGCGCCCTGGAACTGCCGCCGCAGCACGCCGGCGCCGACGATCAGCTCGCGCAGCCCCGGGGTGAAGTTGCGGCCGTCGACGATACTTCAGCTGCGGGCGCAGCGCGAAGGCGGCCGGGTCGACGCCGCGCACCGGTGATGTTGGCGCCGTTCTTGGCGTCGTCCTTGCGGATCAGTTCCGCGATGACCATCATTTCCGCCGATGACTGCGGGCTGCCGTCTGCACCCAGTGCGGATGCCGGGCATCTGCTCGATGAGATCGGTCTGCTCGCGATCCAGACCGGAGTTGAGCTCCGCGTCCGAGCCGCCGCATCACGATGCGCCGCGTCCGGCGCGCCCGGTCGCCTTGAGGGTGCTCGCGAAGCCGTTGGCCATCGCCAGCAGCGCGGTGAACACGGCCACCACGCCCGGCCAGACCGATGACGATCACGAGCGAGGGTGCCCAGCGCTCGGGAATGCTGCGGATGTTGATGCCGGTGATGGCGAATACTCTGGCTCAGCACGATGGCGTCTCCTTAGCTGCGGCGCTCAGCGCCCCGCCAGTGCATCGACGATCTTCAGGCGCCGCGCGCGCAGCGCCGGCAGCAGCCCGACGGCGATGCTCATGATGACGATCGGCGGCGACCCCGATGCAGCCACACCTACACATCGACCGCTGAGCTGGAACTGGCCGCCAGATGCCCTTCTCCACCATCGCGCCCGGCGAGCGTCGCCAGCACCAGACCCGATCAGGCCGCCGAACAGGCACAGCGCGAGCGCCTCGGCGAACACGAAGCCGAGCACCGCTGCCGTCGGAGAACCCCAGCGTCTTCAGCACCGCCAGTTCCGGGATGCGCTCGCGCACGCTCTGCGCCATGGTGTTGCCGACCACCAGCAGCAGCGTGAAGAACACCGCGAACAGGATCCAGCGCACGATCAGGCCGATATCGCCGATCTGCTTGACGAAGCCGAGGTTGAAGTCCTTCTCGGTCTGCGTCTTGGTCTCGTCCGGGGAGTTCTCGAACATCGCATCGATCGGTCTTGCTGATGCGCCTCGGCCTGGTTGCCGTCCGGCTGAGCTTCAGGATGAAGAAATTGGCGCGGCCCTTGCCGAACGGCGTTGGCCTCATCGAAGTAGTCGTGGTTGATGAAGCACGTTCTGGGCCAGCTTCTTGGCAGTCCTCGGTCCGTGCCGTCGTAGATGCCCGACCAGGTCGAAGGCCCACGCCTTGCTGCCGTTCTTCTGCGGGTAGATGTTGGAGGCCAGTCGGGATCTGCTGGCCGACCTTCCAGCCGTACTTATCGGCGACCACCTTGCCGGCGATCATGGCGGTGCGCGTGTTCGCGAACGCCTGCCACTGAGCGTCCGGCATGACGTACTCCGCGATACGACGTCGCGGTGGCGCAGCGGGTCGACCGCGAACGCGAACAACGGCGTGTTCTCCTGCCAGACGCCACCGAACCACTGCGAGTAGCGCGACGCGCGCCACGCCCGGAATGGCTTCGAGCTTGGGCACCATGCTAGATCGGCAGTGGCTGCGTGAACGAGACGCGCGCCTGGGTCATCAGGCGCGTCGCGCCACGAAATTCGGGCCGGCATTGAAGATGAAGTTGACCGACTGCAGCAGGCCGAACGAGCAGGAACGCCATGATCACCGACAGCAGCGTGAGCATCGGTGCGCGTGCGCTTGCGGAACAGGTTGGCGATCGACGAAGCCGGTCTTGGTCATGACGGTGTCCTCGGATGCGTGCCTCAGGCGGCTCGCTCCAGCAGCTGCCCCTTCTCCAGGTGCAGCGTGCGGCGGGCGAACTCGGCCGCCTTAGGGTCATGCGTGACCATCACGATGGTCTTGCCGTGCTCGCGGTTGAGCACCTGCAGCAGCCCCAGGATCTCATCGGCGGTCTTGCGATCCAGGTCGCCGGTCGGCTCATCGCAGCACCAGCAGCTGCGGGTCGGACACCAGCGCGCGCGCGATGGCCACGCGCTGCTCCTGGCCGCCGGACAGCTCCGCGCGGCTTGTGCTTGGCGCGGTCGGCAAGACCCGACCACCTGCAGCGCGACCGCGGCGTGCTTCTGCGCGCTGCGCGGCCGACAGCTTCGTCAGCAGCAGCGGCAGCTCGACGTTGCCTTCCGCGCGTCAGCACCGGCATGCAGGTTGTAGAACTGGAACACGAAGCCGACGTTGTGCGCGCGCCAGTGCGCCGAGCTCGCCGCTGCGAGAGCTGGTCGATGCGGCTGCCGCCGACCTTGATGCTCACCGGCGCTGGGCTGGTCGAGACCCGCCGATCAGGTTCAGCAGCGTGGTCTTGCCCGAGCCCGACGGGCCCATGAGCGCGACGAAGTCGCCCTTGGGAATATCCAGGGTGAGCCCGTGCAGGACCTCGCACTTTCTGCTTGCCGCGTTCGTAGACCTTGGTGACGTTGTGGATCTCAACCATGGATTCGGACATGGCAACCTCAGCTCGAATACACAGAAATGGATGTGCGCCGCCGCAGGCGCCTGCAATGCCTGCTGCCGGCGCGGTTCATTTGGCCACGGTGACGGCCGCGCCGTCCTTAAGCTCGGCCGGGATCGAGGATCACAGTATCCCCGATGCTGACACCGCTGAGTACCTGGCGCGAGTCGCCACTGGTTGCACCCAGGGTCACGGTGCGCTGCTCGGCGCGCTTCTCGTGCAGCAGGTAGACGACGTCGTGATCGGCCTGCGTGCGTATGGCCGCTGGTCGGCACCAGCGCCCCGCGTGGCGCCTGCACGGCAGCCGGCGCGGCGGGCTTTCTTCCTCGAGGAAGGACACGCGCACGCCCATGTCCGGGACGATGCGCGGGTCCTTCAGATCGAGACCGATGCGCACCTTCACCGTCGCCTTGGAGCGATCGGCGGTCGGGAATGATGGCGATGCACGTGCGAGGGATGCTGCCAGTCCGGATAGGCGTTGAGAACGGCTTCGCACCGGCTGCCCCGGCTGTACCCGGTTGATGTAGGCCTCGTTCACGTCGACCTCGATCTCGAGCGAATCCATGTCGACGATGGTGCCGATGCCGGTGCGCGTGAAGCCGCCGCCGGCCGAGAACGGCGAGATGATCTCGCCCACCTGCGCGGCCTTGGCGATGACGACGCCGGCGAACGGCGCGCGCACGGTGCAGTAATCAAGCTGCACCTGGGCGGAGCGCAGGTTGGCCGTGGCGAGGATCGATCTGCTTGCGTTGTCCCTCGACGCTGCGCGGTCTGGCCGTCCACCTGCGCGCGCGCCTGCTCCACGGCCTGCGCGGAGACGAGGTTGCGCTGACCAGGTCCTCGGCCCGGTTGTAATCGCGCACGCTTTGCGCCAGCTGCACCTGATACTGCGCGAGCAGCGACTGCGCCGGTGTGCAGTTGTGCCTGAGCCTGTGCCAGCGCAGCGCTCTGCGCAGTATCGTCCAGCCGTCCCCAGCACCTGTCCCTTCCTTGACGTGATCGCCCTCCTCGATCAGCACCTGCGTCAGGGTGCCGGTGATCTGCGCGGACACGGTGGCTTCGCGACGCGCCGTCACGTAGCCCGTGGCATCCAGCACCGAGCCACCCGCTGCCGCCGCCGGGCACGGCCGCGCGAGCGCCGTGGACCGGCACGCCGCGTGGGCCGGCCAGCGCCCACCACGCGCCCGCGCCGAGGATGGCGACCAGGATTGCGGCGCCCAGGAGCCAGTAGCGACGGCTGACACCGCTGCCCGCGACCGGCTCGCTGCGGTCGATACGCAGCTGATGCAGCAGGGCTTTGCTGTCAGGTTCGGAAGACATTCACGGCGTGATCCGCTCTCGAAGGCGCGCAACGATAACATAGCCATCCGGGGCTTCCGGAGGCTCAGATACATACAGTGCGCACGTGGCGCTGCAGCTGTACCAACCGCCACGCGCAGCGGTGACACGTGTCAGCTTCTGCGCTGCGACGGCAAGCCGAAGTTGCGTCAGCCCGAGGTGATTTTCGCCATCAGCCGCCGCGCCGTGTGCGTATTGCGGCGCGAGCAGTAGTGCGCTCGAGCGCGTCACGCGCGCCTGCACGCATCGCCGTGGTCCATCAGGTCGCGGCCCAGGAAGAAGTAAGCCCGGCCGCGCCCCAGCCGGGCAGCGGCTCCGGTCCGCCGGCGCTCGGTTTCAAACGCCGCCACGGCATTTCGCAGCTTCGTCAGCGCGCGCTCCTTGTTCCCGCCTTGAGCGCTCGGCAGCCGATAGTCATTCACCGCGTCGATCAGCAGCACGCGCGGATTCTTCAGCCGCGAGCTGCAGCGCCCGGTCAAGATCCTTGCGCGGGCGGTGCGCGGCGAACGGCACATGCATGCCGCCGGCGGCGAGCGGCATCGACTCGCAGGCCGAGCGCAGCGCCAGCCCTTCCGCGAAGTCCAGTCTTCGCTTCGAGCACGTCGCCGAGTTCGTGCACGCAGGCGCGCGGCCAGTTCGGCGGCCGACGGCCCGCCGGCGGGACCTGGCGTTCTGGGTTGCAAGCTGCGCCCAGCCGCCAGGCCGCCAGGCCCTGGTAGTAGCCACGCCACGGCTCGTGCGACTCTTCGGCGGCGACCGCCTCCCCTGCAGGTTGCGCAGCGTGCGGCCATCCTCGGTGTAGTAGGCGTACTGGATGCGGCTCTCGAGGTCGCGCCACTGCGTCTCCTCGGCGAGCGCGCGCCGGCGAGCGCCACGGCCGCGAGCGCGGCCCGCACATGCTGCCGGCGTGCACCGTGCCTGCGCCGGCCCGTGCCCGTCCGCTTCCGAGACATCCGCTGCAAGGCGCCCCCGTTCAGTAGAATGTGCGCGCGATGCAAGACCACAACATAGGGCCACCCGCGATAGCCGCGCGCGCCCTCATCGACATCGGCATCAACCTGGCTCACGACAGTTACGATGCCGATCGCGACGCGCGTCATCGAGCGCGCCGCCGCCGCCGGCGTCACTCAGCTCGTGGTCACCGGCTCGAGCGCTGCGCAAAGCTCGGCGCGCGCCATCGAGCTTGCGCGCGCACGTCCAGGCTGTTCGCCACCGCGGGTGTGCATCCGCACCACGCGAGCGAACTCAGTCCCGAGCGCCTCGCCGACCTGCGGCAACTCGCGCAGGCGCCCGAAAGTGGTCGCGATCGGTGAGTGCGGGCTTGACTACTTCCGCGACTTTGTCGCCGCGCGCCGCCCAACAGCAAGCCTTCCACCGCCAGCTCGAGCTGGCGCGCACCTCGGCAAGCCGGTTTTCCTCCACCAGCGCGAGGCGCACGCAGACTTCGCGGGGATCCTGCGCGAGCACGCCGCCGAGTGGCGCGGCGTCGCGCACTGCTTCACCGGTACCGCCGAGCAACTCAGCACCTATCTGGCGCTCGGACTTGCGATCGGCATCACCGGCTGGATCTGCGATGAGCGCCGCGGCGCGCACCTGGCTGCGCTCATGCCGCAGGTTTCCCGCGGAGCGACTGTTACTGGAAACCGACGGCCCTTACCTGCTGCCACGCAACCTGCAGCCCAAGCCTGCCTCGCGGCGCAATGAACCGGCGTATCTTCCGCACATCGCCGCCGCGGTGGCGCGCGCCCGCGGCGAGCCGCTCGCGGCACTGGCGCGCTCGAGCACGGCGGCAGCGCGACGCCTGTTTGCGCTGCCCGCGTGCGACGCCTGACTCGAAATTACGTTCATATAGATATTTAAGCTACTGATTTTACTTAGGTGGAAACTGCCATGGATCTGAAGCGCCTCCGCAGCTCGATCGACAAGACCTGGGATGATTCGATCACCGAGCGACTCATCGCATACGTGCGCATCCCCAATAAGTCCCCGATGTTCGATCCGCAGTGGCAGCAGCACGGCCACATGGAGACAGGCCGTCACGCTCATGGCGGAGCTGGTGTCGCGCGCAGCCCCTGCCCGGAGCGCGCGTGGAAGTGCGCCGCCTGCCGGGGCTAACGCCGCTGCTGCTGGTGGACATCCCCGGTGAACTGCCCGGTTGCGTGTTGCTCTACGGGCACCTCGACAAGCAGCCGGAGTTCACCGGCTGGCTGCCGGGCCTGGGGCCCTGGGAGCCGGTGATCCGCGACGGCAAGCTCTACGGGCGCGGCGGCAGCCGATGACGGCTACGCGGTGTTCAGCTCCCTCACGGCCATCGCGGCCCTCAAGGCGCAGCAGGTACGCCTGCCGCGCTGCGTGGTGCTGATCGAAGCCTGCGAGGAAAGTGGCAGCACGGATCTGCCGGCGCATCTGGAGGCGCTCGGGGCGGGAATCGGCGATCCCTCCCCTGGTGGTGTGTCTGGATGCCGAGTGCGGCAACTACGAGCAGGTGTGGTGCACCACTTCACTGCGCGGCAATCTCGTGGGCACGCTGCGTGCTGGGTGCTCACCGAGGGCGTGCACTCCGGGCATGGCGACCGGCATCGCGCCAACGGCGTTTCGATTCTCGAGCAGCTGCTCGCGCGCATCGAGAATCCTGTGACCGGAGACCTGCTGCTCGAGGAGCTGCAGGTGAATCTGCCGCAGGACCGGCGGGTGCAGGCCACCGCCGCCGCCAAGGTGCTCGGCGACGAGGTCGCAGGCAAACTGCCGTGGGTCAGGGGTGCGCATGCGCTCTCCGATGATCCGGCGGAACTCATCATCAACAACTCCTGGCGCGCGACGCTTGCGCGTCACCGGCGCCGAGGACTGCCGCCGCTCGGCTCCGCCGGCAACGTGCTGCTGCCGGAGGTCGCGGTCAAACTCTCCCTGCGACTGCCGCCGACCTGCGATGCGGAGCGCGCCACGCGCGCGGTTACCGAGGCGCTCGAGCGCGAACCGCCGTACGGCGCGCAGGTGAGCTTCGAGGAAGCCTCCGGCACCGGCGGCTGGAACGCTCCGGCACTTGCCCCTGGCTGGAGGAGTCGATCACCCAGGCTTCCCGTGCGGTCTACGGACGGCCGGCGGTGCACATCGGCTGTGGCGGCACCATTCCGTTCATGGGCATGCTGGGAAAGCGCTTCCCGCAGACGCAGTTCTTCATCACCGGGGTGCTGGGACCGCACGCCAACGCGCACGGACCGAACGAATTCCTGCACCTCGACTATGCGAAGAAGCTGACCGCCTGTGTCTCTCTGGTGCTCGCCGATCACGCCCGCACCGTCGCTTAGCGGCGGCGCGGACGGCGTACGCTCAGGAGCAGCGCGCGCCTTTAGCGCATGTCCACCATGAAGCTGGGCTTTGACGGCGTCCTTCAAAGCGCTGCCAGCCCTCGCGAAACTGCGCCCCGCCCTCGCCGGGCACATCAAAGTCAGCGGTCGCGAACTCGGCCCGCAGCGCATCGAGCATCAGCGTCCACTTGGGCAATCCCTTTGGGGAACTTGCCGCGGCGCGTGAACACCACGCGACCCTCCACCGGCACATCGCCCGCGACCGCCTTGACCGCGGCGATGCGGTCGTACAGCGCGCTTTGCGGATTGGTGAAGGTAAAGCGCTGCGCGCCGTCCATCACGGTCCATTCCGCCATCTGGTCCCCACCGAAAATGTTGCCCCTTCACGTCGCGCAGATCGATCACCACGATGCCGCGCATGGTCAGCAGCAGGAAATCCACGTGAAAGCCGCCACCGCCCATGCCGTCCGGCACCAGCACGTCGGTCAGATGCTCCGAGGCGCCCGCCGTCACCGCCGCGCGCAGCGCCTTGCGCGCCCGGTAGTGGCGGTACCAGCGCCACGCCCAGGGCGACGCCGAAGCCCAGCGCGGCGGCGGCCGCGATCAGCACCCAGGCGGTGGGGGTCAGTTTCTGCAGCTCATCCACGTCAGCTTTTCTCCTGAAGCACCGCGCGCAGCGCTGTCAAGGCCTGCGTCAATTTCCGCACACTCTGCGTCGGGCGCGCGAACAGCGCGGCCAGGCTCGGGGACCGGCACCGGGCGCCCGATGAGCGGCGCCACGATCTCCGGAAACTTCGCCGGGTGGGCAGTCGCGACCAGCACCCAGCGGCGGGCGTGGCGCCGCTGCGGCTCCAGGCGTTGCCACGCCTCCGCCGCGGTGGCCGTGTGCGGGCACCAGATCTGCCCGAATTCCTCGAACCCGGCGCGGATGCGCGCGCGGATCTGCTCATCGGTGACCGTGAACGCGCTCACGGCCGCGCCGCAGGTCCGTGCACCTGCGGAAACAGCGCGAGCAGGCGTTCCATGTTACTGGGGTTGCCCACGTCCATCGCCGAGGCCAGCGTCGGGATGCTGGCCCGTGGACGCCAGTCACCCGCTGGCCAGGTAATCCGGCACGCGTGCGGTTGGCGTTGTGCGCCAGCACCACGTCGCGCGATCGGCAGGCCCAGTTGCCGCGCCCACAGGCACGCCAGCGCGTTGCCGAGGTTGCCGCTGGGGATCATGAAGGACGCGGGCTCGCCGTACTGGCGCAGCACCGCAAGGCTGGTAGCGGCGTAGTAGACGCTCTGCGGCAGCAGGCGGCCGAGGTTGATGCTGTTGGCGGACGAGAGCTGCGTCTGCGCCCGCAGCGGCGCGTCGAGAAAGGCCTCCTTCACCAGACGCTGGCAGTCATCGAAGCTGCCGCGCACGGCGAGCGAGCGCACGTTGTCGCCCCAGCAGGTGAGCTGGCGCTCCTGCGTCGGGGAGACCAGGCCCTTGGGAAACAGCACCACGACCTCGCATCCCCGCGGCGCCGATGGAACGCCGCGGCCACCGCGCCGCCGGTATCGCCCGGAGGTGGCGACGAGAATGCGTCAGCGGCGCGCGCCTCCTGAGCGCGCAGGCGCGCGAAGCAGCCGGCGAGAAAGCGCGCGCCGAAATCCTTGAACGCCGCGGTCGGCCCGTGGAAGAGCTCGAGCACCGCCAGACGCCCGTCGGCGCTCAGGGGCACGAGCGGTGCGGGAAAGTTGAAGGCCTCGCTGAGGATCTGCCCCAGCTGCGGCGCCAGCACGTCGCCGGCGGCGAAGGGCGCCAGCAGCCGCGCGCCCACGGGCGCCAGCTCGAGCGCACCGTCGAAGTCCCGTGGCGCAAGCTGCGGCCACTCGCCCGGTACGTAGAGTCCGCCGTCGGGCGCCAGCCCCTGCAGCAGCGCCTCACTCAGGGGCACGCCGGCGCCTCCCCGGGAACTCTGGAAACGCAGCGGCGCTGCCGGCTGCGCGTTCACGTAGCACCCGCGCGCCCGCCGTACTCACTTCCACGCACCAGGCATCGGTCGCGAGCGAGTGCCGCGCGAATTCGCGCTGCATCGCGGCGAGCACCGCCGGCGCGACATCCTCGCGCGCCCAGGCAAACATCGAAGGCCCGGCGCCCGAGATCGAGCAGCCGAGCGCGCCGGCCTCCATCGCCCCGCGACGTACCTCGTGGAAGCCCGGAATCAGCGCCTGGCGCTGCGGCTCGATGACCACGTCCTGCGAGCGAGGCGCGGATCATGTCGAGGTCGTCGGTGTAACAGCCGGAGATGAAGCCGGCGAGATTGGCGGTCTGCCACACGAAGTCCGACAGCTCGACGCTGCCCTTGAGCATCGCCGCGTGCCTCGCTGGTCGCGAGGAACATGTGCGGATGCGACCACCACGGCACGGATCGTGGCCGGGACCGGGATCTGTTTGACGCGCGGGTGATCGATGCCCACGGTCAGCACCAGGCCGCCGAAGAGCGAAGGCGCGATGTTGTCAACGTGCTGGCCGCCGCTCGCGACCGCCTCGCCCTGCCATGGCGAACTTGAGCAACTCGAGGCGGCCGCAGGGTTGCGCCAGCAGCGCATTGGCCGCCACCACGGCGGCGACCGCCGACGCGGCCGAGCCCCCGAGGCCCGAGCCCAGCGGGATGCCCTTCTCGATCTGCACCTCGAACCCGAAGTCCGGACGCACCGCCTCCTGCAGGGCGAGCAAGGCGCGCCCGGCGGTGTTGTCGCGCGGCCGCGTGCGAGATGTCCCGGCGACGCCGCGGATGGCACTGATCGTGACCCCGGCGCGCGGCGCTGCGCGTGCATCGTGACGCGGTCCCCGAGCGCCCCGATCGCAAAGCCGAGGATGTCGAAGCCGATGGCGACGTTGCCGACCGAGGCCGGCGCGAACGCGGTCGCGCCCTCGGCCGCGGCGGAGCGCTCACAGTCGTGCCCCGAGGTAGGCCGCGAGGCGCAACAGATCCGCGAATACGCCGCCGGCGGTGACTTCAGGTCCGGCGCCCGGGCCCTGCACGATGAGCGGGTTATCGCAGTAGCGACGCGTGGCAAAACGCACCACGTTGTCGGTGAGCGCGATGTTGGCAAACGGGTGGCGCGTGTCCAGCTCCTGCAGACCCACGGTGGCCTCGCCCGCGGCGGTGATCGTGCCGGTGTAGCGCAACACCTTGCCGCGCTGCGCGCGCGCGCCGGCCAGGCGCCGGTGCATGACTCGCATCGTAGCGGGCAGGTGCGCCATGAACTCCTCGATGGAGCCCGCCGACGAGTTCCGTCGGCACCAGACTCTCGACCCTGACGTCCTTCATCTCCAGCGCCAGTCCCATCTCGCGGCCGAGGATGATGAGCTTGCGCGCCACGTCCATGCCGGAGAGGTCATCGCGCGGATCCGGCTCGGTGAAGCCGCGCTGGCGCGCATCGTGCACGATCTCAGAGAAACTGGCACTGCCATCGTAGAGGTTGAAAAGATACGCGAGCGTGCCGGAGAAGATGCCCTCGATGCTGGTGATGTCATCGCCGGTCTCGCGCAGGTCGCGCACCGTCTGCACCACGGGCAGTCCCGCGCCGACGGTGGCCTCGTAGAGGTAATGCGGAACCGCCCGCGCGGCGCGCCTGCTGCAGGTGGCGGTAGGCGGCAAGATCGGCGCTGTTCGCCTTCTTGTTGGGCGTGACGATGTGGATGCCCGCGCCCAGCCAGTCCGCGTAGCAGGCCGCAACGGTCGTCGTCGCGGTGCAGTCGACGAGTACCGTGTGCGGCAGGTAGTCCACCCGCACGTGCTCCAGGAAGCGCGCGGCTCGGCCGTGGCGCCGTGCTCCTTGAACTGCGCGCGCCAGTCCGCCAGCGCGATGCCCGGATCCCCGAGCAGCATGCGCTGCGAGCTCAGCAGCCCGCGCACCCGCAGGTCGAGGTTGAACTCGCTGCGCGCAGCCGCTCGCTCTGCGACGCGAGCTGATCGAGCAGCACGCGCCCCACGGCGCCCGGCCCGATCACCCCGATCGAGAGCGTGTGCGGGGACGAGGTAGAGTCCGGCGATGCACCGCGCGCAGTGCGCGCGTGGCGCTGCGCCCATCGACGACCGCGGAAATGTTGCGCTCGGAGGCGCCCTGCGCGATGGCGCGCACGTTGACGCCGGCAGGTCCCGAGCGCGGTGAACACCTTGGCGGCGACGCCCGGCGTGCCCGCCATGCCATCGCCCACGACACGGCGAGGATCGCCAGATCCGGGTCGACGTCGACACTCTGGATCTGGCCTTCCTTCAGTTCACGCTCGAAGGCGCGGCGCACGATGCGTCGCGGCGCGTTCGGCCTGCTCCTGCGGAATGGCGCAGCAGATCGAGTGCTCGGAACTGCCCTGCGAGATGAGGATGACGGAGATGCCCTCCTCGCGCAGCGCGCCAAAGAGGCGGTAGCGCGGTGCCCGGCACGCCGATCATGCCGGTGCCCTCGAGGTTCACCAGCGCGACGCCGGTCGATGCTCGTAATGCCCTTCACCGGCAGGGCCGAGTCCGGCTGCGCGCAGATCAGCGTGCCGATCTTGCTCGGTGCAAAGGTGTTGCGAATCCAGATCGGGATGCCGTCCTGACCGCCGGCGCCATGGTCTTCGGGTGGATCACCTTGGCGCCGAAGTAGGCCAGCTCCATGGCCTCGTTGTACGAGAGCGAATCGATCACCCGCGCGTCCGGTACGCGCCGCGGATCCGCCGACAGCACCCCGTCGACGTCGCGTCCAGATATGGATCTCGGCAGCCTCCAGCAGCGCCCCGAAGATCGAGGCCGAGAAGTCGCTGCCGTTGCGTCCGAGGGTGGTGCGCACGCCGCGCCGGTCGGAGGCGATGAAGCCGGTGATCACGAGCGTGCCGTCGAAGTCCGGTGGTACCTGCGCCTGCAGATTGGCGCGCGACTCGGCCCACTGGATGCCCGACCCCAGCCACCCCAGTCGACCAGCACCACCCGGCTCGCATCGACCCACTGCACCGGCCCTGCGGCGCTTGCGCTCCTCGAAAAAGCGCTGAAACAGGCGCGACGACCAGATCTCGCCATAGCCGGCGATGAGGTCACTGACCGTGCTGGCGGCCGAACGTGTCAGCTCCACCGCGTGCAGGATGCCCAGCAGATCCTGGCATCGCGGTCGAAGCCGGTGAGGTAGGCCTGGGCGGCGGGCGCCGTCAGCACTTCCTGGGCGATGGCCGCATGACGCGAACGCAGTTGCGCCAGCTCGCTGCGGTAGCCGCCGTCCTGGCGCTCCGCCAGCGCCACCAGGCGCAGCAGCGCATCGGTCACGCCCTTGCAGGCGGACAGGACGACGGCCAGACGTGCGGGGCGGCGGACTCGGAATGGCCGCCACTTTGCGGAAGCAGTCGGCGTCAGCCACGCTCGACCCCCGAACTTGTGCACGACCCAGGGGATCGGGATTGCTCATCGCAGCGGGATTTCAGGACCTCGGATAAGGCCGTGCGACTGTACTGACGCGCCGTGAGCTGCGCAATGACACAGTGCGCAGCGGCACAACAGCGTCGGCGCTGCCGCAGCGGCGCATTTTCACAGCACCGACGGCTCCGCGGCCAGGCGGCGGCAGTATCAAACACGCCGCGGGCGCGCGCCGGGCCAGGCGGCCGCGCCCGGGGATTCCCTAAACTCCTGGCCGGCGGGTGCAAACCGAGGGCGCTGAGCAGCTTGGCCGCAGGTCTCCCTCTTAGGACGGAGGCCGCGCCGGACACCGGCGGGCGGCTGCGCTGGCATAATCGGCGTACCGTGTCGGCCTCTCTTGCACCCCTGCTGCCCCTGTTTGAGCGCGAACGCCGCGCCGGACGCGCCTGTGCGCTGGGCGTGCTAGTGCATACACGGCCGGCTCGACCTACCAGAAACCGGGCGCCCTGATTCTGATTGCCGCCAACGGGATTACGCCGGATTGCTCTCCGGAGGTTGCCTGGAGACCGACCTGCTTGAACATGCCACCCGGGTCATCGCCTCGGGCGAGACGCAACACGCTGGCAGTATGAGATGGGCACGCAGGAGGACCTGCTGTGGGGTCTGGGCCTCGGCTGCGAGGGGACGATGCGGATCCTGCTGCTGCGCGTGGGTCCGCAAAACAACTGGCAGCCGCTGGACTTTCTCGCCGCGGCTCACCGCCAGCACACACCCGCGGCCGTCGGGATCGTGTGCGAGTCTTCACGTGCCGACGTGCCCTGCGGCGCCCTCGCCTTGCCCGCCTCCGTGGCTGCGCCGGCAGCGCCGGCACTAGGCACGCCGGCGCTGCAAGGCGGCGCTGGCGGCGTGCGCTCGCGGCCACGCGAGCGCCGGAGTGCACGCCGAAGACGCCTTTACAGTCTTCCTGCCGCCCCCGTCACTGTCGCCGCGCATCCTGGTACTGGGGGCCGGACCGGACGTGGTGCCGCTGGTTGAGTTTGCCGCGCAGCTGAGCTGGCAGGTGACGCTGGTGGATCACCGCCCCGCGTATGCCAATGCCGCGCACTTCCCGGCCGCCGCGGCCAGTAAGCTGCTGGGGCGCCCGGAGGGCCTCGCGGCCACGGTCGACCTGGGTGCATTCGTCGGCGCCATCGTGATGAGCCACCACCTGCCCTCGGATCTGCTGTACCTGCGCGCCTTGGCCGCCAGCGCGATCCCGTACGTGGACTCGCTCGGTCCGCCGGCGCGCCGCGACAAGCTGCTCACTGGGACCTCGGCGCACTGGCCGGCGGGGTTGCGCCTGCGGCTGCACGCGCCGATCGAGCTTGCCCCTCGGCGGGCGTGCACCCGAATCCATCGCGCTCGCCATCATCGCGGAACTGCATGCGTTCGTGCACGCGCAGGCCGAGAAACGCAGCGCGCGCTGAGCGCGGTGCGCGCCGCGGGCGCGCACTGACGGCTGCGCATGGCGCCATCTCCAACAGGTACGAACCCCGCCGGGCGGTGAGTGGGATGAATGAGATTCAGCTAATCCGGCACCCAGCTGCACACCGAGCGCACCACATGCGAGCGCGGGTGGCGAAAGCGCCTGCGCCGGCACGTTGCACACGCAGCGCCTGCCGGCTCTGGCGAGCGGCTCACCGCTGGAGGAATTTCGCCAGGCGTGCGTGGACTACCTGGTGTGCATTCTCGCCTGGTCTCGAAGAGCGCGACCGCCGGCTCGCGGGTCTCATCAACGCCTGGCCGCCCGAGCACCCCACGCGCGAGGCGCGCTCGATGCGGCGCTGATCGCGCCGCGGTCGCAGCCGCGACGCCCTGGAGAAGCTCGAAGCCGCCTTTGCTGAGGCTGCCGCGACGGGCGAACGCGACGCTCGCCGCCTGTGGGGCGAATTTGCGCGCTACTTCAACGAGGTCTGGAGTCCGCGTGGGGACGCGGTGGATGCGCTGCTCACGCACGCATGCGCGGTACCGAGGACTGGCGCACCTTCGGCGGCATCGACGCCGACGCCATCCTCGAGGGAGCGCAGCCGCTTCCAGCGGGTCGCGCACACGCTGCCCCCGGGGACCACGCTGCCCGGAGCGCGCGCCGGATGATGAGCCGGGCCCCCGAAGGCGCGGGCAAGACTGCCGAGGCGCTGTTCGCTATCGTGCTGGCGGCCGGCGCCTCCACGCGCTTTGGCTCCTCGAAGCAGCTGGTCCGCATCGCCGGGCGTCCGCTGCTGCACACTGCCGTGACGCGCGCCTCCGAGGTCACCGGCAGCGCGCTGATCGTGGTGCTGGGCTCGGGCGCCGCGGAGCTCGGGGCGCTGCTGAAGCACTCCCCGGATCGATCGTGGTCAACCACGACTGGCGGGAGGGACTGGCCAGTTCCATCCGCGCCGGCATCGCCCGTCTGCCGCTCACCTGCGGCGGCGCGATGCTGCTGCTGGCGGACCAGCCGGCGGTGAGCGCCGATGACCTCAGGCGCCTGGCCGGCACCTGGCGCAAGCAGCCGCAGCACATTGCTGCGGCGTTGGTATTCGGGGACCATCGGCGTGCCGGCCATCTTCCCGCGCACCCTGTTCCGCGAGCTCGCGCAGCTGCGCGGCGACGTCGGCGCCTGCGCGCACCCTGCGCCGCAACGCGGACCGGGCTGGTGCGGGTGCCGATGCCGAGCGCCGCCGTTGATCTGGATACCCCTGAGGATCTGCTGGCGATCGCGGCACTCCAAGTAGGCCGCGCGCGCGGGCGGCGGGCGGACTCTAGGGATCCTGCGAGCGCGCCAGCACCCGCTGAGCTCTGCAGCAGGTGGGGACGGTCGATCATCTGACCGTCCAGGCTCGCCACCCCGGCATTGCCTGCGGCGGCGAAGGCCGCCAGCACGCGTCGGCGTGCCGCCGCTCGGCCTCGGTCGGCGTGAAGGCCGCGTTGATCGTCGTGATCTGGTCGGGGTGGATCGCAAGCTTGCCGCCGAAACCGTCGCGACGCGCTCCGCCAGCTCGCGTGCAAAACCGGCCGCGTCGCGAAAGTCGGTATACACGGTGTCGATGGCCGGTAGCTGCAGCGCCGCCGCCGCGAGCAGGCAGGCGCTGCGCGCCAGCTGGTAGGTGAAGGTGAGCGAGCCGTCCGCGGCGCGCTTGCCCAGCGCCCCAGCGCGGCGCGCCGAGGTCCTCGGCTCCCCCAGGTGAGCCCGCTGAGGCGCGCCAGCGTCGCGTGGGAGCGGGCCAGCGCCGCCGGGTAAGCGGGCAGGGCCAAGCAGCCCCTGCGGCGTCTCCGGTCGCGAGGACCAGCAGGCGGATCGCACCAGGAGAGCCGCGACGCTGCGCCTCGAGCGCATCCAGCTGGCGGGCCGTCTCGATGATCTCCCTCAGGAGCATTGACCTTGGGCAGTACCACACCGGCGGGCAGTGCGCCTGCGCACAGACCGCCGTCGAGGTCCTCGCGCCCATGAGGCCGCTGGAGGGCGCGTTGACCCGCACCCACAGCTGTGCGGACCGCGACGCCGCGGGTGCGCCCAGCAGCGCCGCGCTACACGGGCGCGCGCCGCCGGCCGCTGCGAGGCGTCCACCGAATCCTCGAGGTCCAGGATCAGCGCGTCCGCGGGCGTGGCGAGCGCGCGCGCCTGCTTGCGCTCGCTGTCGCCGGGGACGAAGAGCCAGAGCGCAGCGTCGCCGTGGCGGCCGCCGGGCTCACGCCGCCGGCCTCTTCAGCATCAGGGCCGCGCGGCGGCAGGAGGCGACCTCCTCGTCGCGCTGGTTGTAGGCGCGGTGCTCGAACATCACGATGCCCGAATCCGGCGCGCGACTGGCTCTCGCGCTTGGAAATCACGCTCGTGGCCGCGCAGGGTGTCGCCGATCAGCACCGGGCGCGGGAAGCGCACCTCCTCCCAGCCGAGGTTACCGATGGTCGTGCCGTAGGTGGTGTCATACACCGAGAGGCCGACCAGCAGTCCGAGCGTGAAGACGCTGTTGACGATGCGCTCCCCGAACGGGGTGCCCTTGGAGTACTCCGCATCCAGGTGCAGCGCCGCCGGGTTCATGGTGAGGGCGCTGAAGAGAAGGTTGTCGGTCTCGGTCACGGTGCGGCGCACGCGGTGCTCGAAGCGCTGGCCGACGGTGAATTCCTCGAAATACAGTCCGGGCACGATCTTCCCCATCAAAAACAGGCATCTAGTGTTGCACAGGCTCATAACCCCAGAAAGAGGTACACCCAACCAGACGGTATTTAGAGCCCTGTCCGGGCGCGCCTATAGTCCCAGGCCAGCATGTATCAGTACGACGAACTGGATCAGGCGCTTGTGGATCAGCGGGTCGCGGAGTTTCGCGACCAGACGCGACGCCATCTGGCCGGGCAAGCTGTCGGAGGAGCGAGTTCCGTCCGCTGCGGCTGCGCAACGGGCTGTACATCCAGCGCCATGCGCCGATGCTGCGCATCGCCATCCCCTATGGTCTGCTGCAGCGCCGCGCAGCTGCGCAAGCTCGCCGCACATCGCGCGCCGCTACGACCGCGGCTACGGCCACTTCACCACGCGCCAGAACCTGCAGCTGCAACTGGCCGCGGCTGGAGGACGTGCCGGACATCCTGGCCGAGCTCGCCACCGTGCAGATGCACGCCATCCAGACCAGCGGCAACTGCGTCCGCAACGTCACCGCCGATCACCTCGCCGGCGTCGCGCCGCGACGAGATCGATGATCCGCGTCCCTACTGCGAGATCATCCGCCAGTGGTCGACGCTGCATCCGGAGTTCACCTACCTGCCGCGCAAGTTCAAGATCGCCGTCACCGGCTCGCCGGCCGACCGCGCCGCCTCCGAGGTGCACGACATCGGCCTGCACCTGCATGCGCGACGCGCAGGGCGACGCTCGGCTTCCGCGGTGCTGGTCGGCGGCGGCCCGGGCGCACGCCCGATGATCGGCCAGGTGATCCGCGAGTTCCTGCCGCAGCGGCACCTGCTCGTCCTACCTCGACGCGATCCTGCGCGTCTACAACCGCCAGGGGCGCCGCGACAACATCCACAAGGCGCGCATCAAGGTGCTGGTGAAGGCGCTCGGGCATCGACGCACTTCCGCGAGCTGGTCGAGGCGGAGTGGCAGGCCAACCGCGAGCGCAGCGCCGCGCACCTGCCGCCGCCGGAGATCGAGCGCGTGCGCGGCTACTTCAGCGCCGCAGCCCTACGAGACGCTCGCGACCTCGACGCCACCGCCGGGCCGCGAGCCGCGCTTCCAGGCCTGGTACCGCTACAACACGCAGCCGCATCGGGTCGGCGGGCTATCGCGCGCGTGTTCGTCTCGCTGAAGGCGCACGGCAGCGATCCCCGGCGACATGAGCTGCCGAGCAGATGGAAGCGCGTCGGCACGCTCGCCGAACGCGTCGAGCTCGGCCTGGTGCGCGTCACGCACAACCAGAACCTGCTGCTCGCCGACGTGCGCCAGGACCGAGCTGTACGACGCTCTGGCAGGAGCTCGAGCGGCTCGAGCTCGCGACGCCCAACATCGGCACGCTCACCGACATGATCGCCTGCCCGGGGCTGGATTTCTGCTCGCCTCGCCAACGCCGGCATCGCTCGACGTCGCCAAGCAGATCCAGGCGCGCTTCGACGACCTCGACTACCTGTACGACCTCGGCGAGATCGAGCTGAAGATGTCCGGCTGCATGAATGCCTGCGGCCACCACCACGTCGGCCACATCGGCATACTCGGCGTCGATAAGCACGGCGAGGAGTGGTACCAGATCACCCTCGGCGGCTCGGCGAGCGGCGTCAGCGCCGCTCGGCGAGGTGATCGGTCCGTCGGTGCCGAAGCACGAGGTGGCCGCCACGCATCGAGCGCATCGTCGAGGTCTACCGCGGCCTGCGCGCACGAAGAGGAGCGCTTCATCGATACCGTGCGCCGCGTGGGCGTCAGGCCCTTCAAGGAGCGCGCCTATGCGGCACTATCCTGCGGCAGCGTGAGCTCATCGCCGATCCGTGGCGCTACCTGGGCGAGGAAGTCGCCGCCGGCGATGCCGCTGATCGTGCCGCTGACGGACTGCAAGAAGTCCCGCGAACACTGGTGGCAGTGGAGCGGTACCCTCGGTGTGCGCCTGAGTCCCGGCCGACCGGGTCGAAGAGCTTCGTCGCGGAGCTGCCGCAGCTGGATCTGATCGCGATCGAGTTCCCGAGCCCCGGCGAGGGCCGCGGCTACTCGCAGGGCCGCTGCTGCGCGAGCGCTTCGGCTTCCACGGGTGAATTGCGCGCCTGGGGTGCCGGGGTGCGCCAGGACCTGGTATTCCTGCTCGCCCGCTGCGGCTTCGATGCCCTGGAGCTGGCGCCGGGCGAGGATCGTCGCCGCCGCGCAGGTGGCCTTCAACCGCTACGACGTCGCCTACCAGCCCGGCGCGCGCGCAGGTGAGCGTGCGCCGCCAGCGCTTCTTCAGCGTCTAGCGTTGCGGCAGGTCGACGTCGGCTGAACATCTGCTGCACCTCCCTCGGCGGAGCCGGCGCGATGCGCCCGACTCGATGAGCCGCCGCTCCAGGTGCGGCGCGAGCAGCTGCGCGAAGTCGTACATGTACTTGCGCAGCAGCGTGCCGCGGCGGAAGCCGATCCAGGTGGTGTGCGCGGCGAACAGGTGCGAGGCGTCGATGGCCTTGAGCTCCGGGTCGCTGCCGCATCGACCGCCATGTGCGCGACGATGCCCACGCCGAGCCCGCAGGCGCACGTAGGTCTTGATCACATCCGCATCGCGCGCGGTGATGGCGACGTTCGGCACGCAGCCCGGCCTTCGCGAAGGCCTCGTGCAGCGATGAGGGCCCGGTGAAGCTGAACGTGTAGGTGATCGAGCGGATAGGCGGCCAGCGCCTTGAAGCGTGAGCCGCGCTCGCCTTCGGCCAGCGGATGGCTCCTGCGGCACGATCACCGTGCGATGCCAGCGGTAGCACGGCAGCAGCGTCAGAGTCGCCGAACAGCTGCTCGGAGCCGGTGGCGATGGCGCAATCGATGCGATCGCTCGCCGACCATCTCGGCGATCTGCTCGGAGGTGCCCTGGTGCAGGTTGAGGCGCACCTGCGGGTAGCGCGCGCAGGAAGCTCGCGGATCACATCCGGCAGCACGTAGCGCGCCTGGGTGTGCGTGGTGCCGATCGAGAGGCGTGCCGCGGCCCTCGTCGCGCAGCTCCGTGGACAGTCGCCGGATGCTCTGAGCCTCCTGCAGGATGCGCAGCGCCCGGTCGATCACCTGCTGGCCCGGCGGGCGTGATGCGCGTGAGGTTGCGGCCCTCGCGCACGAAGATCTGAAAGCCGAGCTCATCCTCGAGCAGCTTGATCTGCTTGCTGACGCCCGGCTGCGAGGTGTGCAGCTTCTGCGCGGCCGCGGTGATGTTGAGGCCGCTCTGGGCGACGGCCGCCAGGTAGCGCAACTGGTGCAACTTCATGCGCCTAAGCCTCAACCCAAGCGGCTACCGCTCCGTGAGGGCGCGTAACCGTCCTATAACCGGCCGCGCAGCCCTTCAGAAGCAATCATTCGTTCCGGTCGCGGCCGGTCGGCGTCGCCATAGTCCGGTCGCACCATGGCGCGCTCCCGACCATCTGCGGAACTGCAGGCACAAGACGCGGCGGTGTGCGCGTCATCGCCGTCGCGCTAGCGCGCTACGGGCGGCTGGTCTACTTCGAACAGCCTCGGCGCCGAGGCCATGGTGCTGACCGACATCATCTGGACGCACTTCCCGCAGATCGACATCTTCAGCATCGATACCGGACGGCTGCACGAGGAGACCTACGCGCTCCTGGAAACGCTGCAGCACCGCTACCAGCGCCGCTCTGCGTCGTGTACCCGGACGCCCAGCGCCCTGGAGCAGTCTGGTCGCGCGCCAGGGCGTCAACGGCTTCTACGCGCAGTCTGGAGGCGCGCCTGGAGTGCTGCCGCATCCGCAAGGTGGAGCCGTTCCGGCGCGCCGATCGCCGGCTTCCCGGCCTGGATCACCGGCGTGCGGCGCGAGCAGTCCGCCGGCCGCGCCCACGGCCAGCTCGAGGAGTGGGACAGCGAGTACGGAGCTCTACAAGCTCAGCCCGCTGCTGGACTGGAGCGAGGCGGAGGTGTGGCAGTACATCCGCGCGCACCGGCTGCCGTACAATGCGCTGCACGACCGACAGTACCCGAGCATCGGCTGCTCGCCGTGCACCCGTGCCATCCAGCCGGGCGAGAGCCGGCGCGCCGGGCGCTGGTGGTGGGAGCAACCCGAGTCGCGCGAATGCGGCCTCCATCCAAGACATCCTCGCCGGCGGCCGTCGCCGCCGGCCTGAACTAGCCGTGCGCGCATGGACTACCTGCCCGTGTTCCTGCGTCTGGAGGGCAGACCGGTCGTGGTGGTCGGCGGTGGCGACGTGGCGCTGCGCAAGGTGCGAGTGGCTGCTCAAGGCCGGCGCGCGCGTGACGGCTCGTCGCCCCGAGCGTGAACGCTGCGCTCGCGCAGCACGCCGCTGCTGCGGACGCTGACGCATCGCGCGGCTGAGTTTCGCCGCGGCCGAGCCTGCGCGGCGCGGTCGCGGCGGTGGTCGCGGCGACCGCTGATCGCACGCGTCAACGCTGCGGTGTCCGCGGCCGCGCAGGCGCTCGGCATCCCGTCAACGTCGTCGACGATCCGGAGCTCTCGAGCTTCATCTTCCCGGCGATCATCGACCGTTCGCCCTCATCGTCGCGCGTCAGCAGCGCCGGCCACGCCGCCGGTGCTCGCGCGCGGCGTGCGCGTGAGCAGATCGAGGCGCTGCTGCCGGCAAGGCTCGGCGCCTGGCACGCTTCATGGGGCGGGCATCGCAGGCGCGTGCAGCGCGCTCGCGGCACCCGGCGCGCCGCGCGTTCTGGGAGCGCATCGTGCGCGGTCAGCGTCGGCACGCAGGTGTTGCAGGGTCGCGGAAGCGCAGGCCGAGTCCGAGCTGCGCGGGAGCTGCGTGCCTCGCAGCTCACCACGCGCGCCGCGCGCGGCGACGGCGCGGCGCTCGGGGAGGTGTATCTGATCGGTGCCGGCCCCGGCGACCCGGATCTGCTCACGCTGCGCGCGCTGCAGCTGCTGCAGCAGGCCGACGTAATTCTGCTACGACCGGCTGGTGGGCGAGGCGGTGCTGGATCGCGCACGGCGCGACGCGCAGCGCATTTTCGTCGGCAAGGAGTCCGGCGAGCGCGGCCAGCAGGAGCGCATCCACGCCGCTGCTCGTGCGACCTGGCCGCGTGCAGCAAGCGCGTCGCGCGCCTCAAGGGCGGCGACCCGTTCGTGTTCGGCCGCGGCGGCGAGGAGATCGAGGTGCTGCAGGCGCACGGCATTCCCTACACCGTGGTGCCGGGCATCACCGCCGCGCTGCGGCGCCGCAGCGGCGAGCGGCCTGCCGCTCACCCACCGCCGCCTGGCGCAAAGCGTCACCTTCGTCAGCGGCCACGGCCACGCGGCGAGGGCGCCTTGCCCGACTGGCGCTTCTTCGCCAACCCGCAGCACACGGTCGTGTTCTACATGGGCGTGGCGCAGCTGGCGCAGTATCGTGGCGCGCCTGCGCGCCGCCGGCGCCGCCGCCGAGCATCCGGTCGCGATCATCGAGCGCGCGACACTGCCGCGGCAGCGCGTACTGCGCGGCACGCTCGGCCGACATCGCAGCGCTCGCCACCAGCGCAGCAGGTCGCCACCGGCCCCGCCTCATCGTGGGCGCGGTCGCCTGCGGTGGCCACCGCGAGCATCGCCGCCGCTAGCCGCACCAGCAGGGCGCAGGAGCGGTCGCGTGAGCCGCAGTGAACGGCTTCGTCGGCGCCGTCGGCAATACGCCGCTGATCCGGCTTGAAGCGCGTGAGCGAGGAGACCGGCTGCGAGATCCTCGGCAAGGCCGGAGTTCATGAATCCCGGCGGCTCGGTGAAGGACCGCGCCGCGCGTGGCATCGTCGCGACGCCGAGCGCGCGCGGCGAGCTGCAGCCCGGCGGCACCGTGGTCGAGGGCACCGCCGGCAACACCGGCATCGGCCTCGCGCATGTCTGCAACGCGCGCGGCTATCGCTGCGTCATCGTGATGCCGGACAACCAGTCACCGGAAAAGTACCGACTGCTGCGAGATGCTCGGCGCCGAAGTGCGCCAGGTGCCGGCGGTGCCGTACAGCAATCCGCAACCAGTACCAGCAGGTCGGCGCAGCGCCTGGCAGGCAAGCCTGCCGGACGCCATCTGGGCCAACCAGTTCGACAACACCGCGAACCGCGACGCGCACTATCGAGACGCACGGGCCCGGAGATCTGGGAGCAGACCGGCGGCACGCGTCGATGCCTTCGTGGCCGCGAGCGGCACCGGCGGCACGCTCGCCGGGCGTGGCCGGCGTTCCTGAAGTCGCAGCGCGCAGCGGTGCGCTGCGTGCTGGCGGACCCGCCCGGCAGCAGCCTGTACGCACTACGTGCGCAACGGCGCGCTCAAGGCCGACCGGCTCCGGCTCGATCACCGAGGGCATCGGCATCGGGCGCATCACCGCCAATCTCGAAGGACGCGCCGATCGATGATGCGGTGGCATAATCGCGGACCGCGGAGACGGTGACCTCTCGTGTATCGCCCGCTGTAGCAATACGTAACTGAACCAGCCACAA
>ERZ1370068.283-contig-10255_pt1 | contig 32664 bp, 40 predicted proteins | sample MGYA00561227_ERZ1370068 | MGnify/ENA primary metagenome ERZ1370068 (study PRJEB38410, sample SAMEA6850437) | metagenome | study: Metagenomic assessment of the ecological functions of the soil: analysis of the soil microbiota associated with the...
CCGGTCCGGATCTGCATCGGCGACGGTTCGCTCCAGCTAGGAGGCGAGGACCATCCAGTCCAGCACCTCGGCCTTGTCCTCGGCCACGCGCTCTGCCAGGGCGAGCTCGGAGACGAGGATCTGACGCAAAGTCCTTGGCCTGGCGCATGCGCTTCCTCGCCGGCGGACAGGCCAGCGCCTCGCGCTCACGCCGCCAGAGATCGCCCGGAACAGCTTTCGGCAACCTCAGCATCACGCTGCCGGAGTAAAGTCCTCAGATTGGCCTTGTAGCGCCACCGCGACCAGTTGGTCGGTTCACTCCGTGAGCGAGCCCGCGGCACGCCAGAACACCCCGCTCCAACCCGTCGGCGCTCGGCGACGTCGACGAACGCCGGCGAGGTCCGGGTTTGCAAAGCAGGTGCCTGCGACGATCCAGGTCGGTTTGACCGACATCCTCAGTACGAGTGTGGAGTTTGTCTTCACCCGCGGATCACGGCGGGTCCCGACAAACCTTTCATGATCACGGCGGCCCCGTGATTGGGGTAAAACCACCGTTTCGCTGACTGTAAAAGCGTCATATCGTCATGCACCCGCCACTTTCACGCAACGTCGTTCGGCACGGGGCCGCCCTCTGTCCGTCGGCGTTTGCGCTAGCCAGAGGCCATTATTGGGCGAGTTTCGGGGCGCCTTGACAAAGGCGGGTCGGATGTGCCGCGTCATGCTCTGACGTCACTTTGGGGGCGGACTTACCGTGGCCGCAGCACCTGACGCGAGCCGGTGCATGCAACTCGCTAGGCTTGCAGCACAGACGCAAGCCCCGGACGTAGAGAGTCGAGGAACTGTGCGCCGCAAACCGGGATCGGACCTCACCTGCGCGCCGTCACGCGCCACCCGGCTGGCGGCGGTGGTGCTGGCCACTCTCGGTTGCCGAGTCACGACCGCCCGCAGGCATGTCGGTACGCAGACCTTACGCAAGCCGTACTCACCCTGCTGAGGGGCACGGCGTCGATGCGTCGGCAGGCGGCTACGCCGGGGTGAAGGTGCGCAGCCTGCTGTTCCTGGGCCGGGACCGGCGGGCGGGGGCTACCCCTCTCCGGCACCTGGGTTTGCCAGCGAGCGCAGCTGCTGACCGCGGTGAGCGGCAAGGCCCCAGCAAAGGCCGGCGGCAACCGACGGGGCTGCCGATCACCGCCGACGAGTCCACGCAGCAGATCCATGCCAGTCTCGGCAACGGATTGGTGGTAACTGACCAGCCAGCCGCTGATCGTGCCTCAAGAGCCTGACCTGGAAGGCCGGATCTTTACCGCGCAGCTCACGCTGGAGTCTGAAGGAGGCCGGCCAGACCACCGTGATCGTCGCCCGTGGTCGACGCCAGCAACCGCCGTACGCCACGATCAGCCCGAGCCCACGCCGCAGGCATAGAACCCCCCACCCCGACCAAAAATCTTGTAGCCCGGCCGCGCTCCACAGCTGCTGTCTTCCTCGCTCGCCTTCCAGGACGGACCGTTGCACGCGCATTCTCCCGCAGGTGTCCTGGTCGCTCGATCGTCCAGACAGCAGCCGTCGCGCGACCTACCCGACGCTCGCACAAACGGGTGCTCGCGCCCGCCCTCGCCGCCGGTGTGCTCAGCCCTCGAACTTGTACCCCCAGACCCTGACAGTGATCAGGCAGTGGGACTCGCGGGATCGGGCCTGATCTTGGTCCGGCCGCTTGATGTGCACGTCCAGGGTTTTGGTGTGTCGCCGACGTAGTCCGCGCCCCAGATCCGGTCGATGAGCTGCCCGCGGGTCAGCACTCGCCCGGCGTTGCGCAGCAGCTCGAGCAGCTTCGAACTTCCCACCGCCAGCCGGATGCGCTGGCCGTTGACCGATACCCTCATGACGCGTCGACATCCATCCGTACGCCGGCTGCCTCCACCACCTCAGGCACCAGATCGACCTTCTTGACCACGCTGCAGCACGGCCTGATCCTTGCCACCAGCTCGCGATGGTTGAACGGCTTAGGCGGACGTAGTCGTCTGCACCCAGCCGCGAGGCCGACGACCTTATCCACCTCTCCGAGTCGCGCTGTCACCATGATGACCGGCACCGACCCCGTAATCGCAGCTGACAGACCTGAACAAGGCAGCCCGGGCATCATCAGATCCAGCAGGACGGATGTCGGCGCCTACCCGGTCGTACGCGGCGAGCCCCAGCGCCGTCGGCCGCCCCTGACCACATCGGTGCCTTCTCGCGGAGACAGGCGATCGCTCGCGGTATGACCCGTCCCTCGATGACCAGTACCTGAGTCATGTCGGGCCTGCCTGGGGTCTACGGCCTGGCAGCGGCGCCCCCACTGGCCGTGGCCCGTCGACGGGCGGAGGTCTGCCTTGCGACGTGCCGGTACCTGTGCGGCCTGCGGTGCAGCTTCGGCCGTGATGGGCAGGTATCCGGATCGTGAAGGTCGAGCCCCGCCCGGCCTGGCTCCAGACCTTGACCTCGCCGCCGCGCCGCGGCGATGCCGATCGAGGGACAGCCCAGGCCGGTTCCGCTGCCGCGCGGTTGCAGTGGCGTAGTCGACCCGGGGTAGAAACGCCTCGAAGATGCGCTCCAACTCGGCGCGGGCGGGATCCCGATGCCACTGTCGGTGACGGTGATCTCGACATAGTCGTCGTCGAGGCGAGCTTGGGTATGGCTGCCACCACGCAACGCGAGCGCCAGGGTCGGAGTAGACCACGGCGTTCTCCACCATGTTGCCGACCGCGACACCGTGCCGTTTCGCCGTTGCCGAGCCACGCGGCAGCCCGTTGCTCCTGCCAGTGAGTGTCACACCGTGCCGCTCGGCATCCACCTGGCAGCGGTCGACTGCTTCGGCGATCATCTCGTCGTGGATGTCGACCTCCCCGGGGTTGCCCAAGGGGTCGTCGGCCTGCAACCGTGAGCAGCAGCTCGATGACCTGAACGACCAGATCGTTGAGCCGCGCGGACTCAACGCTCATCCTGCTCGCGAACTTGCGTACGGCTTCCGGGATCGTCGGCCGCGTCCTCCACGGCCTCGAGAGCAGCCAAATGGCCCCGATCGGCGTCTTCAACTCGTGACTGATGTTGGCCACGAAATCCCGCCGGGTTTGCGCCTGATTCGGCGGGCGGCCGTGAGGTCGTCGGCAAGGATCACGATCAGATCGCCGGCGAGCGGCGCGACCCTGGCGGTGAGGAACATCCTGCTCCGCGGCTGCCGCGGAGCAGTTCCAGGTCGATGCCTGATGACCTGCTCGCGCCGGACCCGCCGTGGACAAGGTTAAAGGTCGAGCAGTGCCTACAGGCACAACGATCCGGCTGCCGCGCGCCACAATCCCTGGGTTTGAGCGTTCACGGTCGCCTCGAGCACCTTCGTCGTGGGGACCGACCACCACGGCAGAGGATGCCGCACATCGAGCACGGGTTTAATACCCTCCGGGACGGTCGGCGGTTCACCGCTGAGGTGCTCTGTGACGACCTCAGCGCGGGGCCTTCGCCGGACCAGCCAGGGAACAAAGCCCCGGAGCAGGAGTCCGGCCAGCAGCCCAGCCACCAACGCGGGCGGTCGATTCACAGTTCAGATAGTAGGGGCGAAATGACGCGCCCCTCGAGACCACAGCGCACGCTCAGAACCCTTTCGCCGGCCCCCCAGCGTTCGGCACATGTTCACCCGGCGTTCATCGACCTCAAGTCTCGACGTAGTGGCCTCGGGACATAGGGTAGACGGTGCCCGACCAGCCCAGAATGAAAGAAGCAGACATGATGCCTACCGCGAGCACCGGACGACACATCCTACCGACCTGGTCCACAGATGTCCCAGAGCGTCTCCACGGCAGTACGCAGCAGCACCATTGCCCTGCTCGAGGCAGACATCCACCCGCCAGGAGCAGGATCAGTGACGACAGCTGCTCGATGCCAAACAGGCGATATCGATAACGGCGTTCTCGCTGCTCGCCCGCGAGTCGCCGGTGGCCGGCGAGCTTGCGACCATCGTCGCGACGCTGCGGATGGTCACCGAGCTGAGCGGATGGGCGACCTAGCGGCCCACGTGGCCAAGACGCCCGGTTGCGCTATCCGAACTGCTGCAAGCCAGTCGTTGCGGCCCAGCCTTTCATCAGGATGGCGACGTCGCGAGAAGATGGTGGTCACCGCGGGTCAGACGCTGAACGACCGCAACATCCAGACCGCACAGGAGCTGCGCCTGAGACGAGGAGATGGACGAGCTTCGACGCACCCAGTTCCGGTACCGCTTGAGGCGACTGGCCGTACAAGGCTGAGAGGCGGCCGTCGACGTCGCGCTACTTCGGCCGCTACTAGCGAGCGGATCGCGTCGACCATGCCGCCTCAATGGGCCGGCGCATCACTCTACGTGGTCACCGGCGAGTTCCCGAAGTCCCAGCAAGTACTGGCCGCAGCCCCGGAAGGTCCCGGACCTCGCCGCTCATTGGGGAGTCTCACGGCGGGGACTCTGCGGCCGCTGATCACCCGTCAGCGTCTGGATGATCAACGTCGACATCTCCTCGACCGACTTGGCCGAGGAGTTCACCGACGGGATGCCGTGCGCGCGCATAGGCAGCGCCTCGGCGCGTGCGCAGCTCGTAAGGTGCACTGCTCCATGCGAGGCGTAGCGGCGAGTTCGGCCGGCGCTCGCTGCCGGACCTGACTCAGCCGGGCCGGCGGTGGTCGTGATGCCGAAGCAGCGATCTCGCAGCTGCCGGATCGGAGCGCGGCAGCTCCGCCGTGGTGAGAGTCCTCCTCGACGAGCGGGTAGTTGGCCACGAAGAGGCCGTGCTGCAGGGCCAGGTACAATCGTGGTCGAGGTCTTGCCGCATCGCGACGGTGCGACCAGGATCACGTCGGACTTGTCAGGGCTCGCACGCTCTGCCCGTCGTCGTGCTCGATCGCGAACTCGACGGCGGCCATCCGGTGTTGTAGCGCTTGATGTCACCCACGCCGTGCAGCCGCGCGGCCACCCGCAGGCCCTCGGCCGAGGGATCGACTCGACCCGCGTCCATGTGCATGTCGAAGGAGTCGATCATCGGGACAGGTCGTCTTGTGCAGCTCTATGCGGACCTCGTCCACCGCGGCGGTGGTGAAGGCGAGCGGCGTGACCGGCCCCCTTCATGCGCCTCGTCCAGGATCGCGACGACCCGCCGCGCCTCCTCCACCGAGGAGATGAACGGGATCAGCCGACGCTCGAAGTGAGGTCCGGGAACTGGATGGCTGGGGCGTTCCATGGTCTCGGCGGAGATGCCCGTGCTGTCGCTCAGGAAGAACACCGGCCGGTCCGGGCGCGTCGGCAGCCGATTCGCCTCCTCGCGGTCGGTCGGCACGCGCCGACCTCGCTTGCCTCGTCCCGGTTGTCGCAGCCGCGTTGTCGGGAGTGACCGAGACTGACATCCAGTCGGTCCTCGGATCGCGCGGCAGACATCACCGTGAAACTGGTCACAGCGTACTAATGTCTAAGGCAGGTTGCTTCGGCCGCTTGAGAGTTGCCTGGCAACGCCGAACGAGCTGGACAGCACGAATGGACCCCGCTGCGATGACTGTGATCACGTCACCGATCGCCGCCAGCATTCTGATCGCCGAGGTTCGACCGGTTGATCGACTTCGGGCGCAAGTTCCCCTATCCCGGCGGCGGCGCGCGGCGGTGGCGGACGAGCACGGTCACCCAGACCTGTGCCCGACCCGCTGCACACCTGGATCACGGCCTGGATGGCGCACGTCTACGCCCTCGCGGACCTCCTCGGCGTCGACGGAGCCGGCGCGCTGACCGAACACGCGCTGGCGCTGGCGCGCCGGTCCGCTGCAGCGACACCGTCGCCGGCGGCTGGTTCTCCAGCCGGCTGACGAGCAGACCGCGGACGAGAAGAGCTGCTACGCCCATGCGTTCGTCGTCTTGGCCGCATCCTCGGCCGCTGTTGCGGGCCAGCCTGGCTCCGGATGCTGCTCCTCGCCGAGGCCTCGACATCTGGCGGACGAAGTTCTGCGGATCCTGCGGCGGCGATGTTCGTCGACCGCTGGGATCGATCCTTCTCCCGGCTCGATCCCTACCGCGGCCTCCAACGGGAACATGCATGCGGTCGAGGCACCTCCTTGCGGCCGTCCGGATGCCACCGGCGACGCCGGTCTTGCCGACCAGGCCCCGTCGATCAGGTCGGCGCGTCATTGCCGTAGCCGAGCGGCACAGGCTGGCGGATCCCAGAGCACTTCGATCCGGACTGGCAGCCGATGCTTGATCACAACCGCGACCGCCCCGACGACCCGTTCCAGCCGTACGGGGCAAACGCGTCGGCCACGGTCTCGGAGTGGTCTCGGCTGCTGCTCCATCTGCGAGCAGGCGCCGCCCGAGCCGCCGAAGGAACTGCTCCCTGCCGCGGTCGCTCTGTTCGATCCGAGCGGTGGTCGACGGCTGGAGCGTCGGACGGGAAACCCCGGCTTCGTCTACACCACCGACTGGGACGGCCGTCCGGTGGTACGGGACCGCATGCACTGGGTTGTCGCCGAGGCGATCTCCGCGGCCGCCGCTCTGCACCAGGTGAACCGGCGACCAGCGGTACGCGGCCCCTACTGCCGGACCTGGTGGGAATATGCCGAGACCTATCTGATGGATCGTCGGCGCCGGCTCCGTGGCACCACGAGCTCGATCCCGACAACCGGCGCGATCGGTACGGTCTGGCCTGGAAAGCCGGACCTCTACCACGCGGTGCAGGCGACCGTTGATCCCGCGGCTGCCCCTTGCTCCGGGCCTCGCGATCGCGCTCGCCAAAGGGCTGCTCACAGCTGAACCGAGAGTCCACCAGCGCTGCAGCGGGTCGAGCGAGCGCCGTCAGTCGCCGCGCGCGCCTCGCTCAGCCCGTACGCGCATGCCGACGCGTCCGCCGCGCGCGCCATGGCCTCCCGGGCCGACGGGAGCACCCGGGTCAGATAGATCGAGGAGTGCGTGGCCGGGCACGCGGTACATCTCGACCGGCACGCCGACGGCCCTCAGCCGGCGCCCGTACGCCTCGCCCTCGTCGCGGAGCGGGTCGAACTCGGAGGTCGAGATGAAGGCCGGCGGCAGGCCGCTGAGATCCAGGGCGAGCAGCGGGAGGCGTACGGGTCCTGCGCCTGCTGGGGGATCGCTGAGATAGAAGCCGTACCCTCGACGAGTGAGGCACGCAGGTCAGCCCGTAGCCGGTCTCGAACTCGGTCACCGACGGTTGGCTGAGGGTGAGGTCGGTGATTGGCGACTGAAGGGCTTGAAGCAGACCGCGGGCCCGGACCGATCACGGGTCATCAGGGTCAGCACCGCGGCCAGGTTGCCGCCGGCGGAGAATCCTCCGACCGACAGCCGTTCGGGGTCGACCGCCAGCCCTGGGCATGCTCGGCTACCCAGCAAAGCGCGGCGTAGCTGTCTTCGATCGCTGTCGGGTACGGATGCTCAGGCGCCAGTCGGTAGTCGACCGAGACCGAGCTGGCAGTCGACCGTACCGGCGAACCAGCGGCAGATCGGGTCATAGACCTCGACGCCTGCCAAGCCAGAAGGAGCCGCCGTGCAGGTAGACGTGGGTGGGCATCGGGGCCAGCGAGCGCCTCGACTCGGCCGGTAGATCCTGATCATGATCCGGCCACCCTCGACCGGCACCAGCGCAGGTCCATCGTTCCCACCCGCCGCGACCCGCGGGCGGTGACCAGCTTCATCTGCAACAGGCCGCCGGCAGCGGCCGCACGCCGCTCCGGCGACCGAGGCCGGAGGGGCGCTCCTCGCGCCTCGAGGCGTTGCGCCACCGCAAGCAGCGGGCGCAGGACAAGGCCTCAGCGGCAAGCTACTTCTTGCCCTGGTTCTTGACGGCCTCGATGGACGCGGCGGCCGCCTCCGGATCCGAGGTAACGACCGTTCGGTGTCGTCCGGCTTCAGGATCATCGTCCAGCTCAGTACAGCAGCGGGATCCCGGTGGGGATGTTGAGTCCGACGACCTCGTTGTCGCTCATCGAGTCCAGGTGCTTGACGATGGCCCGCAGCGAGTTGCCGTGCGCCGCGATCAGCGTCACCTTGCCCGAGCCGCAGATCCGGCACGATCTGGTCGTACCAGTACGGCAGCGCCCGGATCAGCACGTCCTTCAGGCACTCGGTCCGCGGCCGGGCCTCGGTCGGCAGGGCCGCGTACCTCGGGTCGTCGAAGTTCGCGTACGGATCGTGCGTTGTCGATCGGCGGCGGCGGCAGTGTCGTACGAGCGGCGCCAGAGCATGAACTGCCCTCGCCGTACTCCGGCAAGGGTTGCGGCCTTGTCCTGCCCTGCAGAGCGCCGTAGTGCCGCTCGTTCAGCCGCCAGGACCGCTTGGTCTCGATCCAAAGCCGGTCTGCGATGTCCAGCGAGATCTGCGCGGTGCGGATCGCTCCGGCGGAGCACCGAGGTGTGGACCGACGTCCGGCAGCAGACCGTTCTCGATCAGCAGCTCGCCACCACGGGTCGCCTCGCCCCTCACCCCTTGGCGTTGAGATCGACATCGACCCAGCCGGTGAACAGGTTCTTGGCGTTCCATTCACTCTCGCCAGTGCCGCAGCAGGATCAAGGTGGCAGTCATGTTGCGAGCCTAGTGGCGAGGCGCCCCCACGCTCTAGCCCCAGCCTTGGGGCCGCGGGAGCGGTCGCGACCTGCGTGTATCGCCGCTCGCTGGCACTGAAACATGTCGGGCAAGTTCAATGGGCGCCTCCGCAACACGGTCAGGCTCGCAACAGCGGATCGGCACGGTTTAGCCCCGGAAGCGAGCCAGCTCGAGTTCGATGAGCGCGGGAGACGCCAATGTGGGCGTCACGCACGAGAACCGATCCCTCAGGTGCGGATGGGTTGTCCGCGTCGGGCGTGTTTGCGGGCGGTGAGTCCGCCTTGGATTCGGGTGTTGATCAGTGGGGTTTGGGTGCGGTCGACCCAGCTGGGTGGTATCCATTCCGGCAGGCCGTCGTCGTTGATCCGGCAGGTGCCAGCCGCGGGCTGGCGAAGTTGTGATGGTGATATCTGCACAGCAGGGTCAAATTGTCGCAGGTTCGTTTCGCCACCGTCGACCCATTCGACGATGTGGTGGCGTTCGCACCATTGGGCTGCGCGGTCACAGCCGGGGAAGGAGCAGCCGCCGTCGCGGGCGGTCAACGCCAGGGTTTGATTATGCGACGCGATCCGCCGGCTGCGGCCCAGGTCCAGCACGGCACCTGCATGCGTTGAGCACGGCGGGGATGATGTCGGCCTGGTTCGCCATCTGCAGCACGGTGGCGGTGGGGATGAGGGTGCCGTCGCTGCTGCGGCCGTAGCCGCAGCGGTTGAGCAGGTCGTCCAAGTCGATGGTGACGATGACGGTGGCCGGCACCCACCGGCCGGGACGGTGTCGCCGGCACGCGAGCAGCCGGTCGCACAGCTCTTCCAGGGCGTCGTGCAGCCGTTGCCCGTGATGGCGGGTGTCGAGATCGTGCAGCGGGCCGGGTGTGATGAACGCCGACCCGTCGGCGACCGGCTCTGGCTGGCGCCGGGTGTGCAGACCCGGGGTGTGCGCGAGCGGGTCCAGCAACGCTTTCAGTTTGGCCCCGGCGACTCCGGTGAGCCGGAATTCCCCGGTCAGGCACCCGTCCTGGTGGGCCGCAGATGCAGGATATCGGCGGTCGTGGTTGAGTTCGTCTGTGGGCAGGAGTGCCGTCCGGGTCGATCGCATCCACCACCCGATCCGCGAGTTGTTTCAGATCCTCCGGTCCGAACGTCTTCGCGTGCGTCGACCAGCAGCTGTTCCCCGGCGTCCATGTCGGCGGGGTCGAAGCCGCGCCGGTCGACCGGGGTGATCGGCCCGTTCAATGATCGCCACCTGCTCGGCGGACAGCTCGCCGTCGCGTTGCGCGGCCGCCAGATACGGCCGCACCGCGGCCAGCGGTTCCCCAGCATCGAGGTTCGGGGTCCGACCGCCTCGGCGGCCCGCACCCGGCGGGCCGCCTCCGCCTTCGGAGATCCGCAACGCCGCCGTCAACACCCGCCGGGTCGAGCCTTGACACAGCTTCTCCGCCAGATCCCGCCGCTCGACCGCCGCGATGCTGCCGTGGTCGACCAGGCTCAACCGGTTCCGCACCTTTTCGAAGCCTTGCAGGAACCCGACCAGGCCGGGGTCGTCGAAGTGGTCCAGACCGCCGTCGCCGACCAGTTTCACCAGATGATCAAGACCAACCGCCAGCTGATCCAAGGCATCATCGACCGGGTTCAGCAACGGCGCGACGTCGTTGTCGACCCCCAGATCCATGCCACCATACTAATCGAACACATGTACGATTACAAGCCGATCTCTCAACCCTGCAACAGAAATCTCGCTGATCTGATGGCCCGATCTCGCTGCAAGGAAGATCAACAAAGCGCGGGCATGTGATCCACCGAGATGCTCAGCCTGCAGACAACGCCCGAGCCATCCTCCAAGCCTCGGCGAACCCAGCAACCACCTCCCATGTCGGCGGATGTAGGTGCCCGGCTCCTCAGTGATCGACTTGATCCGTCAGTAGGTCTGACACGGTGGCTACGGTAGCCGCCAACCGCACTTCGGACAGGACCCGACGTCTGGTCGTTCCCATGCCTGGGCGACCAACGCCTGGCTGATCCCGCCGAGGCTCCAGCCACTGCCTCATGACAGCCCGCAACAGGTTTCGGATCAGGCCGAGTCTTTCGGGGGTTGCCGCCTCGGGTCCAGGTGCTCGAAAGCTGCAAGGTTGGCTGTCGACTCGCCCCGAGCGGCGCCAGACCCACTCTCGCTTGATGCTCTCGGCGGAAGCCGAGCCCAAGATCACGTTGAAGCTGTCGTCGGCAGTCTGGGCGATCGCGCCGGGGATCCGGTCGACCTCGGCGGGGGTCACGGCGTCGACGCCGATCCTGGCCGTGAGGTAGATATCGCCGAGGGCATCCAGGCCGAACGCAACGCCGTAGAGCTTGAGATTCCGCTCCAGCAGCCAGCGATACACCGCCGCGTGGTTCTCGTCCGGCCTTCGGGCGACGAACGCTCGTACGTTGAGCGCGTGCCGGCCCACCTCCAAGCGCGCACTCGGTGACCAGCTTCCGGGTGCCCGGCAAGCTCACCGAGAACAGCCCGAGGCGTTGCTCCGACCAGGGCAGGTCGAACTCCGCCGAGGGCCTCCCGGACTGGCGGCGCTCGCCACATCTTGCGCGGCCACCGAACCTCCTCAGGCCTGCTGGACGAACCAGCGGACCTGGTACGGCTCCAGCTGCAGGCCGGCGTCGGTCAACGGGGTTTCCTCAGTCAGCGCGTCCCATCGCCCAGTTGCCCAGCGGGATCACCCATCTGCGGCAGCGACCTGCGGATCGGTCGAGATGTTGTAGACCCCGACCATGGTCTGAGTCGGCGAAACGGCGGACGAACACCAGCACCGCCGGGTTGACCGGGTCGAGGATCTCCGACTCGACCGAGGCCTCCATGCTCGGCAGCGCCTCCGGACTGTGATCGCGTGCCGCGATCCGTGCCAGACCCGGTGCTCGAAGGTTCCCGGAACATTGCGCCGCTCGGCCCGGTCCCAGGGGCATCGTCGGCCGGTGCACCCAGCGGTTGTCGTCCGGCGTGCTCGGGATCGTCGGCGCACTCGTAGTCGTTGGCGCAGCGCGAGCTCGTCGCCCATGTAGAGCAGCGGCAGGCCGCCGAAGCCCAGCACCATGTGCGTAGGCCAGCAGGTAGCGCGCGGACGGCGAGGTCGAGCTGGGCTCGTCACCGTTGGCGAGCGCGGCTTCGATGCCAGTCAGAGCGGCTGCCGTGCCGCTGATCCGGCGGTCGCCGGTGCGCCAGGTTCTCCTGGAAGACCAGGCCGCGCGAGTCGCTCATCGGATACAGGCCCGGCGTAGTAGTCGGAGAGGAACCGTCGGTGCTCGTAGCCGTTCAGTCCGACGGCGCGCCGCGTCCGCATCGTCGATGGCCCAGCCGATGTCGTCGTGGCAGCGCAGGTAGGTCACCCACCGTTGTCGGCGGCTTGGCCGGGAAGCCGGTTGCATCGCGGCACAGAACGAGCCGGGCGTCCTTCGCGCGCGAGCGTCGACCAGATCTGCACCATCAGCGAGTTGTGGTAGGCGAGGTCGCTGACCTTGCCGTGGTGGCTTGCCTGCCGCCGAGGTACGTGGACGAGGTCGTCGGGCGCGACGATCGCCTCGGCCTTGAAGATCAACGCCGGGCGCGGCGATCCGGGCAACGCGCACGAAGGGCCTGGGTGATCGGCGTGCACCTCGGGCTGGTTCTGGCAGTTGGTGCCCATCCGCTTGTAGATGAACGCGATCGCGTCGAGTCGCAGGCACTCGACGCCGAGGTTGGCCAGCCAGCAAGATCAGGTCGGCGAACTCGTAGAAGACCTCGGGGTTGCGCCAGTTGAGGTCCCACTGCCAGGTGTTGAAGGTCGTCCAGACCCACGAGTGCGACTCCTCGTCGTAGGTGAAGCTGCCCGGCGCGGAGTCGGGGAAGACCTCTGGCAGCGTGCGTTCGTAGCGCATCCGGCAGCTCGCGGTCGGCGAACATGCAGAAGTAGTCGCGGTAGAACGGGTCACCGCTGCGGGCGTTCCAGGCCCACTGGTGTTCGGCCGCGACGTGATTGAGAACCAGGTCAGGGTGAGCGAGATCCCCTGCTGGCGAAGCGTGGTGGCCAGGTCGCGCAGGTCCTCGATCGTGCCGAGATCGTCGCGGACAGCGCGATAGTCCATCACCGCGTAGCCGCCATCGTTCGCTCCGGGCCGCGGCTGAGCATCGGCATCAGGTGTAGGTAGGTGACACCGAGCTCAGCGAGGTAGTCGACCTTGTCCGCGACCCCTTTGAGGTGCCACCGAAGCGGTCGGCATAGGTCGCGTAGCCGAGCATCCGCGGGTGCTGAAACCACTGCGGGTCGGCGTGCCGGCGCAGGTCGAGCAGGCGCAGCTCGGCGGAGCGTTCGCAGAAGTTCGCCGCGGCAATCTCGACCAGCCGGTTCGCCATCTCCATCGCATGATCGGGATAGGCCCCCGTCAGCCCCGTCAGCAGGTCGGCCCAGTAACGGCGCAACCGGGTATCGAAGACAACCTGATCATGGATCAGCTCACCGGACAGCAGAGTCGGCCACATCTGGAATGGACATCACCGCTGAGGCTATTGGAGCGCAGCCTGGTTGTCAGTGAGTCCGGCGGCCGCTGACCGCGTCAACGGCTGTGCCGTGGAGCTCAGGGCTTGGGACCCCGCCCGATACACGGGTATGCGCGGGTCCTAGCACGTGCTCTGCGCCGCTTGCATGTGCGTTGCGCCGGTTGCCAACCGGCGCAGGCGTGTAGCGAACGTGACGTGAGCTTCCGACATGCGAGGTGCTCAACTGCCTGGAACCGACGTCTTAGGACCCTCGTCTGGGTGGGCCGGGCGTTCCGAGCGGACGCGAAGCGGCAGCGAGGGAGGGCGGGCGAGGGTCCTGAGACGTCGGTTCTCCCAGGTCCCGCGGAACTGACTAGCTCGCGCCGGCTGGCGGTCGTCGTTTCGCCGGATGGAGATCTTCTTCCTGGAACTCGGCCATGAACGCATCGCGCACAGCCTCGGTGTCGATGGCGTCAGTGACGGAGCCCAAGCTTGCCCTTGACAACGCTGTGGCAGACCGCCAGCCAGGCGTGGCCCATCGCGTAGGTGAAGCTCGACGCCACTCCAGCTCCGATCGCGCCGCCGACCACCGTGCCGGCACCGGGGATCAGCTTCAGTAGACCGGTGAACGCCGCCCGGCCCGCACCGGTCGCCACGGCCGTCGAGGCGATCGCCAGCAGCGCCGCCCGTTCGAACTTGATCTTGTAGATCTGAGCGATCCGCGCCATCATGCCGAGCTGGATCGGCACCAGCATCGCCGCGTCGGAGAAGGGGATCGGGCTGGCGGCCGCCGCGCGCCGCGCTGGCGGCTGCGATGGCTATCTGTTTTTGGGCTTCCGCTGCCTTCCGAGCGTGATCAATTTCCTGCGCCGCGACGAGGCGCTCCGTGTACTCCGTCCGGCGCAACGCGAAAGGTGGCATCGAGGAGCTCGCGCAAGCCGTACGCAGGCTGGCCCGAAAACTCGTCCGCCTTGGCATAGGTCATGAACGGTCGGCCTCCGGCAATCGGCAACCGCTTGGCCATGATCTGCTCTGCCAGCAACACCGCGTCCGGGTGGTAGTACGCGGTTGGCTGGCCAGCGAAGGCCGCAAGATCGCGGCGCATGGGTACCTGGGTCAAAACGACGATCACCGGCAGGCCCGAGTCCGTCGAGCCGGCGGATGAAGTCGGCCTCGGCCTCCTCGAACCGGCGGTCCATCCCCGGATGCAGTACCAGGCGAGATGGATCTGCTCGCTCAACGGCTGCTCGCCGCATCTCGTTCATCGCCTTGGTCAGATCGGCCAGGATCTGCTGGTTGTCCTTGCCGACCTCGAGGCCCTGGGTGTCGATGATGCCCGAGGTGTCCGATCTTGTCCGAGATAGAGGTGGCTGCCGCGGGTGACAGGCTCCCGATCCCCACTCGAGCGACCTCCTCGCCGAAGATCGCGTTGATCAAGGTCGACTTGCCGACGCCGGTCTTGCCGAAGATCGCCAGGTTGAACCGGCCGATCGCGGCCGTTTGCTTGTCGAACTCGGTGCGGAACGATTCCCTGAACCAGTCGGTGCCGTCTGCCACTCGGACCCTCTCGCCATTGCCCGGAATGCCGGGGCGGGCGCTCCAGCCTACGGGGAGCTCAGGAGGGTCTGGTACCCGAACTGCTGCGGTGCGCTGGGCCAGTGCCTTCAGGCCCGAGGTTGCACCCTGCTGACTACCCGGCGGGCGAGGTGGTGCAAACTGCCGATGTCACCATCCAGCGCGGGGACACCCACCCTGCCGTGACCGACAGGCATCCCATGAGCAGTGAGCCGTCCGACGTCGTCTTTCCCGTCCAGCCATCGCGGGCGGAGTCCCGTCCGCTGCAAACCCGCGAGCATGCTCGAATCAACGCCCGTGCTTGGCCGATCCCGTCCTGCGGCGTCACGGCGGGCGGTTGCTCGATCCGGCGACTGCGGCCAGCCGTCGCGCGGGCGGCGCGCCAACCTGAATGCCGGGCCTGCGCCGGAGGATCTCGCCCGGCCGATCCCTACCTGCCGACCCGCGTACGTGGCCGATCAGATGCTCGGTCCCGCTGACTGTCCTGCAGGGCGACGGGACTGATCTCTTCGCAGCTCAGGTTGGGCGGGCGAGGTAGGCCTCGAGATCGTTCCGCTGCCGCAGGACGTCCGGCGTGGGCTCCGGCGCCTGAGGTCGTCCGGAGAGGACGTACCGCCGGCCGAGCCGGACGGTGGCGGGCAGGACCGATCGGCCGGGCGTCGTACCGTCGACCATCCGGTGCGTGCTTCGCTCCTCGACGCACGCGACCGAGCCGCCAGATGCCTGGCGGCTCGTCCAGCACCTGCGGACGAAAGGCCCAGCTCGCCCAGTTCCCAGCTCGGCCTCAACCACCGCCTGCTGGTCGGCTCAGACCTCTCCGGAGCGACCTTCAACTACGGCGTGACGTTCAACTACGGCGTCACCTTCAACTCACGCGTCGCGTCCGGACTGACCGAGTACAGCATGCCGGGCTGGGGTGGCCGCGGGCCGGTTTCGTGGCTCGGCCCGAAGCCGTGCCGCAGCAACGGGCTGCAGTCGCCGGCCGGTGGTCGCCATCGTCGACAGCAGAGTCGCTGACCACCCGTGGTTGGACGAAGTCGTCTCCCGGCTGGCCTTGGACGAGGCTCGCGGCGAAATCGTCCCGGCAGAGGACGAGTCGGGCAAGGAGGTCTACCCGAACCTCATCGATCCACTGCAGGGGATGATCGACCCCTTCTTCGGGCACGGCACGTTCATCGCGGGCCTGGTCCGCCAGAACTGCCCGGACGCGGACATCTTGTCGGTGAAGGTCATGACCCCTGACGGGATCGTCGAGGAGGCCGACCTGTTGACCGCCCTCGACTACCTCGCCGATCGGCAGCTGGACGCGCCAGGGTGGGCCAGCCAGATCGCGCCGTCGACGTGGTCTCGCTGTCGCTGGGCTACTACCACGAGGAGCCTGAGGACTATCGCACCGACGGGCCGCTGCAGGAGCGGATCGACCAGCTGCGCAGCCTCGGCGTCACTCGTCGTTGCGGCTGCCGGCAACGACAGCACGAGCCGCCAGTTCCTGCCGGCCGCGTTCACCCAATATCGCAACGGCGTCCTGCAGGCCTCCTGCGCCCGCGCAGACCGTCGCCGACTATGGCTGCGCTGACCGCCGACCAGTGGCCGCCACTGATCAGCGTCGGCGCCCTCAACCCGGACAACAGCGTCGCGCTGTTCAGCAACGGCGGTGACTGGGTTGCGTGCTACTCCCCGGCGCGGTCCTGGTCAGCACTGCGCCTCTCGGTCGACGCGGGCGCTCAGGCGGAGCGTCATAGCGGGCGCCTCGCCGGGCTCCCGAACGTACGCCCGCGACCTGGCGTTCGAACATCGATCCGGACCACTACACCGGCTTCGGCACCTGGAGCGGCACGTCGTTCGCCGCACCGGTCCTGGCTGGCGCGATCGCCCAGTGCCTACTCGAAACCGACATTGCCGAGGTCAGCCACGGCGGCCATGGCGGAACGGTGCCGCAGCCGCACTCACCGAGCTGGAATTCGATCTCGGCGCGGGTTGAGTCTGTCCCAGCGAGCAGAGCCTCGGGAAGGCTGCCTGAACCCGGGAAGAATGAGCCTGTGACCGACGGCGCGGATGACCAGGAGTTGACGGCAGCCCGCCAACTCCACCGGCGGGGGTCGAGCTCTGCGACGTCGGGCAGCTGAGCGAGGCGCGGGCGATCTTCGTACGCGCTCTGAATACGCTGCATCTCAATGCTCGCGGCGAGCCGGATGCCGACGCCCCGACACCGCCCTCGGAGGCCGAGCAGCAAGCTCGCGACGAGGCCGCCGCGCGCATCTTGTTGAGCCTGGCGTTGCCGACGTCCCAGCAGGAGCGGGTCGAGGCCGGCCTCGCCGTGCTGGCGGAAGCGGACGCGATCGCTGCCCGGAGTCCGGTTGCCCGGCGTGACGGCGCTCATCTGCTGCCAGCGCGGTCTGCTACTGCTACGTACTGGCCGCCCGACGGAGGCGCTGGCCGAGCTGGACGCCGCCGTCGAGCTCGTCTCGCACGCAGCTCCCGCCGAGCAGTTCAAGATCATGATGAATCGTGGCGACACCCACCACCTGCTGGGCAACGTGCGCGCTGCGCGCCAGCGACTTCGCCGCGCGCGCTGGACATCGCGCGGGCCGGCAAGATGACCGAGTTCGAGTTCGGGCGCGCGCACAACCTCGGCTTCATGGCATACCTGGAGGGGACCTGCCCAGGCGCTGAGCCTGATGCCGACGCCCGCGCAGGCCACCTCCGACTACGCGCGCGGCGTGGTCGGTCTCGATCGAGCGAAGGTGCTGCTCGCCGCGAGGGCTGTTCGCCGAGGCAGACGAGACGCTGCGCCAAGCTGCCGAGATCGTTCGGTCGGACTGACCTTGTCCAGTTGCTTGGCGAGGCGCAGCTCACGCGGGCCGAGGCGGCGCTGCGAGACCGAGAATCCGGCCGCAGCCAGGTCGCTGAGCGCAGCCGCAGCGGAGACATTCGCGCAGAGCGGCAACGCCCAGGCTGATGGCGCTCGCCCAACTGGCGGAGCTGCGAGGCAGAGATCGATGAACGCCTCGAGCCTCGCCGTCGCTGCCGCCCGCGCCGCGGATCTAGCCCTCGACCTGGCGAGCCATGGCCTGACCGACCAGAGCCGAGTCGCCCAGCTGATCGCCGCTCAGGCGGCCCTGCAGCTGGGCAAGCCCGGGTCCGGACGGCGCGATTCCGGTCCAGCCTGGCGAGCCGATCAGCGTCCGGCTCCGGTGCGGTTGGTCCAGTCACAGACCGCCTTCCAGCTCCGGCGACAGCGGCCGCGCCCGGCGCCAGATCCGAACCGGGATGGCTGAGCTGGCCAAGTATCAGGCAAGCTTCGGTAGCTTCGATCTGCAAGCCTCCAGCGCCGCCTACGGGGTCGAGCTCGCCGCCCTCGCAGTCGGCGAGGCGATCCGCGCCGATCACCCGGCCGAGGTCCTCGGCTGGCTGGAGCGGGGACTCGCACGATCGCTGGTCACGTGCCGGCGGTGCGACCACCGGAGGACAGCGTCGCCGCAGACCTGTTGACCCTAACTTCGCTGGGTGGTCAGCCAGCTCGAGGCCGAGGACGTCGACCCGGCCGACCGGGAGCGACTCCGCCGGCGGCGCCAGCAGCTCGAGCGCGACATCCAGGGCCCATTCCTGGACCCAACCGGGCTTTGGCGCCTGGGGTAGGCCACCGCCTCTCGCGACTATTCGGGCCGGACTCGACGACGCCGCGATGATCGTCATCTTTGGCTGGGAAGCCAGATCCACGGCGTTCTCGTGACCGCGCGCAGCTGCCGGCTGCATCGGCTTGGCGACCTGGCGACCGCCGAGAAGCTCGTCTCGCCGGATCGGCGCCGATCTTGACGTGCTCGCCATGGACCACGTACCGGCCTCGCTCCGGCAGTCGGCCCGGCAATCGCTGACCGCGTGGCCTCGACGTGCTCGATCGGTTGCTGCTTGCTCCGCTCAGGCTCCCGGACACCCCTGCTGTCCTGCTGCCACCAGGGCGGTTGGCCACCGTGCCCTGGGGCGAGTTGCCCTCGCTCAAGGGCCGACCGGTTGCCGTGGCCCCATCAGCCGGCGCTTGGCTCGGCGCGCGGACTCGAATGACAGCTGACCGGCAGCGAGTGGTCGCTGTCGCCGGGCCGGGTCTCGGCCGCGCCGAGGACGAGGTAGGCGGCGGTCGCGGGTTCGTGGCTCGGATGCGAGACACTCACCGGCCCGCGCGCCACCGGCGAGGCGGTGCTCGCCGCGATCGACGGAGCCCAGATTGTTCACATCGCTGCCCACGGTCAGCATCAGCGCGACAGCCCGTTGTTCTCCTCGATCCGGCTGGCCTGACGGTCCGGTCGTCGGCTACGACCTCGATCGGGTACCTAGTGCCGCCGCAGCAGGCCGTGCTGTCTGCCTGCGACCTCGGCCGAGCAACCTACCGGCCTGGGGACGAGGCGCTGGGCCTTACCCGGGCCCTGCTGCACGGCGGCACTCCACAGTCATTTCCGGTGTCGCAAAGGTCTCCCGACGATGCAGCGGCTGACCTCATGGCCGACTACCACCATCGGCTGGCGGCCGGCTCGGCTCCCGCGTACGCGCTCGCGGACGCGCTGACCGCGGCCGAGGAGCCGCAACCGTTCTCTGCTTCGGCGCCTGGCTGGTGAGTCCGGCTCAGTCCGGTACGAGCTTCCAAGCGGAGCATCGGAGCCAGGTGCCCCTGCGATCCGTACGTCTGCAGTCACCCGCGAGCACATTGCTCGATTCCTGCCCGGGGATGGTGCGCCCATCAGACTCGCGGGATTGCCCACTCACCTGGAAAGTCACCGCATGTCCACCCGTACCGATCTTCCGCAATGTCGCGATCGTTGCGCACGTCGGACCACGGGAAGACCACGCTGGTGGACGCGATGCTGCTGGCAGACGGGTGCCTTCCAGGTCAGGCCAGGAGGTCGAGAAGCGGGTGCTCGACTCCGCTGGATCTGGAGCGCGAGAAGGGCATCACCATCCTCGCGAAGAACACCGCCGTCACCGGCACCACGGCACCGGACGGGACCGGCGTAACGATCAACATCATCGACACGCCGGGCCACGCCGACTTCGGCGGCGAGGTCGAGCGCGGGCTCGAGATGGTCGACGGCGTCCTGCTGCTCGTCGACGCGTCCGAGGGCCCGCTCCCTCAGACCCGGTTCGTGCTGCGCAAGGCGCTGGCCGAAGAAGCTGCCGATCATCCTGGTCGTGAACAAGGTCGACCGCGGCGACGCCCGGATCGCCGAGGTGGTCGAGGAGACCTACGAGCTCTTCCTGGACCTGCTGCAGGACGCACCGGCCGGCGAGCACAACACCGACGCGCTGGACTTTCCGGTGATCTATGCCTGCGCCAAGGCCGGCCGCGCGTCGCTGACCCGACCGGCGAACGGCACGATGCCCGACAGCCCCAACCTCGGGCCGCTGTTCGCGACGATCCTGGAGCACATCCCCGGCCCCGAGCTACATCGAAGGGGCCCCGCTGCAGGCCCACGTCACCAACCTGGACGCCTCGCCGCTACCTCGGCCGGCTGGCGCTCTGCCGGATCGTCGCGGGCACCCTGCGACGCAAGCCAGGACGTCGCCTGGTGCAAGGCCGACGGCACGATCAGCACCGTCAAGCTGTCACGAGTTGTTGATCACCAAGGCCCTCGAGCGCAGAACCGGCCGAGTCGGCCGGACCGGGCGACATCGTAGCCGTGGCAGGGATTCCGGAGATCACGATCGGCGAGAACCCTGTCCGATCCCGACGACCCCAGGCCGCTGCCGTTGATCACCGTCGACGAGCCCTCGCATCTCGATGACCATCGGGATCAACACCTCGCCGCTGGCCGGGCAGGTCGCGGCAAGAAGCCTGACCGCGCGCCTGGTCAAGGACCGGCTGGACGCCGAGCTGGTCGGCAACGTCTCGATCCGAGTCTTCGCCACCGAGCGGCCCGACACCTGGGAGGTGCAGGGCCGCGGCGAGCTGCAGCTCGCGATCCTGGTCGAGATGATGCGCCGCGAGGGCTTCGAGCTGACCGTCGGCAAGCCGCAGGTCGTCACCCGGGAGATCGACGGCAAGCTGCACGAGCCGGTCGAGCGGCTCACCATCGACACCCCCGAGGACTTCGTCGGCGTGGTCACCCAGCTGCTGGCTGCGCCGCAAGGGCCGGCTGGAGCAGACTGGTCAACCACGGCACCGGCTGGGTGCGGATGGAGTACCTGGTGCCGGCGCGCGGCCTGATCGGCTTCCGCACCGAGTTCCTGACCGAGACCCGCGGCACCGGGCTCATGCACCACGTCTTCGAGGCGCTACGAGCCCGTGGCCCGGCGAGTTGCGGACCCGCCCGACCGGCTCGCTGGTCGCCGACCGCGCCGGTCTGCCGTGACGGCGTACGCGCTGTTCAACCTGCAGGAGCGCGGCACGATGTTCGTCGGTCCGGGCACCGAGGTCTACGAAGGCATGGTCGTCGGCGAGAACGCCCGCAGCGAGGACATGGACGTCAACCCCACCAAGGAGAAGAAGCTCACCAACGTACGCTCCTCAACGAGCGACGAGCTGGAACGGCTCATTCCCGCCGCGGCTGCTGAACATGGAGCAGGCGCTGGAGTTCTGCCGTGCCGACGAGTGCGTCGAAGTGACGCCCGACTGCCGTACGGATCCGCAAGGTGAACCTCCGGTGCGGACCGAGCCCGAACGCGGGCTCGGTCAAAGCAAGCCTGAACGCGGCCAAGCAGCGCTCAGCTGGCCGAGTCGGTGGCCTTGTTTGCCGGTGGTCTTCTTGGCAGGGGCTTTCTTCGCCGCAGCCTTCTCGGCCGTGGCGCCTTGCGGGTAGCGGACGCCTTGGCGGCGCTGCGCGGGGTCACCGTATCGGTGGCCGTACGGCCGGTGACATTCTTGCGAGCGACCGTCACCGTCTCCTCGAACCTTCTCGAAGACCGGGTCGACCTTTTCGGCGACATCGTGGATGACGCCCTCGGCGCGATGCTCTGCCTTGCCCGAGACTCACGGGCGGTGCCCACCGCGTCGTCGACGGCGAGCTTGCCGCGACCGGCGAGCTCTCCGTAGGCGGTGGTCGCCTGAGCCAGCAGTTCGTTGTGCCTACTTCTGCAGCTCGGCGATCCGGATGCGCGTCGATTCCGGCGGGTTCTTGATCTGATCCGGCAACGTGATCACGAAGGTGCGCAGCTCGTCGGCACTCTCCTTGGCCTGCTTGGTGAGCTCAGGCCGCTTGTCCTGCAGCGCGGCGAGCCGCTTGTTCGCCTTGCCCTGGGTTTCAGCCAGGCGCTCCGCTGAGTACCTCGGCCAGGGCATCGGTCAGCCCGGCAACGGCGTACAGCGGGGCGTAGTCGGAATCGAGGGCCGACTTGCGGACCTCGGCCGGCGCCTCTTCTTGCGGGTGTCTTAGCCATGGTGGTTCTCCTTGCGTCGCTGATTTGTGCGGTCTCGTGCTGAGGAGGACGCGACCTTCTCTGCCGCCCGACGCCGCAGCCGGGGCCGGGCTGCCGGCTAGCCGGTCGGCCAGCGGACCGTTCCGATGACGAAGGAGCGGTATGAACGTCGCATCAGGACACTCTTCTGTCGCTCGGTGATCGCCTCGGTCGGCCAGTACGGCTGCATCGACCGGTGCTCAGATGATCCTCGGGGTCAGGATCCCGGCACGGACGTGTGAGCAGTCTCGGCCGAGACCCGCAGCGCCTTGGAGGCCGTACGCGGCACCTCCGCGGACGGCCTGCGCAGCCCGCGCTCACGATCCTGACTCAGGTACGGGTTGGACACCCCGGTCTGCTCGGCCAGCTGGCGCAGCGACAGCTCCGGCGGCCCTGCGCTGGCTCGGCGATGAACTCCCCAGCGAGCCGAGCTGCTCCCGAGCTGGACGGCCGATCCCTCTCATGACGTCCATTGTGCTTGCAATTGCAAGCGGATGCAAACTCAAGCTAGCGTGAGCGGGATCACAGGGCATCCTCAGCGCTCTGTCATGGACGCGCGGCCCCGGCGGCGGGGTGGGCTGGGATGGGAGCACGCTCGCGGTGATCAACGTCCGTCAGGCGCCGCTCCGCCGGTGCAGCTTCGGCACGCCGTCGATCCAGGGCCGTGATCAACGAGCTTCACGGCAACCGGCGCCTCGCCGGACCGCGGATGAACCGTCTCGCCGCGTACGTAGAACTCGATGCTGCCCGGCCAGCACCTGAAGCAGATCTGATCATGGGTCCAGTTCCACCCGGATACTGGTGCCTGCGGCGGAGATCTGGGGAAGATCAATCCCTGCCGGAGTCACGGCAGCCTGGGATCAGAAGTGATCACGCGCCGTTGCGAGTCCCGCATCCCGCCAGAACCCGTACACCGGGAGTTCAGACCCACCCGCCGATGCCACGTGCACCCCGTCGACGGTATTGCCGTGCAAGGTCGAGCCGGTCGACACAAGTGCTGTGCTGAAGTAGCGCAGGCGCGAGATCGCGATAGCCCACCTCGGCGGCGATGATCGACTGAACGACCGCGGACAGACGATGAAGTCACCGGTGGTGATCGGGTCGTAGTAGTCGAAGTCGACCCGCTTCTGTTCAGGCTGAAGTGGTCGCCCTGGAGCTCAGCGCCAGCGCACGTCGGCCTGCCCTGAGCACCTGGAAGCGATAGATCACCAGCGGGTGGTAGTGCAGCAACAACAGGCGCTTGTCCGGCAGGTGTGTTCTTCAGATCCCAGACCTCGCGGTCGAGGAACTGGGCGTCCTGCAGGTTGATCCCAGTCACATCGTCATGAGGGATCGCCATGGCGCACGGCCTCGCCCGCTCACGACCTCCTCGCTCCGAGACCTCCAGCCGCTCGACCACGCGTCCATAGGCGCGCGGGTGCTCGCGCTCCGCCCGTCGCAGCACGTCAGCAGCCTGGCCGAGGTTGAAAGCGGGCCATCACGTTGGTGAACAGGTTGTCGATTCACCACCGTGGTGTACTCGTCCGGCGATGCACCGCGCGTGGATCGTGGAAGGTCCGGCGGCTGCCGTTCTCCCGCCAGAATCCCAGGTCAGCTGGCCCCACATCCTCGCGGTCTCTGACGGCCGCTACGATGTTCGACGCCCTCGCTGGAACATGAGAATTGTTCCCGGTCGCCGCACTTCGGCCGCGACGTACCCGCACAGCGCGCGTGGCGCTGAATGTCAGCGTCGATGCGATCGCTGCGCACGGTGCCGGCGGCGTTGTAGGCCGTTGCCTCCTTGCGGGGTGATCGTCCGCCCGCGGGTCCAGGCGCGCCGCTCTGGAGCTCAAGAAGTCGCTACGGCGCGCTGGCGGGCGTCCTCGAGCATGTTATCGGCAGGCGCAGCGCGCCTCGAGCCATGGTCGGCGAGGTGTCAGCTGAGGACGGCAGCAGGTAGATCTCGGTGTCCCAGAAGTAGTGCCGCCGTACCCGTCGCCGGTGACCCCCTTCGCCGGAACGCCGAGCGCTGCTCCGACCGCGCCGTCGCCTGGGCGACCTGTGGTAGAGGTTCCAGCGGATGGCCTGCTGAATCGCCGGATGGCCGACAACGACGACGTCGGAACGCTCCCAGAATGCGTCAGCCACTTCCCGCTGGGCGTCGTGGTGCCAGCTCGATCCCTGTTCGCGGACCGATCCAGGTGCGGCAGCGGCGATCGGCCAGCTCGCGGACCGGGACGCCGCGGGACGTGTGGTAGAACCTGACTTGATGATCTTGGGCGGCGCACCCCCGGCTGGGCCTGGACCCGGGAACACCATCTTACCGGAGTCCTCGTCGTCGAAGATCAACTGGCTGTGGCTGTTGTCGGTCCGGATGTCATGATCGACGCCGACCGCGAGAGTCATCCGGAGTTGGCGCAGCGATAGCCCAGCAGGATCCGGTTCTCCACGCGACCAGTGCGTCTGCGGGGTCAGCACTCGGTTCTCGAACGCCATCGGCCCGGCGAGGATCGACGCCGTCGCCCATCGCGGCGGCACGTACGTAGTACTCGTCCTTGCCGTCCTGGCGGTTCAGGGTCTGGGAGGAGATGACGACCGGCGCCTCCTGGTCCAGCATCGTCACCTCGAAGGTCATGATCGCCAGGTGCCGCTGGGTGAAGGGAGACCATCCGGGTGGAGGACACCTTGACCCGCTTGCCACCCGGCGTGCGCCAGATGAGGCTCGCGGCGCAGCAGGCTCGGCGCGGAAGTCGAGCGTGCGCTCGTACGCACTCCAGGTCGGCCACCGGACAGCAGCAGCGGCTCGTCGTCGACGTAGAGCTTGATCGTCTTGTTGTCCGGGGACGTTGACGATGGTCTGCCCGACCCGGGCGAAGCCGAACGCCCTCTCTCGGCATGGCGGATCTTCCAGGTCTCGTGGAAGCCGTTGATGAAGGTGCCGTGGGTGTGGGTCTCCCGGCCCTCCTCGACATTGCCGCGCATGCCCAGGTAGCCGTTGCCGACCGCGAACAGCGACTCGGTGACGCCAAGATCACGGGTGCTGCCGAGACGGCCTCCGTCAGCTGCCACGGATGCACCGGGAACCGGGTCCGATCCAGCGGGTCGGACGACCCTGATCGGATCATCCCGCTCGAGCCGATCACTGCTCCACCAGCTCGAGCAAGATCGTTGACAACGATGTCCGCGCCAGCCCCGATCAGCCGGTGCGCGCCGACCCCGCGATCGACGCCGATGACCAGCCCGAAGTCTCCGGCGTTGCCCGCCTCGACGTCCGGACAGCGCGTCCTCGACCACGACGGATCTCGCAACCGCCACACCGGCGGACAGCCGCGTGGAGGTAGGTGTCGGGAAATGGCTTGCCGGCCAGCCCGGCCGTGGCCGCGACGTCGCCGTCGATGACGACCGTGGAACCTGTCGGCCAGCCCGGCTGCAGCGAGCACGGCACCAACGTTACGAAGGAGGAGACAACCGCGACCTTGATGCCGCGCTCGGCAAGATGATCAAGAAGCCGGACCGATCCGGGATAGGGTGTCACGCCTTCCTCGCTCGCAGGATCGCGGAAAACATCTGGTTCTTGCGGATTTCCGAGCCCGCACACGGTCCGCGCGGTCGGCTCGTCGGACGGTTGGCCGTCCGGCAAGCGTGATGTGGCGGGAGGCGGAGCAGGGACCGTACGCGCCCTCGTAGCGAGGCTTGCCGTCGATGCAGTCGAAGTAGTCGCTCTCGACGTACGCGCGCCGCACCGTCGTGAGTTCGCAAGAAGTCGGAGAACGTCTGCTCCCCAGGCGCGCATGTGCACCTCGGCCGTCGGCGTCAGCACCCCGTGCGAGATCGAAGAGCACCGCGTCGTACTCGTCCACGATTCACGCTCAGAGAACACCTAACCCCGCGTCAGGCAGCAGCCAGGCGGCAAGTTTGCACACCGCTACGCGCGAGGCTCTGGCGAGCGGGCACGGATCGCGCGTCGTTCCCGTCACGGAACACACCATGCGCCGGCTGCCATACTTCCGGCGGAGAGGTATTGACTGCGCGAACGGAGTCAGGACCCAGAGCGCCGCGCAGCGCGGCAATCTCATGGGTGGTGAGCTATCCGGAGGCAGCGAAAGCGCAACCTCGAGCGGAGCCGCAGAGGGTCTGCGACACGAGCTACGAGCCCGTTCGAGGCCGACCCGGTACTCTGGTCGAGGTGGTCCGCGGCGGATTCGTCAGGAAGCGTGCACCCGCGGCCGGGTGCTCGGATAACGAACCCGGACGGCGGCCTGAGCACTGCTCGGTTGGCGCGGCTTCCGCGCCGATGTATCCGCGGAGCGCCGAGCATAAGCCGCTTCAGGCCAGGTCGGCATGCTGCGGGCCGGGCTCTGATCTCTGGCAGCCGAGGCTGCTCGCGCTGGTGTGCGCGCATCGCGCTCCAGGCGAGTCCTTCCATATCGACGGCGTCCGGCGGATCCTGGCGATGTCGGGACTTGACGAGTCGCTGCTGCGGAGCGCCGTCCGGACTGGCCGCTGGGCGATCTTGGCAGTGGAGAAAGCGATCCGCACCGGTACGGCGGAAGTCGCCGATCCGCGATCGGGCTGCTCAGGGCTTAAACGGCTCGCCGGCATGCTCCGGACAACCGCGCTCAACGGCGGCAGCATCAGGACATGTCGACGTATCCGCGGTGCCATCCGACACCAGCTTGCGATCAGCTGTCCACGACGATCGATGATGATCCACGCAGGCGAGCAGGCCGCCAAGTCTGGCGGTGGACGGCTGCGGCGCTTACGCGCCGCTGTGCGCGATCTCGCTGCTTACGGGCTGGCCCCGCGCCTTCAGGCCGGCTGGCGGCCGCGGTCCGAAGGGGCCGAGGCGCGGGTGGCGGCCGCGATCCGCGACCATCCAGAGTTACGTCTCCGGCGGCGCGCCGCGGGCGACTCCGAGCCTGCACCGGGCCGTGACCGGGACTGATCGCCAAGGGCAGGCGCCGGGGCGGTCATGCAGTGGGGCTGCCGCGGCGGGGCGCGGGGTCGCGATCAAGATCTCCGACGGCTCTTCGCGCGCCCGGCGGGTGGCGATGGCCGGCGTCCTGCGCGGCTCGGGTTGTCGAGCACGAGACGCTGCGCAGACCAGGCCAGCGGAGCCGGTCATCGCCCGTATTGGCGAACCAGGTCGGCGAGATCCGTCCCTGCGCCGAGACCTTGCTCGCCTGCCGGCTGAGGGCGATCCTCCGAGCCGTGATCCTCTACGAGCGCTAGAGCCTGCTCTCCCTGAAAAACGACCATTGGTTTACCAAAACCGGCTCGGCACGCCGTGGCCGTAGCGGCAGTCGCTCACTTTTCAGGGCTGCCGCCACCAACGGCCGATCAGAGCGCGCCAGCGTCAAGGCCGCCTCAGAGCGCGGGGCGGACGCATTGCAGGCCGATCTCCGGATCCACCAGCGCCTCCTGAGCGGCAGCGATACCGTCGACCAGCAGCGCGGCGTCGGTGGGGACGGTGTGCGCTTGATCAGGCCGAGGGCGATCGTGGCCCGAGCTCGTGGTGCCGGGCGGGTCCGCCGACGAAGCCGACCTCGCGGCCCGTCGGCGAGAAGCAATGGCAGATCCCGGGCGCCGGCAGCGCGTCGGCAGTGCCGTCCGGGTGCAGCAAGCCGGACCGAGCGCCGCGGCGGCCGGCCGAGCGTGTGGACCCTGGCGACGGTCTCCTGGCCCCGGTTGCCCAGCCCTTGTCGAGGTGCACGGCGACACCGAAGCACGCCGATCTCGTTCGGGAATCGTGTTTTCGATGGTCGGTGGCATCCAGGCCGATCCGCGGTACGCCGGCCGCGATCCGTCGGGCCTCGTAGGCCGGACGTTCCCGCCCGCGGTCCATGATCGAGAGAAAGCCGGCGAGCCGGTCGCAGGGGCAGCGAAGATCTCGCGACCGCCGAGTGAGATCCTGACCTGCCCGGCCGACCAGGGTCTGGTCGGGTGCCTCCGGCGATGCCTGTTAACCAGGCGACTCGCCAGCTCGCCGCTGCGATCGGCCACCTCGGCCCGCATCAGGAACTCGCATCCGGTCGACCTTCACGCCGCCGCAGCTGCGGCGGCGCCGGGCTCGGTGTGGGCCCAGAAGGTCTCGCCGTCGTCGACCGCCGTAGAGGGCGTGCTCGATGTGGCCTTCGGGGACTGGATCAGCGCTGTCACGCCGACGCCGGCGGGCAAGCCCTCGAGCTGCTGGGTGGTCAGCGAGTACCGCAGCCAGCCGAGCCGATCCGGCCCTGGCACACCGACAGCATCGCTGCGGTGGGACAGGTCGACGAGCCCGGCACCCTGCTCGAGCAGCCGCTGCTCTCGCATCGGGTCGCCGAAGTGCCGAGGCCGCGCCGGCATCGACGCCGGACTCGGCAACGACTGCGCTCGCTGGTCGCTTCAACACCCTCGCGTCGCAGGCTTCTTCCCCACCGGCTGGCATCGTAGGAAGTCGTGACCGGAGCTGGTGCTCCCCGCCGGGCCGTGGTGCCGACCCACGCAGCGAGCCGAACGAGCTACGCGGCGCAACCGCGGCCGCAGCACGTGTGACCGCCACGGGGCTGACGCGTGCGCCGCCTTGCCCGATCGGGCATCCACCGCCAGATCCCCTTCGAGCAGCGACCGCAGGGCCGCTGGCCGGCGGCATAGATCCGCCGCCGTCGCGGTACGGACGACGGCATCGGTTGCCAGCTCGACCTTCGGGCCGGTGATCTGGCCGTACCAGACCTCGGCGTAGCCGGCCGGTTGGCACATCACGACCTCGACACCATCGGCCTGCGGCCGCCAGAAGCCGGTCTCCGGCATGCTTTCAGCGAGTGCGCCGGGGTGCGCGTCTCTCACCGCAGCTCTCGAACGTCTCGGGAACGGTGGTGCAGGTAGTCCTGGCCGTTGTAGAGCGGAAGTCGATCTGCTGGCCGAAGTCGTAGTCCGCAGAGCCCCGGGAGTAGGTAGCGGCCTTCCCGTTGCCCCTTCCAGCGGCCAGGCCGATCATCCAGGCAAGGCGGCGACGCAGAGCGCGGGGTGCCAGTCCCGTCGGATGCCTCGTCAGCCACTGAGTCAGCCCCGGCGCGGAGCGGACTTGCGACCCAGGGGTCAGGAGCCAACGCCACCAGCGCCACACTTTGGCCGATCGCGATCACACCGGCGATCAGCGCCAGTAGGCGCGAGAGTCTGGCGAGAGCGGCACGCGCTCGAGTCGGCTGATCGTCGCCTGCGGCCAACCTCACATTCCGGCCGCGCCGAACGTCTGCCTGTTGATGGAGAAGAAGCCGTTCGAGGAGAGCTGGTGGCTCGCCACGGCGCCTGCCGTCTATCGGGTGTGCCGCGCGCGCTGGTGGGGCCCAGCGACGCGGACGACGCCTGGTCGGAGGCCGTTGCTGTCGGCCATGAAGGCCCTACCCGGACCTTCCGGCCGACGCGAACACCGAAGGCGTGGCTGGTCCGGATTGCGCATCACCGGTCCGATCGTACCTGCTGCGCTCCCGTGGCGCGCCAGTCCGGTCCCGTCGGCCAGCCTCCCCGGGCATGGCAATGGTCGAAGTAGCGGCGAGGACCTGGACCTGCGGGGACCTGTGGGCGGCAGATCGCGGCGCTGCCGGTCCGGCAGCGTCCGGGCGGTGGCCTACCACTACCTCGCTGGCCGGCCGTACGCGGAGGTTGCCGAGCTGATCGGCGGCACGGCGACGGCGGCTCCGGAAAGGCGTCCTCGGACGGCGTCGCCCCGGCTCGCACACGCGCTTCGCGAATCGCAGAGAGGACAAGCATGATCTTGACTCGGTTCAGGCACTCACCGAGGTGCCCGAGGAAGCGCTGACCCGGCTGCACGGGCGGCTCGAGGCCGAACGCCGCAGATCACGACCTGCTCGACGTCGCCTACCGGACGGTCCGAGACTGCAGTCGGCGAGAGCTGCTTACCTGGCCGCCACCGCGCGAGGGCACTGGTCCGCGTCGCCCTATCTGCCAGCCGGGGCCTGGACGCTGTCCTGCAGAGCCACGGCGACCAAGATCAGCCCACGAGTCCTGCGGGCGCCGCGGCGGCTGGATGCTGCCGCGAGCCAGCTACGACCCGACTACTTCGCATGGGCCGCCGCCGAGAGCTTCCAGCTGCCGTTGGACCTTCCGGCTGCGTCGACCCGGGACTGCCGCGCGCAGCGTGCTCGAGCATCCGCAGGCGGCATCGCGTGCGGGACTACGGACGAGCCATGCGGCCGTCGCGGCTGGCGACCGAGGCATGCCACCGCCAGCGCGGGCGGTCGGCAGCGCGTGCGCGACGAAATCCGCTGCCGGTCGTTGATGCACGCGCCATCAGACGCGCTCGGCGTTCGGCGACGGCTCGCTCGGGTGGCTACCTCGGCGGGCTCGCGGCCGAGGCGGACTCTGCTGGACCTGGGAGTCCGCGGCGACTTTGGCAGGCTGTATTCTGGTGGCGGCGCTCCGCGCGTCGCGCGGATCGCGCTCCTGAACCCACGCTGCTTAAAGTATTCAGGTCACTCGCAGAGGAAAGAACGCTTTCACGCTCCTCTCCACCACGGCGCGCGATCCAAAGAGGGTTGATATGGCGACACACCAGCCCTCTTGATCGCAAAACTGATCATGACAATTAAGGTAATCCTAGGTTCACGCCGGCCACCGGCCCGGCCGCTCCAGGACCGTTCTGTCTCCCCGATTAGCCCAGCGCTGGTAGAGCGCGGCCGCCGCTCGAGCGTACGTGCGTGCTGACGTCGATCCGCGCCAGGCGCGACCCGCGCTCGCGGATCCGCCGCTCGACGCCTCGCGTCTGCGATCGAGGCGAGACCCAGCGGCTGCAGCGTCGCAAATGGCACGGCGGGCATCGCGATCAATCCGGAGGCCGGGTCGCGGGTGAAGTCGACGACACCGGTCGGCACGAGGCGATCGTTGGGCAGCCGCGGCGACGACCAGCGCCGCCTCGCGCGGCGAAGCTGGCCTGCAGCCGGGCCGCGATCGCGTCGGCGTGGCGGGACGCGCCGGACCAGTCAAGATCGCGCGAGATCCTCTCGGGCTGAAGCTCCACGTACGGTCAGGGTCTGCGGCCCAGGACCGGCGTTGCCGCCGCCGAGGTACAGCGCCGTCTTGAGCTTTGCGCGTGCCCACCTGATCATCAGTAGACGGGGAGCTTGGGTTTGCGGCTGGCAGCGCAGCTGCTCGACGAGCGTCGCGGCGCAGCGGCGGCGATCGTCGGAGCCTCCTGATCAGATCGGCCGGCAGTCGAGGTCGCGCCGGGCGGCGCACTGCGGTGCGCACGACGATCCTGCCCGGCCAGCCGTACGGTCTCGATCAAGAGTCCGCCACCGGGGTGGTCGTGCTCGAGGCCGAGGTCTGGCTGCCGATCGCGGACCGCGAACCAGACCGCCTCGCCATTGAGCCAGACGGCGACGCTCCGCACCCGACGCGATCGCCGTCGCGGCAGACGATCAGGCCTGAGTTGGCCCGCTCGGCTGCCTCCGCGCCGCAGGTGATCTTGATCGCCAGCGGCCAGGGTCGGGGGTGTGGACGACGGCTTGTGCCATTGTGTCAGAGGGTGTCGGTGTGATGATCAGGCGAGTCGCGGGCTCGAACCCCTTGGAGAGATCTACGGCTGCTCCCGAGCTGTCGTCTGCTGGAGACTGGGCGCTGAGCGCGGGGACGACTGCCACCGTCGACGGCCGGGTGGTGCATTCAGCGACCCGTACGGGCAGGCGCGAGCCGCTTTCACGAATCGCCCTGGACGCGCTCAGGAGGCCGGGTTCGAGCGGGCTTCCGGTGGTTCCGGACCGGATGTACGTCGTCGACATGGGTCATCAGTCAGAGATCGGACGCGCGCACAACGATCTCTTCGGCATGAGATCCGGCCGGTCGCGACGATGGTCGAGGTCGTCGGCGCTGGCCGATCCGGACCCACCTGATCGGGTCGAAGTCGAGGCGTACCGGCCCGGCGCTGCGCGCCGCAGCCCGAGAGGCTGCCTTGGCGCCGCGGCAACTGGGAGACTGGGTTTACGGCGTGATCGGACGGCTGCCTGGCATCGTTGTCACGACTGCGATGGCCGAGACTCGTCACTGGCCCGCTTCTGCGAGGATCCTGCTCAGCATGCAGCGGGTGCAGGACGAGCACGACTGGGTGGTCATCGGCGACGCACCCGACCGGCCGGGCGTCGCATTCGCCAGGGTGCCCAACTACAAGCCGCCCACCTGGCCGGAGGGCGACCGGCCGCCAGTACCGGCACTTCGACGTCCGGGTCGAGGACCTGGCCCTGGCCGAGGCCTCAGTTCTGGAGATCAGGGCGACCAAGCTGCCCGGCGGGGGCGAGTCGCTTCGCGTCTACGCCGATCCCGCCGGGCACCCGTTCTGCCTGGTCAGAGCTGCTGAACGATGCGACTGGTCGGTCCAGCGGGCCTCGGCTCGCGGCCGTACGGGTGTCCGGCGAGGTGGTCGGCGAGATCGACCGGATGGGCCTGGTGATTCTAGTCGGCGTCACGCACGACGACGCACACGGCAACGGCGGCCCGGCTCGCGGAGAAGGTCTGGACGCTGCGGATCTTCAGGACGACGAGCGGTCGGCCGAGCAGCTCGGCGCACCGATGCTGGTGGCAAGAGCCAGTTCCAACCCTCTGCGCCGACACTCACGCACCATGACCGTCGCGAACACAGCGCCGCTCACGCCGAAACCAGAGCAATGCAGCTA
>ERZ1370068.355-contig-10320_pt1 | contig 32642 bp, 42 predicted proteins | sample MGYA00561227_ERZ1370068 | MGnify/ENA primary metagenome ERZ1370068 (study PRJEB38410, sample SAMEA6850437) | metagenome | study: Metagenomic assessment of the ecological functions of the soil: analysis of the soil microbiota associated with the...
CGCTTCTTCAGCGTATTGCTGTGCCGTTGAGAAACGCCATACCTGACCAAGAAGCCAATCAGCGGCAGCCCGGAAGTACGTCCTGGTGCTTCGCTGCTGCCAGAGCCACCTGATGTTGGTGAGATCGCCAGTGCCTCGTGTTGGCCAGTGTGGAACGTGCCGGTGACCGGGACAGCGGGAAGAACCCCGGAGGTTCAGCCATAGCCAGGCTCAGAACCCTGTGTTGATGTTGGCCGCTGTTGAACGAGGCAAGCACGCTTGCTGGTTGCTGAACGTGATCAATGCTCGCCGCTTCCAGCAGATCGAGTTGCCAGGCGTCGGCAGCGGCGGCGAGAAGGTGACCGGCGTCGAGGTCGTCCTCTCTTCGCGATCGTGATTGTTACTCGGCGGCGCGTCGTCGCAGGAGCCGGCGCCGTCGTTGAAGCTGCGCTGGAACAAGCCCCAGCCGCCTTCGCGCGGCCCGTGCCGGTTTCGCTGTGGTGGCCGCTTGGTCGGGAAGGTGACCACCCAGTCGGTCCCGACTCGGTCGACCGCGTCGAGCACGTGCTGCGATTCAGCACGTGGTCGTGCATCAGCACCGCGCTCACCGGGTCGGCGTCGCCACCGGCCCAATTGACAGTGAATGTTACACTGGTTGCGCAGGCAAAGCACCTACTGACTGGCCGGCGGGTTGGCGAAGGTCCAGGTCGGGCGTCGTATCGAACCGGACGCTGCCGTAAGATGCTGCCTGCCGACCCGGCGGAAGTTGTCGAGCGCGATCGGCGTCCGCGGTGAAGTCGGTGCCACTGAGAGACGTTGATCTGGCGTCGGCACCGCCGAACAGACCGCCGGAAGGGCTGGAGGCCTCGCCCGATACCAGCGTTGTCGGTCGTTATGGGAATCGGGTTGCAATCGGGCGTCCCGGCCTGGTGGCGTAACCGTAACCCGCAGACTCGTGTCGGTCGCGGTGAAGGTCCCCATCTCGATGATCTCGACGCTGACCCTCCGGGTCCGGTCGAGGTAGCGCGACGCCACCTTGTCGTCGGCCGAGTCCCGTGTAGGCGTAGTCCACGGGGTCCGCAAGCCCGGACCGCCCTGGCTGGCCGAACCGGGCGGGACGGTGCAGTGAGTACGAACGTGACCATGCGATCCGCCGCCGACCGGTGCCGCTGACAACGGGCGGCGACGAGCGGCGGCGGTCCCGCCACACGCAGTCGGACGGCGAGCAGAACAGGACTGAAGTCAGAGCACTTCTGCGGCCGTTCTTGCCTTCCAAGAATCCGGACCCCTTGTCCACCGCCGGCGGAGTCGGTCCGAGTTCACCACCGACGGCAGCGAGTTCGTATGCGCGGGGCCGGTCGAGACTAGTCCCCCAGGGCTGGCGTTGACGGCGAAGTACGGACTAGAGCAGGACCTGGCCGAGGCCGTCCGGATTGACGTTGACCGCTTGCGCCGTCGTCGCCGCGCCGAGCGCACCCGCGCTGGCCAGGTGAGCCGCGGGCCAGCGATTTTCTTTGGAACGAGGTTCATGGTTTTTGATGACTCCTCATATTTCGTGTTTCAGGTTTAAAGTGATCACTTTGAACCAACCCACACCGCGAGTTTAGGTACACGCTACTGTGTTTACAAACTAAATCGAGGCCAAGCTTCCAACCTTTCTGTCATGGTCTGTGGACAATTTGGCAACGGCGGGACCTTTCTGAACCTGAGCGATAAACGTACCAGGCCGAGCCCTTCGATCGATGATCCAGGTTCTGCATCCAACGGCGTCTCGATCCTTCTCATCTCGCTTCCTGTCGTAGGTGATCTTATCACCACCGCTGCAGATCTCCGCTGTCGCAATCCACCTTTCCTCGCTTGCCCGCCGCCAACCCCGGCCGGATCTTCGCCTTGTACAGGTCCAGAGGCATCGCCGCCTTCGACCCCGCGCTCACTGAACTCGTAGGCGCGGCCAGGTCGCGCCTTGATCAGAAGCAGCCAGCGTGCTCCGCCCTCTCGGCGACCACCTTCTGCTTGGCCTCCGGCGAGGAGTCCACGCCGATGCCGCATCAGCCAGCGAGCCCCAGCACCAACCAGCGCTTCCACCGCAAGGCACAGGCCGAAAACCCGGCAGCGAATCTGCAGCTTTGCGGCTTTGCAGCCTATCGGAAGGCACCCCCCAGCGTCAATTCCATAAACCGCATTTTTCCTCCTCATTCCCGCTTGTTGCATTCCCGCAACATTCATGGCGTCGTCATTTGACGACGGTTGGTGGCGCTACGGGCTGTTGTTCCACAGGTTTTCAGCTCGGGAAACACCCCTCGAGTTGGTCCATCCGGCGCCGCAGATCGTCGATGATGCGAGTGACGTCGGCCTCGTTTCTCGATCACCCGGGGGTGATGAACAGCACCAGCTCCGTTCGGTCGTTCTTGAGCGTCTGATCGCCGAAAAGACCGCCGATGACGGGGATGCGGGAGAGCAGCGGCAAGCCCTGCCGTGCTGGTTGACTTGTTCTCGCAGATGAGCCCGCCCATCACCATCGTCTGGCCCGTAGGCACCGCGTGAGCAGCGTCTGCACCGAACGCGTGTTGATGGCGGCGAGCTACCCGCAATCGAGCGCGGCCTGACTCTGCACCGCTGGGGTGCTGACCTCGGCGTCGACTTCCAGCGTTACCAGCCCGCCCGCGTTGATGTGTGGGCGTCACCTGCAGCAGCACGCCGGTATCGATGTACTGCGACGGTCGTCGTAACGGCATTGGTCGTACCGCCGACCAGCGTCTGCTGGTTGATCGGGATGCGGTTGCCTACCTTGATGGTCGCTTTCTGATTGTCCAGCGGCCGAGAGACGTGCGGATTGGAGATCACCTTGGTGTTGCTCGTAGGTGTCGAGCAGGTGCAGCGCGGCCTGAATCCCGCCAGGGAAAGTTCGCGTTCTGGATCAGGTAGGTGAAGCCATTCAGGATCTGCGCAGCCCGGTGTTGTCGGTGCCCGCTGGCTGCGGGGCGCCCGGGTTGAACGGCGGAGGTTCTCGTCAGCAGGCCGCCGGCGCCCGCGGCCCGATGGCGCGCCGCCCTTGAACAGCCACTCGACGCCGAAGTCTGAAGCTCGTCGGTCAGCGCGACCTCGGCGATGGTCATCGTCGATGATCGACCTGCCGCTGCGGCGATATCGAGCTTCTGAGCGCCGCCTCGATGATCAGAGTACTCGGCCGGCGTGGCTACGATCAGGATCGTATTGTTGTCCTTGTCGGCGACGACCTGGACGTTGCGGCACGATTCCCAGGCCGTCGGCGCCGAGATCGCGCGGGCGATGGCACCCTGCACGGCGCCGGCGCCTGGCGGCTGCGGCGGCGCGGGCTGCTGCTGCGAGGGTCACACACCGGAACTGTCGCCTGCGCCTCGATAGCTGGGCGGCGAGACGATCGTTCCCGCCGGCGTGCCGGGCGTGAGCTGCGGTCCGCTCGGCCCTGGGCCTGCTGCGTGACGCGTCCCGTGAACGCCTGCTGCAGCAGCGGCGCGATCCGCTCGGCGCGGCCGTTCTGCACCTGGTGGACGTAGAAGCGGATCCCGGCGCCATCGGTGCCGGCCTTGTCGAGGCGCTCGATCCACTTCTGCGTCTCGTCGAGGTATTCGGGCTGCGGCGTGATGATCGAGCAGCGCGTTCATCCGCTCGATCGGGATGATGCGCAGGATGCCCGCGAGCGGGCTCTTGTCCGGCTGCGCCGAGCGCGCTTGTCCAGCTCCGCCATCACCGACTCTGACGTCGGCGCTCTGCAAGCGTGAAGAGTCCCGCGGACATGCCCGCCATCCAGTCGATGTCGAACATCTGATGGTGGCGAGGAGATGCTTCAGCTCGCGCTCGGTGCCGGAGAGGATCAGCAGGTTGCGCAGATCATCCACGCGCACCGTCGCGCTGGTCCTCTGGCGAACGGCTCGAGCAGCGGCGCATCTGGCGCACGCCCACGTAGTGCAGCGGCTGACGATCACGCACGGAGAAACCCGAAGGCAGCGGACGGGTCGATCCGCCGAGCTGCGGCGCGAGATTGCCGCGCACTGGCGGCGAGCCGCCGGCAATATTTTCCAGATGCCGCTTTCTCGGTCATCGTCGCGCCGTTCATGCGCAGCAGCATCTCCATCGTCGCGGCAGCGCTTCGCGCGTGATGCCCGAGGTCGTCCGGATGGTCACCGTGCCGCCGACGGTGGGATCGATCGTGTATGACTCGTTGAGGATGCTCGCCGAGGATATTGGCGCACGACGTCGCGTGGACGTCAAGCACCCTCGAAGTTGAGCGTGACGGCAGGTCCGCGGGCGCTTGCGCCTGGTGCGCGCGGGCGGCACTTCGCCGCCCTCTTGCCTGTCCCTGGACCAGGATTCCAGCTGCCTTTGTAGATTCTCGATCACCCGGCGGCTTTTCGCCTGGCGCCCGCGCCCATGGCCGGTGCCGGTATCTGCGCCGCCCGCTTTAGCGTGCCGCCGGCGTGGCGAAACAGGCTGAGCGTCCCCTGCCGTTCTTCGTCGTCGCGCAGCCGGCAGCCATGAGTGAGCGCAGCGCAGCTAGCAGCATCCTGAGCTTTGCGTAGCGGGTTTTCATCGTTTTATCTAGGTCTGTTACCGCGACGACTCCGCGCAGTCGGATCGACCGCGCGCCGGTTGTGCAGCGGCGCTCATCTCGCCGTTCTGCTGCCGCTGCCGGACCTGATTCGTGACATCCGTAGGTTTGTCCGACGGCGCGTTGCCTTCGCCACCGGCGGCGGGCCGCGGCGCGGGCGGCACGGCGAGCGGCCCTGGCGTTCTGCTGCTGCTGGCCCGCGGTTGCGCCGCCGAGGTCGCGGCTGTCGCGGCCTGCGCTCTGGTCGCCCGGGCCGCGGCTCCTGCCTGGCCTGCTGGCGCTGCGCCGGGCGCAGCCGGCGGCGGCGCGCGCGGCCGCCAGCGTCGCTCTTCGGTCCCGGAGCCGACTTTGAGGATGAGTTCCTCAGACTCATCGCCCAGAGTCAACTTGACGCGGTCGATGCCACCAGCGCCACCCGCATGCCTTCGATCTCGTCTCCTGGCGCACTACCCTCGATTTGCCGCCGGTCTCCTTCAGAAACGCGATGTTGCGCTCTCCGCTTACGGCTGTGCCCGTGAGCTGAAATTGACCTGGCTTGAGCCGGCGCGTGTGTTGTCTCCAGCCAGCACGGGCGCGGGCCGCCGCGTTGCATTGAATAGCGTCCGGTCGATACAGTTTCGAGTGCGCCGGGAGGCCCCCTCGATCTGGTACTCGGGCAGCACCGCCGCCATGACGGGTTTCGGCTCCACCGCCTGCGGCGCGGCCGGCATGCGCTCGACATTCCGGCCCCAGTCGATTTCCCAGCCGACGAGGGCGGCGAGACCACGGCCGGCACGAGCCATATCGCCCAGGCGCGCGCTATTCGCGATCAGCGGCGATGGAAAGGCGCTCATTTCTTCTCTCCTTCTGCCAGCGAGAAGCCTGAGACGTCGAGCAGCACCGAGAGCCTCCGGATCGCTGCCAGGCGCTGGTTTGAAACCCCGAAACGCGTTGAGCGGCCGGACCGTGATGTTCTCGATCAGCGCATTACGGCGTCTGCGTTTCGAGCGCGTAGACGATCTTCTGCAGGTTCGGCGTGGTCGCGAACAGCTGCACGTTGATGCCGAATCTGGCGGAAACGGCCGTCCTCGCGCGGCTGGGCTGTCTGAATGGTCGTGATGCGGCCGCCGTTGTTCTCGATGGCGGCGCGGACGAGATCCTGCAACTCGGCGCCTGCGAGGTTCGGCGCCGTGTTGCGCAGGAAGAAGCGGCGTCCGTCCTGGCACGCAGCGCATCGAGCGCCTTCTTCAGCTCGGCGTTTGCGCCGCGACGCGCGGCGATAGGTCTCGATGCGATCCTGCAGCGCTTCGATCGCGACATCGTAGTGCCGGTGCAACAGCAGGAACGGAGCAAGCAGCAGGGCGAGTCGCCAGCATGACGGCGAAGCGCGAGCAAGGCCACCGCAAGCGCGCGGCTCTGCTTCGGTGCGAGATGAAGCGCGAAGGTGGCCATCAGTCGTCGTCCGGCGCGGTCTCGCCATCCGGTGCCGGCGGCGTCGACTCGGGTGGCCGGCGCGGGCTCCGGCGGTGCAGCTGCCGGCGGAGCCGTGGGCGTGTTGCGGTCGGGCTGGCGGCTGTGCGGGTGGAGTGGCAGGCCGCAGGCGCGGACGCTCCCGTCTTCGAACGAAGGCAGGCGCTGCGTTAACGCCCTCATCCGCAGCAACGGCCGGCATGTCGGCCGCTGCACGCGGTGCGCGAGGCGCGCTCGGAGCAGGCGCCGCCACGGGGGCCGCTGCAGGGGCGGCAGGAGCTGGCGGCTGGCGCGGCCGGAACCGCGGCCGGCGCGACAGGAGCGACGGATGCAGCGGCTGTGTCTGCCCTGACCGTGGGCGGCGCGGAGGCCGGTGCCGGGCTCGGCGGTTGCGCGGCCGGGCCGGCGCCGTCGGCGCGCTCGCGATGGCCGAAGGCTGCGCCGGCGGCGGAGGCAGCACACGCAGCCGCGCGCTCACATCGAAAATTTCACCCGTTCCGCCCTGGATCTTGGTCGTCGGCGAGCGCGGCGCCGCCTGCTCGACGAGCTTCGAGTCCTCGAGCAGGGCAATCAGCTTGCCCGCGTTGTCCGGACTCGCCGCGGAGATAGGAGGTCGCGCTGCGCTTCCTTGCCCCGCACGGCCGTCTTCAGCTCGAACTGGGTGAGCCAGGTATCGTCGGGGAGCGTGCGCGTCACCTCGTCGAGCACGTGCACCGCGCTTGGATACGTGTATTTCTTCGTAGAGAATGTAGTTGTAATCGCTCTGCATGGCCTCGAGTTGCCGGCGCACCGCGTCGGCCGCCTGCAGCTCGCTGCGCCGCCTCCGCATTGAGCACGTTCAGCGCGATCGCGTATTGCCGCTTTGCGCCAGCGGCACGAACACCGCGGCGAACGCGAATGCCGCGACCGCGGCAAGCGGGGCCCACACCCGCCAGCGCTCGCCATTGCCAGCGGCCGCGGTCGCGCGACGTGGGGGATCAGGTTGAGTCGCGTCGGCACGCCCGGCGGACCCGGCACGACCGCGATCGGCACCGCTCCCAACCTCGACCTGTTTGCGCGCGTCGTCGACCACGGTCTTCAGCGCCGCGGCCCAGTCGATGCGAAGCGTCTTCTTCACCGAATCGCGAGCGATAACGACGGCATCGAAGTAAACCCGTTCCGGTCTGGAACGGCGTGTGGCGGTCGAGATCGTAGGCGAGCAGTCTGCGCGAGGTTCTCTCCACCGCCGCAGGCAGCAACAGTTGCTTGCGCAGCATCCTGCGCAGGCTGAGCGCGATGACGACCTTTGGGCGCCGCGATCCCGCCGAAGCATTCGCGGCCAGCCGGGCGACCGCCGCACGGCATGCGGCGAGCACGGCGGCACTGTCGCGCGACCAGCGACACTCTCTCGACCACCGCGAGTCGGGTCCGGCCGTCGCCGAAGTCCGGACGCCAGAACACTGCTTCACCTTCCGCGAGCTCGACGACCGGCCGCGCGAAACTGGCGCTGGATCGCGACGCGCGAGGCAGCCGGCAAGCAGCGGGGCGAGTTCTCCCACCCACCAGCGCCAGAAGCGCGGCAGTCCAGCTCGATCTGCCGCGTCGCGAAGGCGCTGCCGCCAGTTGTCGAGTGTCAATTTCATGCGTTCGTCGAATGAAAGTCGCCCTGCCTCCAGACAGCTCGCCGGCCCGGATGGTTCGCCACCGACCCGCTTACTGAGCGGGCGGCGGCGGCGCGAACAGCCGCCGGTCGCCTTCCTGCCAGATCAAAATCGCCACCGGGTGCAGCGCATCGCCGCCCGGCCGTATCACTGCATCGCGGATAAAACTCGCGCCATCCGCGGTTGTTACCTCGGCACGAATCCGCCACGCGTTGACCGGCGCCGCGCCGGCTGCGATCGGGAATGCTGGCAGCGGCAGCCGCTGGGCCAGCGCATCGTTCCGCTGGCGCGATGTACGTATCGACCACCTCCGGCGTGGCGTTCGGCAATGCCAGCAAGACCGTCCGCGATGCATATGCCGGACTGACGCCGGGCTGCCGGCTGAACACTGTCAGGCTGTCGGCCACAGCTGCATACAACGCGGAGCTCATGCCGAGCACGCGCTGCAATTCGGCTACCGTTCTCGAATGACGCGTTCGCGGGCTTGTACGCCAGTCCGGCTGCCTGGTACTCGGGCGCCTCCGCTCCTCGCGGCTGCTTCAAATCGTCGGCATCCTTCCAGTCGCCGATCGCATCGACCAGTCGCGCCGCGGTGTCGGCGTCGGCTCCTGCTGCGGTCTGGAACAGATTCTTGAGCAACGCGTCCGGCGCCGTAGTTGAGATCAATTTTACCAGACTCGTCCAATGCGTTGGCCGCGATGCTCGCGCCGTCTTCCTGCCAGTAGTGGACGGCGCCATCGGCTTGCCGGGTTTCGGGCACTGGCCCGCGGGCGCATCAGCCTGAATGCCATGCGCGAAACCGCACCATCCGCGAGCGAGCGCGCCTGCGCCAGCGCGACGGCGTTGCGCGCGGCGAGCGCTTCGGTGCGCATGCTGTGGCGAACCCGGCGGCGATCACCGTGAGCAGCACGGTGATCCACAACACGAGGATCAGCGCGACACTGGATTGCCTGGAGACGACGGATGAGGTCATGAGTGATTGCGCGTCAGGTGCAGCGTCTGGCCGCCGGATTCCAGTTCGGGCAGGCGACCTGGAGCGCGATGCGCGGTTCGACCACCAGCGTCGGCCACGGGGCGCCGCTCGCCGGCTTGACGTCGACTCGGATCAGATCCGGAAGGCGCTGCGTATCGTCCCAGCGGTCGCGCCAGGTCGGCGTCACCGTGTCCGCGGCGCCGGAATCGCGCCCGGAAGTAGCCGAAGCGGACCTCTGCGATGCCGTCGGCGAGGACCGAGAGCGTCGCCGAGATCCGGCGCGCTTGGTCGCTGCATAGTCCGGGATCACGCGCGCGAGCGTTAACCGTGGAGCGATCGCCGTTGGGCACGACCGCGATCTTGAAGTAGTACATGCCCGCCCCGGCCCGTCCTGGGCAGCGCAGCCGCGTACGCAAGCGAGTCGCTCGTCCCGGCGAAGTAAAGCGGCTGATCGGGAACCTTGTGCATGCGCAGCGGATGCGGGAGATGAGCGTGCGGCGCAGGAAGTCCTCGGTGAGGCGCATCTCGCCGGTCTGCTGAGCCTTCGCTTCGCCGCGATCCCAGCTCGTGCCCGCGAGCGAGAGCGATCCGTAGAGCACCGACGCCATCAGGGCGAGCAGCACGAGCGCGACCGACAGCTCGATCAGCGTGAAGCCTCGGTCGCGGCTCGGCGTGCGGCAGCAGCTCATCGCATCTCGTCCCGGTCAGGGTTGCTTGGTCGCCAGGCGGACCGTGGCGAGCGAGACGCTGCGCTGATTTCCGAGCGCGCCCGGCCAGGACACGCTCACCGAGATGCGCCACAGGCGCACCGACGCCGCCTGTCCCAGGCGATCCAGATCGGCGGTCGTGCCGGGAGGGACGTAGGCCTCGACCTTGGTCGCCCAGCTGTACTTGCCGTCTTCCCGAAGTGCCCTGATCGCCGCCTTCACGCAGCGGTATCGTTTCCACCGCGACCGCGGCGAGCCGGCTTTCCGCGAGCAACGCCGCGCGACTGTAGTCGGCGGCGGCGGAGGCATTGTTGAGCGCGCCGCCGAAGAGCTGGAACAGCGCGGTGCCGACCAGCGCCAGGATGACGAACGCCACGAGCACCTCGAGCAAGGAGAAGCCGCGCGAGCCCGCGGCGTCAGCCGGTCGCCCCGCACGTAGTGCGCGGGGATCGCGCGAGGTGAGTCGCGGCCGTGGCCGACGCGCGACGCGACGTTTCGCGCCACGCTGCAAGGAGGCCGCCGCGCGATGCTGCGGGTACAAACGTTGATCACTCGAGGATCGCGACGCGGCCGGTGAGCCAGTCGACGTCGACATCGTACTTGCGCTCGCCCGCAGCCAGCGTCACGCGACCGCCGTTCGATCCGCCGTCCGGAGAAGCGGATCGCGCCGACGTTGTCGCTGACGAGGTCGCGCTGCGCGGTGAAGAGCTTGAGTTCGATGCCGGTCGGCAGCGCGTGCACCCGCGGATCGGGTGGCACACGGAAGTTGCGCGCCCCGACATCGAGCTCGAGCGTCGCTTCGGTGCGCTGAGCGATCGCCTGTCCGCGAGCGAGCCGAAGCCCGGCGGCGAGCTCGCGCGCCGCGCTCCTCAGCTCGGTCGTCGAGACGCCGCTGCCGAAGATCGGGATCGTCACCGCCGCGATCAGCGCCATCAGCACCAGCACGATCATCAACTCGAGCAGGGTGACGCCTGATGAAGCTCGCGTCATTGATCCCAGCTCGCGACGTCCTTGTCGGCGCCGTCGCCACCTTCCTTGCCGTCGGCACCATAGGAGACGATGTCGTAGGCGCCGTGCTGGCCGGGGAAGACGTACACATAATCGTTGCCCCAGGGATCCTTCGGCACGGTCGACTTCTTCCAGTACGGCCCGTTCCAGTTGCTGACCCCGAGGGCGCCACGATCAGCGCCTGAAGGCCTTCCTGCGACGTCGGGTAGCGACCGACCTCGAGCTTGAACAGATCGAGCGTCTGGCCGATCTGCCCGATCTCGATCTTCGCGGCGTCGCGCTTCGCTTTCTCGCCGCGCTGGATGAAGTTGCCGCCGACGATGCCCATCACGATGCCGATCAGCACCAGCACGACCAGGATTTCGATCAGGGTCATGCCGCGCGTCCGTCCGCGCTTCGGCTCGCTCCGTCTCGGTGTCGTTGTAGTCATCAGTCCTCCTGTGTCGCCAAGGGAACGGGGCCGGTTAGACGCACCGTCTACACCACAAGTCCGCTCATGCCCATCACGCCGAGCAGGATCGAAAACACGATGCCCCCGATCAGCACCGCGAGCCTGAGGATCAGCACCGGCTCGAGCACCGACAGGAAGCGCTTGACCGCCATCGCCACCTCGCGGTCGTAGATGTCGGCGACGCGAGTGAGCATCTCTTCGAGCCGGCCCGATTCCTCGCCGACCAGAATCATCTGCGTGGCGAGCCGCGGATAGAGCCCGGTTTCCACCAGCGGGCGGCCGAAGCCCTTGCCCTCCCGCAGCCGGGTGACCACCCCGTCGAGCGCCTGCGCGAGCACGGTGTTGGTCATCGTCTCCTTGACGATCGACAGTCCCGCGAGCAGCGTAACGCCGTTAGCGAGCAGGGTTGCCAGCGTCCGCGCGAAGCGGGCCACTTCCACTTTCCCCACGAGGTCCCCGATCAACGGCCAGCGCAGCGAGCCGCTGGTCCCACCGGAAGCGCACCGCAGGTACCCGCAGGCGACGCCGGAAGAGCCACACCGTTGCGAAAACCGATGAACAGCATCAGCCACCAGTACTTGCGCAGGCCCGTGCCGACGAAGATGACGACCCGGGTCGGAAGCGGAAGCGCCTTGCCCGCCTGCGCAAAGGTCTGCTGGAACTGCGGCACGACGAACACCAGCAGGACCATGACCGAGGTCACGGCCACGCAAATCAGGATGATCGGATAGATCACCGCCGATTTCACGCTCTCGCGCAGCTCCTTGTTGCGCTCCATCGTGTCGGCGAGCCGGGTCAGTACTACGCCGAGCGCGCCGCCCGCCTCGCCGGCGCGCACGATGTTCACGTAGAAGCGCGAGAAGACCTCGCGGTGCATGTCGAGCGCCTGCGACAGCGACTTGCCGCCGCGCACGCTGTCGCGGATCGTCTGCAGCAGGCGCGCGACCGGCGGCACGGCGGCCAGCCCGATCAGGATCTCCAGCGCGCGGTCGAGGGGCAATCCCGCGCGCAGCAGTGTCGCGAGCTCGCTCGTGAACGCGAGCAGGTGATCGCGCGTCACGCGGCGCGGCGTGAACCAGCGGCGTCCCGCGGCCGACTTCTGCCCCGGCGCGGCCCGGTCTCCGGCCGCAGCCGTGACCTGCATCGGAATCAGCCCTGATCGCGCAGCCGATCGACGATCTCGGATTCGTTGGCGGCGTCGAATTCTCCGGCGGCGATGTCGCCCGCCGCGTTTACCGCCCGGTATCGGAACACTGGCATGATGAGGGAATCCTTTGCTCAGCTGCTGCAGTCATCGGTCTGGCAACTCGCTCTTGTTCGCGCTCCAGTACGCGATCACGCTCCAAAACGACTGGCCCTCGTTGCCGATCGGACCGACATCGCAGCTACCGCACACCGGCATGGCTGCACGGTTTTCCTTCATCGCCGCCTTCATCCGCCGGCGTGCTTCTCCGTTCAGAATTTCGCTATAGGTCTGATTCTTGAGATTGCCGAACTCGCCGGCACGCGGATGCATGCAGCACGGTACGACCGTACCGTCGGAGTCGACGTAGAGCAGATTGATCTCGCCGAACCACGGATGTTCCACGAATTCGCGAGCGTTCGCGAGGAAGACACACGACCCTTTGGGGTGACCACCGCGCGGTGGGTCATGTTCTCCTTCGCGCCAGGCAGCGGCATCCAGCGCCTGAACTCGGGCGTCCAGCCGCGCGGACGCAGGACGGCTTCCCATGCCCTCGCGTCCTCCCGGGTCTCGATGACCGAGCGGGTCCAGAGCTGCATCGCAGGAGCCCAACGGTCCCGGAGTCTGGCGGCCCGCTCCAGGAACTCGATCAGGTTTTCCCATTTCGATGGTGGTCGCAGGCGCTCGTACGACTCAGGGGTGGCGTCGCCATCGCAACTTACAACCAGCCTGGTGACGACCTCCAGCTTGATCATCTCCTCGAAATCGTCCCAGTCGACCCATTGGGCGTTGGTGCTGATTTCGACCACCGATACTTTCCAGCGCTGCCTGGGTATCTCCGCGACGATCGATGCGAGTTGCCTGTGCAGCAGTGGCTCCCCGTAATTGAAGAGGCGCATCGTGTGGATTCGCTCGACGTCGATGTGGCGCAGACAGAGCGCGAAGTCGGCTACGTCGATCCTGTGGATCTTGGGCTCGAGGGTAGAATTCGGGCACCCTACGCAGCGCAGCTGACATCCATGCACGATGTCGAAATGCAGCGCATAGATGTGGCGCGGTTGAAAAATGCCGTGGAATCGGGCACGCTAGTCCTCGCGCGACACTAGTCCTCGCGCGACACGCGAAGCACTTCCTCGAACGTCGTGATCCCTCCAGCGCCTTGCGCATGCCGTCCTCGTACATCGTGACCATGCCTTCCTTGATCGCCGCGGCGCGCAGATCCGTCGCCGTCGCGTGGCGCATGACGAGGCTGCGCATCGGGTCGGTCATGGGCATCATCTCGAGGATGCTGACCCGGCCCAGGAAGCCGGTCTGCGCGCAGTCCTTGCAGCCCCGCTCGTGGTAGAGCGTGATGTCGCCATTCCGCGCGAACTTCCGCAGCCCCAGCTCCTCGACCAGTTCCGGGCAGCGCGGTTATACGGTTCCTTGCAGATCGGGCACAGCGTGCGCACCAGCCGCTGGGCCAGAATGCCGATCACGGTCGAGGTGAGCAGGTAGTCTTCCACACCCATGTCGAGCAGCCGGTTGACGGTCGAGGGCGCGTCGTTGGTATGCACCGTGGACAGCACGAGGTGGCCGGTCAGCGCGGATTGCACCGCGATCTGCGCGGTCTCGAGGTCCCGGATCTCGCCGATCATGATCACGTCCGGATCCTGGCGCACGATCGAGCGGAGCGCGTTGGCGAAGGTGAGCTCGATCTGCGGCTTGACCTGGATCTGGTTGATTCCGGCCATCTGGTACTCGACCGGATCCTCGACCGTGAGGATCTTGACGTCGGGCTTGTTCAGCCGGTCGAGCGCCGTGTAAAGCGTCGTCGTCTTGCCGCTGCCGGTGGGGCCGGTAACCAGCAGGATGCCGTGCGGCTCGAGCAGGACGTCGAGGAATTTCTTGAGCGTGTCCTCTTCGAAGCCCAGCCGCTTGAAGTCGAGCGCCACGCCTCCTTGTCGAGAATACGCATCACGACCGACTCGCCGTGCATGGTCGGTACGGTCGAGACGCGCAGATCGATTTCCTTGCCCTGCATCCGCAGCCGGATGCGCCCGTCCTGAGGAGCCGGCGCTCGGCGATATCGAGGTTGGCCATGATCTTCACCCGCGAGATCACGGCCGACGAAAGTCGCCGCGGTGGCGACTCGATCTCGTGCAAGACCCCGTCAATGCGGTAGCGCACGATCAGACGATTTTCGAACGGCTCTGATGTGGATGTCCGATGCTCTGGTTTCGAGCGCGTTGGTGATGATGAGCGAGACGAGCCGGATCACCGGCGCCTCGGAGGCGAGGTCCTTCAACTGCTGCACGTCGGCGTCGAAGGCGAGGTCGTCGCGCTGCTCGACGTCGCCGAAGATCTGCCCCAGTGCCGACTTGCCCGCGCCGTACAGGCGCTCGAGCGCTGCTTCCAGTTCGGTCGGAATCGCGACCAGCGGCCTGACCCTGCGCCCGGTCACCATCTCGAAGGCGCTGATGGTATAGCTGTCGGTGGGATCGGCCATTGCCAGCGCCAGCTCTTCTTCGTCCTCGGAGAGCGGGAGCGCGCGCTTCGCGCAGGAAACGCGCCGAGATGCGTTCCTCCAGGATCGGCAGCTCCGGATATCCGGTGGCTTCGACCAGCGGCAGATCGAGCTGCACGGCAAGCGCTTCCGAGACTTCGCGCTGCGGCGACCAGGCCCAGCGTCACGAGCAGTGCGCCGAGCTTCTCGGGCGTCTCCTCCTGCACGCGCAGCGCGCGATCGAGCCCGCCCGCGTCGAGCTTGCCGCGCTCGATCAGAATCTCGCCGAGGCGCTTGCGCACCGGCGCCGAAGTGGCTCGCCGACCGCGACCTCTGACTCCGGCGCCTGGGTTGGCGTGGGAGTCGGCGCGCCGACCGGGATCTCCGACTCGGGCGGGGTCTGAGCCGGCGTGCCGACCGGGATCTCCGACTCGGCGGGTCTGAGCTGGCGTGCCGGCCGGGATGTCTGCTGAGGTGTCCAAAAGAGCCGTAACTATCGGTGATAAATAGGGAAATTCTAGCATGCCGACCTATAATGAGCGCCGCTCACCCGATGCCCTCGCACGATCGCCCAGTGTTCGACGTCCAACTGATCGCGTTTTACCTCCGCAGTTCCATCCGATCCCCGAAAACGACGTCTGGTGGGGCAAGGGCTTCACCGAATGGGTCAATGTGCGGCGGGCGAAGCCCAACTTCGTGGGTCACTACCAGCCGCACGTAACGACCGAGCTCGGGTACTACGACCTGCGCGACGCGAAAACGCGTCATGCACAGGCGGATCTGGCGCGGGCACACGGCATCCACGGCTTCTGCTATTACTATTACTGGTTCAACGGCAGGAGGCTGCTGCATCGTCCGCTCGACGAGGTGGTGGAGTCGGGGCAGCCGGACTTTCCCTTCTGCGTCTGCTGGGCCAACGAGAACTGGACCCGGCGCTGGGACGGCGGCCATGACGAGCTGCTCCTGGCGCAGACCTACTCCCCGGAAAACGAGCAACGTCTGATCGCCGACCTGTTGCCGCTGTTCCGCGATCGGCGTTACATACGGGTCAAGGGCCGCCCTTTGCTGCTCGTCTATCGTGCGAATCTGCTGCCGGAACCGCGGCGTGCGACGGGAGACGTTTCGCAGCGTGGCGCGAGCCTCCGGCGAGCAGGAGCCCTACCTCGCCATGGTCAGATCGCGGGCATGCCCCGGCCCGATGCGTGGGGATTCGACGCAGGCGTCGAATTTCCGCCGCATTCCATGGAGGCGGATATCCCTTACCGAGCATATCGACAAGCTCAACCCCGGATTTCGTCGGAGACGTGTGGGACTACATATCGGCGGCCCGATTTGCCATTGCGCGGCCGGTGCCGGATTTTCCGCTCTTTCGCGGAGTCATGGTCGGCTGGGACAACACGCCACGCCTGCAGAATTCCGGGCAGATCTTCGTGAACTCGCATCCGGAGAACTACGGGCGGTGGCTGTCCGCGATGGTCACGCAGACGCTGCAGAACAAACGGCCGGAGGAACGTCTGGTGTTCCCTCAACGCCTGGAACGAATGGGGAGAGGGCTGCCACCTCGAGCCCGACCGCGCAGTTCGGACGCGGGTACCTGGAAGCAACGCGGGCCGTGCTCGCCGGAGAGCAATGTCGAACGTGACGCGTTGCCCGGTGGCGCGCCGGGGACCCGCCGGGTAGTCGGCACATGGATGAATCGACCCGTCTCGCATTTGCGCGCGCCCTTGCGGTCCACAAGGATGGGGACGCCGTCGCGGCGGAAGCTTCTATCGCAGCTCGTATTCGCAGGCTCCCCACCCCAGGATCGCGCACATGCTCGCGCTGGCTCTCAGCATCAGCAAACAGCGCACCGATGAGGCGCTGCCGTGGTTTCGAGCGCGCCCGACCCGCCCATCCGCTGCGTTCCACGTCAACTACGCCTCGGCGTTGCTTGCGGTGGGACAGGCAGGCCAAGCCGAGGCCGAGTCGCGCCTGGCGCTGGCTGCCGCGCCGGGGCACGCAGGCGCGCGCCTGAACCTGGCCATGGCTATCGAGGCGCAACAGCGATTCGACGCGGCGGCCGCCGAATTTGCCGCGCTGGAGACGGTACCCGAGGTCGCGGCGTCTCGCGCGGCGTGGCCGCGTCCGCTGCCTGCTGCACCGCGGCCGCCTGCAGGAGGCGCGCGACGCCATGATCGCTGCGGGCAGGATCGACAATGCGGTCGAGGAACCGGAGACGGCGCTGCTGCGCGGCGAGATCGAACTGGAGAGCGGCAACCCGGGCGCAGCGGAGTCCGCGCTGGATGTCGCTGCCGGATCGACGCCGACCGCAGGCTCGCGCCTGGCTGCTGCAGGCGCGGCTCGCGCGGCTTCGTTGCGACGGCGAGATGGCGCTGAGACTGCTTGACCGAGCGGTCGCGCTGGACGATCAGAATCGCGAGGCGACGGTGCAGGCTGCTTTGCTGCTCCTCGAGCGCGCGGAAGCCGCGCTCTGCGTCGGCCGGTTGCGAACCTGGTTGACGGCGCATCCGCGGGACGCCGAGATGCACTCGATGTACGTGCGCTGTTCACATTACCTGCCCGAGTCAGACGCCGGGCGAAGCTGCTCGCAAGCGCATCGCCGCTGGGCGGAGTTGCACGCGCCGCCGGCGGAACTCGTCGCGCCGCGCGCGCGCCGCCGAACGCGAGCCGCCGCGGATCGGGTGGCTCTCGCCGGCGTTTCGCAACGGACCGGTGCAGACGTTCCTCGTGGGAACCTTGCGCGAGCTTACGCGGCGCGGACTGTCTTACAACGTTCTGTACAATTCCAATCCGCGGCTGGAGCCTTCGTCCGTCACCTTGCGCGCCGAGGGGGAATCGTTGGGAGGACGTCGCCGCGCTCGACGATCCTGCCCTCGTTCGACGCATCCGGGAAGACGGCATCGACATACCTCGTCGATCTCGCGGGGGCACGCACGCAACGGGCGGCTCGCTGCGCTCGCTCGCCGCGCTGCTCCGGTGCAGGTGACCTGGCTGGATTCCCTCGGAACGACGGGTATCGACGCCATGGACTTCGTCCTGACCGACGTTGTCTCGAGCCCGCCGGGCAGCGAATCCGGCTTCGTCGAACACCTGTTGCATCTGCCTCGCGGGAGGCTCTGCTATGCGCCGCCTGGTGCCCGCGACGGCGTCCCGATCCCGCCGCGCGGCGCCTCGTCAGCCTGAACCATTTCGCGAAGCTCAACGACGCGGTGATCGCCGTCTGGGCAGAGATCACTGCGTGCGCTGCCCGACTGGACCTTGCACCTGAAGGCCCGCGGAGGCGACGACCTCGCGGCGGTCGACCGGATGCGCAACCGATTCGCGCAGCGCGGCGTCGCCCGCGCTCGCATCGAAGTCTCCGGGTATGCGAGCGTGCCGGAGGCGCTCGGCGTGTATCGCGATGCGGCCATCGCGCTGGACCCGTTCCCCTTCAGCGGCGGCGCCAACAGCTGCGACGCGCTGTGGATGGGACTGCCGCTGGTCACCTGGCCGCGGGACAGCTTGATCAGCCGGCAAGGTGCGGCGCTGCTCCACGCCCTCGATCGGCGCCAGTGGATCGCCCGCGATGCCGGGGACTACGTCGCGATCGTCTGCGGCCCCGCGGCCGACGCAGCGGAGCGCCGGCGCTGGAGCGAGATCGCGGCGGCGCAGGTGGCCGAGCGTCTGAGCGACGCAGCGCGGTTTGCGACCGACTTGATCGCCGCTCTGAACCGGGCCTGGAGCCTGCGCGCGAGCGATGGATTCGCCGCCGCGTCGCACATCCGCGCGAGACAAACGGCAACAACCGGAGTCGAGCATGAAGCTCACCTGCTACGCCCTCAAGCCCGACCCGCCTTCGCTCCGGGCAGCGCCCAATCACGAGGACGTGGATGGACCAGATCCAGGACAATCACGCGTATCGCTGTCTGCCGCTGAGCATCGCCAACAGCCATGGCTGGGAAATTCTGTCGCCGTGCGCATTCGAGTCGACATGGACCGGTGCGGTTCCCGCCTGGGCGATCACCGTGAAGGCGCTCGACGGTTATCCGGATCTCGCGCAGTTCGCCGTCTCGCATTTCGCGTACGGCATCGTCACCTTCCATCTGGGATACCTGTTCCGGACCGAACCCGGCTGGGATCTGTTCGCCTCGGGATCGCTCAACAATCCGAAGGACGGCATCGCGCCGCTCACCGGAGTGATCGAGACCGATTGGCTGCCCTACCCGTTCACCATGAACTGGCAGATGACGCGGCCCGGCACCGTGCGCTTCGACAAGGATGAGCCGGTGTGCATGATCTTCCCGGTGCCGCACGGCGCGCTGCAGGGCGTCGAGCCGGAAATCATCGATCTCGACGAGCGCGCCGGAGGTCAAGCAGCAGACGATGGAGTGGAAGGAGCGCCGCGACGAGTTCATGCAGAAGCTCAACGCGAAGGAGCCGCAGGCGATGAAGAATGCGTGGCAGCGCTATTACTTCCTCGGCCGGATGCCCGGACGGCACGTCGCCGGCGCAGCACCTGTCGAAACTGCGCGTGGCGGCACCGGTGGACAGGCGCAGCGCGGGCGAAGCTCGATCCCCGAAACCGTGATGGAGTGGCGCGCGCTCCGGCATCCTGAACGAATCAGCGACCCCAGGGCGATCCGATGACACGCACGTCAAAAGTCAAGTTCGACGCGCAGCAGCTCCTCGATACGGTCATGGGAGCCGTCGCCGGCAACGGACTGGTTCCCGACGCGCACGCGGACTTCGCCAAGGATCGCGGCGACAAGCAGATGATCGTCGTCGCTGCCGCCCCCAAGTCGGGATCGACATTCCTGGTCAACACTCTGATGCAACTGACCGGGCTGCGCGGATTTCGCCTTTGCGCAGCGTACTCGACCAATGAGCACGACCTGTATCTGCCCGCGTTATGCCTGATGAATTCCTCCGGCTGCGTGTCGCAGTTGCACATGAAAGGCACGTTCCACAACGCGGCGCTGATGCGAACCTTCGGCATCAGGCCCATCATTCCTCGTCAGGCGCATCGAAGACATCGTGTGTGAGTCTGCAGCACGACATGAGGAAGAAGGCGCGACGGCGGACGTTCGGCACCGGCAGGGACGGCTACTCGTTCGTATGGCAGGATCAGGACACCAGGCGCGCTCAGCGACGAGCGGCTGGGCGACATGATCATCGACCTCGCGCTCCCTGGTTCGTCAATTTCTACGTCTCCTGGTATCGGCTTTGCGAGCAGGGCGCCGTCAGAGGCCCTCTGGCTGACTTACGAGCAGCTGTTTGCAGACAAGGAGGGAACGTTGCGACAGGCGCTGGAGTTCCTGGGTTTTCGGGAGATCGGCGCGATCGACCAGGAGCTTCTCTCGCGCAAGTACGGCACGTTCCGGGACGGCTGGATCGGTCAGGGCGCCTGCACCCTGAAGCGCGAGGCAACAGGACAGGATCCGGGCGCTTTTTGCCTACTACCCGGGCGTCGACTTCAGGCAGGTATGGCCGCTATGATGCGCGCATACGGTTTTCGAATGCCGACACGCGCAAATGACAGACGGCAGCGGCTTCTCGAGGGAGGTTCCTTCCCTCAGGAGGGCGAGAGCGCCGACCGCGTCGGAGCCGGCGGGCGAGCGCGCGCAGACGACCCGGGTTCCGCGCCCGCCGGATCCGAAGCGACAAGCGGGCGCCGGTCGTGGCGCCGAACTCCCCGGACAGGGATCAGGGCCGACGCTGGACGCAGTGCGTGCGCTCCTGGTCTCCGCACCCGAACGCCCCTCCGCCTACACCAGATCTGTACGTGTTCTGCAGCGACCTGCTGCCTGGCTGGGTGGAAGTGAAGATCCGCGAAATCGATCCGGGCGCCGTAATCACGCCGGAGCAGCTCGAATCGATGCTGCATCCTCCTCGGGCCGTATCGCAACCTCACTACGCTGACCTGCTCGGTTCTCAGTCTTCATCCGCAGTGCGTCGTGCTGGAACTCGCGCGGGATTTCGAACGCTTCAGGAATGCAAAGCTCAACTTCCTGGCCGATTATTCCCCTGACAAGTTCCGCCGAGTTCGTTCGCTATGCCGGATTCGCATCGCGAGGCGGGGTCCGCGGCACCTACGGCGGGAGAACATCCGCCTCTCGCACGCTTTCGATCGCCGAATCGATGCGGCAAGCGCAAGCGAGTTCTCCGGCCGGCCGCCGGTCCCGCGAGATGCCTGGTGTGGAAGAGTTCCCATCTGGTGACCAACTTCCTGCGGTCAGCGCGGATAGACGATGCCGCGGCTCCTGCAACGAAACGACAAGATCCGCTTCCTGCTGCCGATCCGCAATCCGATCGACTGCGCCATTTCCAATCTGCAGAATGAACACCTCAAGTTCTTTCCGCGTCCTACGGGCTGTCGCCTGCCAGCCCGGTGGAACGAGTGGTCGATGCGGTCCTCGACGAGATCGCGTGGTTCCTCAAGCTGCGGGAAGACTCCGGCCGGCCGGAGAATTTCGATTTCTACTTCGAGCACACGATGGGGGAGAGGCGCCTCGAGCGACTGCTCGGCTTTCTCGGGCTCCCGCACGACGAGGCGCACCCTGCCGCAGCCGGCGAGGCGTTCCGGGCCAGCGGCGAACATCCCAAGGAGGCTCGGATCGTGGATCTGTACGCCGACCAGGTGAACCGGAAGTTCCAGCGCTACCCCGAGATGCGCGAGGCGCTGCTGCGGTTCGCCCACCAATGAGGCGGCGTGGCGAGGCCGCGTTCGATGCTCGACACCGAGGTTCGCCGGAACAGATCCTGTCCCTGCGGCAGCGGTAAGCGGTACAAGGATTGTCACGGGGCGCTCCGGCAAACGCAGATCGTCCCCGCCCCGAGCCCTGCGCGCGAATTGCTCGCGCAGGGGCGCATCGAGGACGCCCGCACGAGCGCGCGCCGCGCGCTCGAGACTCGGACGCCGCCGATCCCGAGGCATGGACCGTGCTCGGCCTCAGTCTCCAGACAGCGGAGCCCGACGGCGCTCTTGCCGCGCTCGAAAAGCTGCCGCGCTCGCGCCGCAGCAGCCGGAAGCGCACTTCAGAATCGGCGACCTGCTCCGCCGGCGAGGTGAATACGCCGCCGCCCCATCGCTGCCTACGAAACGGCGCTTGCTGCCGGGTCGACGCATCCCGCGCTGTTGAACAACATGGGGCTCGCGCTGCAGCAGGAAGGCCGGCTCGAAGAGCGGAGCGCCACTATCTGCGGGCGCTGGAGCAGGAACCGGCCCTGGTCGAGGCGAATGCCAATCTTGCCGGACCTGCTGCGATTGCGGCATCGTGACCGCGACGCGCGGCCGCGTGGTACGCGCGCGCTGCCGCGCTCAATCCGAGCGTCGCGTCGGTCTGGCTCAATCTCGGGGTGTGTCAGCTACCGGACCGAGCATCGGCGAGCGCGCGGGCAAGCTTCGAGCGAGCGCTCGCGCTCAAGCCCGACGATCCTCTGATCCTGGCCAACCTCGCCTCGGCGCTCAACGCCGAGCAGCGATGATATGCGGAAGCGCTGCCGTTCGCCGAAAAGGCAGTCTCGCTCGACCCGGCATCGGCGGCCGCCCTCAATTTGCTCCTCTACGCCCGGCAGCAGATCTGCGATTGGCGGGATCTCGAAGCGCTCTTCGAAACGCAGCGCGTCGCTCGGACGAGCAGATGCGCCTCCGGTCGCGCCGCACAACATGCTTGCGCTCCCCTACACGCCGGCCGAGCTTCTCGCCGGGGCGCGCAAATGGGTTGCCAGGGAAATCAGAGTCGGCTCCCGGCGCGCCCGCGCCGCGACTCCACGCCCGTCGATGGCAAGCTGCGCATCGCCTATCTCGGGCCCGACTTCCGCACGCATCCGCTGGCGAACCTGCTGACCGGCGTGATCGAAGAACACGACCGCTCCCGATTCGAAGTCTTCGGCTACTCGCTCGGTCCGGACGATGGAAGCGCCGCCCGCGCGCGATTCGCCGCCGCGTTTGATCGTTTCGTCGACGTGCGCGCGGGAGTCGTTCGACGCTACCGCGCAACGGATTCGCAACGATCGGATCGCGGTCCTCCTCGACACCAGCGGCTTCGTCGTGCATGCGCGCCCGGAGATCCTCGCGCTGCGCCCGGCGCCGATTCAGATCAACTGCATCGGTTTCGCTGGAACGCTGGGCGCGGATTTCTACGACTACATCCTCACCGACCGCTTCGTGTCGCCGCCCGGGCAACAGGTGAACTTCGTCGAGCGCTTCATGTACCTGCCGCACTGCTACCTGCCCGGCGATGCGAGGCGCGCGATCGGCCGGGCGCCCTCGCGCGCCGATTGCGCGCCTTGCTCCGGGACCGGGTTCGTGTTCTGCCGCTTCAACACGAGCTACAAGATCCGCACCTCCGGTGTTCGAGGCCCGGATGCGTCTGCCGCGACCAGCCGCCCGAGCAGCGTGCTCTGGCTGCTGGAGCACGAGCGCGGCCGCGGTCCACAATCTCCGGCGCGAGGCGGAACTCAGGGTATCGCTGCGCAGAGGCTCATCTTCGCGCCGCGCGTGCCGCTGGCGGACCGCACCTCGCGCGGCACCGCCGCCGCCGACCTGCCTCGATCGGCACCTTGCCGTACAACGCTCACACGACCGCCAACGACGCGCTGTTCGCCGGACTGCCCGTCCTGACCTGCGCAGGAGAGACCTTCGCGGGCCGCGTTTTCCGCGAGCCAGCTCGGCGCCATCCGGCTTGCCGGAGCTGGTCACCCACGATCTGGCGGCGTACGAGGCGCTGGCGCTTGCGCTGCGCGCGGCAGCCGGATGTCCTCCCGGCAGATTACCGCGCGCGGTTGCGAAAGAACCGCGAGACCAGGAAGCCTGTTCGATGCGTCCGAGCGGTACACGCGCGCGCTGGAAGCGCTCATCGAAGACGCGTGCGAGGGCGATGATGGAGGCAACGGCCGCAGCGCCGGAGAAGAGTCGGATTCGTGATCGCCGGCACGCAGCGCGGCGGGGAACCACCACGCTGTACGCAGATACCTCCGGCGGCATCCTCCAGATCTGCATGCCGGTGGAAAAGGAGCCGCACTTTTCGACAACGATGGAGCTCTGGCGATCGCAGCCGCGCCCCTACGGGTTGTATCCGCATGCGGCCTTCCCGGTCGGGCTGTCGCACCGCCTGCTCGGCGAAGCGACCCCGGATCTACATGCATGGGAGCCGGCGCTCGGCGCGCATGCGGGACTCACAACCCGGCGATGGGGATTTCGCATCCTGATCCTGCGCAACCCGGTGACGCGCGTGCTCGCACTGGAACCACGAGCGGCAGGCGGGACGGGAAGCGCTTTCCTTCTTTCGCGAGGCATTGCTGGCGGAGCGAGCGCGGACCGAGCAGGCGCGACCGGAGCAACTGCGGGACAGCGCCTACGTCCAGCGAGGCATGTACACGAAGCAGCTGAGGCATCGTAAGGCCCCATTTTCCGGCCCAGCCGAGACGCTGGTCCTCAGGACCGACGATCTCCGCACGGCGCTGGCGGACGTATTCGCGCGAATCGGGAGCTTCCTCGGTGTCGCGCCGTTCACCCCCCCGCCCGCCCGATCACTGGCGAACGCACACGCCTACGAGGCCCCGATGGCCGCCGCCGACCGGCGCTACCTCGTCGGCGTGTTCGGAGCTAGGAGATCAGGGGCCTGGAGCGGCTGCTCGGCTGGGATTGCCGCGGGGTGGCTGTCTCAGGACGGCGACGCGGGAGCATTCGTCGTAGATCTGCACCAGCAGTTGCTCCCAGTCCGCGCAAAGCCCGTCGGTGTCGAAAAGCGTATTCTCGTATCGCGTGCGGTTCAGATATTCCCTGATACCGGCGAGCGCGTCGCCGGATCAGCCGCGAGCGCGAGCAGCCGCGGACCGGTATTCCTCGATGGAATCGGCGATCAGATCCGGCAGGCCCGCTTCGAGCAGGACGCTGGCGCCGACACGGCCGGCGAAGGTCTTCCCCCTGCAGGTGAGCATCGGCACCCCGCCCACAGCGCGTCGACTCCGTCGCAGCGCGCCGTAAGGCAAGGTATCGAGCACGAGGTCGGCGCAGCGAAGCCTCGCGATGTGTGCCTCCTGCGCCAATCGCGGCGCGAAGATCAATCGCTCGGATCCACGCCGGCGCGGGCGGCCTCGCGTTTGAGGTTCGCTTCGGCGAGCGAGGGTGCGCCTCCAGTAGCCAGAGGACCGCGTCGGAGCGGGCGCAAGCGCCCCAGCCACACGTCGAAGAAGTCGCGGCGCAGCTTGTAGCTCTGGTTGAGGCACGCGAGCACGAGAGCGTCGACCGGAGTCCTGTGTTCCGGGCGGGCCGCCGGCGCCGGCAACCCGCGCCGTCGATCGTTGACGTAGTAGCAACGCGGCAGCCGCCACGCGCGCTCGTATAGAAGCTCGTCCCCGGGCGGAACGACTTCGGCGTCGGCGATGATTCCGTCGATCGCGTCATAACCGATGGTCCCGGGGAAGCTCTGCTAATGCACTCCGCACCGGGGCCGGACGGCGCCGCCAGGATCGCGAGCCGGCTGCCGAAGGTGTGGCCCGCGCGATCGACCAGCAGATCGATTCCGTCTTCCTGATCAGCCGCGCGACTTCCGCGTCGGAAACGTCGCGGACCTCCCGCCAGCGATCGAACGCTGCGCGCACTCGCGCGCGCAGCGCTCCCGTCGTCCGGGCCGTAGCTGTAGCCGGTGATCTCAAACCGGCTGCGGTCATGCTCCTCGAACAGGCCCACCATCAGGCGCGCGGTGGGATGCTCGTGAAAATTCGCCGACAGGTATCCGACCCGCAACCGGCTCCACGCGCGAGGCGCTCTGCGACAGGCGCCGGCGCCGGGAGCATCGCCCGCGACCAGCGGCGCGCCGCCGTGTTGCTATTGCCTCCGGAAAGCGGCATCGCCAATGCACGAATGGCGACCAGCGCGGATCGCTGGCGGGATCGTCCAGCGTGGCGGTGAGCTCGCGCTCCGGAAGCGTCGAGATCGTCCCAGCTTCGCACAGGTAGTGCTGGGTATGCACGAGGTTCGCGCGCGCCGGCGTGAGCGCGGGCTCGGCCCGGACCGCCTGCTCGAACGCGTGCAGCGCGGCCTCATCGTCTTTCAGCATCCGGCACGCCAGTCCGAGGCTGTCCCAGACTTCCCGCCTCGGGCCCCGATTGCGATCGCGTGCTCGAGATGTTTGCGTGCCTCGCCGGGCCGGCCGGCGTCGAGCAAGCTGCTCCTCCGAGATCGACCGGCGTACGCCGGGATCGTCCGGGACGAAGCTCGGCGTGACCTGGCGAGCAGCGTGCACGCCTCACGCCGGCCGCGCCGGGATGCCTTGAGCGCGTGGCCCAGCGCAGCTGCAGCAACGCTGACGCGCATCGCGCGGATGCCGCTCGAGGCCGCGGCGGCACACGACTCTGCGCCTTTGAACGGAGTCGCCGCCAGCGGGATGGGCGCGCGCGCCAGGGTCAGCCAGATGCTCCGGGGCGCGGGAAGCGACTGAGGTCTGCGCTTGCCGCCAGCGCGCGGCCGAGACGTGCGAGCGCGGCTTCCGTGCGCTCCGGCCGCGAGCCTCGTGCTGCGCGATCCTGAGCAACGCACCGGGATGCTCGGAGCAGCGCCGCGAGTATCGCCTCGTAGACGCGCGCGCGTCCGCGACACGACCGGCCGCTTCGTGGCGCGCGGCAAGCGAGAAAGCATCCTGAACGGTGAGCGCTGCATCGGCGCGACGAGGACGGGAGCGATCGTCAGAGTCAGGGCGGGAGAACGGTCCGATCTTAGCATCCGGACAGCGCAGGTCTCCGACGCAGACACGGGAACGTTCCCGCGCCGACGTACGGCGCGCTTCAGCCCCCGCCCGGGACTGCCTCCGTCGGCACCGAGCGCACGCCCGCTGCAGCTCCGGTCGCGCGAGCAACGCCGGGGAGACGCGCGCTCCTGGGCGACGATGCGCCCTTCCTCGAGCACGTAGGCACGCGGCGCGGCGTCTCGAGCGCCAGCGCGACGTTCTGCTCGACGAGCAGGATCGCCATGCCTTCGGCGATGAATGCGCGCGGATCGATGGCGAACATTTCGATGACGATGAGCGGCGCGAGCCCGAGCGACGGCTCGTCGAGCAGAAGAGCTTCGGCCGCGCCATCAGCGCGCGCGCGATCGCGACCATCTGCTGCTGACCGCCCGAGAGCGCGCCGGCCGGCTCGTCGAGGCTGCTCGGCAGCGCCGGGAAGCAGCTCGCAGACTGCGCTGCGAGCGATTCGCGCCGCTGCGCCTTCGGCTTCGGCAGATAGGCTGCCGAGTTCGAGGTTCTCGCGCACCGTCATCCCGGTGAACGAGTCGCCGGCCTTCGGGACGATCGGCGATGCCCGCGCCACAGAAGCGGTGCGGCGGCAAGCGCGTGAGTCGCGCGCCGTCGAAGCGCGATGCGTCCCGGCGCTGACGCGGTTGCAAGCCCGGCGATGGCGTTGATCAGCGTGCGTCTTGCCGGCGCCGTTCGGACCGACGACGCACGACGAGCTCGCCAGTCCGCCACGGCGAGCGAGACGTCCCACAGCGCGCTGCGCGGCACCGTAGGCGACTTGCCGACGCGCTCGAGCTTCAAGCATGCGCCGGCGTGCTCCGAGGTACGCGGTCATCACGTCGGGACGCTCGCATGACCTCGCCTGGCGCAGCCCTCGGCGATCACCTCGCCGTGGTTCAGCACGACGATGCGGTCGGTCAGCGGCCATGACCGCGCGCATCACGTGCTCGACCAAGACGATCGTCGCGCCCTGGTCGCGGATGTCGCGCATCGAGCTCGACCGCGCCGTCGATCTCGGTCGGGCGTGAGTCCCGACAGCACCTCGTCGAGCAGCACCAGCCGCGGCCGCGAACGCGAGCGCGCGGGCGAGCTCGAGGAACTTCCGCTGGTGCAGGTTGAGCTCGTCGGGGAACGCGTCGGCCTTGCCGGCAAGCGCGCGTGAACTCGAGCCAGCGCTGCGCCTCGCCGCTCGGCCGCGCCGCGGTCGAGGCGCCGCGCCGCCGAACATCGCCGCGCAGCGCGACGTTGTCGCGCACCGTCATGCTGCGCGAACGGCCGCGGAATCTGGATAGGTGCGGGCGATGCCGGCGCGCGCGATCCGATGCGCGGAGTGCCGGCGAGCATCGCGCCCGCGAACAGACGATGCGCCCCGCGTCGGGCCGGTAGTGGCCGCTGACGACGTTGATCAGCGTCGACTTGCCCGAGCCGTTCGGGCCCAAGCAGGCCGAGAACCTCGCCGTCGCGCACGATCGAGCGTCGACGCTGTCGAGCGCCTGCACGCCCGCGAAGGACTTGCGCGAGCCTCGACGCTTCGAGCAGGCCGGCGCGCGGCGCGTCCGCCGGCGCGACGGCACGTCCGCGTCGCGTGCGTGGCATTGCGTCCGCCGTCGAGCGATGATGCCGGCGACGCCGGCCGCGCTTCCGCGCAGATCGCCGAGGATGCCCTGCGGCATGAACAGGATGACGCGCGACCAGCATCACGCCGAACGATCGCCTTGCCGGCGATCGCGTAGTCGCTCGCGGTGAACGCGTACATGCAGCGCCGTGATCGATCGCGGCGCCGATCGCCGGTCCCGGCCCAGTGGCGCGTGCCGCCGAGCACGCTCATCAGCACGACCGTCAGCGGCACTGTGATCGAGAACGTTCTCGCCGACCGTCACGTACGACACGAACAGCGCGTGGATGCCGCCGGCCATGCCGGCGAGCGCGCACGAGAGCGCGAACGCGGCGAGCTTGCAGCGGTACGTCGGCACGCCCATCACCTCGGCCACGTCCTCGTCGTCGTGGATCGCGAAGAGCCCGGCGCCGAGCTTCGCGACGCGGCACGACCAGCGTACGCGATCACCAGCCGTCGCCGATCGCCAGCGCGAGCGCGAGCAGGTAGAACGATCGACGGCTGCGCTCGGGCCCGAGCCTCGGCAGCGGCACCGCGCTCGAGGTAGACGCCTGGCCCGCCGTCGATCGGCGTGTTGAGAATGATCGTCGCCGAGCACGAACGTCACCGCGAGCGTCAGCAGCGCGAAGAGCTCGCCGCGCACGCGGCGCACGCGGAACACGACGAGCGCCGAGTGCCGAGCGCCAGCAGCGGCGGCGATCAGCGCCGCGCGACCGGCAGCGTCCAGAGGAACGGCACGTCGTAGCGCGCGCGCGAGCGCTGCCGTCGTGTAGACGCCGGCGCCGAAGAACGCGCCGTGGCCGAACGAGATGTAGCCCGAGTAGCCCGACAGGATGTTCCACGACGTCGCGAGCACGATCCAGTGGAAGACGAGATAGAGGAACGACTCGTAGAACGCCGGCAGGCCGAGCGAGCGGCACCGACGGCGAGCGCCGCGCGCGACGACGCGAGCGAGCCAAGCGACGACTTTCGCGTGCTACGCTCTCCCGGGCCGCAGCGATCAGCAGCAGCAGGATCAGCAGCGAGAACGAGACGACCGGCGCCCACGACGGCGCGGTCACCGCCATCGTCACCGCCTCGCTCACGCCGATCACGATGCCCGGCGACGAGCGGGCCCAGCGCGCGTGCCCGAGCCCGCCCATCATCACCGCGGCGAAGACGACGCCGATCCACGCGTAGATCTGCGCCGGCGCGAGCGTCTAGCTCAGCGCGAGGCAGAGCCCGCGCGGCGCCGGCGAGCGCCGCGCAGGCTCCCGACAGCAACATAAGCGAGCAGCCGCTCGTTCGACGCCGAACGCCGCGGCGATCGGCGCGTCCTCGGCGGCGGCGCGCATCGCGCGGCCGAGATCGGTGTAGCGCAGCACCGCCCAGACGCGCCGAGCGACAGCGCGATCGCAATGCCGAGCGTCAGCAGCTCGGGCAGCGGAACGAACAGCGTGCCGATGCGCGAACTTGATCGTCGGCATAGCCCGATTCGAGCCGGCGGAAATCCGCGGTCCAGATCGCCTGGATCAGCGTCTCGACGATGACGGTGAGGCCGAAGGTCACCAGCAGCGAGTTGAGCGGGCTCACGCGAAAGCGCGCGAACAGCCACTGCATCGCCACGCCGAGCGCAAAGAACACCGGCGCGATCGATCACCAGCGTGGCGAGCGGATCGAGCCCGCCGACCGTCGCGAGCTGATAGCGTGAGGTACGCGCCCGAGGAACGCGAGCGCGAAATGCGCGAGGTTGATCTGCCGCAGCAGCCCCCACGCGAGGCTCAGGCCCAGCCCGAGCAGGCCGTACAGCGCGCCGATGAAGATGCCCGAGAGGACGGCTTGCCCGAGCAGCGTCGCGCTGGGCAGGTTCACTCGGCATGCTAGGTCGCGCAGCGCTCAGGGCGACGAGCAGCTTCGCGCCGGGCGCTGCCACTGTCCTTCGGCCACACGACGACCCAGCGGCCGTTCTGCACCTGCTTGACGCGCATCAGGTCGTCGCCGTAGTTGCTCGGGCCGTCGAAGCGCAGCTTGCCCTGGATGCGTGTCGACCTGGTTCTTCTTCAGCCACGTCGGCGAGCACCTTGTCGTCGAGGCTCTTCGTCGCCGTGACGCGCCGCCTCGAGGACCTGCCACGCGGTGTACGACGCCGCCGCCTGCGTATCGACCGCGGTGTCGGGCAGTCCGGCCTTCGCCGCGCGCTCGTTGAACAGCCTTGATGAACTCCGGCGGCGCCGCGGGTTGCTGGTGAACGGCGGATGCTCCTCGAAGATCGTCGCCGGCGAGCGCGTTGTTCGCCTCCGGCGCCTGCACCATCGGCCCGGGCGCCGGGTACATGTAGAAGTGCTCCGGCGGCATGTAGTCGATCTTCTTCATCGCATCGAGCAGCTGGTTGCCGTCGAGTCCGATCGCGCCGACCCAGACGAAGTCGGGCTTGGCGTCCTTGATCGCGCGCGGCGATCGGGCCGAAGTCGCGGTTGCCGAATTCCCACTCGAGGAACAGCACCTCCTTCAAGCCGCGCTTCTTCGCCACCTCGCGCGCGCCGAGCGCCATGAAGTGGATCGACGGAAACTTGCTCGTGACGACCGCGATCGTCTTCGGCGGCTTCGGCGATGGCGGCGAGCGCGTCGAACACGGTGTTCGGGAACGTGTTCGCCGGATCGAGCCGAGCGACCAGGTCGGGAACTGCCTGCTCGTACTTGGCGAGGCTCGGGATGCCGAACGTGTGATGGATCAGCATCTTGTCGTAGCGCTGCGCCACGCCCATCGCCGACAGGATCGCGCCGGTCGCGTACGGGCCCATCAGCAGATCGACCTTGTCGACGGTGATGAGCTGCTCGTAGAGCGTGCGCGCGAGGTCGGGCTTCGACTGGTCGTCCTTGACGATCCATTCGACCGGCCGGCCGAGCAAGCCGTCCTTCGCTTGTTCAGCTGCTCGACGTAGATCTCGCCGACGATCTTGTGGACCTGCGCGGTGGCGGCGAGCGGTCCGGTCAGCGCGAGCGTGCTGCCGATGCGGATCGGCTGCCCGAGGGCGCTGGCGCAGCGCGGCGACCGACACGAGCCGCCAGCATGCAGATGCCAGCGAAATGCGGCGATCGATGCGCGCGACTGACGTCATGTCGCACGATCGTTCATGCGTCGATTCCTCCCGACGCCGATTGCAGCGGTCGACGCTCGCTGCGCGCGTCGCGTCACGCCGGCCGCCGCGGCGCGTTTCGTGGTTCATGATGAAGTAGTCGGGCGCCGGCGGTCCCCAGAGGTAGAACGAATCCTCCGGCGGATGATCGTTCGGCGTGCCAGTCGATGTCGGCCGGGATGAAGTCGATGTCGTGCGAGTATTCGGCGAAGCTGCCCCACGGATCGCGCACGTAGTAGAAGTAGTTCGAGCCGAGCACGTGCCGGCCGACGCCCCAGCCCTGCGTGTGGCCGCGATCGACCATCTGCTGCATGCCGAGCCCGACGTCGTCGAACGTCGCGACGTCCCAGCTCGAGTGATGGAGGCCCGGGCCGTCGGATTTGGCGAACGCGAGCATGTGGTGATCGCTCGCGTGCGCGCCGTGCAGAAACGCGATGCCGTCGCCGGAATGGTCGGACAGGCGCAGCCCCAGCGTGTCGGTGTAGAAGCGCACGGAGCCCATCACGTCGGGGCTGAACATCAGCACGCGACAGGCGCGTGGGCCGCACGCCGCGGATCGTCGAGCGCCTGGGCACGCACCCTTGCCGGCGGCGAACGGCGGCCGCGCAAAAGCTTCTTCTCGCTGGCGACACCTTCGGTCCGACGACGATCTGGACCGCGACGCCCTCGCGGATCCACGCACCAGACGCCGGGACCGGAAGCCAGCGGATGCGCTTCGCGTCGCGCAACGCCACGCGCTCGACGCGCTGGCGCAAGCGCCTCGAGGTCGTCCGCATACGCGCCGAAGCTCAGGTACTGCAGCGCTTGCGGCCCGGCGCTCGGTGGATCGATCCCCAGCGGTGCGGATGTCCGAAGGTGTGCAGATCGAGTCGCCCGTCGACCCGCCGCACGTCGAGGCCGAAGTCGGCGTAGAAGCGCGCGGCCTCGTCGAGGTCCGGCACGCTGAAGACGGAAGTGGTCCAGCGAATGAACCGCCGGGCCGCCGGAACGGGCGGCCGATGGGGGCGTCTGTGGCATTGCTTCCTCCGCCCGTTTGTCGGCGGCGATGCATAGCACGTCGCGACAGGGCTCCGCTGACGTCGAGCACAGCGCGCGACGGGTGCCGACACCGCTACGGAGTGACGACCGACAGCGGAGGCGCGATGCGTTCCAGCGAGCGCGTTCGGCGTCGACGCCGAGACGCGCCTCGATCGCCGCGGCGCCCAGCATGAGCGTGCGCCCAGCGCATAGCCGCCGAAGAGCGACATCCGCGAACCGCTGCCGATCAGCACGCCGAAAGAGCCACGGCGCGAGCATGCCGCCCGCGGCCGTCCCCAGCGCGTAGAACAGCGCTATCGCGAGCGCGCGCAGCTCGAGCGGGAAGATCTCGCTCACGGTGAGATAAGCTGAGCTGGCGGCCGCCGAAGCGACGAAGAAGATCGCGCCCCAGAGCGCCGTCTGGGCGTACGCGGTCAGGCTGCCGGCCGCGAACAATGCGCCCGTCGCGAGCAGCAGCAAGGCGCTTATCGTGTACGTCGCGCAGATCATCACGCGGCGGCCGAGTCGGTCGAACAGCCGACCGAGCGCAAGCGGGCCGAGAAAATTGGCCAGCGCGAAGGGCAGCAGGTACAGCCCGGTGGTCGCGGGCGACACGCCGTAGAAGCGGGTCAGAACCAGTGCGTAGGTGAAGAAGATCGCGTTGTAGAGGAAGGCCTGCGATGTGATCAGCAATACGTAACTGAACGAAGTACA
>ERZ1370068.5739-contig-475_pt1 | contig 32642 bp, 43 predicted proteins | sample MGYA00561227_ERZ1370068 | MGnify/ENA primary metagenome ERZ1370068 (study PRJEB38410, sample SAMEA6850437) | metagenome | study: Metagenomic assessment of the ecological functions of the soil: analysis of the soil microbiota associated with the...
TGGCGCTTAGTTCAGTTTGCACGTGTTGCCCAGCCACGGTAGGCGTCGAGGCCGTCACGCACAGACACTCGTACTCGCGGAAGGTCGGATCGACGTCCGACGAGAGCGAGACGCTGATCTCCGGCGCCAGCTCGGCGACGATCTCGCGCGTGCGCCGCTCGTGCGCCGGGTTGACGAACGAGAAGAGGTAGCAGACGGCGATGGCCTGCACCGCCTGCGCGCGCAAGCGCCTGCACGGCGCGCGCGCACGCTGTCTTCGTCGAGCGGGACGAGCACGTGGCCGCGGGCGTCGAGCCGCTCGCGGACGCCGAGCGCGCCGTCGGCGCGGCGCGAGGAACGTCGGCGTCTCCGGGTCCATCGCCGAGGTCGTACATGCGCGAGCGCTTCATGCCGCCCGAGCTCGAGCACGTCCTCGAAGCCCTCGGTGGTGAGGATGGCGGTCACCGCGCCCTTCTGCTCGAGGATGGCGTTGGTGGCGACGGTGGTGCCGTGGATGAAGCGCTCGACGTCGGCCGGCTCGGCGCCGGCCATGCGCGAGCATCTGCGCGACGGCAGCGCCGATGCCCTCGAGCAGGTCCTTCGGCGTGCTCGGCACCTTCGTGAGCGCGAGCCGGCCCGCGCGGTCGAGGGCCACGATGTCGGTGAAGGTGCCGCCGATGTCGACGCCGATCTGCACCGGGGCCTCCTTGAGCGGCAGGCCAGGGGTACCACCGAAACTTCGCCGGGCTACTGCGGGATATAATCCGCGGCACCGTACGTTCAGGCCGACAAGGGGGCGCCATGAAGAAACAGGGGAAGGCCAAGGGCAAGAAGGCGGCAGCAAGGACCTCTCGGTCCGCCGGTCCGAGGCGTCTGTGAAGGGCGGCGAGGTGAACAACCCGATCACGCAGGCGCCGAGCCAGCGACTCATCCCGAGCACGACCGGCTCAGCCACCACTGCCGCCCATGCAACAGAGCCCGGTTCCCGGGGCGCCCTCCAGGAGCTGATACCCTTCGCGCGATGCGCGACCTCGTAGAACCGGCCTCGACGGCTGGCGCGACGAGCAGATCGAGTTCCTCGCGCGGCTCGTGAACCACGACAGCGGCACCGACGACGTGATGGACGTCAACCGCGTCGGGCGCCATCCTGGTCGAGCGGCTGGAGCGCCCGGGCTTCGCGCGTCCGCCGCGTCGTCAACGACCGCTTCGGCGATCACCTGGTCGGTGACAAGCCGGGCACCGGGCCCCAAGCGCTTCCTCTTCGTCGGCCACTACGACACCGTGTTTCCGTCGGCACGGCCAAGCAGCGCCCGTTCCGCATCGACGCGCGCAGGGCCGGGCCTGGGGCCCGGCGTCTACGACATGAAGGGCGGGCTGACCGCGCTGCTGTACGCGCTGCGCGCGCACCAGGAGGCGCGCACGCGCACCTGGGCCGAGACGAACGTCAGCGTCGTATTCAACGCCGACGAGGAGCGGCTGTCGCCGACCTCGCGCGAGGTCATCGGGCCGAGGCGCGCCGCGCCCACAGCGTGGGATCCTGGAGCCGGCGCGCCCGGGCGGCGAGTACGTGATGGCGCGCAAGGGCGCCGGCACGTTCCAGCTGGAGGTAACGGGCAAGGCCGCGCACGCCGGGCTGCAGCCCGAAGCTGGGCGCCAGCGCCATCTGGATCTCGCCCAGAAGGTCGCGGCGCTGCACGCGCTGACGGACTTCGACAACGGGCACGACGGTCAACGTCGGGCACCGTGCGCGGCGGCGAGCGACCCAACGTCGTCGCCGACCGCGCCGTCGCCGAGATCGATCTGCGCGCGTGGAGCCGGGCGGAGGCCGAGGCTGCCATCGCGGCCATGCAGAAGATCTGCGCCCAGCCGCACGTCGCCGGCACGACGCGCGCGCTTCTCGGGCGAGGTGAGCTTCCCGCCGTGGCCGCCGGGCCTGCCCGGCACCGAGCGCTTGCTGGAGATCATGCGGGCGCGTCGGCCGCGACCTCGGCGTGGACGTGCGCGCCATCAAGACCGGCGGCGGCTCGGACGGCAACCACACCTCGGCCATCGCGCCGACGCTCGACGGGATGGGGCCGCGGGGCAACCGCGCGCACAGCGCCGAGGAGTTCATCGAGGTGGCCACGCTGCTCGAGCGCACCAAGATGCTCGCCCTCTTCCTCGAGCGGTGGGCTGCGGAGTTCGAGATCCCCCGCAATCCTTGACTGTCGGAAGGGTATGGGAGACCATCCCGGCGTGCGGTCCACCGTACACTGCTCGCCTCGTCCTCACCGCCGTGCTCACGGCGGCGCGCTCTGCGGATCCGCCGGACCCAACGTGGATCGGCGGCTTCGGGATGACGACGACTGACAATACCGTCCTCATCATCACCAACGCCTGTGCGATCGAGGCGATCGCGCGGGTCGATGCCGGGCCAGTCTTCACACCGGTGGCGAGGGTCGAGCACAAAGATCCTGTCGACTCCCCCTCCTGCTTCGCAGCACCCTCTGCCCTCGCGCGCCTCCTGTACCCTCCTCGCCTCACTGCTGATCGGCGACAAGCAGGCAAAGCCCGGCCGCACGTCACACGGATGCCGGTGCTCTGTCTGGCGTCCCTCGCGCACTTGACCCGCGGGCGGCTATTGCCCAGCGATACGAGGGATCAGTGTCAGTCTGGGAATCCGACGAAGACGCTGCGACGACCACCTGAGCCGCGGAGAATCGAGGAGCGCTGATGTTTGTGGTGCAGATGGTTGGCTGGCTCATCTTCTCGTACATTCTGGCGTCCTTTGTCGAGCACCAGGTACACAGGAAGCTGATGCACAGAAAGAACTTCCTCAGTGCGCATACTGCGTCCTTCAAGCGCGTATTCGAGGCTCACGCTCTTGTGCATCACAAGCATTACGCCGAGATATTCAGCGATGAACCCGTCGCTCGCGGCGAAGACAAGGAGATACGGCTGACTGTGCGCAAGGCGCCGATCAAGGCTCATTCCGATTTGCTGCGCTTATTGCATTGGTGTCCTGGCAGGGGGCAGCGGTCTTCGTGGCCGTCGATGATTTTTCATCACTGGGCGTGGAACAAGATTCATCTGGAGATGCACAAGCCGGAGCAGAGGGTCTTCAGCACCTGGCCGGTCTACACGGTTTCTGGCCCGACATCACTGCCTGCATCACAGACACCTGGACAGGAACTTCAATGTTGTGTTCCCTCTGGCTGACTATGTTCTTGGAACTCGTGCTCGGGCCAACGAAGCTGATCTGAAGTATATGAAGCAACGGGGATTGTGAATCTGCGCGACGCGGAACTGTGAGGAGGGGCCGGCGAATCCCTGCGTCGGTGAGGAACCGAGACAACAACTGGGTGACCGCGGCGCGCGTCCTGGCATGGCCAATCGTCAAGTCCGTGACTCGAGGAATCGATCGCCGTAGTCTGGAGGCGCCCTCGACCGGGTGTGCCGAGGCAACGTCGACCCCCGGGAGGTCCCGGGTGCTCCGCACAGAAGCGCGGACGGCCTGGACCGAGCCCGGCGATGTTCACGCGGTCGGACCGTACGCGAGGCCGACGTGCTACGTAGGCCCGTCTGGCAGATTACAAATGTGGGACCTGGAGCATGACGATCTGCCGACGTATTCCCACTGAGTGTGCAGCGACCGTCGCGCGTCCATCCGTCGCTCCTTTCGAGGTCGAGCTCGCGCCCGAGGTCGCGTAGCACGTCGTCGCTGATCTCGCTCTCGGCGCAGCCGCGCCTCGCGCTCCGCGCCGATGACCGCGCGTCGAATCTCCCCGGTGCTCGGTGAGCCGGACGGCGTCGGGGTTTTCCCGACTGTCGGAGGGGGCGCGACGCGGTAGAAGGTGGCGTGGAGTTCACCACGCCGCGATTCACCCTGGCAGAGCAGTGGATGAACCTCCTCGCCATCCTGAAGTACGGCATCGTCTTCTCGGTCCTGCTCGTCTTCTTGCCGCTCACCGCCCTCGATGGCGTGCTGCTCCACGGCCTCCTCGGCGGCCTGTTCGTGGACCTCACCGCCTGGGAAGTTTTCTTCGTCTCGGTCGCGCTGCTCGGGACGGCGTGGACCTTGGATGTTCAGCGAGGGCTGATCGTCGTCGGTGTCGAGCGGTGGCACGACGGGGGCGCGCCGTATCGGCCGTACGAGACGGCGGAGAGCGACCCCACGCAGTACGTGCCGGCCTGGGCGGAGAAGTTCTTTCTCGTGTGCCGATCACGGCCGCGCAGTTCGTCTTCTATACCCTGCTGGCGGTGCCCCGGTCTCTGGATCATCGTGCAGCACAGCGCCGCCAGCTGGCTCGGCGCTCTGCCGCCGCCGGCGCGGCGCTCGTGCTCGGATACCTGGTGCTCATCGCGCTGTCGGCGCCCGCCGCCCTGGTCGATGCGACCCACCCGCCGATGAGTGGCCTGCCCGTGGCGGAGCCGTTCTGGGCGTGCCTGCGGAGGGTGCCGCTGGCGGTGCGGGCGGCGGCAGCGGTTCCAGCCGCTGGGTCTCGAAGGTCTTCCAGCTCTTCGGGGATGACGTCGTTCCTCCGCGAAGAGGAGCACGGGGAGCGCCGACTGCTCTATCCGTCGCACTTCATCGCGGTGACGAACGTGATCGGCCTGCGGTGCTGGCCACCGCCATCGCCGTGGTCTTCGAGCCAGCCAGGCCGACGACGACGCTCGCGACCGGTCCGGCCGAAAGCGAGGGCGGCCGCTCAAGCCGTCATCGCCGCCCGCGACCGGCCAGACGGGAGCGGCGCCTGCGTCCGCCGTTCGGCGCTCGACCTGCCGTTCGGCGTGAGCGTCCCGAGCGAGCTGCCGGCGGTGCTGTACCCGCTGGTCATCGTGGTCGGCCTGGTACTCGCGTTCACCACCGTGCAGTCGGTCCTGGGCCCGTACCGGGTGTCGCCGGTGCTGGCCTTGCTGCTGGTCATGCCCTGGGCTACCACTGGTCGGGGCAGACCACTACTTCCCCGTGGGCGCCCAGACGCCGCCCGGCCGGAATCCCCTCACACCGGTCAATGCGGCGAAGGCGGGGCCGCCGGGCCGCCGCAATCTCGTGGTGGTCGTCGCGTCGGGCGGCGGCATTCTCGCGGCTGGGTGGACGACGCTGGCTCTCGAGAGGCTCGTCGCCTTGCGGCCGCGAGTTGCGAGACGAGATCCGCCTGCTGAGCGGGATCTCGGGCGGATCGGTCGGAATCGCGTTCTACCTGGACTCTGTGCCCGGAACGAGACGCCGGCGGATGCCGCCTGGTGAAGTCGACCAGCAGCAGCCTGGCCGCAACCGCGTACGGATTCGCGTTCCGCGATTTCTTCCGGCTGCTCACCGGGGAGTGCTGCCGCTCGACCTGGACCGGGGCTCCGCTGGAGCGCCAGTGGCTCAAGACCGCCAATGGCACGGTCAACGGCGACGAGATCAAAGATGCCGGACGGTGTACTGACCGATCGAACGATGACGTCGCTCTGCTCCGCGGTCGCCCAGGGCCGGATCCCGGCCCCGATCCTCAGCGCCACGATCATGGAATCGGGCCGCCGGGTGATGATGACGCCGATCGACTTCGAGCCGTCCGGCGTGGGCGCCGGGCGATGACCATGTCCGAGTTCCTCTTCGAGGAGCGGCGGCGGCGTGCCGGCGAGCCGCTGGTCGCCCGCCGAGCAGTGGCCTGGAGCTCGACTGCCGCTGTGGACGGCGGCCCGGCTGTCGGCGACCTTCGCGCCCGTGACTCACCGCGCGGGCCTGATCTGTTCGACGATGCCTCCGCCGCGCACCCGACTGACCGATCACCGCGGCCACACATCATCGACGGCGGCTACTACGACAACTTCGGGGTGACCTCCGCGCTCGACTGGCTCGACCCGGTCCTGGCGGCGCGCCTGGGCGGTCGCGACCTCGACTTCGAGCGCGTGTTGATCATCCAGCTGCGCGCCATCCGCCGGCCCAACCCGCGAGACGTGCCGCCGAAGAGCGGAGCGGTGCCGCGCTGCGGGGGGCCGCTCATCGGCCTGAGGCGATCCCGCGACGGCGCCGCCGTCAGCCCGCAACGACATCGAGCTGACTCGGTTCGCGGTGAGCTGGACGGCGCGCCTGCGCGCGCCGTCAACGGCCGTCCCGTCGACGGTGCGTGGCGACGCTGCAGCCCAAGCGGGGGGCCGAGGGGCCCTCCGTCGTGGCATTCTAACACCGCCGCAAGGACAAGAAGCAGCTGGCCGCCAGCTGGCTCAACGGAAGACGCCCGGAAGGTGACCGACTATCTCGCCACCGGCGTCCGCTGCCCGGGGGCCATCCAGTGAGCCGCCTCTTCACGGCGATCGACCGGATCAACTCGCAGTGGCTCACCACGCGGGTGCTGAGCCACTGGTGGCGACGCTTCGTGCTATCCACCGTACTTGTCCGCGGCGCGCAGCCCGCTGGTCGGAGCGGACGCAGACGGACGTCTGTTCGATCTGCAGCTCTCGGCTCGCATCCTGGCTCGCGGACTGGCTGCGCGGACGCAGCGCAGGGGGCCCACGGGAGATCTTGCGCAGGTGGAAAGCCGCGGGCGTCCTCGACGACGCCCGCCGCGGCCAGATGATCGACTTCGCGTTCCCGGTCGCCTACTGGCCTCTTCTGCCTTGGGCTCGCCGCCAGCGCTGTGGCGGGTGCAGCCGGAGCATCCGCATGGCGGTGCGACTGGGCGTGGGGCATCGGCCTCGGCGCCCACCGCGGCGCTCCTCGACGAGGGCGAGAACGCTAACATAGCCGGATCACTCGATACACGGCGGATTTGTGTCAAATCCAGGCGTTTGGTGCCGGTACTCACGCGACCACGCTGGCGTCAACGCCGGTAGCCAGAATTGCTCGCCGCGGTGGTCGATCTGATCGCGGCGATTGCCAGGGCGCGCGCTTTGACGACACGACTCAGGTAGAGTAGGTCCAAAGTCCGATAGACCGCGGCCGTCGCGGTCTGAGACCACTGCGCCGAAGCGTCAAATCGATCCTTGCGGTCTGTCACACAGTTGATCAGTCTGGCGACTCGAAGCGGCGTGAAGGAGGTGCCAGGCATCCCGCCGGCACCCAGACCGCAGGCGATCCTGGAATGATCGGCAACGCGGAGCAAGTCGGGATAGGGACGTGGTAAGATCGGGGGCTTTCGCACTGTACGGGCATTCGGTGGGCGCCGTGGTCGTGGCACTGCTGGCCGGCTGCGGCAAGAACGACACCATCTCGCAAGCCGCGGAGATGGATGCGACCAGGCCCGGGCATCGCCGAGACCAAGGCCATCGCCGAGGAAGGCTTCATCTACGGCCTGCCGATCGTGATGAACTACGCGGTGATGTACGAGTACGCGGTGGACACGCAGCTCGGGCCAGTTCAAGGCGCCGTTCAACCAGATCAACAACGAGCCGCGCGTCTTCACCTACAAGGACACGGCGATCGTCACGCCGAACAGCGACACGCCCTATTCCTTCGCTGTGGCTGGACCTGCGCGCCGAGCCGATGGTGCTGTCGGTTCCTGCCGTGGAGAAGGGCCGCTACTACGCGGTGCAGCTCGAAGACGGCAACACCTTCAACTTCGGCTACATCGGCAGCCGCGCCACCGGCAACGAGGCCGGCGACTACATGGTCGTCGGCCCCGACTGGAAGAGCGCGACGCCGCCGGGCATCAAGAAGGTGTTCCGCTCCACCACGCAGTTCGCGCTCGCGGGCTACCGCACGCAGCTCTTCAACCCGGCCGACATGCCGAACGTGGTCAAGGTGCAGGCCGGCTACAAGGTGCAGCCGCTCTCGGCGTATCTGAAGCAGCCCGCGCCGCCCGCTGCTCCCGCCGATCAACTTTCCCGAAGATCGACAAGGAGATGGTGAAGACGAACTTCTTCGAGTATCTCGACTTCGCGCCTGCAGTTCGCTCCGCCGGGCCGGAGGAGAAGGACATCCGCGCGAAGCTGGCCCGCCTCGGCATCGGGCCGGGCAAGACCTTCGACTTCAAGGAGCTCTCGCTCGAGCACAAGGCGCAGGTGGCCCTGGGCATGAAGGATGGCGAAGCCAAGGTCGAGCAGTATCTCCGTCACCGGCGAGAAGATCATCAACGGCTGGAAGGTCGGCTCGTTCTTCGGCGACCGCGCCTTCTTCCACGGCAACTGGTTGCTGCGCGCGGCCGGTGCGAAAGCCGGGATCTACGGCAACGACGCCGTCGAGGCCACGTATCCCATGACCAAGACGCTGGCGAACGGCGAGGCGCTCGACGGCAGCAAGCACGACTACACGCTCACCTTCGCCGCCGGACAGCTATCCGCCGGTGAACGCCTTCTGGTCGGTGACGATGTACGACGGCGAAGACGCAGCTGCTGATCGAGAACCCGATCAACCGCTACCTGATCAACTCGCCGATGCTGCCCGACCTGAAGAAGAACGCGGACGGCTCGCTGACGCTCTACATCCAGAAGGACTCGCCCGGCGCGGACAAGGAAGTCAACTGGCTGCCCGCGCCCAGACGGCCCGATCTACCTGGTCGATGCGCCTCTACTGGCCGAAGCCGAGCCGCCCTCGATCCTGCCGCCGGGCGGAGGCACGTGGCAGCCGCCGGTACCATCGTGGTCGCGAAGTGACCGATCCGGGCAGGCCAGCAGACGAGAGCGCCCAATGGAGCGAATCACTTCGCCACGGGCCGCGCGCTGGCCCTGGGGCTGCTCATGGCCGTGCTCGTTCACGCGCCTGGCGCTGGCCCAGGAAGGAGCGCGGGAGCACAGCTTCTCAGCGCGGAGGAGGCCCAGAAGATTGGCGTCGGGGCCGTGGTCTGCGGTCTGCCCGCTGGTGGATCATGGGTTTGACAGAAGCGCGTCTCGACCAACGTGGCCGGGCCACAGCCGAACGCGCACGCCCGGTCAACCAGTTCGGCAACGCGCTGAAGTATCCCCGGCGTCCGATCACACCGTCGTGCGGTTGAACATCGACGCTCTATTCGTGGGCGTGGCTCGACCTGGCGAAGGAGCCGATGGTGCTGTCAGGGTGCCGGACACTCACGGCCGCTACTACATGATGCCGATGCTCGATGCGTGGACCGACATCTTCGCCTCGCCAGGCAGCGCACCACCGGAAACAAGGCCGGGCATTTCGCGGTCACCGGACCGGGCTGGACGGGCGCGCTGCCCGGCGAGCGTCAAGAGAAATCAAAGGCGCCGACCAACACGGTGTGGATCATCGGCCGGACCCAGACCAACGGGCCGAAGGACTACGCCGGCGGTCAACGCGCTCCAGAAGCAATACAAGCTCACCCCTTGAGCGCGTTCGGCAAGCCTACACGCCGCCGCCGGGTGTGGTCGACCAGCCGTGGACGCATGAAGGTCGGGCCGGTCGGACCAGCTCGCGAAGATGGATGCGGCACACGTTCTTCAAGGCAGCTGGCACGGTTGATGGCGGCCAATCCGCCCCGGCCGACGGACGCGCCGGCGCTGGCGGTGCTCGCCAAGATCGGCGTCGTTCCCGGCCAGGACTTCGACCCCGGCAAGCTCGAACCGGCACGTCGCCAAGGGCTTGAAGAACTCCGTACAGATCGCCCTGGAAAGAAGCTCAGGCCGCCGCGAAGACGGCAGGCAAACCGGTCAACGGCTGGAACATCGTGCCCATGACAATGCGGCAAGTTCGGAACGGACTACGGCCTCCGCGCCGTGGTCGCCCTCATCGGCCTGGGCGCGAACCTACGCGGATGATGCGATCTATCCGAACGCGTTCGTCGACGGCGACGGCAAGCCGCTGAGCGGCGCGAATCGCTACGTGGTGCACTTCGACAAGGGCAGACGCCACCCGCGAACGCGTTCTGGTCGCTGACGATGTACGACGCGCCCAGTCGTTCATGGTCGAGAACCCGATCAATCGCTACGACATCGCGAGCTGGATGCCGCTCAAGTAACAAGGACGGCTCGCTCGACGTGTACATCAGAGGACTCGCCGGGCAAGGACAAAGAGGCGAACCGGCTGCCCGCCGCGGCGGGGACTTCAGCGTCACCATGCGCGTGTACTGGCCGAAACCCGCGATGCTCGACGGGCTGGACGCCGCCGCCGGTGAAGCGGCCACTGAGGCAACCGACCAACGTAACGCGTCCATCCGGCGCTCTTCGAGGTCGAGCTCGCGCTCGAGCCTCGCGTAGCACCTCGTCGCTGATCTCATCCTCGGCGCGCAGGCGCAGCAGCGCCCCGCGTTCGGCGCGCCGATGACCGTTCGCCGGATCTCCCGGTGCTCGACGAGCTCCCGGTCTTCCGCGCTGCCCTCGGGGCATCGCGCTGTCGCTCCGACGTGCTCGAGCGATGGCGGTACGCCCTGGCGTAGCTGCGTCGAGGAGCGGGCGATGGCCCGGCCACACCCGGTACAGCTCGTCGAGCCGCCGCGTGGCGGCCTCGAGCAGATGCTGTCGCGCGCCGCGGCCTCTTCCGCGCGGAGCCCGGTGGTCGGTGCCCAGTCGCAGCGCCCGGATGAGTGATGGCAGCGTCAGCCCTTGACCGACCAGCGTGAGCACGATGACGGTCAGGGTCACGATCACCAGGGCCTCGCGGGCTGGGAACGGCTGACCGCCGGATGCCGTCAGCGGGAGCGCCAGCACGGCGGCCAGCGAGACCACGCCGCGCATGCCGGCCCAGGAGAGGACGACGCGAGCATCTGCCAGGGCGTCGCGCTGGCGCGCGGATCCGCTGAGGCAGAAGGACGCGCGGCGGCGAATCCACCCAGGGCGCGGACGAGCACCAGCAGCACCGTCACGGCGACGCCGATGCCGATCGAGCCCGGATGCGCCAGCGCCGGCGTGAGCGTACGCGAAAGAGCAGCGGGACCTCCGAGGCCCATGACGATGAAGACGAAGCCGTTCAGCAGGAACGTGATCGTGTCCCTACAGCGCGTCCGGTCAGCGGGCGTCCGCGCCCATGATGCGAGAGCCTCGGTGCCCGAGGTACAGGCCGGCCGCCACCGTGGCGATGACGCCTGGAGGCGTCGAGCCGGTCGGCGGGGAGAAACGCCGCGTACGGGGTGAGCAGCGAGATCGTCATCTCCACCGGCGTGTCCTCGATGCGCGCCCGGAGGTGGGGCGACGATCCATCCCACCGCGACGCCGATGACCACGCCGCCCAGGATCGCGCCGGCGAACCGGAGGATCGCCCCGCTCGGTGAGAAGACGGCCGCCGGCCGCGACGGCCAAGGGCGATGCGTAGATCGTCAGGCGCGTGGCGTCGTTCAGGAGGCTTTCGCCCTCGAGGATGGTGACGATCTGGCGCGGGACGGCGCAGGCCGCCCGCGTGACCGCGGTGGCCGCGATCGCGTCGGGAGGCGCGACGATGGCGCCGAGCGCAAAGGCCGCCGCCCACGTGATGCCCGAGGACGAGGGCGTGCGGCCGCCATGGCCACTGCGCACCGGCCGAGACGACGACCAGGCCGACCGCCAGCGAGCTGATGGCGCCGAGATTCGCCCGGAGGTTCTGGATTGGCGTGTAGAACGCCGCGATGTAGAGCAGCGGCGGCAGGACGACGAGGAAGATCAGATCGGGATCGACCTCGATCCGGGGCACCCCGGGACGAGGCCGAGGACCGGTCCGCCGATGACGAGGAAGATCGGATAGGCGATCTCGAGACGGCGCGCGATGGTGACGAGCGCCGCCACCGCGATCAGGAGCGCCAGGACCAGCTCGGCGGGGCCGTGCATGACCATCAGGCGAAGTGGCAGGCCACCTGGCGGCCCTCGACATCGCGCGAGCGTCGGTTCTTCCGCCGCGCACACGTCCTGGACGAGCGCGGGCACCGCGTCGCGGAACCGGCAGCCGCTCGGCACGTCGCGCGGGTTCGGCGGCTCGCCCTGCAGCGCGAAGTCGAGCGTGACGCGGCGGCCGCCGATGCGGGGCACCGCGGCCAGCAGCGAGCGCGTGTAGGGATGGCGCGGCTGCTCGAACACGGCGGCCGTCTCGCCGAGCTCGACGATCCGGCCCAGGTACATCACGGCGATGCGCGCGCACATCGCGCGCACCACCGGCGAGGTCGTGCGAGATGAACGACGTAGGTGAGCGCAAAGGTCTCTTGAAGGCTCCGGAAGAGCTTGAGCACGCTGGCCTGCACGGACACGTCGAGGCCGGAGGTCGGCTCGTCGAGGATCGACCATCCGCGGCCGCAGCGTCAGGATCCGCGCGCGAGCCCGACGCCGGCGCTGCTGGCCGCCGCTCAGCTCGTGCGGATAGAGGTCGAGGTGCGCGCCGGGCAGGCCGACCGCCGGCGAGGATCGCGCGCACCTGCTCCTCGCGCTCGGCCCGCGAGAGCCGCGTGTGGATCTTCAGCGGCTCGTGCAGCGAGTGGACGACCTTCCAGCGCGGGTCGAGCGAGGCGCCGGGGTCCTGGTAGACGTACTGCAGATCCTTGGCGACCCGCGCGCCGCTCGCGCGCTCGGCCAGGCGTCCGATCTCCCGGCCCGGCGAAGCGGATGTCGCCCGCCGTCGGCGGCGTGAGATGCCCATCGACGGTCTTGCCGAGCGTCGACTTGCCACAGCCGCTCTCGCCGACGAGGCCGAGCGTCTCGCCCGGTCGCACCGCGAGCGAGACGCCGTCGACGGCCCGCGAGCCAGCCGACGCGCCGGCCGAAGGCGTTGCGCACCGGGAAGTAGCCGGGCGAGATCGACCAGCTCGAGCAGCGGCGACGGGTTGCTCACGCGTCGATCCGCCAGGCGCGCGTCGACTGGGTGGTGGCAGCGCACGCCGTGATCGCGCCGGCGAGCGTGCGGGGCGCCGGCCGGCGCGGCGCGACACTCCGGCGGTCGCGTAGTCGCAGCGCGGGTGGAACCGGCAGCCCGACGGCGGCGCGATCAGGCTCGGCACCTCGCCACGGATGTCGCGGATCTCGCCGGTCCGCGGTGGGCACGCTGGCGAGGAGCCGGCGCGGTGTAGGGATGCGCCGGCCGCGCCGAAGAACGCGTCGGTCGGGCGCCGCCTCCATCTCCTGGCCGGCGTACATCACCACGATGCGGTCGCAGATCTCGTGCGCGGTGCCGAGGTCGTGCGTGGTGAAGAGCACGGACACGCCGCGCTCCTTCACCAGCGCGCGCAGGAGCCGGAGGATCTGGGCCTGGATCGTCACGTCGAGCGCGGTGGTCGGCTCGTCGGCGATGATCAGATCGGGCCGCGGGAGCAGCGCCATCGCGATCATCGAGCCGCTGCCGCTGGCCGCCGGAGAACTCGTGGGGCAGGCGGTGCAGCGCCCGCGCCGGCTCGGGGATCTGCACCGCGCGGAGCGTGTCGAGCACCGCCTCGCGGTCGGCGCGGTGGCGCTCGCGCGGATAGCGGCGGAACAGCGACGGCGCGGCGTCGCCGTTCCGCCGCCGCGGCGACTTCCACTTCATCGAGGTCCATGATCTGGGTCTCGACGGGAACACCGGGCTGAACGACGTGAACGGATCTTGTGGAATGAACGTGATCGCGCGGCCGCGCACGCGGTCGTTCACGACAGCCGGGGTCCGCGCGCAACAGATCCTGGCCCTTGATAGCGCACCTCGCCGCCGCGGATGCGCGCGGCGCCCGGCGGGCAGGATGCCGAGGATCGCGCGCGCCAGCGTCGTCTTGCCGCAGCCGCTCTCGCCGACGAGGCCCACGACCTCGCCCGGTCCGACGTTCGAGGTTGACGCCGTCGAGCACCTGCGCCACGCCGCGGTCGGTGACGAAGTCGACGCGGCAGCCCGCGGACGGAGAGCAGCTCAGCCATCGCGCGCCGTGCGGGTCCGTCGCAGCCGCGGGTCCAGGACGTCGCGCAGGCCGTCGCCGAGCAGGTTGAAGCCCATGACGGTGAGGAAGATGGCGAGGCCCGGCGCCGTCGCGTACCACCACGCGTCCGGCAGGAACTCGCGCGATTCCGGCGATCGTGCGCCCCATTCCGGGCGTGGGCGGCGGCGGTCCCAGGCCGAGGAATCCGAGCGCGGCGGCGGTGAGGATCGTGAAGCCCATGCCGATGGAGGCGCGCACGATGATCGGCGAGGCGATGTTCGGCAGCACGTGCAGCGCGGTCAGGCGCCACGGCGAGGCGCCGAGCGCCGTCGGTGCTCTCGACGAAGACCTCCTTCTGGAGCGTGCGCGTCTCCGCGTAGACCACGCGCGCGAACCACGGCCAGTAGCGTGGCCGAGAGCGCGAGGATGACGTTCGGCAGCGAGGGGCCGAGCGTCTGCGCGATGGCGATGGCGAGCACCACCTGCGGCACCGCCAGGAAGACGTCAGAGACGCGCATCAGCAAGATCACTGAACCAGCCGTGGTAGTAGCCGGCCATAAGTCCGACCGGCACTCCGACGATCAGCGAGGCGCCCACCGCGATCACGCCGATGAGAATGGTGATCCGCGCGCCGAAGAGGAGGCGGCTGTAGACGTCGGCGCCCATCCGGTCGGTGCCGAGCCAGTGCGCGCGGCTCGGCGCCTTGAGCCGCTCGGACGGGTGCAGCTCGAACACGTCGTCCGGGTGCGTGGAGAGCACGGGCGCCAGCAGCGCCGAGACGAGCAGCGCCACGATGAGGACGAGGCCGAGGACGCCGACCGATCGTGGGCGAGCCGGGTCAGGACAACCACGTCGCGCTCAAGCAATGTCCGTTCGACTGCCGGCTTGCGGGCGCCAGCACTGGGAGTGGCTCGGAGGGCCGGCGAGGCCCTCTTCGAGGGGTCACGAGGTCCGCTCCCGCGGGTCGACCAGCGTCTGGGCCACGTCGACGAGCAGGTTCACGACGATGAAGACCGCGCCGGCCCACACCGTGAAGCCCATCACCGCGTTGTAGTCGGAGCGGAGGATGGAGTTCACCGCGTAGGTGCCGATCCCCGGCCAGTCGAACACCGCCTCCGTCACCACGGCGCCGGCGAGCAGGATGCCGAAGAGCAGGCCGATCTGCGTCACCGTCGAGGTGAGTGCCGAGCGGAGCATGTACTTCCAGACGATGAGCGAAGCGCGGCAACCCCATCGCCGCGCTCGTAGAGGACGAAGTTCGACTGCATCACGTCGAGCACGCCGGCGCGCGTGAACCGCACGAGCGTGGCCAGCGCCGGGAAGGCCAGCGTCGCGGCCGGCAGGTGCCAGGTGCAGCAGCGCGCTCGCCGAACGTCGGCCAGTCGCCCGTGAGCGACGGCGTCCACCAGGTAGAAGCCGGTGATCGATGCGCGGCGGAAAGCCCTGCAGCCGGCCGTTGAGTGGCGTCCAGCCCAGCCGCATGGCGAAGAGGAGCTGGAGCATGATGCCGAGCCAGAAGCTCGCGATGGCGAGGCCGGACACCGTCACCACCCGCAGCGCGTGGTCGAGCAGCGAGTTGCGCCGGAGCGCGGAGAGGACGCCCAGCGGGATGCCGACGAGCACGGAGAGCGATCATGGCGGCCAGCGTCAGCTCGATGGTAGCGGGCAGGCGGTGCGCGAGATCCTCCGCGATCGGACGGCGGGTGAAGATGCTCGTGCCCATGTCCCCGCGCGCCAGCCGCGTGACGTAGTGCGACGAACTGCACCGGGAGCGGCCGATCGAAGCCGAGCTGCCGCCGCAGCGCTTCGACGTGGGACGGCGTCGCCGTCTCGCCCGCCACCAGCGCGACCGGGTCGGCGGGGATGACTCGCGAGATCACGAAGGTGACGACGAGCAGGCCGAGCAGCGTGGGAACGAACCACGCGAGCCGATGCAGCGCGAGCGCCAACAGTCTCATCGCCGGCCTGCATCCACACGGGCTTCGACCCGCCGGCGTTGCCGGCGCGATCGACGGGACGGAGTTACCTAGCGTAGTAAACCCAGCGGACCTCCTGCCCGTTGCCGATGGGACTGAAGCGGATGCCCTCGAGGTTCTTGGCCCAGGGGCCGAAGTACTTGGTGTTGTAGATCCACACGCCGGCCGCCTCGTCCACCACGATGCGCGCGGCGTCCTGGTAGGCCTTGTCGCGCACCTTGCGGTCGGTGGACTTGAGCGCCACGTCGAGCAGCTCGTCCACCTTGCGGATTCTTGTAGAAGCTCGACGCCTTGAACGTGCCCCACTGGCCGGAGTGGAACATCTCGCCGATCCAGTTGTTGGGGTCGGCGTAGTAGGTGCTGATCCAGTAGACGACCAGGTCGGGCGACGTCTCCGGCTTCTTCATCCGCTCGACCATCGCCGGCCACAGCTCGCTGGTCATCTTGGTCTCGACGCCGATCTTGCGCGAGACCGTTGGCCATCACCGTCGCCGCCTGCTCGGTCTGGCTGAACCCCTGCAGGTAGCCGACGGTGATCGGGCGGTCGACCTTGACCGCGGCCTGCGTCCAGCTCTGCTTGGCCTTGCTCGAGGTTGTAGCTGTAGCCCTTGACGTCGCGCGGCACGCCCCACAGGTTGTTGGGGATCGGCACCGGGTTGCGCTCGACCGAGCCGCCCAGGATGTCCTTGTTGAAGCCGTCGTAGTCGAAGGCGTAGCTGATGGCGCGGCGCACGTGCACGTCGTTGAGCGGCGGCCGCTGGTTGTTGATCTGGAACATCATGATCCGCATCGATTCCTGCTCGAGGATCTTGCACGTTCGGCGCCTCGCGCAGGCGCTTGACCTGGTCGTTGGGCAGGTAGCCGCCGGTGCCCTGGTAGTCGCCCTTGATCATGCCGAGCACGCGCGTGTTGTCTTCCTTGACCGAGCCGGAACTCGATCTCGTCGATGTACTTCGGGCCCCACGGCATGAAGTGGCCGGGGAAGCGCTTGGCGATGAAGCCGACGGCGGGGTCGTAGCGCGTGAGCGTGTAGGAGCCCGAGCCGGCGTCGTTGCTCGTGAGCCAGGTCGCGCCCCAGTCACCGTCCTTCTCGTTCTTCTTGAGGAGCGCGGCGTTCACGACGTGCACCTCGGGCACCACGGCCAGGAAGATGGCGGCCGGCTTGGTGAGCGTGAACTGAGACCGTGTAGCGATCGAGCGGCCTTCGTGCTGCCCGGGCGCGATCATCGTGGACAGGAGCGACGCCGCGCCCTTCTTCAGGGCGAGGATGCGCTCGGCGGCAGTAGCGCACGTCCTCCGCGGTGATCTCGGTGCCGTCGTGGAACTTGGCTCCGCGGCGCAGCTTGAAGGTGTACGTGAGCCCGTCCGGGGAGATCGTGTGGCTCTCGGCCAGCCACGGCTCGAGCTTGGGCGGGTTGTCGAGCCAGCGGTAGAGCCCGTCGTAGAGGTTCAGGCGCACGGCCACGCGGCCGACGTCGAAGGCCGCGTGCGGGTCCATCGTGTCGTACGGGCTCTCGTTGGCGAACACGAAGCGCGTCTGGGCGATCGGCCACCGGCGGGATGCGCCGCCAGCGACGCAGCGCGAGCGCCAGGACGAGCAACAACCACGAGCGGCGGTCGGTCATGAGCGGCCTCCAGGAGATCCCGGAAAGTCGGCGGGCCTGCGATGTGGCGGGATTGTACGGTACCGCCGTCGGCGTAGGCAAGCGACGCGAGCTCCGTCAGCGCGCGCGTTTCCACCAGCGGGCCGAAGTAGCCGTTGCGGTGGAACATGCCGCACGGGCCCGCGCGGCTCAGCCGCGCAGTGCCTCGGATGCGGGCAGCGTCGAGCGTCCCGTCGGCGTCGATGACCACGCCGTAGTCCGTCGCGGGCGGCGTCGACCGACACGACGCCGGCCAGGACGTCGCGGCGCACGCGGTCGAGCGGCCGATCGAAGGGATGCCCCAGCCCCCGCCGCCGCTGGTGGCCAGCCGGACCACGTCGCCGCTGGCGCAGGACGTTGCCGTCCGACATCGGCGCGAGCCGGCGCTCGTCGGGCCGGCCCGGGTTCACGATGCAGGAGCCGGGCCGGCCCGCGTGGCCGCCGTTGACGCCGGCGGGCGGGAACAGGATGTTGTCCTGGCGGATGGCGATGATGGCCTCGTCGGCCAGCAGCTCGAGCTCGCGGACCACGCCGGCGCCACCGCGGAAGCGCCCGGGACCGCCGGAGTCCTGGTGGAGCGCGTACTGGCGCAGGCGCAGCGGGAACACCATCTCCATGAACTCGGCCGGGTAGTTCTTCTGGGCCACGTAGTAGATGGCGTCGAGGCCGTCGGCGAACGGCCGCGCGCCGTAGCCCACCGCGACGCCGTCGCTGCACAGGAAGAACTCGTTGCGCGCCCGATCGAAGCCCCGGAGGAAGTAGATGTTGTAGACGGAGTTCGGCGCGGCGACGTCGCCGCCGGTGGCCAGGGCGAGCAGGGCGAGCACGTTGGACTGCACGCGCGCCAGCGTGTGGCGCGCGGTTGCCGAGCGCGGCCGGCCAGTGCGGCTGCAGGATGCTGCCCGGCCGCACCAGCACCTCGTCGATGGCGTCCTGGGCGCCGTCGTTGAGCAGCACCGTGGGATGCCCGGACGAGCAGATAGATGCCCACGATCAGCTTGGGCACGCTCTCGTGCATGATGAAGCTGATCGGCCCGCGCGCCTGATCGTCGCTCTCGCGCGTGTCGAGGCTGATCCGGCCGCCCTCCTTGGTCAGGCGCATGCGCACGTGGAACGAGCGGCCGCTCATGCCGTCGCCGTCCACCGCGTCCTCGCTCTCGTAGGTGCCGTCGGGGATGCGCGACTCCAGCGTCTTGCGGATGGTGTCGCGGCACTGCGCCTCGAAGAGCGCCCACGCCGCCAGCACCGTCTCCGCGCCGAAGCGGTCGAACAGCTCGAGCACGCGGCGCTCGCCGAGCTGGCAGCCGGCCAGCACCGCGCGGATGTCGCCCCGGAGGATGTCGGGGAAGCGCGAGTTGCGCAGGAAGATGCGGAACGCCTCGTCGTTCAGCACGCCCTCGCGGTAGATGCGCACGGCCGGGACGATGATGCCCTCGTGGAAGATCTCGGTGGCGTCGGGCGAGATGCTGCCCGCCCGCATGCCGCCGATGTCCCAGAAGTGGCCCCAGGTCTGCGGAGAAGGCGACGAGCTTGCCGCGGTGGAACACGGGCGCGGCGAAGACCATGTCCGGCGAGTGCGACACGCCGCCGCGCGAGCCGTGGCAGTCGTTGTACCAGTAGAGATCGCCGGGACGCATGGTCGGCGGTCGGGTACTGGTCGGAAGATGATCTGCGGTGAGGTTGCCGAAGAGCGGCACCATCGTGCCGCACACCACGCGTCCGCGCGCGTCGAGGATGCCGGCGAAGTAGTCGTTCTTCTCGCGGATGAACGGCGACATCGCGGTGCGCTCGATGACCGCCTCCATGTCGCGTCTGGGCCGCCCGCAGCGCGCCGCTGGATGATCTCGCGCGTGACCGGGTCGCGGGCACCAGGTGCGGCGGGCGCCGGCGGACGTCGTCGCGTCGCGCGCTTCATCGCGCGCGCGCCCTGGCGACGGATCACGAGGTTGCCGGCGCGATCGACGCGTGGCGCGCTGCCCGGGCGGGATCACCGTCGTGGCGTCGAGCTGCTCGACGATGGCCGGGCCCGCCACGACCGCGCCGGCGCCGAGCTGGTCACGCTCGACGCACGGGCACGTCTTCCAGCCGCGCGCCGGCAAAGTAACACGCGCCGGCGTGACGGGCGCCCGCGCGGCGGGGCCGCGCGGCGTCGAGGGACGGGATGCGGAAGCGCCGCACGCGCCCGGCGGCGGCCACGCGCAGCGTGACGATCTCGACCGGCGCGTCCGGGCAGCGCGTAGGTGTAGAGCTGGCGGTGGCGCTCGTGGAAGCGCGCGGAGCAGCGCTCGATCGCGAGGTCACGCTCCGGCCACGGGACGGTCAGCTCGAAGCCCTGGTGGCGATAGCGCAGGTCGGCCAGGCGCGCGACCCGGCGCGCGTCGGCGGCACGGCCTCGGCGGCGAGCCACGGCTTGCGCCTGGCCCTCCAGCTCGAGCGTACGACGGCGGCCGACGGCGGCGAGGTCGTAGTCGGGCGGCTTCTGCAGATTCGTGCGCGCGTAGTCGTTGCGCACCTCGGTGCCGAGCAGGCCGAACGTGGAGAGCACGCCGGGGTGGCGCGGCACCACGATCGTCGCGCATGCCGAGGAGCGCGGCGAGGTCGGCGCCGTGCAGCGGGCCGGCGCCGCCGAAGGCACCAGCGCGAAGTCGCGCGGGTCGTAGCCGCGCTCGACCGACACCAGCGCGGAGCGCGCCGACCATGTTGTTGTTCACGATGTCGAGGATGCCGCTGCGCGGCGGCCTCCAGGCGCAGGCCGAGCGGCCGGGCCACCCGCTCCTCGATGGCGCGCCGGGCGCGGTCGACGTCGAGGCGATCTCGCCGCCCAGCAGGTGCGCCGGGATGCGGCCGAGCACCAGGTGGGCGTCGGTGACGCGTGGGCTCCTCGCCGCCGGCGGCGTAGCACACCGGGCCCGGCTGCGCCCCGCGCTCTCGGGCCCACCGTCAGCGTGCCGTCGTCGGTGACGCGCGCGATCGAGCCGCCGCCGGCGCCGATCGTGTGGATGTCGATCATCGGCACGTGCAGCGGCCAGGCTGCCGATGCGGTCCCTCGACGGTCACCTCGGCCTCGCCGCCGCGGATGAGGCACACGTCGGCGCTGGTGCCGCCGACGTCGACGGAGATCAGGTCGGCCGAACCCGGCGGCCTCGCCGATCGCCGCGCGCGCCGATCACGCCGGCGGCCGGGCCCGGACAGCGCGGTGTGGATGGCCTGCGTCGCGCACGACGTCGGCGCCGATGACGCCGCCGTTGGACTTCATGATCGACAGCGGCGCGGCGACGCCGCGCCCGCGCAGCCGCTCGGCCAGCCGCCCGACGTAGCGCCCGACCAGCGGCTGCACGTAGGCGTTGAGCACGGTGCCCATCGAGCGCTCGAACTCGCGGAACACCGGCAGCACCTCGCTCGACAGCGACACCGCGCAGCCGGGATGCTCTGCGCAGCAGCAGCGCGCGAGCGCGCTGCTCGTGGGCGGCGTTGGCGTAGCCGTGCAGGAAGCAGCACGGCGATCGAGTCGACGCCCGCCTCGCGCAGCCGGCGCGCCGCCATGCGCGCACGGCCGCCTCGTCGAGCGGCTCGAGCTCCGCGCCGTCGACCGTGACGCGGCCCGCCGATCTCGAAGATGCGCTCGGGCGGCACCGGCCGGAGCGGCTTCACCCAGGCGAACATGTTGGCGCGCCGGGGGATGTCGTGGCGGCCGATCTCGAGCACGTCGCGGAAGCCCGCGGTGGTGAGCAGGCCGGTCGGCGCGCCCTTGTTCTCGAGGATGCGCGTTGGTGGCGGTCGTGGTGCCGTGCAGGACGTGGCGCAGCTGCCGCGGCTCGACGCCCGGCCAGTCGCGAGCGCCTTGTCGACGCCGGCGATGAATCCCGCCGAGGGATCGTCGGGCGTCGTCGGCGTCTTGGTGACCCAGAGCCGGCCGCTGGCCTCGTGCACGAGCGCGACGTCGGTGAACGTCCCCCGACGTCCAGCGCGATGGCGTAGCTGGCGGAGCGCGCCGTCACAGGACGTTGCGCGGCCGGCCGATGGCGCCTTCCGCGAAGCGCGAGAAGCGAAAGCCGGTGATGTCGAGCGAGGTCTTGCCGTCCACGATCAGCTCGGCGACGAGGCGGCCGGCGATGGGCCCCATCGCGAAGCCGTGACCGCTGAAGCCGGTGGCGAGGACGAAGCCGCGCAGCTGCGGGCGACCTCGCCCGAGCACGGGGACGAGGTCGGGCGCGGCGTCGATGTAGCCCGGCCCACCGTCGCGCGATACCGAGGGCGGCAGCGCCGGCAGGCACGCGCTGTAGCTCGGCCAGGCTGCGCCGCACCTTGGCCGGATTGGGCCGTGGCTCGCGACCGCGGTCCCACGACCAGCGGCCGCCGGCGCGCCGCCGAGCCCGGCAGCGCGGCGGCCAGGCTGGCCAGCAGCGGCCGACCGACGTGGAAGCGGAACAGCGCCCGGTTCTTCCAGAAGTTCGGCAGGAAGAAGCGGAGCTGGCGCAGCGAGTCGAGCGTGACGTCGTGGTCGAGAGCCGCCGCCGGCGGCGATGTTGAAGCTGCCGTCGCGTCGCTGGCGGAAGGCCACGCCCGGTCCCCACACCGCGCACGCGGTCACGGGCGGCGCCGGCGTCGTGCGCGCGACGGTGCCGCGCACCCAGCGCTGCGGGAGGTCGAGGCCGAGCGTCGCGCGCCGAGCCGCGAGGACCACGGCGCCCGGCCGCGCACACCACCGCCGGCGTGCGGATCTCTCCGCGCTCGGTGACGACGCCGGCGACCGCGCCGGCCCGCGTGGTCACGGCCTGCACCGCGCAGTCCAGGTGGAGCGTGGCGCCGTGGGCGACGGCGGCGCGCGCGAACGCGTCGGTGGTCTTCTCGGGATCGGCGTGGCCGTCGCCCGGCGTGTGCATGCCGCCGACCCAGCCGCCGGCGAGGCCGGGGACCACCGCGTCGAGGTCCCGGGCGCGGAGCAGGCGCGTCTCGAGGCCGAACTCGCGCGCGCGCCGGCAGCCACGCCTCGAAGCGCGCCATGCCGGCGACTCGTCGGCGGCGAGCGCGAGGTTGCCGCCCCGCATCCACTCGATGTCGGCGCCCAGCTCGCGCTCGAGGCCCTGCCAGAGCCGGTTGGCCTCGACGACCAGCGGCATCTCGAGCGGATCGCGCCCCTGCTGGCGGACGAAGCCCCAGTTCTTCCGCGACTGCTCGCCGGGCACCGGCCGCCGCTCGACGACGACGACGCGCGCGCCCCGGCGCGCGAGGTAGTACGCGGTGGCGCAGCCGACGATGCCGGCCCCGACGACGACGACGTCCGCGTCACGCTCCATGGCCGAGGCGCATCGTCGGTCAAAGACCGTGAGGTGTCAACCGATCCGGCGCGCGGCTGCGTGCCGACCCGCGACGATGTGTCGCGGCGCCGGCCGCCAGCCATCCCCGAGGAAGCGCCGGCGGCGAGATATGCGCGAGGATCCGGTCGGCGGCGGCCTCGGCGGTCAGCTGCGTCGTGTCGAGGTGGATCTCGGCGGCTTCGGAGGCTCGTAGGGCGAGTCGATGCCGGTGAAGTTCTTCAGCTCGCCGCGCCGGGCGCTTTCTGTAGCAGAGCCCTTCGGATCGCGCGCTCGGCCACCGCGAGCGGCGTGTCGACGAAGACCTCGACGAACTCGCCCGGCTCGAACAGCTCGCGCGCCATGCTGCGCTCGTCCGGAACGGCGAGATGAACGCGACCAGGACGATGAGGCCGGCGTCGACCATGCAGCCTCAGCCACCTCGGCCACGCGGCGGATGTTCTCCACACGGTCTTGCATCGGTGAAGCCGAGGTCCTTGATTCAGGCCGCGGCGCACATTGTCGCCGTCGAGCAGGTAGGTGTGGCGCCCTACGCGCGAGCAGCTTCTCTCCGACGTGGTTGGCGATCGTCGACTTTGCCCGCGCCCGGAACAGGCCGGTGAGCCACAGCACTGCCGGCTCGCTGGCCTCTTCTGAGCGCGGCGCGCATCCGCTTGTCCACGTCGAGCGCCTGCCAGATGGACGTTGTCGCGCGCGGCGCAGCGCGAAGTGGAGCATGCCGGCCGCGACCGTGCTGATTGGTCAGGCGATCGATGAGGATGAAGCCGCCCAGCGTCGCGATTGTCCGCGTAGGACTCGCAGCGGACCGACGGGCCGATCGAGCTGCGAGCTCGCACACCCCGATCTCGTGTGAGCTGCAGCCGCTCGGCGGCGAGCGTGCTCGAGCGTGTTCGACGTTCACCATGTACTTCAGCCGGCGCCACGGTCGCCGTGCGCCGTGGTCGCGCCGACCTTCATCAGGATAGCTGCGGCCGCTGGGGCATCGGCTTCCGTCCATCCAGACGATGCGTGGCCTCGAGCTGGTCGGCGACTGGGCCGGCGGCGTCGGCGGCCGCCAGGACGTCGCCGCGGCCGACGTCGAGGCTCGATCGGTCAGCGTCAGCGTCACCGCTCTGGCCCGGTCACCGCGATCGGCTCATCGCCGTCGGCGGTGACGATGCGCGCGACTGCGCGTCTCGCGCCCCGAGGGCAGCACGCGAACGCGGTCACCGGGCGAACGGTGCCGCTCGCGACGGGGCCGGCGAAGCCGCGGAATTCGAGTGCGGCTGGTTCACCAGCTGCACCGGGCAGCGCGGAACGGGCGGGTCGCCGCCGGCGGTCATCGACCTCGACGGTCTCCAGGTGGTGCATCGAGCGTCGGGCCCGCGTACCAGGGCATGTGTGGCGCTGGTGCTCGACGATGTTGTCGCCGTCGACCGCCGCACGTCGGAATGACCGTGATGTCGGTCGAGCCCGACGCGCGCGGCAAACCGCCGGTAGTCGGCGTCGATGGCGCTCGAAGCGGTCGCGCGGGAGTACCCGACCAGGTCCATCTTGTTCACGGCCAGCACGACGTGGCGGATGCCGAGCAGCGAGACGAGGTAGCTGTGGCGGCGGGTCTGGGTGAGCACGCCCTTGCGGGCGTCGATCGAGGATGACGCGCGAGGTCCGCCGGTCGAGGCGCCGGTGACCATGTTGCGGGTGTACTGCTCGTGACCGGGCGTGTCGGCGACGATGAACTTGCGCGCGCTCGGTGGAGAAGAAGCGGTAGGCGACGTCGATGGTGATGCCCTTGCTCGCGCTCCGGCCGTCAGGCCGTCGACCAGCGAGGGCGAAGTCGAGGTCGCCGCCCTGCGTGCCGACCTGCTTCGAGTCGGCCTCGAGCGCGGCCAGCTGGTCCTCGAAGAGCAGTCTTGCGACTCGTAGAGCAGCCGGCCGATCAGCGTCGATCTTGCCGTCGTCGACCGATGCCGCAGGTGATGAAGCGCAGCAGGCTCTCTGCGCTCAGATGCGCGTCGATATCGGGCAGGAGCGGTCCGTCGCGACGGCCACCGATCGCCATCAGAAGTAGCCTTCCTGCTTCTTCTTCTCCATCGAGCGCCGGCACTGTCGTGATCGATGACCCGGCCCTGCCGCTCGGAGGTCGTCGCCGAGCAGCATCTCCTGATGATCGCCGGGCAGCGTCGTCGGCCGTCGCTCTCGATCGCGCCGGTGAGCGGGTAGCAGCCCAGCGTGCGGAATCGCACCGTGCGCATGGCGCGGCCGCTCGCCGGGCCGAGCGGCATGCGATCGTCGTCGACCATGATCAGGTCGCCGTCGCGCTCGACCACCGGACGCTCGGCCGCGAAGTACAGCGGCACGATCGGGAATGTTCTCGAGGTAGATGTACTGCCAGACGTCGAGCTCGGTCCAGTTGGACAGCGGGAACACCCGGATGGCTCTCGCCCTTGTGCTTGCGGGCGTTGTAGAGGCTCCACAGCTCGGGCCGCTGGTTGCTTGGGATCCCAGCGGTGCTGCGGCCGAGCGGAAGGAGAAGATCCGCTCCTTGGCCCGGACTCTCTCCTCGTCGCGCCGGGCGCCGCCGAAGGCGGCGTCGAAGCCGTACGTGTCGAGCGCCTGCTTCAGCGCCTGGGTCTTCATGACGTCGGTGTGGATGGTCGAGCCGTGCGTGAAGGGACTGATGCCCAGCGGCAGACCCGTCGCGGTTGACGTGCACGATGAGCTCCATGCCCGACGCTCTTGCCGCCGTGGCGATCGCGGAACTCGTACATGGCGCGGAACTTCCAGGTCGTATCGACGTGGAGCAGCGGAAACGGGCGGCTTGGCGGGATAGAACGGCCTTCACGGCCAGGTGCAGCATCACCGAGCTGTCCTTGCCGATCGAGTACAGCAGCACCGGCCGCTCGCACTCGGCCGCGACCTCGCGCATAGATGCGAATGCTCTCGCCTTCGAGGCGCCGAAGGTAGAGAGAGGCGGCGGGGCGACCGCGGTGCGGGATCGCCGGAGGATGAGGCAAGTCGAGTCATCGGATTCCGGTCCGCAGTGATGGAGCAGTATACCCGAATCCAATGCAGGTTCACGCGGTAGGATGGTCCGATGCTGCTCACGCTGCACGATTTTCTGACGGCGCTCCTCCGCGGCGTGGGGCTGCTCGGCCTGGCGCTGGCGGCCGGCGGCGTCGTGTGGGGCCTGGTGGTGCTGCGCGCACCGCGAGGCGCCGATCGGGCACCCCGGGCTGTGAGACGCTGCCTCGAAATCGTGGGGCTCGGGGCTCTCGCGATGGCGCTCGGGCGGGGCGCCGGGCCTCCTGGAGAACCACGCTGTCCGGCCACTGCTCGGGCGGAGCGTGCTGGCCGACCTTCTGCGGACGCCCGCACTTCGCCGCGGGCGCCGCGCTCGTCGTGCTCGCCCTCGCTCTCGGCGTCACGGCCGTCTGGCTGCGCCGCCGGCCGCGCGCGGCGCGGTCGGCTGGGCGGTCGCCAGCCTCTGGCCACGCTGATCGTGACGAGCGGCGCCTGGCTCACCCACGCGGCTGGCCGGAGTGGAGCACGGCGGGCCACTCATGCTGCTCACGGTGGCGCATCAGCTTGCCGCCGCGGTCTGGGTCGGTGGTCTCGTGCAGCTCGGCGCCTTGTGGCGACTCGGGCGGCATGACGCCGGCGCCGCGGCGGCGTGGCCCGTGCTCGTCGCGACGCTTCTCCACGCTGGCGGCGGCCGCGGTGGGCGCGCTGGTGCTCGGCGCTTCCGCTCACGTGGGCCTACACGGGAAGCTGGCCGGCGCTGGTGGGAACGGGTTACGGATCGCTCGTCCTCACCAAGGCGTGCGCTGCTCACGGCGGTCCTGGCCGTGGCGTTCGTGACTCGTCGCGCGGTACGCTCCGGCGTCGGCCTGCCGCCCGGCTCCGCGCTACGCGAGCGCGTTCCCCGGCTCGCCGAGGCGGAGACGATCGTCCTCGTCATCGTCCTCTTCGCCGCCGCGAGCCTTCCGGCCCAGCCGCCCGCCGCGGACCAGTCGCGGGCGGACACGGCCACCGTCGCCGAGGTGGTCGAGGGGTGTTCCGACCGAAGGTCCCCTCGCTCACATGCCGTCACCCGAGGCCATGCGGCAGAGTCGCGCCGCGATGGCGGCGGGTGCGGAGCGCACGCGCGAGGCCTACCTCTGGTCGAATTTCAGTCACAACGTGTCCGGCCTGATCCTGCTCGGCACGAGCCTGTTCGCGCTGGTCGGCCTCGCGTGCGGCGCACGCTGGTACCGGCACTGGCCGCTGGGCTTCGTCGCGCTGGCGGTGTTCGTCTATCTTCGAGCCGCCGCCAACGAGGGCGTCTGGCCCATGGGCCCGACGCCCGGTCTGGCACGTCGGCGCCGAGGCACTCCAGCACGGCATGGCCGCGGGGCTGGTGCTGGTGCTCGGTCTCGTCGAGTGGCGCGCGCGGGCGCGTGTTCCCGCTCGCCGCGCTGCCCTACATCCTGCCCGTGCTCAGCCGGCGCGGGCGGCGTGCTTGCTCCTCACGCATTCGCACGCCGCCTTCCAGAGCAAGGCGAGCTTTCTCGTCCAGGTCACGCACTCGACGATGGGAGGGCTCGCCGCGCTGCTGGCCGCGTCGCGCTGGCTCGAGCTCCGGCTGACCCACCGGCCAGCCGGTGCTGGGCCGGGGTCGCCGCGAGCCTGGCCATGGTGGGGATCGCGCTCGTGCTCGTCTTCTACCGCGAGGCGAACCTCACGCTCGACCCCTGAGCTCGGCTCGGGCCGGGCGCGCAATGTGTGGCCGGTCGGCGCGTTCGACCTTAGTATGTTCCGGATGAAAATCTTGTCGTCGGCCGCACGCGGCGTCATCCGCGCCGCGAACACCACCGGACGAGGCCCGCGCCGTCTGGGCGTCGAAACCATCAGCCTCGATGAGCGCTCGCTCCTCGAGGCGGCACGTCGGGAGACCGGCCTCGAGGATTTCGGCGGCGACGATTTCCGCGAGCCGCTCGGCCTGGTCCTCGAGGGCTGGAGACGGAGGCGAGGCTGACGCTGCTCGGCCGCGTCGTGGCTCGCCGCGATCTGCTCGGCCTGCTCACCAATCGCCTGCGCCTGGCCGAGGATCGAAAGCGCCACCCGGCATCGCCGACCAGCGCATTGCCCGTCCGTTCTTCATCATCGGCCTGCCCGACGGGATCGACGCTCCTGCATCACCTCATCTCCCAGGATCCCGCGAGCCGCGCGCCCCAGGCCTGGGAGGCAGTGACGCTGTCACGCCGCCTCGAGACGGCCCGCTACGACAGCGACCCGCGTATCGCCGACGCCGAGCGAAAGCTCCAGCGGCCTCGACTGGCTGGCGCCGGACTTCAGGCCATCCACCCCCTGAAGTCGCGCCTCGCCATCGAGTGCATCGCCATCCTGAGCCACACGCTTCCTGAGCTCGCGCTTCCACACGACGTATCGGATGCCCTCGTACCAGGCCTGGCTCAAGAAGCAGGATCGCGCGGCCCGCACACGCCTACCACCGGCGATTCCTCGAGCACCTGCAGTGGCGCACGCCGGCCGGCCGCTGGGTGCTGAAGGCGCCTGCGCACCTGTACGCGCTCGACGCGCTCTTTGCGATCTATCCGGACGCCCTGGTCGTGCAGACCCACCGCTGACCCGCGCATGGTGCTGGGTGGTGGCCAGCCTCACGCTCAGCCCGCAGTCGGCCTTTGCCGAGCCGCTCGACCTCGCGGAGATCGGCCGCGAGGTCGTGCAATCGTGACCGGGGAGGCACTCGAGCGCGGCATGCACGTTCAGCCACACCGTCCGGTCGGCGCCGAGCGATTCTTCGATGTCCGCTACCAGCAGCTGCTGGCTGATCCGATCGGAACCGTTCGCGAGATCTACAAGCACTTCGAGCTGCCCTGACGGCCGAGGCCGAGCACCGGATGCCGGAGTCACCTGCGGGGGCAACCCGCAACACAAGCACGGTCGGCACGCCTACGATCTGAAAGCGTTCGCTGACGGCGCGTCACTCGACCAGGCAGTTCCAGTCCTACCGTGAGTTCTTCGAGATCGAGCCGGAATACGCCTGAGGCCGAGACGCTGGTGCAGCCGGTCGCGTCCTTGAAGTGATCAGGTCGACGTGACGGCGAAGAGCCGCCAGTCGCCGGGCACACCCTTCAGCACGTGGCTCCCGCGATCGTCGAACCGGATGCCGGAGCCCGCCACGAGGTCCCTGACGGTCCCCGACGCCAGGACCTCCTGGGGCCGAGCCGCCGCGGCGATGCGCGCGCCGGTGTGCACGGCGATGCCGCTGACCTTTGATCCCGCGACCTCGCATTCCCCGGTGTGAAGCCCGGTCCGCACCTCGAGGCCGAGCTGGCTGGACCGCATCGCGGATGGCGCAGGCGCAGCGGATCGCGCGCGCAGGGCCGTCGAAGATGGCGAAGAGGCCGTCGCCCGCCACGTCGATCTCCCGCCCGCGGAACCGCTCGAGCTGCTGGCGGGCCACGCCGACGATACGCCGTCCAGAAGCTCCCGCCAGCGGCGGTCCCCGACCGCCGCCGCCCGCTCGGTCGAGCCTCACGATGTCGGTGAACATCACGGTGACGCAGCGCTCGATCCGGCTCGGGCCCGGAGCGCGCGCCAGTCGACGAACTCTTCGATCTCGTCGATCAGGAGGTCGATGGTCTGCCTGATCGAAGGCCTGGAGCAGGTGGTCGTCGCCCGGCAGCTCGACATACTTGGCGCCGGGGATGTGCTGCGCCAGGTAGCGTCCGGCGTCGACGGGGACGGTCCTGTCACCGACGCGATGGAGAATCAGCGTCGGGGCCTGGATCGCGGGCAGCACGTGGCGGACGTCGATCTCGTAGTTGGCCCGCATCAAGGCCAGGATGCCGCCGGGCTCGCCGAGGCCCGCTCCAGCCGGCCGAACCACTCGACGAACGCCACGTCGTCGCGACGGCTCGGGGCGTTGATGGGAACGAGAACGCCCTGACCCCAGTGGCTCTCGATCTGCGTCGAGGAATTGCGTCGAACTGCTCCTGGCTCACGGCCCACGGCTCCGCCTTGATCGAGGCGAAGCTGCCGCACAGCACGAGAGGACGAGGTCCGCTCCGGGTAGGTGGCGGAGAACATCAGCGACATCGATCCGCCTTCCGACCAGCCACAGATCGTTGCCTGGGAGGAGCCGGCCGCGTCCATCACGGCGCGCACGTCGCCGATGCGCTCCTCGAGCGTCTGCTCGGCGACGCGATCGGACAGCCCCTGGCCGCGCTTTGTCGAAGACGATGACGCGAGCGAAGGACGTGAGCCGCTTCAGCAGGTACTGGTTGATGGGGAACTCCCAGTAGAGCTCGGCGTGGGACAGCGTGCCCGGGATGAGCACGAGATCGCGCGGGCCGTCGCCAAGGACTCGGTAGGCGATGTGAACGTCGCCGCTCCTGGCGTACTTGATGTCGCTTCCCATCGTGGTGCTCCCCTGCATCGCGCGAACGAGCGGCCGGGTTCATCATCCACGCCGCCGTCGCTGTCGCCGGGCGGGTGCAGCTGCCAGTGCGCAGCCGATCGCCGAGCAGGCGCGGTCTCGGCTGGATTTCCTGTCGATCCGGACGCCCGCCGTTCGTCTTATAAGTGACCCGACAGGGCGACACCGAATGACGAGCGCGGCGAAGGGAGCCGGACGATGATCAAGGGATTGCGCGGGGCGTCCATCTGGAGCGAAAACCTCAACAACCTCCTGCCGTTCTATCGCGACCTGCTGGGCCTCAGGGTGACCGTGCAGACCGAGGGCTTCGTGGTGCTCGGCGATCTCGGTGGCGCGACGCTGGCCCTGGGGACGCACAGCCGGGTGCGGGGGCCGTAACGCCGACCCCGCCCGGCACATGGTCGGCCTGACCACCGACGACGTGGACGGGGACTACAAGCGGCTGAAGGGCGCGGGCGTCGAGTTCGTCGAGACTCCAACGGACTACAACACGGTGCGGCTGGCGACGCTGGAGGACCCCGAGGGCAACCTGGTCCAGTTGCTACAGTTCCCGGCCTGAGTCTACCTGTCCATTCGGGCGATTGCCTCGATCGCCTCGGACTCCCTCATGCTGGGAGGCGAGGAGGAAGCACGTGGACAGACTACTCGACCTTTCGGACCAGCTGGCCGCCGCGGTCCAGCGCGCGGGACAATCGGTGCGTGGCGGTGCATGGACTGCCCGCGCGTTCCCTGGACGGGAATCCACTGGCGCCCGGGCCTGATCGTGACGGCGCAATCACACGCTGCAGGCCGACGAGGACCTCACGGTGACGAGCCCGACCGGCGAGTCCGCGCGCGTGACGGTGGTCGGCCGCGATCCCGGCCTGGACATCGCGATCCTGCGAACGAGCGATGCCGCCGTGCCGGTGGCTGATGTCGGCGACTCCGATGCCGTGCGGGTCGGTCACATGGTCCTGGCGCTGGGCGCCGGACCCCGGGCGAGCTGGGGCGTGATCAGCGCGCTCGGCGCTGCAGGGTCGCGAGGCGCCGAGCGTGATGTCTTCAGCCTGGACCTGCGTCTCTATCCCGGATTCTCTGGCGGGCTGCTCGTGGACGCGCGCGGCTCGGTCGTCGGCGTCAACACGTCGGGCGCGTCGCGGCATTTGCACCTGGCCATTCCCGGCGAACGCGGTGAATCGCGTCGTCGACGCCGTGGTCCGCCACGGCCGGGTGCCCCAAGCCTACCTGGAGCGTGAGCACGCAGCAGATCCCGGTGCCGGAGGGCGTGCGCGCCGAGGGGACGGCCGGTCGCGATCGGGCGGTCATCGTGGTCGAGGTCCAGCCGGGGAGTCCCGCGGCGGCCGGGCTGCTCGTGGGCGACGTCATCCTGTCGCTCGACGGCGTGGCCATCACCGACCCGCTCGATCTTCGAGGCGCGCTGCGAGCCCGGAGCGGATCGGTCAGCGCATCACGGCCTCGGTGCTCAGAGCGGGCGCGCGTGCTCGAGGTGAGCCTGACGGTGGGTGAGCGACCGGATCGCGCGCGGTGATGGATCTCGCCGCGCTGGCGGATCGGCTCCGTCGCATCACGGTCGAGATCACCGCACGACGGCCACGGCATGGGCGCGGGCGTCGTCTGGGCGCCCGAGCTGATCGTGACCAACGCTCATGTGATCCGCGGCCCCCGCGTCATGGTGCGCGGCACGGATGGTCGCCGTGGCTGGAAGGGCGCGTCGATAGCGGGAGACCGGGCGGCGGATCTTGCGCTCGTGCGCGTCCCGGGCCTGGATCTTCTCCCCGCAACCCGTCGCGGGGACGGCGGGTGGCCGTGGGCTCTCTCATCGTCGCGCTGGGGCATCCGCTGGGGGTGCCGGGCGCCGTGACGCGGGGCATCGTTCACGCCGTTGGAGCGATCACGCCCGGCGGCCGAGCGTGGATCCAGGCCGATCTGAAGCTGGCGCCGGGGAATCCGGGTGGCCCGCTCGCCGATGCGGGCGCGGGCGCGTGGTCGGCGTGAACGCGATGGATCGCCGAGCGGCCTCGCGCTCGCGATCCCCGTGAGCGAGGTGAGGCTCTTCGCGCGGTCCGCCGGCGTGCCGGTTTCGTGAAGAAGCGTGCCGCTGCGCGCGCTGATCGTGGCGGACGGCGGCGTCGTCACGGCGACGGTCGAGGCGGCGCTCCGCGACCGCGCCCGACGTCCACGTCGCCGGTGGCCGTCGTGCATGCCCTGCGACGGCTGATCGACGAAGTGATCCGACCGTGGTCGTCCTGGCGTCGACCACGACGCGCGCCGCCTCCGCGCTCCAGGGCATCGTCGGCATGCTGCGGGTGCCGCCCATCGTGCTCCTGGTCGAGGATCCCGCCGCGGCGTGGACCGCCGCGCGTCCCGGCGGGCGGGCGGTACGCGCGGTGCTCGGTCAGGACGCGGGGGCGGAGCAGATCTCGGCGGCGATCGAGTGCCGCGACGGGCCGGCCTGATCACGCCCATCCCGACGCCCTGCGCGCCCGGCGGCCTCCCACGCGCGGCCGACGTCAGGAGGACCGCACGCTGACGACCCGCCAGCGCGAGATCCTCGAGATGATGGCCGCCGGCCTCAGCAATCGGGTCATCGCCGCCGCCTCGGCATCTCAGCAATACGTAACTGAAACGAAGTACAA
>ERZ1370068.1223-contig-11115_pt1 | contig 32639 bp, 45 predicted proteins | sample MGYA00561227_ERZ1370068 | MGnify/ENA primary metagenome ERZ1370068 (study PRJEB38410, sample SAMEA6850437) | metagenome | study: Metagenomic assessment of the ecological functions of the soil: analysis of the soil microbiota associated with the...
TGTTTGTACTTCGTTCAGTTGCATGTGCTCGAGTAGAATTTACGGACGAGTAAGCCATCCTGAGGCCCTAGGTTGTCATTCCAGGCGAAGCGAATCATGCCAGCCCGTTGAAACCTTGGCACCAGTTCCTCCGGTCGCTTCGCTCCTCAGAATGATGACAGGGCCTGGCATCCCCCCTCTCCGTTTCACGGAGAGGGGGACGAGGTGAACGGTGGGGGACCAGGCTAGGTCCGCCCTAAGGACCGATCGCAGTCGGGTCAGAACCCGGACAATTCCGGTAGTGCAGGTGCCAGTAGGATGTAACACCTGTCTGTAGAAATAAGGCAAAGTTGGGAGACCCCTCTGCCAATCCCCCCTCCAGCGGGAACCAGCATGCTCCATTCCACCCGGCATGCTCGCGAGTCACGAAGTAATGGGCGGGGGGACCGCCGACCAGCCATAACTGGGTGACGCGCGAAATCTGAACCAGCGCCACGCCAGCTGGTCCGTTCATGGCGCCCCAGACGTATGCCTCCTCGCCCATCCGCTGGCGCCAAAACGCGTGGAAGCGGGGTGCGCGGGGCGACGCTCAAAGGCTGCAGGTATGCCGTCACTCCACTGAATGAAAACTCTCGCTGGTGGTGCCGGTCGGGAGTCGTCCGACCGAATCGAAGCGACCCGTCGGTATGGTGCCTCAGCCCGGAGTGGTAGTACCCGTAGGTTGAGGCGGCGATGAATCGCGAATGCAGCCCTTCGGCGTGCGGACGGCATACCAGAGATGGGCATTCCGGTGGCTGCTGGTATCGCCGGGAGCAGGGCGATATGAAGCGAATGCCAGCCGTTTCCATCAGGACTGGTGCAGGATAGAGATCGAAAGTCGCCGCCGAGGTCGAGCAGTTCCGCGGACCCCAGCGCCCGGCGGCAGGACCGAACGGTAGATCCGATAGTCCCTCATCACCCGGCGGCCCCACTCAGCGAAGAAGTAGAACTCGTTGCCGCTGGGCGACAGCACCGACGAATAGACTCTGCCCGAATCACTCAGCTGTATGGCGCGGTCGCGGGGCCAAACTGCTGCGGTCCGCCGTTGCCCGAGGACGTGGTTTTAGACGTCGGACTCACCGGCAGCTCGTGAGACGAGAAGCCCAGAAAAGCCCAATAAGGCCAAGGCGGTCATTCCGTGAAGAGTCGCATGCCGGTTCCGGTGGGGACTGGACTCAATGAAAGGGCGGCTGCTGGGAGTGGCAAGACTTTACCTAACCCCCTATCCACTTCCTATTGGGAAGGGGGAACCGCGGCTCGACTCACACCTCGTGGTTCCGTTGCCTGTGGAATCGGGTACGGCAGGACAGGGAGGTGGGATTGAGAAAGCTTAATGACCACGAGCTCAAATAGGCCGAGCGAGAAGAAAGAGAACCTTAGGACGCCGTCCTCCCTTCCCAATAGGGAAGGGGACGGGGATGGAATCAGATAGCGAAGACGGACTCAGGGGCGAGTCGTTCGCGATCGCCTCCGCCGATCGAGCCCATGCTCGCCAAGCTCGCCGACGAGCTCCCGCAGGCGACGGCTGATCTCTTCGAGCCCAAGTGGGACGGCTTCCGCGCGATCGTGTTCCGAGGCGCGCGACGACCTCTACATCCAGAGCCGCGATCTCCAAGCCGCTCGACCGCTACTTCCCCGAGCTGCACGACGGCGCTGCTCGAGCAGCTGCCCGGACGGCTGCGTGGTCGACGGCGAGATCGTGATCGCGACCGCGCGGCGGGCTCGACTTCGACGCTGCTGCAGATGCGGCTCCATCCCGGCGGCGTCGCGCGTGGCGAAGCTGGCAAAGCAGACGCCCGTCGTCGTTCGTGGCCTTCGACCTGCTCTGGCCGCCGACGGCGAGATCTGACGGACCGCGCCGCAGCGCGAGCGGCGCGCCCGCGCTCGAGAAGCTGCTCGCGACGGCTGCGCACCGCCGCTCTACCTCACGCCGATGACCCGCGATCGCGGCGATCGCCGACCGAATGGCTGCAGCCGCGTTCGAGGGCGCCGGCCTCGACGGCGTCGATCGCGAAGCCGCGAGGACAGCGCCTACCAGCCCGGCAAGCGCGCGATGATCAAGGTCAAGCACGCGCGCACCGCCGACTGCGTCGTCGCCGGGTTCCGCTGGCACAAGACGGCGACAGCGACGCTGGTCGGCTCGCTGCTGCTCGGCCTCTACGACGACGACGGGCGGCTGCATCACGTCGGCGTGACCTCGTCGTTCACGCATGGCGAGGCGCAAGGAGCTCGCCGACGAGCTCGCGCCGCTGCGCGAAGGACGCGCTCGACGATCACCCGTGGCGGGAATGGGCCGAGGCCGGCGGCGGCGACGACGCGGATGCCCGGCAGGAGCGGGAGCCGCTGGAGCGCGGGGAAGGATACTCTGTCGCCGGGTCCGCTCAGGATCGAGCGGGTGATGCGAAGGTGTCAAGTACGACCACCCGCACCAGGGCGGCCGCGCTTCCCGCCACGCGACAACGACGTTTCTCCGAGGTCGAGCGACCCGGACAAAGCCGCCAGTGATTGCCGCTACGATTTGATCAGCTGGAGAGTTGGCGAAGGCGTAACGCGCTGGACGAGGGTGTTCTCGATAACCTAGGGCCGCCTGTCGGCCTTCGGCCTATTGGGAAGGGGAGCGCGTTCCGGACTCGTTGTGCCGCAGCTGTTCCCTGAGGCCGCCGTCACTGTGCGTTGCGGAGCGGGTCGATGGGGAGGTCGGGGTCGTTCGTTAACCGCAACACCTGCAGGCCGTGGGACTTCAGGATGTGATCAACGCAAGCCGCGATCACCTGCGGTTCCTGTGCGCATGGAGCGCCGTCTACGTCGACCACTAGGCGAAGGCGGGCGACCAGCCAGCAGTCGACGCTCAGCCGTCGATGACTCGCGCTGCCGGCGGAAGCGGAACCCATCGATCTGAGCGCGCCGAATAGCCTTCCGACCGTTCAGCCGGTGGCTCGTTCCCGACGAAATTGCTTGGCCAGCCTCGGGCTTCATGCGGATCACCCTCTGGCCGCAGGACAGCCGAATTCCGGACGCGCATTGAAGCGGCGAAGGTTGCAAGGATGACCTTCGGCGGGGTTGGCGGGCATTCTCCACGCAAGCAGATCCCGGCTTCGCGCGTTCCCCTTCCCGTTTCAGGGAGAGGGGGACGAAGGGATAGGTGGGCGCCGGCGACGGGCCAGCGTTATCGCGGGACACCGGGAGGGTGCCACGGCCTTCGCTCGCGCGGCTCGCTCAGGGGCCTCCGCAATGACACCAGCCACCAGCCGCGTGGCTCCGTCATTCTTCCCCCACGAAAACTTCTCGTCGGGTCCATGCGGTTCCTGATCAGCCGCAGCTCCTCCGGCACGTGCTGCAGGTTCACCCGGATGCGATACCAGGCTGAAGAGCGGCCCCGCATCTGATCCACCAGCACATCAGCCGGCTCCAGATGCGACGCTGCTTCGGCGTGACGCGCCTTCCAGCGCTTCCATCCCGGCCAGCGCGTCTTCCTTCTTCAGTGCTCGACCAATCTCGATCAAAGGAAACTTCGAGGTCCGCCGCTTCGACGGCTGCACCCGCGGCGGCTCACCCTCGCTGCTTCCGGATAATGGGGCGGCCACGGCGCGTCGCCCTGGCCTTCCTTCTCCTGCTTGGCCGACAGCTCGAGCAGCCGATCGAGTGATCCCGCTTCCTTATCTATCCAATCCGCGTGCCGGTCGCCCAGCTTGGCGAACCGCTCCGGCATCGTCGCCAGGGTAAAGTCGCCCAGCTCGGCGCTGTCCACTTCGTCCCAATCGAGCGGCGCCGACACTCGCGCGTCAGGAGTCGGCCGCACCGAGTAGGCCGATGCGACGGTGCGGTCCTTGGCGTTCTGGTTGTAGTCCACGAACACGCCGTGACGCTCCTCCTTCCACCACTTGCTGGTCGCGATGCCCGGCGCCCGCCGCTCGACCTCGCGCGCCAGGGCCAGCGCCGAGCGCCGCACCTGATCGAAGCTCCAGCGTTGTTCGATGCGGACGATGACATGCATGCCGCGCGAGCCCGAGGTCTTGGGCCAGCCGACGAGCCCCATGTCCTTCAGGGTCGCGCGGACCAGGTGAGCGACCTCTGCGCACCTGGGTCCAGGGAACTCCCGGGACCGGATCGAGGTCTACCCGCAGCTCGTCGGGATGGTCGAGATCGTCGGCCCGCACCGGATGGGGATGCAGCTCGAGGCAGGCGAGGTTGGCCATCCAGGCGAGAGTCGCGGCGTCTCGCGGCACCACTTCATCCGCCCGGTTCCCCGAGGGAAACTTCAGCGAGACTACTTCGATCCACGCAGGCCGTGAGGTCGGCGCCCGCTTCTGATAGAAGTGCTCCTCCGCGATGCCATTGGGATAGCGCACCAGCATGTTGGGCCGTCCGCCCGCCCCGCGCAGCGCCCCCTCGGCGACCGCGAGGTAGTAGTTGACCAGGTCGAGCTTGGTGTAGCCCGGGGTGGGGAAGAGGACTTTGCTGGGGTTGGAGATGGAGACTTCGCGCCCGGCGACCGTGAGGGATTCGGTGCCGGTCTTGGGCTTGGAGGGGGACTTTTGTCCGAGGCGGGCTTCCGGGGCATGACAAAAGAAAAGCGGAACAGGGAACGGGGGAACAGGGATGGGGAGAAGCGAAGGCTGTCATTCCGAGCCGAAGCGACGCGAATCTCAATGCTCAGATCCCTTCGTGGAATCGTAGCATCGAGATCCCCGTCGCTGCGCTCCCCTGGAATGACAGCGACGCCGTCCCCCTTCCCATAGGCGACGAAGTCGCGCCCTGAGCGCAAAGCGAGGGTGGCTGGCGACAGGTGGTGTAGGTAGCGGCTCGCAGAGGTGAGCGAGCGCCTCTGGATCGAATTCAGACCTCAAAATAGTCCTTGCCCTACACCGCGTCAGCCTCCAAAGGTTGGCCAGTCACCGCGCCTCGTAAGGCGTCCAAACTCGCTACCGAGAAATCCCGGGCTGCTGCGGACTCATCGCGGTCGTAACCCGGATAAGAGCCGATCATGGCTCATTCCGATCAGGAACTATTCGACATCGCCCGCCGCGCCGCGAAAGCGTTCGCCCACCTGCCCAACGTGCACTCCGTCGGGATCGGTGGACGGGAGCGCGCGGGTAAGCCCACCGGAGAAGTCGTCCTCAAGGTATTCGTTCGCCAGAAGCTTCCCGGCGATCGGCTCTGATCCCGCCGCCGTCATCCCCGCGTCCTTCGAAGGAATCCCGACCGATGTAATCCCGGCCGGCGATCCCAAACGTCTGGCCCTGGTTTCCGGGGTCGAACCCAAGACCCGAAGCCCGAGTTCGACGCGAGTGTATGATGAGAGCCGGGAGCGTCCCTCATGGGTGGCACCGAGATCGAGCCGGACGATGAGTCCGGGTATGGGACCCCTGGGCCTCATCGTCGAGGCACTGGAAGACAACCGCATGGTGTCTCGCGGTGACCGCCTACCACGTGGTGTTCGATAGCCCGCTCCAGGAACGTACCGCCGAGGTTGGTCAGCCCACACCAAGCCACAGCTGTACCGCCTGTTGCCGTGGCGTCATCGGAAAGTTCTTCGGAGGCTATCACTCGGCGGTCGCGGAGCCTCCGCCCGGTCCGAAGAAGCTCGACTACGCCTTGATCCGCCTCGATGCCGGGACTCGAGTGGCTCAACGAGGTCAAGGAGATCGGGGTTCTCTTCGACTTCTACGAGCTCAAGGTGAGTGACGTCGTGCCGCTCACTTATCAGGTGCGAAAACGGGGATACAGGACCCACCTGACCGGCGGCATTGTCCAGGCGATCGGAGTCGCCCGCCCACCAGATCCGGTGATCCCGCCTGGAGCCACCGCTGACCGAGATCGACTCCCTCTTCGCCGAATTGTTCAACGAGGAGTCGATCGCGATTCGGCCCAACCCTATCGCTGCCAATCCGGGCGCACCGGTCATCTTCGCGACCCACGGAGATTCGGGATCCGCCCTCGTCAATGATGACAACAAGGTCGTAGGACTGCTCTGGGGCGGACGTCCATCGGGACACACCGCGCCCACGGACCGCTTCGGCTACGGCTGGGGCGTCCCGATCAGCGTGGATAACAGACGACTGCAAGCAGCGGCTCGGCCTGACCATGCGGATCGTGCCGACCGCCGGCACAGGCATCGTCAACACGGTTCCTGAATTCGCCGAGGCGGGCCCCACCTTACGCGCCGAGGCCAGTCTGGAGCGGGATCTGGATCAGAGCGAGCGGGGCCGATTGTTCCTGCAAGCCTGGCTCCGCCACTCGGACAGAGCTGAACGCAATCATCCAGAATCAGCGTCGCGTCGCCACCGTCTGGCAGCGACACAACGGCTCAGCGCTGCTGCGGCTGGTGGCGCGGGCCCCGTTGGAGCCCAATCTGCCGTTGCCGACCGAAGTAGACGGACTCCCGGTACGCGAAGGACTCCGAGTCTTTCTCGATCAGATCGAGCGCTATGCGAGCGATGAGCTCAAGCGGGATCTGAGCCGGCACCGCTCTCTGCTGCTCTCCTTGCCCGGTCACAGCTACACCGAAGTTCTGGGTCATTTGCGTGGTGGAGACATGCTGCAATGAAGCGGGCCGATGCCGAGTACCGGGAGCTGGTGCAGTGAGCGGCGGCGCGGTTGGCGAAGCTGCCGGGGGTTCACAATATCGGCATCGGCGGTCGGGAGAGAGCAGGGCAGCCCACCGGCCAGCTGGTTCTCAAGGTCTTTCTGGAGAAGAAACGAAAGCCGGAGGACATCAATCCTTCGGAGATGATCCCGGCGGAGATTGAAGGGCTGCCGACCGACGTGGTGGAGACCGGACCGTTCAAGTTGAGCGCGGCGCAGGGTAAACCTCCCTTCCCGGTACAGGAGGCATACAAGCAGGGGGACTTCGGTCGCGAGCGTCCTATTAGAGGTGGGACTCAGCTCGGTGCGAAGGGCGGACCGCCGATGCCGGGCACTCTGGGATTCATGGCCCGCGTCACCGGCGATCCCAAGCGGATCATGGCGGTGACCTGCTTCCATGCGATCTACCCTACCGGAGTATTCGAGCTGAATCGGAAGTGCGGTCAACCCAATCCAGAAGAGAGTTCCACCAAGTGCTGCGACAACAAGATCGGTCTCTGTGTCGCCGGCCACTACGACGCACAGCTCGATGGGGCGCTGGTCCGGGTGGACGGAGGCCAGGAATGGCTGGCGGAGATCCATCAGATCGGATTCATCAGAGGTCCCCACACCATTTCCGCGGATGAGGCGGCCACCCTGACCTTCGAGGTGCGCAAGCGAGGTCGGACGCTGCGGCTGACGGGAGGAACGGTGCAGAGCATCGTCGGCACCGGCACGATGAACGATCCGAACATGCCGGCCCGGCCCTTCACCAACGGGATTATCGTCAAACCCAATCCATCGGATGTCACCACCAACCCCTGGTTCCAGCAGGAAGGAGACTCCGGTGCCGCACTGGTGAATGACAACAATGAAGTCACCGGAATGCTGTTCGGCCGCAACGACCAGGGCTGGGGTCTCGGCGGAGCCGATCCAGGACATCATCGACAAGTTCCGCACTGACGACGGGATCACGCTTGAAGTGGCCACCGCTGACCAGACTAGGCCAGGTCCAAACCGTGCCCGCGGCCGCAGCCGACGACGGAGTGTCCGAGACGGGCATCGAGATTCCTCCCGCTCTGCGCCGGCTGCAGCGCGATCTCGATCGGACCGACGAAGGGCGCGCGCTCATCTCCATCTGGCTGCAGCACTCGCGCGAGCTGAACCATCTGGTCCATCACGAACCCCGAGTGGCGGCGACCTGGCGGCGCGCCGACGGACCTGGATTGTTTCGGCTGGTCATCAACCTGGTGGATGTGCCGGATCGTCCGGTGCCGCGGGAAATCCGCGGGTGCCGGCCGAGCACGTGCTCGATGAGTTTCTGCGCGAGGTCGAGCGTTACGCCAGTCCGGAGTTACGGCAGGATTTGCGGCGGCATCGCCCGCTTCTCACCAACCTGCCGGGTCGATCCTATGACGATCTCATGAAGCAACTGCAATAGCGCAGGGGTAGGCGCGGGAAAGCAGTCATGGCGGGTCAAGCTGGTACACTGGAGCAGCTGGCACTCGAGCTGGCCGGGATTCTCGGCCAGGTCGGCACCCGCATGCGGAGTACCAATGTCCAGCAGACCCTGGGACTGCTCGGCGTGTACTTTCCCGATCAGCTCCTGGCCAATGCGGGCTTCGTAGCCGCCACCGATGCGACCGCGACGGCTGCCCAGGCCATCGAGCCCGAAGTCACAGCGCTGCTGGCCGCCATCGATGCCGACGATACCGTCCAGATCGCCGCACGAGTAGCTACCGTCCTGGCGAAGACCGCTCAGACCCTCTCGAGCTTCGCTAACGTCGCCAACCAGCTCCAGGCAGTAGGACCCACGCTCCCCGGCGTCACCGCCCAGCAAGTCAACGATCTGGTGGCCGGTTTTCCCCGGAAACTCCTCGACCTCTTCATCGCCGAATCGCTCGACATCATCCCCGCCGTCGGGGGCACGCTCACCCTGCTCGGCGTGGTCGACAAGGTGGCGATCCCGGGAGACCCGGCGAATCCGACCAAGCCTTCCTTCGATAAGACGGAAGTCCAGTTGGGCCGGCTGCTCGATCTGGCCAGCAAGCCTGGGCAGTATTTCACCACCCGCTTTGGATGGGGCAGTCCCGGCTTCGATGGAACCGTTCTGTTGCAGGCGATCGACCTGCTCTTCGAACGCTTGGATCTGCCGTCCACCTACTTCCCTCCGTCCGGCGGTCAGCCTGCCAAGTTGGACGCCTTTGCGTTCGACATCACGGTGGATACCACCGTGTCCCCGCCCGGCCTTCGCTTCGATGTCTTTCTTCCGATCGGCGGAAACGTCGACCTTCCGATTCCGGGCCCGACTCCAGCCTGGGTGTTCCGGGCGAAGTTCGATGGAAAGCTCGAGGCCGGCGCCTCTGCGACGTTACGGCCTCCATCTACGATGGAGATCGCCTCCAACGCGCAGGTCTCCGGTGATGGCGAAGCTGGTAATCGAGGGCCATCCCTCCTCGCCTTTCATCCTGTTCGGGAAAGCAGGTGGGAGCCGGCTTGAAGTTGCCAAGGTGGATGGCGAGGTCGGTGTTCGCTTCGACTGGAACAGCGTGACCGGGAAAGCGGCCGTGGAACCGGAGATCGGCGCCTCGGTTAGCGGGGGCCGCCTGCTGGTGGATGGCAGCGAGGGTGACGGATTCCTCGCCCGGATTCTTTCCGGCGTAAAGATCGACGCGCCATTCGATCTCGGTTTTACCTGGAGTCTGGCCGGTGGGGTGCAGTTCAAGGGCAGCGGCATGCTGGAGATTCAGATTCCGCTCAACCTCTCGCTGGGTCCGGTTGACTTCATTCGCGCCTATCTCGGCGCCGGCATCAAAGACGGTACCGTTCCCGTAGAGCTCTCCGCGGCGATCTCGGCCGAAATTGGGCCGGTGACTGCGGTGGTAGACCGGCTGGGTCTCCTCGCCACGCTCTCGCTGCCTCCCGGCGGCGGCAATATCGGGCCGCTGCAACTCGATCTCGCCTTCAAACCACCCACCGGTGTCGGGCTGGCCATCGATGCCGGGCCGATCAGCGGTGGCGGTTTCATCGCCTTCGACGAACCCAACGGCCGTTACGCCGGAGTGCTTGCGCTCGAAGTCTTCAGCGTGAAAGTGAGCGCGATCGGGCTCATCGACACCCGGCTGCCCGACGGACGCCCGGGATACAGCTTCCTCATCATCATTTCGGTCGAGTTCTTCCCCATTCAGCTCGGCTTCGGCTTCACGCTGAACGGCGTCGGTGGAATCTGCGGCATCCATCGCACCATCAATGCCGAAGCGTTGCGGCTCGGTGTGTACGCGGGAAGTCTCGATTCGATCATGTTCCCGCGCGATCCGATCCGGAATGCTCCCCAGATCATCAGCGACTTGAGCCGGATCTTCCCGCCCGCGGAAGGCCAGTTCGTCTTCGGCCCGATGGCCAAGATCGGATGGGGCACGCCGACCCTGGTGGAGATTTCCCTGGCAATCGTCATCGAGCTCGCCGGACCCGATCCGCATCGCGCTGCTGGGGCAGATCGCGGCGTTCTTCCCCGAGCGCAGCGTCGCCCTGATCGAGATCCACCTCGACTTCGTCGCGATGATCGATTTCGGGGCGAAGTTGCTTTCGCTGGACGCCACCATCCGCGATTCGAGAATCGTGGTCTGGACCCTGACCGGGGACATGGCATTCCGGCTCTGTTGGGGCGATCAGCCCAACTTCGCCATCGCCCTGGGCGGGTTCCACCCGCACTTCCAGCCGCCTCCCGGTTTTCCCGCGCTTCGCCGCCTCACTGTCGGTCTGGGCGCCGGCGACTGGATCCGCATCACCTGCTCCAGCTATCAGGCGCTGACCAGTAACAGCCTGCAGTTCGGAGCCCGGGCCGAGCTCTACATCAACGCCGGTGTCTACGTCAAAGGCTGGATCGGCTTCGACGCCCTGATCATCTACTCACCGTTCTCGCTCGAGGTGGACATCTCCGCCGGATTGGAGATCGGCGCCGGCGGTGTGAAGATGGCCGGTGTCCATCTCGATGGCACGCTCACCGGCCCCACGCCGTGGCGGGTCCGGGGGAGGCGACGATCTCGCTCTTCTTCTTCGACATCTCCGTCGACGTAGACAAGAAGTTCGGAAGCGAAGAGAAGGCGACTCTCGACCCGATCGATCCCTGGCCGCCGCTGCGCGCCGCTCTCAAGGATCCCCGCAACTGGACGGCGGTGCCGGCGACGGGAACGCTCAGTGTCGTCACCCTGGCACTGCCGCCGGGGATCACCGCCACGGTGATCGATCCATCCGGCAAGATGACCTGGAAGGAATCGGTGGCGCCGCTCGATCGGACCCTCACCCGCTTCGGCAACAGCACTACGCCGGCGCCGGTCAAGTTCAGCGTCGACCAGGTGATCGTCGGCGTTGATCCCGCCGAGTACAGCGCGGTGAGCGACTTCTTTGCGGCGGCCCAGTTTGAAGAGCTGACCGACGCCGAGAAACTGTCCCGCGCTTCCTTCGAGAGAATGCAGGCGGGCGTCGAAGTGGCGAGTGCCTCGGTACGAGCCGGTCCTTCCATCTCGGCGCCCCTCACCTACGAAACCGAGTATCGCGATCCGGAGCACGGACCTGTGCTGGCGCCTCTGTTCACGGTGCCGCTCTGGATGCAACAGGGACTGCTGGCGAGCGGCGCCTCCCGTCAAGCCGGCATCATCGCAGCAGGGACCCGGGCCTACGCGGCTCCGGCCCAGCTGGCCCAGTGCGGAAGAGCAGTTCGTCGTCGTCTCGACCCTGGACCTCTCCATCAAGGGCGAGGTGACGGTGCCGACCACCAAGGGCGCGGCCCTGCAGGCATTGAAGGAGTACGTCGCCGGGCGCCCGGGAGAGCGTGAGCAGTTCCAAGTCGTCCCGATGCACGAACTGGAGGAAGTGTGACGCTCACCGTCGGTCAGTTCGCCTATCTGCCGTGGCTCAGGACCGGTGTCGGCGCGGAGATCGCCCGGGTAGATGGCACCCCGGGCTCCGAGCCCCGAGTCACGCTGCCGATTCAGGTGCGGTTCAACGGCGATCCCGGCCTGAGTGATGGCGTCACCCTGGAACTGTTCGGCCCGGGCGAGGTCACCGGTTTCGATCCGAGGACTGTGGTGCGCACCTGGCCTAGACCAGGAGTCATGGATGCCGAGTGCAACTATTTCCCGATCATCGAATTCGATCAGGCCGATTTGCCCTGGCGCTTCACGCCGGCTCGGGCCACGACCGGAGACCGGCTTACTCCGTGGATCACCTCTCATCGTTCTGGAAGACAGCGAGATCAAGCGGCTGGTGCCGCCCAGTGGTGACGGGCATCTAGGCTCGGTCGAGATCAAGGATGCCAAGGCGCTGCCGCGCAGCCGGCAGCTCTGGGCCTGGGCGCATGTGCAGGTAAGCGGAGAAACCAGTGTGGATGCAGCCAAGGCTGCCGCGCTGATGGCGGCCCGCTCGCCGGCAATCAGGTCGCGGCTGATCGCTCCGCGGCGGATGCAACCGAATCACGGCTACACTGCGCTCCTCGTTCCCACTTTCAAGCGCGGCGTGCTGGCGGGTATGGGCCAGGATCCGGGGACCACCGATGCGCTGGCGCCGGCCTGGAGCGACTCGCCCGGCGGTCCGCTGACGTTGCCGGTGTTCTATCTCTGGCGCTTCGGTACCGGTCCCGATGGAGACTTCGAATCGCTGGCGCGGCTGATCGATCCCTTCGAAGCGCCCGACTCCATCGGGATCCGCGACATGGATGTATCCGCCGCCTCACCGGCATTCCCTCCGGCGAATACCGGTCCGCTTGGCCTGCGCGGCATGCTGACCGCGCTCAATACCCCGGATACCGTGTGGAACCCTGCGGCCCGGCAGACTTGGATCGCCAAGTTGAAGGCGCTGCTGAACCTTCCCGCTGACCGGGCGGCGATTCCCAACACGCCGCGCACCGTTACCCCTCCACTCTACGGTCAGTGGCCGGCGGCCACCGACCGCTGCGAGGCCGACGTTCAACCGGAGCGACCGCTCTGGTTCCAGGAGTTGTCGGTCGATCCGCGGCTCCGGGTCGGTGGTGGTCTCGGCACTCGGGTGATTCAGGCCAATCAGGAAGCCCTGATGGCGAGTGCATGGGATCAGGTGGAACGGGTGCGGCAACTGAATGAGGAGCTGCGGCAGGCGCAGCTCGCTCGGGAGTTGGCGCTACGGCTTGCGTCTCGCCATGTGTTTGTCGACGGGACGCAAAATGTGCTCTATCTCTCCGCGCCGTTACATGCCAGAGTCATGGCGAGCCCGACCACCATACGCGCGGTCCTCAATCAGAGTCCGGTTCCCCACGGCGTCCTTGAAGGTGCGTTCCGCCGAGTGTCCAGACCGCTGGGACCGATGGGTCGCCGTCAGGGTCGGCCGGAACAGTCTCCTCTGGTTCGTGGCTCACTGCTCGGCCGTCTGAACCGTGGCGACCTGAAAGCCGCGAAGCCACCGGTTACATCACCCACTCTTCCCAGCATGAGCCAGGTGGCGGATCAGCCGATACCGGGTGGAGTGACCGACGCCGAAGTGCAATCCGCCCAGCAGCGGGCGAGAGGGACACGGTTGTTCGCCTGGCTGGTGCTGCTCGTGGCACTGGTGCTGCTCGTGTTCGGACTATGGGCCGTGGCGCTCGCTGTTGCTGCGATAGGCGGCGGGCTTCAGGTTGCCGCCAATCGCCAGGCCGCCCAAGCCAAGGCGCTCGCCGAACAAAAGGCCCGTGAAGACGCCGACCGCCACCGGAGGAGCGACGTTCAGCAGGGGCGGCTCTCGGGCGACCTGGTCCGCGACGTGGTGCCTCCGGCCAATTACGCACCTCTCGAAGCACCAGCCACCGGGGCGCCGCGCACGCTGCCGACGATTCCAGCCGGCTCGCCGGCTCCCTCGCCTGAGATCCTGGCCAAGCTCCGCCAGGCGTACGGCACCATGCTCGATCGCATGGCGCGGCCCACGACGCCGATCGCGACCCTGGTGGAAGCGGATCTGGACGGTATCGCAGCGACTCTCAAGACCAAGCTCGACCCCACCCTGACCATCGCGCAGGCATACACCGGACGCTACGCCCTCGACGGAGCTGCAATCTGGGAGCCGTTCGATCCGCTGGAGCCGCTGCTCGCCGCGCCCGAATTTCCCAGCCGATGTACCGGCCGCTGGCTCAGCTCGACAACGAATGGCTGCTGCCGGGATTCGACAAGATCCCGCCCAACTCCGCGACGCTGCTCAAGACCAATCAGCGGATGATCGAGGCGTACATGGTGGGCGTGAATCACGAAATGGCGCGCGAGCTGCTTTGGCGGGAGTACCCCACGACTCAGCGCGCGACCTATTTCCGCCAGTTCTGGGATACCGCAGGGTACGTCGCGCCACCCGGCGGCGGTCTCACTCCGGAGCAGCTCAAGGACATCGTTCCCATCCATACCTGGCGGCCGCCAAGCGATCTCAAGGAACACAGTCCCCGTCCCCGGTGCCGGGCGGCGACTCCGACTATCTGGTCCTCTTCATCCGGGGCGACCTGCTGCGACGCTACCCGAACACTGAGGTCTACGCGGTGAAGGCCAAGTGGGGCGGTCCGGTTGACGGCCGAGTCATCGATGACCCTGCCAACGATGCCGAGGCCAAAGAGAAGATCGCGCATCCGCTCTTCTCGGGCTTCATGGATCCGGACGCGAATTTCTTCGGCTTTGCTCTTACTAAGGAAGAGGTGTTGGGCGATGGAATTCGGGACGGCGCCAAGCCGGGCTGGTATTTCGTCCTCGCCGAGCCTTCGGGAGAACCGCGTTTCGGCCTGGACGAACCAGAACCGGATACCCCTGACTCCCAATTCGGTCTGCCGGTGAGTGGCGGCTGGAATAATCTCGGATGGGCGAACCTGGCCGGCAGCCGGGCCACGTTGAACGATTTCCTGAGCTTGAATCTGGATGCTTCACTCCCCGACACAACGCTGGTCTCCGACTCGACGACGACGCGATGGCATGCGGACTCGGGTCCCGGACAACTCGGAAGCCGCTCGTCCGATCTCGCCTACATCACGTTGCAGCGGCCCATGCGGATCGCGATCCACGCCTCGGAGATGATTCCCTGATGGCTGCACCCTTCGCGAACCGTCCCAGCGACGGTCCCACCGCGGTTGATCACCAGCGCGCCCTGCTCGAGGATGCGCGACGCGAGCTTCGCCGCGCCCGGGTCGCCGTCGCCGACGCAGCGGCCAACCTAGAGGCGATCAGGCGGGACCGGGATCAAGCCTCTGCCGCCGCGGTGGAAGCCGCCCAGGCGAATGAGGAACGCGCGGCATCCGCACTCGGCGCCATCCGGAGAAGAACCAGGGAAGAGTTGGCTTCACTCGCGGTGGATCTCGGAAACTTTCTCACCCCGACGCCCGAGCAGGAAGTCGCGCGACTCTCCGCCGGCTATCCCATCGTGCTGCTTCCAGTTCGCATCGAGACCCGGTTTACGGCGGACCAGCTGCTGCTTCGGGTGTATCCCGACGACATCGTGGCCGACAGCTTCGAGCCGGAGCTGACCGACGAAGAAATCGCCGACGGTCAGGCCTATTGGGACGACGGCCTGGCCCGGTGAGGCCGAAGAAAAGCTGGCGTGGAGGGCCATCGTTAAGAAGCTCGGTGTACCTCGGGCATCCTGGGTGGTCGAGGCGATGACTCCGAGCAATCTCGACGGCCGTCCGGCCGGTGCTCCCGCCTACCTGCCGCCGGCGCGGCGGGAATCGAGTTGGACTCGGGCGGCCGAAGCCCAACTGCTTCCCGATCGGTGGCATGTCCTGCTCGATACCGGAGACGGCGAGCGAATCGTCTCGGGCTCTGCGATTCACGAGCCACTGGCGCTCACCTTCTCCCCGATCCCGCCGATCCAACCGATCCGCTGGGGGATGACGGACTCCGGCTCTCATCCGACGTGCGCTGGACAGTGGACTTCGATCAGGCCGAAAAGGTCGGCATGGGGATCCGGATTCCGCTTTCCAACGCCGAGCGCGGGCTGGGCTTTACCCGAGTCATCGTGTTTGGCGTGAAGTCATCGCTGGCTCCCGACGTCAGTGCCGGCGGCATTCAAGAGCTGCTCGGACACCATCACCATGGCCGGGGCTTCGCGTTGCTGCCCCAGGGAACACCGACCAACAACACCTCAGCCGCCACGACTCCGTTTCCACCCAGTGACGGCGACGGCCAGCGAAGCTTCGCGGTCGAGCGAACCGGACTACCCGTCGTCGCCGGGCGCGACGGCCCCCGGCTGATCACGGCATTCGGATTGGCGAGCGAGACCGCAATCCATCTCGATGGCGCCGACGGACGGGAAGCCGAGCGGGGAGCTGCCATGGCGCGGGCGCTCTGGCCGGTGACCTGGGGCTACTTCCTGACCGAGCTCATGAAGCCGGTGTTCGAAGCGGACGACATCCAGACCGCTCAAAGCTTCTTCGTGAATCATGTGAGAGGTCGGGGACCCTACTCCGCGTTTCGGATCGGCGGCACACCGTATGGAGTACTCCCGTGTCGAGTCTGCAGAGCTGGCAAGCGGCGCGGCAGAGCGATGCCGTTGACCGCGCGCTACCCGCGTCCCTTCGCACGTTGAGAGCGCTTTGGCTGCAGCAGACCGGTCAGGTTCCCAGAGTGGGCCGGACTGGCGATCCCGATCAGGACCTGCTGGAAATCCTCGGTCTCGACGCGAGCACCCGCGAGGTCCGAGTCCGGCCAGTGCTGGGAGAAGATGCGACCTGGAATCTCTTCGGAATCTGGGGCTGGAACGAGGCATGGACCGCTTGGCTGGATGCCGGTCAGGCACTGGCCAACCAGGTCTTCACTCTGATCGGTCATCCGGAATGGAGGCCTCGAATTGCTCAGCTCAACTTCGACCCCAACGCCTGGCCGTTTCGGTATCACCTGGTGACCGAAGATCCGGTGTCGGAGACGCTGGGTCTCACCCCGAACTACATCGAGTGGATCCGCACCGCTTCGGTGCCGGACCTGATCGCCCAATCGGTTCCAGCCGACTGGGACCGGCCGGTCTCCTTGCTGTATCGTCTGCTCCGTCACGGCGGCCTGCTCGAGTATCAGAACGCCTCCTATCTGCTCGGCGTCCGGTTCCAAACCGTTGAAGTGGGAGCCGCGGTGGAGCGGGAGATCGTCGGACTGCCCGGGACGCCGCAGGGTCCGAACCGCGTCGAGCAGATGATGCAGCCGATCGGGCAGCTCAGCGGCACGGCTCCACTGCACACCTTTCTCTCCGACCCGGCCAACACTGCCATCATTCGCAGTCTGCTGCCCGATGAGCCGGTCGTCGGGTTCCGCGATGCGCTGGCCGCGCTGTCGGGCGCTACCACCGCGGAGTTGGAGCGGCTGCTGGGAGAGACGCTGGATGTGTCCTCCCACCGGCTCGATGCCTGGATCACCGGACTCGCGGCCAAGCGACTCGAGCAAATGCGCTCGGCCCGGCCACTCGGCTGTCATATCGGGGCCTACGGATGGGTTGAGAATCTCCGGCCTCGCCCCGCCTCGAGCGCGCATCCGGTCCGGCTCTCCGACGGGAGCATGGCGGCGCGGCAGGACGGGAACGGCGGCTACGTGCATGCGCCGTCGATGACCCATGCAGCCGCCGCGGCCATTCTTCGAAACGGGTATCTCTCTCGAACCGGAGACGATCGGAAGAAGTACGCGGTGGATCTCTCGTCAGCCCGAGTTCGTGCCGGCCGGTTCGTGCTCGATGCGGTGCGGGAAGGGCAGCCGGTCGGCGCGGTCTTCGGCTATCAGATGGAGCGGGGGCTGCACGATCATAATCTGGACAAATGGATCGCTCCGCTCCGGGCTCGCTATCCGCTGGTGGCCGGGAAATCCGGTGACCCCGAGGATTTCGATCCCAACGATCCGGATCAACCCAAGGAACACATCGCCGCCCAAAACGTGGTGGATGGTCTGGCGCTGCGTCGAGCCTATCAGGCAGGGGAGATCCCGTGGGGCCAGTTCGGTCTGCCCAATGGCGGGGCCGACCAGGCGGGCGTGGAAGCGGAGCTGATACGGCTCGATCAGACAGTTGATGCGACCTCGGACCTTCTGTTCGGCGAAGCGGTTTATCAACTGGTCAAAGGAAGTCCCTAATGTCGCGGCAGCCACGCTGGATGCGATGGCGCAAGGTGTGGTCCGTCCTCCCGATCCTGAAATTGCCACGCAGCCGCGCCGCGGAACCCCTCTAACCCACAAGGTCGCCCTGCTGCTCGGCGGCAGTGGGAAGCCCTTCCCCCAGGATATCCGGCGCCGACCCCACGCGCCGAGATCGAGCCTCGCATCGATGCCTGGCTTGGTCAGCTCTTCGGCCCAGCCGATGACTATGAGTGTGGAGTCGAGTTCGGGCCCGAGGAGGCGCCAACCGGCATCACCACGGTGTCACTGAAGAAGCTGGCGCTGCGACCGATCGATGTGCTGGTGCTGGCCCGGGCACGAGCCGATGCGCATCCCGACGCCACCCGAGCGGAAGCGTCTGAGCTGGACCGGCGCATCCTCGAGGCTGCACACGCCGCGCTGGGTCTCACCGAGGAGACCCCAGGCCGGATCACTTACGGAAGGCCCGATGCGGGGTTCGATCCGGCGACCGACCGCTCCTTTACCGACCTGCTCGAGCTGGCGCGCACGGCGGCGGACATCATCGCCAAGAGCCGCCCACTGACCCCGAGGACATGGTCGCGGAAGATCGTCCTGACGATGCCAAGGCGGCCGATCACCGAACCGGTGACGCCATCGCCCGCGCGACGATTGCGCATCAGGCGGTGGACGCCGTCACTCTGCTGTTGAGTCAGGCGCTGTCCCTGGCACAGGCGGCATCCGAGGGTGCGCCGTTCAATCTCACCAATCTTCGCAATGCCCTGCGCGCGGTTTCGTCCATGGGGGTAACGGAGCCTATCCGATCTCTTCTTTCGGGCACGACCTGGCGGCACGACAACAACTCATCGCGCAGGCAGTGAGTGTGGTGGCGGAAGCCACCCGCCGGGTAACGCGGTCGGGTGCTGTTCTGACTGAGGCGGCGAAGCCGGAACACGCCAGCGACTCGCGCTTCCTCCTGGGGGCCGCGCGAGAGGTGTTGGATATCGTGTGCGGCGCGGAGCTGCCGTTCGCACCGCTGTTCGATGTCCCGGCGCCGGCCGAGTTCACCAATGCACTCGCTCACAGCGGGACGGCGGCGTTCATCGACGCTGATCCAGTGGTCCGCAAGGCAGCGCTACAAGACTTCGAGAGAACTGCCCTTCGGGTTCGTCCTCCGTTGGACTCCTGGCGGCGGCTCGAGATTGTGGCGAGCTCGTTGGGCCGCGGGCGGGCCACGCGCGCTCTGGCCCAGCTTCCCTATTACGCCGGCGCCCGTTGGGTTGCGCTTCCCTTTGCCAGCGAGGCAGATCGGCCCGGGCCAGGGCGGATCTCGATCCTGTTGTATCAGGCCGATACCCCACCAGTCAACGTGCCATGGGCCGGCCTTCTGCTCGATCACTGGACCGAGATCATCCCCTTTCCCGACGAACAGACCGGAGTCGCTTTCCATTATGACGATCCCGGCGCCGAGGCGCCCCAGACGGTGCTGCTGGCGGTTCCCCCGGTCGCCGAGGCGGAGCAGTGGTCGCTGTCCTGGTTGACGGAAACCCTGAAGGAAACGCTGGAGATGGCCTCGAATCCGCGCCGTCGATGGGGGAGCTGCTTGGGGCCCTGAGTCAGCTGCTTCCCGCGATCTGCCTGGCGGACAGTACTGATGAGGTGACGATACGAAGCAATTTTATCGATGCGGTTAGGCTCGAGGTTGAGCTGGTCAGGAGGACCTGACATGGGTGTTGCAATCCCGATCGAGGCCGAAGCACTCAATATCAATCTGCTCTCGCTGACTTGGTGGAACCGGTTGGAGCCCAGGCCGCGGTCGCCTGAGGTCGCCGACACCCTGGCGGCGAAGATCCGGGATCCGCTCTGGATGCTGACTCGGCAGTGGCAATTCGGTGAATTTCAGGGCGAGGATGCCGGTTCACCGGCCTGGGTGCAGATGCGAGCGCGAACCACACCCTTCCTCGGCTGGCGGCCACATCTCGATTCGGGGCAGCCTTTGCCGCTCCGGCCTATCACGGCACCCCTCGAGGAGCTGGTGGAGACCGAAGGCTTCGCGCCCGATCTGGCGACGCAGGCCGAGTGGGGATTGGCGCTGGCGTCGCTGCTGGAGGATCAGGGTCTCAACCCAACCCAGCGCGCGGCGGTGTTCGCCGCAGTGCGGGAGGAGTTCCCGCTGGACTCCTCACGGGTGGATCCCAGTGATGCGCGTGCGGCGCGTTTCCTCAGCGTGTGTGATGGCCGGGCGGTGAATGGAGTTGAACTGGCGGCGCAGGGCGCAACGCCCGCGCTTCTCGCCAAGCCCGCGGTCGTTCCCTTCGTCGCTCAGCTCCAGGCCGCGATCACCGCTCTGCAGCAGTCGATCTCCCGTACCCTTGGCCAGATCGGGGCGGATAGCGGGACCTCGTGGCACAGCGATCGACTGGAGTACCAGGTGGAGGCAGTCGCCGCAGGGCCGACCGGAGGGACCCTGTTGTTCCAGTCCACTCCGGACCGGGATGCCACCTTCGAGTGGTTTACCATGGACCTGGTCTCCCGGGCCGAAGATCCGGGAACGCCGGATGGTGTCGCGGTGCCGGTACCCGAAGCGATGAGTGTAAGCCGATTGCCCACCTTCGTTCGTTTCCGCGGCATGCCGAACCATCGCTGGTGGGATTTCGAGCGCGGGTCCAGTGATTTCGGCAGTGTGATACCGGATAAGCGTGATCTCGCCAAGCTGCTGGTGATGGATTTCATGCTGATTCATGGCAACGACTACTTCGTCGTCCCCTTTGATTTTCCGGTGAGCCGAGTCGCGCGGATCGATGAGCTGCTGGTGCATGACGTCTTCGGTGGCGTCACGCTGGTGGATCGGGCCGATGCGGCGCCCACCCCGCCGGACGCCCGCTGGACCTGTTTCTCGACCTCGATTGCGGATCAGGATGGGCGGCCGGCTGACTTTCTCCTGCTGCCGCCCAGCGCCGGCCCGGCCCGGCTGGTAGGCGATCAGATAGAAGACGTTCGCTTCGTGCGCGACGAGCAGGCCAACCTGGTGTGGGCCATCGAGCAGATCGACCGAAGGCGGCGAGGATGACGGCCCTGGCCGGGACGGAGAACGCCACGTCGCCGCCACGCGCTGCTGGAACCGCCGCAGGTAGTGCCGGTAACCACCGCGCCACTGCTCTATCGCCTGCAGAGCTTTGTGCCGTGGCACTGGTTTCCAATGCTACCCGTCTCACTCGATCAGTTTACCGGCGAAACGGCCTCGAACGCGGTCAGATGATTCGGCCAGACGGCATCACCAGCCCGGCCCCCATCGGTCGTCTCATCCAGGCTCCACCGAACGGCGTCTACCGAGTTCGAGAGGAAGCCGTCCCCCGGACCGGACTCAAGGTGGTTCGAGAAGTCGTGCGATGCCGCTGGCTATTAGGGGAGACTCATCTTTGGATTGCCCGCCGCAAAAGGTGTGGGCCGAGGGAAGGGTCGAGAGCGGATTGCGCTACGACGAGACGACGCACCCTGCCACCGGCAGAGTGATGACACTAGGTGTCAGGGGATCAGGTGTCAGGGATCAGGTGTCAGGGAAGCGGAACAGGGAACAGGGAACGGCGAACGGGGAACGGGGGAACGGGAAAAGCGAGGGAGGCTGTCATTCCGAGCGAAGCGAGGAGATCCAGATGCTCGGAAGTCGTGATGACAGCGGTTTTCACCGAAGTGCGTAGAACGCGCTCCTTCCCTAATCGGGAAGGGGGACAGGGGATTAGGTAGAATAGCGAGACGGGTCGATCACGCCGCCGGTGCCGCCGCCTCTCCCCCTTCATCTTCGCCCAGAACTTCCGCACCCCACGCCGCAGCCGCCACGAACGCAACCGCGACCAGCTTCTTCGCTGCCAAGAGGCCCGCGAGCAGCACCTTGAAGAGCCCTGCCTTGGTGGCGAGGGCACCTGCGACCAGGCCCGCGACGCCGTAGAGCTGCGGACCTTATCGGTGCCGGCGACGAAGTCGGTGTAATGTTGTGCCCGTCGCCGAACTCGACAAAGGAAATCACTTCGGCCATTCCCGCTTTGACCGGGGCCAGCTGATCCATACCGGAGACCGCGTTCAGGACCAGGACACCGCGTCTCCCCAGGATCCGGACATTGTAGTTCAGAGTATGAGGCGAGTCGCCGAACTGCTGACTCCTTCGCCCAGTAGAGCTTGTGGGTATCACGGTTGTAGGTCGGAGTCTCGGCCCATCCCACCAGCGTCACGTGATCGTAGCCTGTCCTTCTCGCGCTCCTTGTTCGCCTCCTCGACGCCTTCCTGCATCTCCTTGAGTGAGCGCCGTATAGTCGATCGACTCAGCGCCCTTGTCGTCCACGTAACCATCTTCGATCGTAGGTGACCACCACCGCCCAGCCCGAATCTGCCAGAGGGCTGATGTCGGCGGGTACCAGCATGCCCAGCACCCCCTCGGCGGATTCCTCGGGATTCCCCCAGGCCTTTACCAGGAGGCGCTTGGAGCCTTCTTCACCGAGGAAGCGAAAGGGACGGCGGAACGTTGAGATGGAGCCAACCCATCTTTGATCGTCACGCGCTCCGGACTCGTAGCCGAGCTTGGCCTCGAACTCTTCCTGAGTGGAGCCGAGCGACTCTCCTGTCCTACGGCGACCGCCGAATTCGCAATGACCGCAAGCGCCAGCCAGCGGCGAGGCGGGACCAGGTTCCGGTGACGCATGGGCAGCTCCATGTTGTTCGATAGTTGGCGGCTCTGAGAGCCAGCTTTTTCAGTGGCGAAGCGAGGCCAAATCTGTGCCAAGCTGTCCACTACGATCGGCGCGGGTCGGTTAGAAATTCGACGCTGACCACGAACGTCGACAGCTATCGTTCAGAGTGAAGCGAGACGCCGCCCCCGAGCAGCGCGAGGGATCCCGAGGCGGTCCCGTCAGCCCCCCGCCCATTCGAGCGATACCGCCCCAAACCCTGCTTCCCCACATTGCACTCCGGTTCTGGTCTCATTTTACCGGAGGATCGCAATACCATGTCCGACGACACAACTCACTTCAGGCGCTCTCCGATGCCTTGGCCGGCGCGAGTCGAACGCGCCGCCCGTTCCGTCGTCGCGGTTCACGCCCGTCCCCGACTTCCTTCGAGCGAGGTCCATTGGCGGGATGGGCTGATCGTCACCACCGACGGCACCGTGCGCCGCACTGAGGGAATCACGGTGACTCTGCCCGACGGCCGCTCGGTGGCCACTACTCCAGGGCCGAGATCCGGGCACCGACTTGGCACTGCTCCGGATCGAGACTGGTCTGCTTCCCGTCGCCGAGCGCGCGACGAGCAGTCTGAAAGCCGGGCCACCTGGTCCTGGCCATCGGCCGGTTGGATGAAAACGGTCCGCGCACGAGCTTCGGCGCGGTGAGCAGCGTCGGCCCCGCACTGGCGCAGCTGGAAAGGCGGGGAGATCGACGCGCAACTGCAATCCGATCCTCACGATCTACCCCGGCCTGGGAGGTGGGGCACTGGTGGACGTCTCCGGACAGATCCACGGCATCAACTCCGGTGGACTGAGCCGGCCGTTCGCGACGACCATTCCGGTTCAGACGGTGGAGCGGGTGCTCACCGCCCTGTTGAACAAAGGGTTACGTGGCCCGCGGCTACATCGGTGCGCCGCACTCCACGCGGTGCGCTTCTCCGACAAGGCGCGTGAGCGAATGAAGCTGTCGCACGGCGGCGGGGTGGTGGTGCTCGAGGTCGATGGAGACGGGGCCGGCGCCGCCAACGCGGGTATCCTTCTGGGTGATGTGCTGGTCGGCGCCAACGGCGCGGCGCTCGACAGCCCGGAGGATCTGGTGAACCAGCTCGGGAGCGCGATGGTGGGCCGCAAGCTCAAACTCGACATCGTGCGCGGGGCAGCCTGACCAGTGCCGAGCTGGTGGTAGGGGAGCGTCCCCGGAAGACCGCATGACCGGACTCGCCGCGGCGTTCGACGCCCAGAATCGGCTGGCGGACCTGGCCGAACAGGATCCGGCAGTCGACGGTTCAGCTGCAGGCCGTGGCCGCACCAACTCGGCGCGGGCATCGCCTGGGGAGAGGATCTGGTGATCACCAACGCGCACGTCGCGGTGGCCGACTCGCTCGAAGTGACCCGCCCGGACCGGCAAAGGCGTCAGGGCCGGCTCGTCGCCCGCGATCCGAAGAGGGACGTGGCGCTGCTGGAGGTGCCGCGGCTCGAGCCATCGCTCCGGTTTCACTGGGCGGTTCCGCTCGACTGCGGCCCGGGATGCTGGTCTTCGCCATCGGCCATCCGTTCGGCCTGGTCGGCGCACTCGCCACCGGCATCGTGCACGCGGTGGGCCCGGCGCCGTCGCAATGGATTCCCAACGCGGTCGCGGGGCGATTGCCGTGGCTGATGCTGGATATGGAGGTGGCGCCGGGCAATTCGGGTGGCCCGGTGCTCGACGCACATGGAGAGGTGGTCGGTATCACCACGATGATTGCCTTCGGCCTGACCCTCGCGGTTCCGGGCGAAGCGGCGTTCCCGCTGGGCCTCACACCAGCTCACAGCAGCGTCGTTCGAAACGCACTGCCGCCTGACCGCTGCTGCGCATGTTCCGGGGGCGAGACCGAGATCCGATACCTATGAATCTGACGGTGCCCTGGCATTTGGTTCCTCGCGCATCGGATACCAGCTGGGTCCCCTATCAGTTGGTGGTCGATGTGGTGCCCGCGATGTCGGAGGTCTGTACCAGCTAGTCCAGATCGCTGCGGATAGCCGTGGATCCTGCGCCGAATTCATCGATTGCTCAGTTGCTGGAACTGCGCCAGTGTAGCCAGAAGAGCTGCGCGCCGTCGCTGGGCTCATCGGGTCCTGGTTCTTGATTTGGGCACCAGAAGCTGCAGAAACATGTGTGGTGACCTGTGTGTGGTTTCGGTTGTCGCGGTGTTGCCTGACGTCGCCGGAATTGGTGTTGCTGGAACCTGGTTGGCAAATTAGAGGTCATTCTGCGAGATTCCACCAAATCATGGTTTTCCTTTCTGATTGACAGCCCGGGTGAACTCTGGTGGCTCCGTGCTGGTGGCGTAGCTTACCGTGTTAGGCTGAAGCGTGCATGGTGCGCAATTCAGCATCTGGTGATTGCTAACTGCAATAGGACGAAGGTGTCTGGATCGCGTGTCGTAAGTGCAGAGATGATTCAGGTTGATTTCGGTACCGTTTTCGAGGCGGACCATGTATCTCGGCTGATTGAGTGTAAAAGGTTTCTGGATCCGGGCTTGGTAAATACGGTTCCTCCCGAAAAGTTGAGCCACCTGTCTGCGCGGTTTGCTGGCTAGGAAAGTAGTACGCCGCCAGGATTGCGGGACCATCTTGGCAGGACCGTTGTTGTACGCAAAAGATGTTCTGCGTAGGATTTATCAGATGCAGGTCCGGTCAAGGGTTCTGGATGGGGAATGTTGGTTCCGGCGAAGAAGGTAGGCGCAGGCTTGCTAATGCGAGCTCTGGTGCAGGCGCTGGTACCGCAAGCGTCGTTTCCGCCGCAGTTGGCATGTGTGCGGCCTGCAGTCTCTGCGTCTGTGATGCCGAACTGCTGACGCTCGAGAGACATCCCTTCAGCGCCAGCAGACGGAATGTTAGCTGCAACTTTTTGGCAGGTCGATTTCTCTGACTGCCAGAGAAACATCTGGGATCTGTTGGCCGGGCTATGGGCCTCAGCCTACTGCGGTTTACTTACAGCGTGCTGTGGTGTTGCACGCGGTTGGCTTTTGAACACCGTGTGAAATCCGTTGCCTTGGCCGGGGCGACGCTGTTCGCCAGCGCTGGCAGCTCACTGAGCCGTGCCTGCGACGGGTATTGCATTGCATGCAACGCGTGGTTCGCCGCCAATAGGGATGACATGAATACGCCACGAAATCTCTTCCTTTTCTGCTGTTGTATTGCTGGTTCTGGGTCTCTTGGGATGTTGTTGTCCGCTACCATCTTTTACGATTCCCCGATGCACTCGCGCGCCGGCGTGTTGGAATCCCTGGAATGCGCCGCCTTTCGAAGGATTCAGCGGTGTGCACTCGCTGGTGAAGGGCTGCCGAATGCCAGATCTCGCTGCCGAGCCGCTCTCCAGCGAGCCACTTGTGGAGAGCGCGGGCGGTTCTCCCGCCTGCCCAAGGTGCTCGCCAGATTGGTATCAGGGTTCCGCACGTCATCTTCACATCTCATAATGGCGCTCGACAAAAGCGCACCTCGACGGCGCGATCCCGCGCCAACTACTTCAAATTTCATGTCGCGAACAGCAGTCGCCTTTGCCAGTTCAGGCTTAGGTGAACCTCAATCGCATTCTTCAGCGAGACGGGTTTTGCCCTCTGTGGCTTCCGGATGTTGCGGCTTGCGGCTGATTCGGCCTTCATCCAATTACGTCCCGGTGGCAACGGTAACCTTGCGAAACTATCTTTCAGTGGGGATGGCGGCGTGAGTTTCGCCTCGTTCAAACGGCGCTGTTTCCATCCGCCGCTCACCGCGCTGGGCGGGTTGGCGCCTGGTTTGGCTCCGACAAAGGCGATGGACGATTTTCGCTTGCCGCGACCATTGGCCCCGGCAGGTGGCGCGACCTGTTCCTCCGGCACGAGAATTCGCTGCGACCACCTTCGGCAGCCAGCTGACTCATTGCCGATTCGGGCTTCGTTATCTTTGCACTGGCCTGGCGATCGCTCGGACAACGAACGCGACTTCGCCGACGTCAGGTGCCAGCCGGCAGTCCGCCGAACGGGGCAGAATCGAAGCAGCTTCAGACCAAACTCGACGAGAGTTCCCAGAATTACAACTTTTTCTCTTTCTTCCACGATTCCGGCGGCGGGATCGAATCCACCTACGCGGTACCACCTGCCGCCGAGCGACGCCAGGACTTGGGCCTACGACGACCCGGCCGACCTTCATAAAGGCGCTGCGGGTCTGGTTCAAAATGTAAGGCTGCCGACAAATCATCAGGACCGTACTTGCCCGGGGATGTTCAGCCGGAGCCATCACCATGCGATCGGCATGATGTGCTTGGGCTGCAACTTGAGGTCTTTCAGTCGAGGCGCCGGGCCAGCACCGGGAACTCTGTTGAACCGGCCGGGCTCAATCGCCAGACAGTCGTGGGCTGGCCGGATCCGGGTGCTGCAGCGATCGGCCAGCCCCTATGTCGGTTGGCGTCCATCGGAGTCCGATGCGGCGAAGGTACAGGCATGCTGTGCTCATGAGTTGCCCTGGTTCTTCACGATCGGATTTCGTACATCATTCACACGTGTAAACCAGCCCGAAATTTTGCCAGCCTGTCGTCGCACTATGTGGAGGTGTAAGGCGTTCCGGTGCCATGAAGGGCTCATTTCATCCACGGCGGTCTCTTCACCGCCTGCGACACCGCGGAGAGTCTGCACAGTCGATGAGCCGCGGCTGGCGGAACGGCGGATTATCAATCGCTGCTGTTTTCAGCGGTGCGGTCGCGGGACTTTCGCACTATGGTTCGTTTGGCTACTGCGGGCAAGCAGTCTCGCGTGGAGCCTGCCAAAGCGCACCACGATCCCGATCCGGTTTCCGGCAGTGAAGTGCTATCCATTGCGACTGAAATGTCGGTGGGAGTGGTAGTCTGACGATTGGGCCGCGCTCGTGCGAGTGGATTCACCATCGCCTCCGGACAACGAGCCGCATTCCGGTATCGTGCTCTGTCAACCGTACCGGCATCGATGGAGCGGCAACGATGATCGCGAGGATGATTTGGCTTGCCCAAACAGCTGCCCTGGGTCGACTCCCGCTCTCGGCTGCCGCGGGTGAGGCGGCAGCTTTTAGCGCCGGGCGTTTCGCGGCTGGTCTCAGCGATTCGGAAAGCCAGTGAGTCCCGCCCCGTCGTCTGCGGGCGGGCTACGGCGAAGGCGCTGTTTGGCCAGGCTGGCACGACTGTCGCCTCGACCGAGACTGTCTTCATTAGTCCAGCGGCAACCCCGAGATGGCGAACCACAGTCAACCGGCGTGTCGCCAGCGGATGGGTATGCTTTCCGATGCGTGTTGGGAGAGGCTCAGCATAGACATCAGCAGACGCCCGGGCGAGGAAGCGAAGCCGATGTCATGACAGCCACGCATCCGGAATTGCAGCTCGACAATGGCGTTGCGCACATTTTCAGGATTTGTCAGCGGTAAACGCCAGCAAAATTGTCGATTACGCCATCCGCAGCAAAAAACTGCCGCCGAATCGGGCTGCTACCATTACTCTTGACGAGTTCGTTGTAGTTTGAAATTTACATCTTAAGGTCTGGCAACCGCAGTGCACGTTTTCCCTCGCGCATGGACCCTACTTGATACGCCATTGCCGCCAGTGAACCCCGTTTCCAGATGAGTCGCTCGATCTGCTGTCCAACAATATCGCCAACGCACATACGGGTTATAAGGCCGGACCGGGGAGTTCTACAGCCTCTATGTTTCCGAGCTGCAAACGAAGGGTCGTCTACTATACCTGATTGAACGTCCTTGGGTAGATCATGCCCAGAATTGTCACCGCACCACCGGCAATATACGCTCGACCTACCTGGCGCTTTCCGGCAAGCTTCTTTACGGTCAACGGGCCGGGCAGTCCCCTCTATATAACGCAACGGCTTGATTTTCGTCTGCGCGACCGATGGCAACTCACCTCGCCCGGTAGCTACCGGTGCGCGATTCACCTGGAGGCCTCAATCACTCAGGCGCAGCCGCTCATTTTTCCAACGCCAGCGGACTATCACACTCAGGATGGGGTGGTCGCGGGCAAACTGGAGATCGTCCGATTTCACCAACGTGGCCGGACTATCGCCTGGGCGGCAGGTACTTTCAGGTTACCTGATCCGGCGGTGCGTCCACTTTGCTTCCTTCCGGGACCAGCGTGGAACAGGCCAACTGGAGCCTCCAATACAGGGCCTTGCGGAAGCGCCGTCCGACCTGTCCAGTGGCGCGGTTCGAGGATCTGCACCCACGAAGGCGGTGTCTGGGTTGCGGGGTAATAATGAATAAGAAGGCGATCGAAAGAGGTCGCCAAGAAAGTTTAGATGAGGAGTTGAAATGATTCCGACACTTTGGCGCATAGTTCATGACCGCGCAGCAGATGAACGTCGACAACATCGCGCACAACCTGGCCAATGCAAATACCAGCGGGTTTAAGGCGCGCCGGGCGCAGTTTCAGGACTTGATGTACCAGGCGTGGTCAACCAGGCTCCGCCAGCCGGGCAGCAAACCACTGTGCCAACTGGTTTGCAGCTGGGACTGGGAACTCACCACCTCATCCAACGAAGTTCTCTTGCAAAGGGTCGTTCTCGAAGACCGACGATCGCTACTGAATATGATCCCAGAACGGGGTTTCAGATCCGGCGGGCCTCTCGAAGGTGAGATTGGCCTATGCCTCACGTTCGGCGCCTTTCTAACATCTCGACCAGGACGGCAGCCTGGTGACTCAGGACGGCAACCGCTGGTGCAAATTACAGCACCGTCGGCTGCCGCACTACAGATCTCCATCGGGCAGGATGGAACGGTCAGCTACTCTGCCCGGTCAATCGCGCGGCAGGCCTGTTGAGATCAACTGGCGACTTTTACATGAACCCGGCCAGGATGAACGGTCTCGGCGGCAATCTATGCCTGGACTCGTCTGGTGACGCCACCGTTGGTACACCTGGCGGACAGGCTGGGGGCACCATCATGCGAGGTTACACCAACGATCCAACGTTTCGGTGGTGGAAGGTTCATTAACTTTGATCGTGGCTTTCATTTACTGCGGCTAAGAAGACTAATTCAAGGTGGTCAGGCGGCCGAACGATAGCCAACACCAGCTTAGATGGTAAACAATCTCACCCGATGATCCCATCTAGCTGCATTTGCGCCCGGCCGCTTGCATAAACTGTAGGCGCAGGGTCGATCGGGTCTTGGCGGGTGATTTGGCCGCTGCGTTCCCGGGTGGCGCGCGGTTGCGCCGGACTCCGCTCGCTCTGGCTCCCTGCCCCGGGCGTGCAACGTGTCGCTCGACTGCCGGAACCTTCTGCGCCACTGTGCCGAGCGGTGGAACCTTTTCACTTATAGCACCTGACCGAGAGGGTTGCGTCCGCACGTCCGGTGGCTGTAATTGTGTGTGTGACCGGTTTTGCTCGCCACTCATCACAAAAAGAGCTTCCGCCATACCTGCCAGAATTGCTCGATTTCGGCCACGCCTGCCCGCTCCAGAAGGCGAATTGTTGTTTCCAGCATGGGCTTGCGTCGGCTTCGGCAAGGCGGGTATTGGAGCGGCTACATTACCTACGCGGGCAAGCACCGCTTTGCGGTCTGGGCACGGGTGGTAAAGTCGCGCCGCCACGCGCGGCGATCGCTGCTCAAGACCTCAAGCCCGGCCTCCTGTTAGACGCTTTGCTGATTTTCATCCAGAAACGCGGAAGAGAGGTTCCCAGTGCAGGGTTCGCGGGCGCTCGTCGAGGAAGTCGCATGGGCAAGATCTCCGCCGCGGCAAACCATCGTCCGCCCAGGTGCGGCGTTACGTACGGGTGGCTGGAGCCCGCCAAGGTCGTGATGCGCGGAGAGGCCGTGTGGGGCGGCAGTACACGGTGGGGCACACGGCTCAAGCTGAAGAGGCATCGCCGAAGGGTCAGGCGCCATCAGCGAAACCATCCCGATACAGAACCCGGTCTCCAAACAGCTTTCAGGCGCGGGTGGAGTCAAAGCGGGTTGTCGGCATTGACGAAGGGAAGTCTGCCGGGCTCTGATTTCGGCCCTGTTGATCGCCGGCCTGACACTGGCCGCCAAAGAAGAAGAGTGGTGCCAGCCACGCGGTGATCAGCTGGATCCTCGTTGCTGTTGCCGTGACGCCTCCCGTGCCACGATTCACGGCTGCCCCAGCTGCTACCACACCAGGAGATCTATGAGTACCGGGATCGCGCCTGTCAGCCGATGCCCGGCGCGCGATCTTAAAAGCCAACCAGATCGACGACATGATTACAGTGTTGGTAGGTGAGTGCTTCGGCGGTCGCCAGGGTACGACTAAAACAGCGCGCAGTTGCTTCCTTAAAATTCGGTGGCGCCATAACCGGAATATGAGGCGGCAGGTCGTGGAGCTAATCTGGCAGGCGTGAGCGGCGACGCACACGGCTCGACGGCCATTCAGCCGCGACGTCGTGATCTCACCGCTCCACAGCGCGCATTTCTGGACGTTGCTGCTTAATGGCGCCATACTGGTGGAAGCCTGAGACGTCGGAGGGTGAACTCTGGGCGCCAGACGATCACGGGTGCGCGGAGATTGTACGTCCCGCCGATCAATGGCCACGACAACACCGTGCGCTCGACGCCTTAGACAGCGGACGTTTTGCATGGCATGGCCAGCCCCTTGCGGGTCAGCAGGAAGGCGTGATGGGCACCATCAAACGGCCCTTCTTCCTCTCGTCTGCTGCAACAAGCCCCTGCCGCCATACCAAAACATGAAACCACTTCTACAGCGCATTCCTCCTATTGCTTCTGCTGCGCCGCGTGGGAAGCCCCTTTTGAGCCGCCGACTGAAAGATCCCCGTTTTTGCGATCGAGAGGGCGTACGCGACAACCAGTTGGTTGGCTGGTTTGTGAAGTCGGTCTCGCCGGAACGGGCGACCGACGCCAAGCCCTGTTTCGGCCCAGGCTGGCAACCTGCTCGGTGGGCCGATTAGCCATCGTATCCGCCACGCGATCCGCGTCATGCCGGCTGCCATCCTGGTGACGGCGACCCTGCCCCGCCCTTCCGCGGCGGGCATGCATCTCAGCGCTCCACGGCGGCTGCGATCAGGACTTCAGCAATCTTCAAAGACGTACGGTGCTGCTCACCTCGCTACGTAGCGCCGGTAGTCAGATCTACGCGGTGCCAAGGTCCGACCAAACGGCAGCGGATTCTCCAGCGGCAAGGGCGGCGGCGCCAGACGGTGAACCACCAACCGTCAGTCGTGGGTAGCTAAACGCAACCACCGGCGGAGCCGCGGCGCTCCATCCGTCACGCCCACCGGCACCGGCACACCTTCAGGTGCGTCGATGGACTTCACGACCACATCATTAGCCAGGCCGTAAATGAAGTTCAAGGCCGAGCAGCCCGGCACACGCGGATAATGCGGGGCTGGTGAGCGCCGCCGAGTGCAGTACCCGCGTCACTGAGTTCATCTCCGAACTGGAAAATCTACCGGTGAAGCCGATCAGCCCGGCACATGTTATCAACAGAGCGCACCGGCACCATCGTGCTTTGGGAAAGAGATGTTGCCCAGGTATCGCGCCGGTGACCATACTCCACGGCAATCAGCGTCGAGATTCAGACTGTAATTAAGTCGCGCAGCCAACCCTATGACCCAGGCACGACGGAAGTGGTGCGCGGACGACCGTATCAACAAGAAGAAGGAAGCGCGCAATGTCGTATTCGAAAGAAGCGAGGGTGCAACGGTCAACGGCGGGGAGTTAAGTACGCGCGCTCGCCTCCGCATCGGCTCCACGCCGCGCGACTGGTTGCGATCCCGCCAAAACCACCGTACCGCCGGGCTCTGGAGCAGAAATCAGGTGATCGAGTAGGCGGGATGAAATATCCTGCAGCTTGCCGGCCCGGAGTGGCGACGACCGCAAAATCGGACACGCCGGAAAAGGTACACGATGCCGCGCAGCTGATTGAAGCCCTATTGATGGGACAGATTCTGCAGTCCGCGCGTCAAAGCGGCTCAAGGGTGAAAACTCGGCGGTGGCGAGGACTCCTCCGCCGAATACCACCGATTATGCGGAACAGCAGTTCACACACCACCACCTTTATTTACACCACCGCTGCGCGGGAAAGTAAATAATAGCAAGCACACGCCGTACTGGCACATGAGGCGGACTGAGTCTGGCTCACACTGCATGATCGCTAAGGGACTCAGACGCGCAATCGCTTCAGACTTTACTTCAGGGAAAGTAGCTGGGTAGAAGTGCGATTCAGTCAGTTGTTATGAATGAGAGAAATGATGAAAGTAATTGTTGATGTGTGAAGTGATGATGATGAAGTGAAGTGAGTGATGTTGAGTTGAGAGTGATGT
>ERZ1370068.10959-contig-9612_pt1 | contig 32634 bp, 46 predicted proteins | sample MGYA00561227_ERZ1370068 | MGnify/ENA primary metagenome ERZ1370068 (study PRJEB38410, sample SAMEA6850437) | metagenome | study: Metagenomic assessment of the ecological functions of the soil: analysis of the soil microbiota associated with the...
TATAGCAGCAAACAGAACTGGTCATCGTGGCCGACGCTGGGGTAGATTGAGCCAGCCGAATATGGTGTTATGGCGCAGTCGATGGTGCCATGCTCACGAAATTTCTAATCTCGCCAGCAGGTCGTCGAATAGTTTGTTCATGTGACGTGCCACCTACGGTGACAGAACAATGCCAGCCACGCAGAAAAAGCTCCTACGAGTGAGCTGCCCGGGACCGATAACGCGCCGGTCGCCGGACACCATACAGAACGGGTAATCGAAGCCAGGCTGATCGCACCAGAAACATTGTTATGCCGCTCTTAGCAATGAAACGAGACCCGCCGCGGTAGGTCACGCGCCGTGCAACAGTACGGATGATTTCGGATGAAGCGGACTGCAGTCGGCTTATCGCATGCACATAGCTGCGGTCAAATTTTCGAAAGGTGGTTCTTCAAAGGCGAAGCGATGAATACCTACCAGCGTGACGCATGGGCGAGTCGTCGCCACAATTTCAACTCGATTTGTGCGTTGTAAATGGTGGAGGCTGAGAATTCACTGCGTGAAACGCCAGTAGCGCGCATTCGCCGATAACGCCGAGTTCAAAAAGATGTGGAGACGCCATTTACCGGAGGGAAATGTGATATGATATTTTCTCCTGTTCTCGAAAGGTATCGGATCAATGAAGTGAACTGAGTCGCCATGAACTGTTGAGAGCCTGCAAGATCGTGCCAGCCAGCGTAGGACAGCTAGCTGTGTGCTGTTGGTATCAGCGCAAGGTGCCGAGGAAATGATGCTGATCCTGGAATCGTTCACCAAAACACGTCTGGCGGGGCACTGCTGAATTGCCGAGCTGGCAGGATGCGCTGCCGTGCACAGCAGATACAGTGACCTGCCGAGTCGCCAGAGCGGTGAAATCGCCGTGATCGAAGCGTCTGGATCGCACAGGCCGCACGGGCACCGGATCGAGCTGAGAAATAGATGATCTGACGGTCGCACGACGCGGCACTGTTACTGATCGGTGAGGGCGCGTGTCAGGCGCCTCGACAAGATCGATCCTCAGCCTGGGTACGCCACCAGATTGAACGCAAAGAATCAGCAGGCCGCCTTGAGCCATTTCAAGCGTTTTCACTGCGCCCACGCTCACACGTGACGACGACAGGCTGGATTTGCCCGATACTTCCAGCGCTTGCGTCGCATATAAAGGATTTACGTTGGATCGATAAACAGGATAAACAACGCCACGGGTAACAGATCAATGCTAATCACGCGACGCAACCGTGACGTGCACTACGGGCTTGCCCCCTTTCGCGTCTCGAGGCCCTTCCACGAACTTTCGCTACGACCGAAGTTCGCATTGTGAGCGCGCAATGTTCAGCCAAACTCGCTGTTAGTGCTTTCTCCCAGGTGCCAGTTCTTTCACCTTCAGCTGACTTCTGGCGGATGCTGCGCGACAGTTTGCGGGCCGAAAATTGATTGCCGCTTGTAATTCACCCCCGCGGTGGTGAGATCAAAGCCGGGATGCTACGCTGAGAACGGCGAGAGATATGCCACAGCCAGTACGAGAGCTGGCGTGTCTTCGAGCACTTCTCAGCACCGGCTTATTGAAAATCGGACCGCCAACGAGGCCTATGACGTAATGAGAATGCAATTGATCACCGCGCCTAGTGGCGACGCCGCGCACGGTTCTTCAGTGAGATTATCGCTGGCAAAGTGAATCCGCTGTCTCGCCAGATTATGACGTAATCGATTATGATTTCCGGTTATCCCCAGACCAAAGGTCGGCGGTGCGCAAAAGGAAGATGCCAGCAAAGGCTGGCGCGGTTCGATGCCGGCTGGCGTTACGCCGCGATCTGCCGTTGCAATCGTAACCCTTCAGATAATATCGATGCCAGGCGCGATGGCGCCGCGTTTCAGTATCTGATCGGTACGCGTCGATTGCGCACCCGCGTCGTATGTTGGCGGGCGGAGCCGAGGTCGAGTTTCGCTTGCCGGAATATGATGAAATGATGCGCATCGGAAGTGCCGCGTTCACCGATTGCAGCCTGGGTGACGATTGCCTGCGTATTACTGTTCGACTCACTCCAGCTTCTGGAGTTCGATTACCTGCAACATCACGCCGGCTGAACTGACTCGGTGCCGTTGTATCGCCGTTAGTATCAAAGCATCTGTTCAAGCCGGTGGTATCGTCTGCAACCGCCAATGCCAATGACGTGCCGCTGAAATAACTCGGCACCTTCGTGTTAATATTGATAATGCCCGACCAGGGCGAGACAAGTAATACAGCCAATGGGATCAGCTGGCTTGCCATCGCCAGAAGCGAGAAGCGCAGAATGGCGGCACAGTCCAGATGCCCGAAGCTGTGACAGAGCGAAGAAGCGCTGTGGAACAATACCAGTGGACTACGAAGGGTCACGATCGCCGATAGTCGATCAACCATGCAGTGCCGTCGATCGCGACGCTTGCAGACGATCTTTCACGGTGGCGCTGGCATGAGTGTGGTAAGCCGGCGAAAAGAATCGAAAGCGTACCGCGCGACATCGCTCGAGGCCAGGCTGTGGACAGCCGTTGCGCTGGAATGAGCAACCATGCAGCATTGTCGCGCCGATCGCCACGGCGGTGCCAGGATGCTGATCGCGATCTTCGCCGGAATTACTGCGCGCCAGCCGGTTTAAAAGATCTGATTTCACCAGCCGAGAAGCGACGCCAGCTTCAGACATCGAGTTTTCCGTCGGAGTTGCGGGCGGGTTCAAACGCCACCACCAGACGGATTTCACCAGGTAGTTTCGCCATTTTCCCACAACGTATTCCACCAATGCCGGTCGCACGCGATTGAGTTGCATCGCGAGCTGGGATGACGCGGTGCCGCGTTGATACAGCGCCGTTCAGCCAACCAATAGCAGCGCGGAAGATGATGTCGACGGTGATGCGCACGTTCAGCGAAGACCGTATCAGAAGACGCTGATCAAGCTGCTGGTTCTGATGTCGCCTCGATCAACCGATTCGTTGCCGTTACAAATGATAACGTACAAATAGTCGAATCTCGGGAATGCGATCTGAGGCCGAAGCCGTACAGACTGCGAAAGCTATCAGCAGTTCTCGGATCGAATTCGCCATGCACCGATACGCGTTATCCGATCGTAATTGTCGTTCGCCGACTGAGTCGGAACGTTTGTCGCTCTTAACCAGGTAAACGCTGATGGTACTGCTCGGTAGGTGGCTTATCCGGATCCTCGACCTCGAGCGCGAGCTTCGTCTCAGATCGCGCGCCAGTTCTCAACCGGAAGAGGTTCCCCAGTTACTCCCGTGCCAGCCAATCAGATCGGCGGACTATCGCCGGGCCAGTGCCGGTGAAGAGTCGAGGAGACGACATCGAAGCTGCTTAGGCACGCGCAGCGAAGGACGTCGTGTCGTACGGCAGCTGCGTTACTCTATCGACCGAGTGAATGAGGACGCAATGCCAGCAGACACCGCATTATCAGCCGATCGTCGTTTTACTGGCCGGTTCCATCGAGAATGCCGGAAGGTGACGGGTTATTCAGCAGCCGATGTCGAAGTCGACGCCAGGTCGCCGACGCCGCTCGCTGAAAAATATCCGCCGAGTTTCTCACGCAGCAATGAATTCGATCGTCTTCCATTTACTGCAGCCGCACGCGAATGTTAAATCCTTTCAACGAGGAATGACAAGCACCGCCGTCGATCGATTCGATTAACTGAGTAACGATTGATCGATCGGTTGTCGCCGCAATGTCGAATTTCACTGAGTCGCCAGTGCTCATGTTCGAGTGCGCACTTAATGATCCGGTGGTTTGTTCGAACAGACGAGCTACAGTCCATGACGTACGTTCGCCGAGCGCCGTCGGTGATTCATTGCCGATTTGTCACGCCGTCGCTTCAATTGATGGCTGGGTGAACAGCACCAGTGCTTCAGCCGTTCGGGGCAGAAGATGATGCTTGCGCCACACAGCAGTGACTCGCTGATTGAGGATAGCCACTTAGACACAGTTGATCGACCGATACGACGTTGACGAGTTGCTGATCATGTCATCGTACCCAGTGGTGGACACATCAGCCGCTCCAGTAGTTTCAGACGATCAAAAACAACGATGAGAAGCGTGGAATGGTCGCTGGGCGCGAATGCCGCGCGAGTTCGCCGGGAACAGCTCACGGTGGATGCTGGATCGCCGGTCTGCTTAATTCTCGGAACGACTTCTCTAACTCCGGCGACGCCACCCATCAGAATTGCGCGTTGAAAAACGCTGAATGAAGACGATAAGGCGCCGGCTCGAAGGTGAGCTTGCGGTCGCTGATCCACTTCCACGTTCCGGTTGGACAGACGGATCGGGAGCCGCACAAGGTTTATGCGCAGGTCGCGTCGGATTCCCGTCAGCACTGCTCAAAAAGAGCTGAAATTCCCGCCGCTTTCCATCGAGTTTAGTGAATCGGCCGCGCGGCTGGAAGATTTGCACAAGCCGAGCTGGAGCATGTGCGGCTCGATCCGTCGGTCAACGGAACGTGGAAGTGGATCAACGACCGCAAGCTCACCTTCGAGCGCGCGCAGGATTGGCCGGCCGATCGCAGGTTCAACATCGTCTTCGACAAAGCGTTTTTCCCATCGCAGGTGCTGGATGGATCGGCTTCAATACGAAACGTCCACCGCCGCCATTCCGAGCGGAGATCAAGAGCGTCATTCTTTCCGAGGATGCCAAAGAGCCGGGCGTCCAGCGCGTCATCACTACCGTTGAGCTGACCCACTCGGTCGAGCCCGGCGAACTCGATAAGCACGCGGCGCTCGCGATGATCGGCGGTTCGAATGTCTTCGCGCCTAACGACCCGGCCCCGCACTTCACCATCGTTTACGGCCTGCACTAATCGATCAGGCTCTTTGTCCGAAGCTCGCCCATCGTCCTGCCCGGGAGCGACGATTGGATGCGGGTGACGATCGATAAAGGACTCCGCACCGCGCAGGGTGGCGCGGAAACGCACGACGCGGTCGAACAAAAATCTCGTCCCGGGGAAGGAGGCGGCGTTTCAGATTAAATCGGTCGATGGCGCAATTGTCCGCAACAAAGAAGGCGAACCGGAGACAAATCCTCAATCTCGAAACCAGCGGGGATATCGCCACCGCTGAACTGGCCAAAGCGTTGCACATCTATCTTCTGCCAAAGAGCGACGCCGGAAAAACCGAGACAACGAACGACGGATGAAGGAAACAGCAACCGATGAGAGCTCGGACGCCGAGACCACAAAATCAAGTGACGAGGAAGCGACTGAAGAGGAAGAGAAAAGTGACGATAAATCGGCCGAGGCACAATGGGCGAACGCCGACGAGATCACCGACGAGATTCTCGAGCAGGCGACGATCGTGAAGTTCACCGCGATCCCGACGGAAAAGGACGCAAGCTCGCGATCATCATTTCAAATTCAAGCTCGAGGGGATGGCCAGCTTTACGTGCGGATCGACAAAGGTGTGCGCGCGTCCAGCGGCTACGAACTCGCGAGAGGATTACCTCAGCGTCATTTCCGCTCCCGAGCTGCCGCAGGAATTGAAATCCAGGGCGACGGCGGTCTGCTTGCGTTAAGCGGCGAACGCAAACTCTCGATCCAGCTCGCGCGGCGTGCCGGTGATCAAATTCGAAATCGATCGCGTCGCTCTCCAATCAGATCAATCATCTGGTTAGCCAGACGGAAGGTGAATTCCAGGCCCCGGAATTCAAGCATCGCTTCCTTCGATCAGGACAACATTTCGCGCATCGCCCGCGAAGATCAGCCGATCAACCTGCAGAACAAATGGAAGGCGAATTATTCCGCATTCGATTTCTCGCAGTATCTGCAAAAGCCAGCGGATGGCGGCAGCGAGCGCGGCCTCTTCTTCTTGAAAGCGAGCGGCTGGGATCCGGCGACGAAAAAATACATCAAGTCGGCCTCGACGACTCGCTTCATTCTCGTCAGCGATCTCGGCTTGCTCGTGAAAAAGAATGCCGATCACAGCAGCGATGTATTTGTCGCCTCGATCAAGACCGGCCAGCCGGTCGCGGGCGTGACGGTCGAGCTTCTCGGCCGCAATGGGATCGCGGTGCAAAGCGGACGACTTCACCCGACGGTCGCGTCAGCTTTCACCTCGGTCGATAAGAACGAGCACGAGAAAAAGCCCGTCGTGTATGTCGCGCGCTTAGGCGACGACGTCAGCTTCATTCCGTATGCGCGCGACGATCGCATGCTGAATTTCTCGCGCTTCGACGTCGAAGGCGTGGACGAACGTCCTCGCGGAAAACCTCGATGCTTTCGTCTTCACCGAGCGCGGCGTTTATCGACCCGGCGATGAAATCCACGCCGGTCTGGTGGTGAAGCAGCGGAACTGGCAGGGCCGCCTAACCGGTCTTCCGGTTGAAACGGAAGTGATCGATGCGCGCGATCTGAAAGTGCAGACGAAGAAGCTCGCGCTCCCGGCCGGCGGATTCGCCGAGATCAGTTACAAGACCGCCTACGAATCACCTACCGGCGAATACACCATCAACGTTTACCTGGTTAAGAACGACAAGCGTTCGACCCTGCTCGGGTCGGCCAGCGTGAACGTGAAAGAGTTCCTGCCCGATCGGATGAAGATCGAGACGCGGCTCTCGAAGACTTCGGCGCATGGCTGGGTCGATCCGAAGGAGATGCGTGCTTCGATTGCGCTCGCGAATCTCTACGGCACGCCGGCCTCCGATCGCCGGGTCAAGAGCCACGTCGAGCTTTCGCCGGCCGGTTTCTCGTTTCCGGAATTTCGCGACTACAGCTTTTACGATCGCGTTGCTCGACGAGAAAAAGCAGCGGCAGCACGAATCAGTCGATCTCGGCGGAGCAGAAGACGGACGCCGACGGTAGGGCCGAGATGGATTTGCAGCTCGATCGGTTCGCCGACGCCACCTATGCGATGCAGTTCTTCGCCGAAGCGTTCGAGGGCGAAGGCGGTCGCAGCATCACCGGCCAGGCCTCCGCACTCGTTTCCGCGCTGCCCTATGTGGTCGGCTACAAGGCCGACGGCGATCTGAATTACATCAACGCCAGCACGCCGCGCGCGGTCGATTTGCTCGCGGTCGATCCGCAGCTCAATCGCATCGCGCTGCAGAACGTGACGCTGGACGTGATCGCGCAGGAATACGTCTCCGTCGTTACGAAGAAGGAAAACGGCAGCTACGGTTACGAATCCGTCCTGAAAGAGCGCGTCGCGAAGTCCGAGAAGATCGCCATCGGCGCGGACGGATTGCATTACCAACTTCCGACGGAAGAGCCGGGCGATTACGTCGATCGAGCTTCGCGACGATGGTGATCGCAAGCTGAGCAGAATTCGCTTCTCGGTGGTCGGGCGCGGCATCGTGAAACGCTCGCTCGACAAAAACTCCGAGCTGCAGGTGAAGCTCGAGCGCACGCAATACAATTCCGGCGAAGAGATCGCGATCAGCATCACCGCGCCGTACGCGGGCAGCGGCTTGATCACGATCGAGCGCGACAAAGTTTACGCGCTGCACTGGTTCAAAACCGACGCCGACCAGCACGGTGCAGCGAATCACGCGTGCCGGATGGCTTCGAAGGGCAGCGGCTACATCAACGTCGCGCTGATTCGCGCGCTCGATTCGAAGGAAATTTTCACCAGCCCGCTCAGCTACGGCGTGGTGCCGTTCACTGCCAACATCGAGAAGCGCCGGCTGAAGGTCGATCTGCAAACGACCGCGATCGCGAAACCGGGCGAGCCGTTTCACATCAGTTACAAATCCGATCGGCCATCGAAGATCGCGGTCTTCGCCGTCGGACCAAGGCATCCTGCCAGGTGAGCGATTACAAGCTGCCCGATCCGCTCGGCTTACTTCTTCCGCAAATGCGCGCTCGGCGTTGAGACCGCGCAAATCGTGGATCTTGATCATGCCGGAATTTTCCATTCTGCGCTCGCTCTCGGCGTTCGGCGGCGACGGCGACGAACCGAAGCAGCTGAATCCGTTCAAGCGCGTAACCGAGAAGCCGGTCGTCTACTGGTCGGGCATCATCGACGCCGGACCGACGCGCGCGAAGTCGATCTACGACGTGCCGGATTATTTCAGCGGCACGCTGACCGTGATGGCGGTAGCGGTGGCGGATGACGCGACCGGCGCAGCGGAACGGAATGCGCTCGTGCGCGGGCCGTTTGTGATCACGCCGAGCGTGCCGATCCTGGCGGCGCCGGGCGATGAATTCGAAGCCGGCGTGACGGTCGCGAACAATGTCGAAGGCTCCGGGGAAAACGCGGAGGTGCAGATTCGCGCGGAGAGTTCCGAGCATGTGCAGGTCGTGAAATCGCCGTCGCAGACGCTGCGAATCGCGGAAGGACGCGAACAGAGCACGGCGTTCTCCGTGCGCGTGAATGACAAACTCGGCTCGGGAACGATCACCTTCATCGCGAGTTCCGGCGGCAAGGAAACGCGGCTGCGCTCGACCCTCAGCGTCCGCCCGCCGACCACATTCATGACGCAGGTGCGCAGCGGCAGCTTCACGAAAACGAGCGTGGATGTTCCGGTGACGCGCGACATGCATCCGGAGTTTCGCAAGCTTACGGCCGCGTCTCCGGCGGTGCCGCTCGGTCTCGCGCACGGTCTCGATGTTTACCTGAAGGATTTCCCGCACGGTTGCAGCGAGCAGATCGCGAGCGGCGCCTTCTGCCGGCTCGTCCTCGCCGATGAAGCCGATTTCGGATTGAACCGCGCCGAGGTCAACGCGCAGCTCGAGAACGTCTTTCGCCATTCTGCGCCGCCGGCAGAACGATCAGGGCGCCTTCGGTTACTGGGGACCGGAGAAAGGCCAGGAAATCAGTTTCATGTCGGTTTACGCGATGCATTTCCTGAGCGAAGCGAAAGCGGCCGGATTCGCGCCGCCGGCTGAGATGTTCGCCAGCGGTCTGCGCAATCTGCAGGCGATGGTGCTGAAGGAACCGCGGTAGTTTGGAAGATGCGCGCGTGATCGCTTACGCCATCTACCTGCTCAGTCGCGAGGGCGTGGTGACGACCAATTACATTCTCAATCTGCGCGATTATCTCGATAAGAATTTCGAGAAGGAGTGGCAGTCCGATCTCACCGGCGTTTATCTCGCCGGTGCGCTGCACATTCTGCGCAAGGAGGATGATGCCGGGAAGTTGATTGCGCGCTATCGCATCGGCCAGCACGATCCCGAAGCGCTGTAACGATTTCTACCAGCCGCTCGGCGCCGACGCCCAATATCGTCGCCATTCTCGCGCGCGAATTTCCGGCGCGGTTGAAGAAACTCACCGCGGCGGAATTCGGAAATATTCTTCGCCCGGTGAGTGAAGGCACGCTTCAACACGCTCTCGGCCGCGTACGCCGTGCTTGCGCTGAAATTGTATTCGCAAGCCATCGCGCAACATCCGCCGGAGTTGACGATCAGCGAGATGGGACAAGAACAAACAGGAGAAGCGCCTAACGAGTGGAACGAAACTGTTGCAACGGGCGAATTTCTCCGGCGACAGCCGCTGCGCTGCGCTTCCGCAGTGCGGCGCCTCTCAGCGCGCCGGGCGCTTTCTTTCAGGTCGTCGAAGCGGGATTCGATCGCATCATGCCGACGAAGCCACTGACGGAGGGCCTCGAAGTTTATCGCGAACTGCTGGACAAAAGGGGCAAGCCCGTGACGCGCACGCAACTGGGCGAGCCGATCACGGTCCGGTTGCGCATTCGCAGTCTGCGTCCCGAACCGGTGACAAATGTGGCGGTGATCGATCTGTTGCCCGGTGGCTTCGAAGTTGTTGGGTCATCGCTGCAGCCCGGAGTTTCGTCGATCAACGGCGTCGATTACGTCGAAGTCCGGGAAGATCGCGCGGTCTTCTTCGCCACTGTGCCGACGCAAACGCTGGAAATTAATTATCAGATCAAATCGGACAATCGCGGGAAGTTTGTGGTGCCGCCGGTCTTCGCGGAGTCGATGTACGACCGCAACGTGAAAGGCGCGTGGCGTGGGCGGAAAGATGAGCGTGGTGGAAGTAGATTCGGCAAAGTGAAACTGCAAACGCTTTTCACAGCTCGCGACTTTTCTGCGGTTTGGAGACCGCTCTTCGTCGCTGACTTGCGATTGCGCTCTGGCATCTGGGCGTCTGCCGCATTGCCGAAACCACCGTTGACCGAAGGAATCGATTTTTCGACGCGAGTGCGGGATCGCAACGGCGACGTGCTCCGCGTCACACTGACCTCCGATCAGAAATATCGAATCTGGACGCCGCTCCACGACATCTCACCCGCGTTGATCGATGCGACCGTGCAGTTCGAGGATAAATATTTCGCGCAGCATCCAGGTGTGAACCCGGTGCCGGTCCTGCGCGCGGCCTGGAACCTTGCGCGATCCGGACGCGCGCGCGCGGGCGCTTCGACCATCACGATGCAACTGGCGCGGCTGCGATTCCATCTCCACACCCGCACGCTCGCCGGAAAATGGCGGCAAATCTTGTGCGCGATGGAACTCGAGCGGCACTACTCGAAGCACGAGATCCTCGAAGCGTATCTCAACCTCGTGCCTTACGGGCGAAACATCGAAGGTGCGGGCGCGGCCAGCGAAATTTATTTCGGCAAGACGGCCGCGCGTTTGACCGAACCGGAAGCGATCGCTTTGAGCGTGATTCCGCAAAGTCCGACTCGTCGCGCGCTCATTGTCGGGCGCGAAAACGCGGCGCTGACAGCGGCGCAGCAACGCTGGTCTGCGCGCGCTGGCGAGCACGATGCGCGGGAGCTCTCAACGGAAATGTTTCGCGCGGAAGCGCGGACTCGGACCGGATTCTCGGCGCCCCATTTTGTCCGATGCGTGCTCGAGGGCAAGAGCAAGGAGCCGGAAATCATCACGACGCTCGACCTTTCGCTCCAGCAAATATTGGAGCGGCGCGTCACCAATTACATCGCGCAGAACCGCCGGCGTGGAATCGACAATGCAGCCGCGCTACTGATAGATTTCCGCACAATGGAAGTTCTCGGGCAGGTTGGCTCCGCCGATTTTCCAGCACGCGAAATCCAGGGACAGGTGGATGGCACGCGACGGCCGCGCTCGCCCGGCTCGACGCTGAAGCCTTTCGTCTATGCGCTCGCACTGGAGCAGGGACGCATTCATCCGCTCACGTTGCTGAAGGACGCGCCGCGCCGCTTCGGCGATTACAATCCGGAAAATTTCGACCGCGAATTTGTCGGCCCGATCCGCGCATGCGATGCGCTCGCCCGCAGCCGGAACGTGCCTGCCGTTGCGCTCGCATCAGGAATTATCGCATCCGACACTCTACGAATTCTTGCGCAGCGCGGATGTTTCCTACCACGGCCGGAGTCGTACTTACGGACTCTCATTGCCGCTCGGCGGCGCCGAAGTGACCATGGAAGATTTGGTGCGGCTTTACGCGGCGCTCGCGAATGATGGACGGCTTCAGCCATTGCACCGCGTTCTGCATGAGCCGTCCGGCACGACCGGCGCGCGATTGCTCAGTCCCGAGGCAGCTTTTCTCACGCTCGAAATGCTCGGACAAGTTCCTCGGCCCGGAATGACGAGCGCAGATTCGGTTCACGATGCGCCGGTGTTCTGGAAGACAGGCACGTCACATGGATTTCGTGACGCCTGGTCGATCGCGGTTTTTGATCGCTACGTACTGGCGGTTTGGGTCGGGAATTTCGATGGGCGGAGAAACCCAGCCTTCATCGGTCGCACTTGCGCCGCGCCGCTCTTATTTCAAATGATCGACGGTCTTCGGGCCGACCAACGAGACCGCGCCGAGCCGCATCTGCCGCCGCCCGGATCGAACTTGAAACGGGTCGAGTTTTGCGCGGTGTCCGGACAACTGCCCGGACCGTGGTGCACGCATCGCACTGGAAAGCTGGTTTATTCCCGGCATCTCGCCGATCACCACCTGCGACGTGCATCGCGAAGTGCTCGTTGACGCCGCGACCGGATTGCGCGTGGCGCAGGACGACGGCACCCGAGCGCTCAAGCGCGAAGTCTATGAATTTTGGTCGTCCGATTTGCTCGAACTCTTCGAGCGGGCGGGAGTTCCGAGGAAATTGCCGCCGCCTTACTTGCCGGACACTCCGAATGACGTTCTGGCGCGCGCCGGCCGCGCCCCGCGCATCATTTCGCCCACGAGTGAAATGTCGTTAGCGAATGGAGGGAAAAGCAACACTGGCATTCCTCTCCGCGCCGAGACCGAGACCGGAGTAAGACGAATTTATTGGTTTGCGGACAAATCGTTCATCGGCGCTTGCGACGCCACGGAAGTGCTCTGCTGGAAACCGGTGGCGGGAGTGTATCAGCTCATGGCGCTGGATGATCACGGTCGCTCGGGATCACGCTCCGTAACTTTGCGGTGATAGCTGGCGGACCGGCGCTACAGGCACTCGCAGTGTCCCGCCAATACGGGATGCAACGTGCTCCCGGCGCGAGTGCGATCGACATCGAATTCAGCGCGATTGCGCGGCGAAAACGATTACAAAATCAACCTGAAAGCCGAGCTGGAAATCCGGCGCCTGCACGAAAAACTCGATCACCTGCTGCGGAGTCAGGACAATCGGCCTTTCGAAATTCAGCAAATCCAGCTCGACTTACTGGAAGAACTCGGCAGCAAGCTGATCCACCGCCCGGGACAAAGATCAATCATTGTGCCGAGAATTTCAGGCTGATATCGCGATTCATAGCCATGACGTTATCCGAGTGCCCGATTGATCGCCAGAGTCACTCCACGATGTTCCAGCGCTTCGAGGACTACTTCGGTGGGGATATTTCCCACGAGCTCATCCTGCGCAAAGCGGACACCCGCCGAGCTCGCCGAGCGCGGCGTCGAAACGCCGGCACCCTGCATTGAAAGCGGCCAGCACCTTTTCCGCTGCGCGCTGCACGCGTGCCGTGCATGTGAACGCCGACATCGTACTCACCGTAGTCGCGCATCACCCGAGCTACCACGCCACTGATCAGCTCCGGCGCAGCGACGCCGACCGTATCCGCCAGCGAGATCGAGCGGATCTCGAGGCCGGCGATGTCTGCCTGCCGTTTGCACCAGTTTGTCCTCGTTCCACGGATCGCCGTATGGATTGCCGAATGCCATTGAGATGTAGACCACCATATCGGAGCCCGGCCGCCTCGGCCCGTTTCTTGATCGTCTCCAGCACTTCGTAATTCTCTTCCGGCGATTGGTTCTGGTTCTTGCGCAGAAATGGCTCTCGGAGATGGAGCAGGGGATAGCCGAGCGTGCGTGACGGCCCCGGTGGCGATGGCGCGGTCCGCGCCTTTCTGTTCACCACAATGCCGATGATCTCGACGTCATCCGGCGGGCTGCGAGTTGCTGCGAGCACCTCTTCGCTGTCGGCCATCTGCGGCACGGCCTTCGGTGAAACGAAGCTGACGGCGTCAATGTGCTTGAAACCGGCGCCGATGAGCGCGCGCAGGTATTGGACCTTAACTTGCGTCGGGATTTGTCGCTTGAGGCCCATGCCAGCGCGTCGCGAGGACATTCGATGAGCTTTTACGGTGTCGTTCGGCGCGACAATCATACGAGTTTCCGAAAGCTGTTTAATGTTGAGGGTTGGTTGACTCACGGTGGGGAGTTGATTTGTAAAGTAACGCTCGTTTGAAAGAGACATCCAAATTTCCGTTGAAGAGATGTTGGCGCGACAGCAGCGTAACCGGTCGAGCGACAGGCATGTCTCGGCAATACACGCTGCAACGCGCGCCAACATCGACCTCGATCAACATCGATTATGCGGCGGAGCTGAATGAACAGCAGCTCGCCGCGGTGACGGCGCCGCCCGGTCCGCTGCTCGTGATCGCGGGCGCGGGCAGCGGGAAAACGCGCACGCTCACTTATCGCGTCGCCTATTTGCTCGAGAACGGAATCGATCCGCGAAATATTTTGCTGCTCACTTTCACGAACAAGGCCGCGCGCCAGATGCTCGATCGCGTTGCGAATCTTGCTGCCGGTCGATGCGAGCGGCCTTTGGGGCGGCACGTTTTCACTCGATCGGCAATCGGATGCTGCGGCGGCACGGTCGCGCGCTCGGTTATCCGAGCGGCTTCACTGATCATGGACCGCGAAGATCAGAAGGATTTGATCGACGCCGGTCGTGGCTGGCGCGGGAATTAATCCGAAGGAAATGCGGTTCCCGAAAGGCGATGTGCTCGCGGATGATTTTCAGTTTTGTCGTCAACACGGAACGGCCGATTGGAGGAATTGCTCGCGGAAAAGTTCCCGTATTTCCTGCCGCTGCTCGAGCAGATCAAAGACGTGCACGCGCGCTACGAGCGGAAGAAGAAGGCGACTAACTCGATGGACTTCGACGATCTGCTGCGAGAAGACGCTGCGAATGCTGATCGAGCACGAGGAAATCGCGGCGTTTTATCGGCGACAATTCCAATTCATCCTCGTCGACGAATATCAGGACACGAACAAAATCCAGGCTGATTTCATCGACACGCTCGCGGCCGAGCACCGCAACGTGATGGTGGTGGGCGACGACGCACAATCGATCTACTCGTGGCGGGGCGCGAACTTCCAAAACATCCTCGCTTTCCCGCAGCGCTATCCCGACGCGCAGGTTTTCAAGATCGAGCTGAACTATCGCAGCGTGCCGGAGATCCTCGAAGTCGCGAACGCGGCGATTGCGCCGAACGTGAAGCAATTTCGAAAACATTTGAGCGCGACGCGTCCGACCAACGCGGTGAAGCCGGCGGTGGTGGCGTTGAACAACGGAAGCGAGCAGGCGCAGTTCGTCGCGCAACGGATTCTGGAATTGCGTGACGAAGGCGTCGATCTCAATGAAATCGCGGTTTTATATCGCGCGCATTATCACGCGATTGAATTGCAACTCGAGCTCTCGCGCCGCGGCATTCCCTACCAGATCACGAGCGGCGTGCGATTTTTCGAACAGGCGCACATCAAAGATGTGACGGCGTTTATTCGCTTCGTGGCGAATCCGCGTGACGAAGTCGCCTTCAGAAGAATGGTCAGACTGCTGCCCGGGATTGGCGGCAAGAGCGCGGATAATCTTTGGAACGCCTGGGACAAATCGCTTGACGCTGAGCTGCGGTCGCCGACCGCGGCGCTGAAAATACGTCAGCGCCAACCGCGGTCAGCGATCCCGGCTACAACTTTGGCGAGCGTCTGCTCGACCATGACTGTGAGCTCGAAATCCAAGAAATCGTGGGAACAGCTCGCGCACACACTCGATGAGATCGCGCCGGGCGGACAACCGAATCCTCCATCGGAAATGATTCACATCGGTCGTTGAAGCGGTTTACGATGATTACGCGAAGGCGAATTTTACGAATTACGAGCTGCGTCGCGAAGATCTTGAATCAGCTTGCCGCGTTCGCACGCCAGTTTAAAGACGTCCACGAATTTCTCTCGCAACTCGCGTTGATCAGCAACGTCGATTCGGAACCGGCGCTGACGCAGACGGACGACAATGAGGCGGTCAATCTCTCATCCGTGCATCAGGCGAAAGGCCTCGAGTATCACAGCGTGTTCGTGATTTGGCTCACTGACGGAATGTTCCCGAGCACGCGCTCACTCGACACGCGTGATGCGATTGAGGAAGAACGCCGCCTGTTTTACGTCGCGATCACGCGCGCGCGTGATGAGCTTTACCTGACCTATCCGCACATGCGCCTGAACGCCGGCTACGGCGATATGTTCCAGCGGCCGTCGCGTTTCTTGAGAGAGATCCCGACGAAGTTGCTGGAAGACTGGCAGATCCGGCGGGGCTGAGATTCGACAGCCACAGATGAACACAGATTTGCACAGATAAAGAATGCTTGAGGCCGACCCTGAGGACGAAACCCCGTTTCCGCACAAGGAGATCACAGAAGCAATCATTGGATCTGCGTTCGAAGTGCTAATCACCTTGGCTATGGTTTTCTGGAGCGCGTATATCAGCGGGCCCTTCAGTTGGAACTGCTGCGGTGTGGCTTTCGGGCAGAGCTGGAAAGACGAATCACTGTTCGCTACAAGGATGCGATCGTTGGCGAATACGATGCCGACTTATTTGTAGAAGATTCCATTCTCGTCAAAATAAAAATCGCAGCGCAATACGACCAAACGAGATGAAGCGCAAGTTCTCAATGAATTGAAAGCCACCGACTTAAAGATCGGCCTGCTTATAAACTTTGGCCGCTCGAAAGTTGAGTTTAAGCGATTCGCTTTCTGAATCCGTGTTTGATCTGTGTCAATCTGTGGCTAACGAATGAATTTGTCGCCGGATAAAACGCATCGCGGGAGTCCTGACGCCGCTCTTCGCGCTGCGGACGGAAAACGATCTCGGCATTGGCGATGTCGATGGGCTGCGGCAGTTCATCGATTGGGCGAGCGGGATTGGTTTCAAGCTGGTCCAGCTTTTGCCGATCAATGAAACCGGCGGCGACAACAGCCCTTACAATGCGATCAGCGCGATGGCGATTGATCCAACAACGCTCCATCTCGCGCCCGGCTCTCCGGAAGATTTGTCGCGGGAAGATTTCGATGCCGTCACCGCCGGTGTGGATCTTGCTCGACTCCGGCGCGGCGAGGTGAAATATCGGCAGTTGTCAAAACGCTGAAGCAGCGGCTTGCTCGAAAAAGCGTTCGCGAATTTCTCCAGGTCAACGCCAGGCACGAAGAAACGACAGCCGGACGTTTTCAAACATTTTGCGAATGAGGAAGCCGCATGGCTGCCACGATTACGCATTCTTCCGCGTCCTGATGGAGGAGAACGAGCGACAGCGCAGCATGGGACCAGATGGCCGACGCGAACATCAGTCGATCAGAGAGCGGCTGCAAAAGCCTGGCTGCACGATCTGACCGCAAGATCGACGGCAGCGATCGACGGAGCGCCAGAATTTGTTCTGCTATGTGCAGTGGATCGCCCATCGAGCAATGGACCGCGAGATCAAATCGTATGCCGAAGAACGCGGTGTTGCGCTAATGGGCGACATTCCCTTTGGCGTCAGTTATTACAGCGCCGACGTTTTCGCGCGGCCGGATGAATTCGCGCTCGACTGGTCCGGTGGCGCGCCTCCCGAGCCCTATTTCAAGGACGACGAGTTCACGCAAAAATGGGGACAGAACTGGGGCATTCCGCTTTATCGCTGGGATGAGATGCGCGCGAATAATTTCGAGTGGTGGCGCGAGCGCGTGCGTGCCGTCCGGCGCATATTTTCATCTCTTTCGCATCGATCACGTGCTCGGATTTTATCGCATCTACGCCTTTCCGTGGCGGCCGCGGAAGAACAAACAATTTCTCCTGCTCGACTGGGACGAAATGCTGCGAACGAACTGGTGGCCGTGCGCCGCAATTTCGCGCCGCGTGACGACGAAACACTCGGAAAATTGCGAAGCGAACAAGCGCGAAGGCGAAGAATATCTGCGCGTTGTCCTGGAAGAGAGCCAGCGCAACGCGCGTGATTGGCGAAGACCTCGGCACTGTGCCCGATTACGTGCGGCCAAGCTTGCAGTCGTTAGGCATTGCCGGCTTCAAAATCCCATATTGGGAAAACGACCCGAACAACCGATCGATTTCCGGCACCGAATATGAAAGGCTCTCCGTCGCGACTTTTGCGACCCATGATCATAAGCCGCTCCGCGCGCTTTGGGAGGAGGCATGGAAAAACTCGACCAACTTCGCCGCACAGGCTCGGTTCGATCTGGCGAAGATCGCCGAGTTTGCAGGCATAAGTGTGCCTAACGAAAATCTCAACTTCGAAAAAGATTTTTATCCGTTCATCTTCGACGCGCTTTTTCGAAGTGAATCCTGGATTGCGATCGTCATGATCACGGACCTACTTGGCCGAAAAGAGCGTTTCAACGTTCCAGGCACGGCCGCGAAATCGGGTGGATTCGACGCCTGCATTCGACCGTGACACGACTGGCGATCAGCCGGACCGTGAAGCGCCGGATGCGACTTGTGCGAAGCCTGCTCGAGAAATCCGGGCGAGCTTGAGCCGACAGTTGGTGGATCGAGCAGTCCCTTGCTCGATGCTAAAATAATGCGCCTTTGGCAAGCATGCGATCACGAGTAGAGAGCACCAGGGAAGAATAAGGATCTGAAAAATCCGTGTTTGAAAGCCGGGCCTCGCATATTCATGCTTCGTTACGGCATCCGTGTTAATCCGTGGCTAAATAAATTATGAACTCACCTATCAAAGTCGCGATCACCGGGGCCGCTGGACAAATTGGTTACGCGCTTGTTTTTCGCGTGGCTTCCGGCGCGATGTTCGGCCCGGAACAACCCGTCGCGTTGCATCTGATCGAAATCCCACCGGCTCTCGACGCTCTCAAAGGCGTGGTCATGGAGCTGCAAGATTGCGCATTCCCGCTCTTGCAAGGAATCACGCCGACCGCCGATCTCGATGAAGGTTTCCGCGACGTGAACTGGGCGCTTGCTCGTCGGAAGTGTTCCGCGCAAAGCCGGTATGGAGCGCAAAGATTTGCTCGGCATCAACGGCAAAATATTTCATCGGCCAGGGTCAGGCGATCGAGAAACATGCAGCGGCTGATGTGCGCATTCTTGTCATTGGCAATCCGTGCAACACGAATTGCCTGATCGCGATGAACAACGCGAAATCGGTTCCGAGCGAGCGTTGGTTCGCGATGACGCGCCTCGATGAGAATCGCGGCGAAGGCGCAGCTCGCGCATAAGGCCGGCGTGGACGTAACCGACGTCACAAACATGACCATCTGGGGCAATCATTCCGCGACGCAGTATCCGGATTTTTACAACGCAAAGATCGGCGGACGGCCGGCTGATCAAGTGATCGGTGACGAAGCGTGGCTGAAGGAAACATTCATTCCCGCGGTGCAGCAACGCGGCGCGGCGATCATCAAGGCGCGCGGCCTCTCCTCCGCGGGATCGGCCGCGAACGCGATCGTGGATACGGTCACGTCGCTGTCCGCGGACACGTCCGAAGACGATTGGCACAGCGTCGCGGTTTGCTCCGACGGAAGTTACGGAGTCGAGCAAGGTTTGATCTGTTCGTTCCCAGTGCGCACGCGCGGTGGGAAATGGGAGATTGTAAAGATGTTCCGCTGAATGAATTCGGGCGCTCGAAATTCGATGCGTCCGTCGCGGAGCTGAAGGAAGAAAAGTCGCTTGTCGGCGAGTTGATTAGGACGGCGCACGATGCGGACGGCGCAGCGCGCGTCCTTACATCTTAACTTCTCACCGGTCAATCGCTCGAACGCTTCGACGATATTTCGCCGCCGTTCTTCGCGATCACGTCGCGCGGGCAATTTGGGCGCCGGCGGCGTGTTTGTTCCAATCGAGCGTCTCGAGATAATCGCGCACGAATTGTTTGTCGAAGCTCGGCGGACTTTGGCCGACGACGTATTGATCTGCTGGCCAGAAGCGCGACGAATCCGGGCGTCAGACATTCATCGATCAAGAGCAATTTGTCCCGTCGAGCAGTTCCGAATTCGAATTTCGTGTCGGCGACGATGATGCCGCGTTGCGCCGCGTGGTCGCGGCCGGCGCTAGTAGATTTGCGAGGCTGAGATCTCGCACGCGGTTCGCCACTGTCTTCGCCGAGCATTCGCGCAACATTCCTCCCATGTCGATGTTTTCGTCGTGCCCGGCGTCGCTTTTGGTGGCAGGGCGTGAAGATCGGCTCCGGCAATGGCGAAGCGAGCTGCAAACCGGGCGGAAGCTGGAGGCCGCAAACGCTTTGCCGATCTGCTGATACTCTTTCCAACCGGATCCGGCGAGATAACCGCGGACGACGCATTCCACGGAGAGCGGTTCGTGCTTTGCGAACAATCATGGAACGGCCGTTCGAGTTGTTTCGCGAAAAGGTCGGAGTTCGCTTGGAAAATTTTCGAACTCATCTGCGATCATATGATTTCGCGATAAAAGTGAAACGTCGAAACCAGAATGCGGAAAGTTGATTCAGGACTGCGCCTTTATGCGGAATCGGATCGGGCAGGATGACGTCGAAGGCGGAAAGGCGATCGGTCGCGACGAAGAGAAGCGTTCTCGCCGAGGTCGAACACTTCGCGGACCTTCCCGGTGCGAAGTTTTTTGATCCCGGGAAGTTCGAGAGTGGTTTGCATCGTGACGGCGTTGAAGCGTTGAATCGCTGAAGCCACGCATGACTCTTAACTCTCGACTCTCAACTCGCAACTCCCCGCACAGAACATGGCTGGCCTCGTCGTAAAACCGCGCGCGCGAATTTTGCACGGGCATGATTGGGTGTTCGCAGGAGAAGTGCTGAAAACGTTCGGCCATCCACGCGATGGCGACGTCATCTCGCTCAAAGATGGACGCGATCATTTGATCGGCAGCGCGATCTACAACAGCAAATCGCAGATCGTGGCCCGGCGATTTTCGCGCCGGCGGCAGGAACTCGATCTCGATTTTTCCAGCGCCGGATCGCGCAGGCGGTCGAGTATCGCGAAGCGGCGCGGGGTGAATCTGAAACTTTGCCGGTTGGTTTGGAGCGAGAGCGATGGATTACCAGGGGTGATTATCGATCGATATGGCGACCATTTTGTTTTGCAAACGCTGACGCTGGCCATGGACATGCGGAAAGCGTTGATCGTGGAGGCGTTGAAAAGTGGCGCAAGCTTCCAGCGTGCGAACCCAGACGACAGAAGCTGGAAGCTTGCGCCACTTTCAATCATCGAGCGCAACGATGCTGTCGGTTAGGCGAGCGGAGGGGCTGGAGTTGCAGGTGGGCGTTCTGGAAGGAGATGCACCGTCGGGGCCGGTGATTATCGAAATAAATGGGACGCACCATTCGACTCGCTCAGGACAGACGCAGCGCGTCCTCCAATTCGAGATCGATCTCATGCATGCGCAAAGACCGGTTTCTATCTGGATCAACTGGCGCATTACGAAACCATCGCGCGCCATGCGGCAGGGCGACGGGTGCTCGATTGTTTCACGAGCCAGGGCGCCTTTGCGCTGGCGTGCGCGCGCGCCGGCGCGGCAAAGTAACGGCGGTGGAAGCGAGTGCGCGAAAGTATTGCGCAGCCGCGCGACGAAATGCCGAACGCAACGGTTTGCAGGTCGAATGGATCGAACAGGATGTCTTTTCGTTCTTGCGCGCGGCGGAAAAGGACGGACGCGAATTCGACTTGATCATTCTCGACCCGCCATCCTTTACGAAAACGAAAGGTGGATTGCGTGACGCCGTGCGCGGCTATCACGAGCTGCATGTGCGCGCGTTCAAACTTCTTTCGAAAGATGGATTGCTTGCGACATTTTCCTGCTCGTATCATGTGAGCGAAACCATTTTCAACCAAACCATCGCCGGATGCGCTCGTCGACGCGCGGCGATCGGCCCGCCGTTTGCGTCGCTTCGAACAGGCACTCGATCATCCGGTAGTGCCGACGATTCCGGAGACCGAATACTTCAGAGGTGTTTTGCTTCGAGATGATGCCAGGCCGCTGAAATCGCAGGATCATTTCTGGGCGATCGCAAACAAAAGGTGGTGGAGCAATCTCATAGCGTGCGTGGTCGTGGACCAGTGCCGTGGATTGTGCGCAGGCGTGCCTCGCGCAGGGTGCGAAACTGTCATGTACCGGTGGCGATTTCATCGTGAAAAATGTGGAATTCTAAAATCGCCTCTCTAATATCCTCCTTGGCGATAAGGCAAATAAAACATCTGGCGCTGCGCCGCTACGACCTAACATCATGGCAGAAAAATTCGACCGATCGAACAGATGCTCGAGCTGAGCCAAGACGAAGGCATCACGCCCGAGCACCTGGATTCCCAGGTGCAGAAGGCGCGAGGAACAGCTCCTGCAACTCAAGCGACAGCAGGAACAGATTGAGAAACAAAAGCGCGAGCTCGAGGAACTCAGCCGGCGCCAGGAGGAACTCGAACGTGGTCGAGCGGAGATGACCGACAAGTTCACGCGATCGCTCGTCGTGCTGGAACGCGAGGCCTATGACGCGCAGAAAAAAGTCGAGCAGTTGCGTGCGACCCGCGAAAGTTTCGCGCAAACATCTCGAGTTGCTCGAAACGATCGATCCGAAGACGTGGAACCCGGCCGATCTGAACAAGGAATTAAGCCGCGCGCCTCAGCGCCGTGGATGATGCGCGGACAGAGTTCAGTCAGCAACGCAGCCGCTTGCAAGCTGCCAGTGCAACGGATGCCGGCGAGATCCCTCTTCCGGAAACATCTTCCGGCATGTCAGGGTTGCCTGGTTCAAATTCGTTCGGTTACTGGATGCGGATCGGCCTCCGCATTCACGTTGCCGCTCATCATTTTCGGCTTCATCGCCTTGTTGATCTTCTTCTGGATGGCAGCGAAGGGTCATTGATCGTTCATGGCCCGCCGACCCGCCAAACCAGGCACTCCGCTGAATCAAAAACAGCAGGAACTCGCGCAACGCGAGAATGAACTGCGCAATGAAATGGAAAAAGTTGCAGCGCATGATTGAAGATGCGCCGCGCGTGGCCGAAGAAGCATCGCGGCGGCAGCGCGAAGAACTGCTGATGCGGGCGAGCGAAGGTCGCAACCGCCTCGAGGTCTCGATTGCGCTGCAGGACAAACGTTACGGCGATGTCGCATGGAAAGGAGGGCGGCGACGTTCCTTGCGCAAAGAGCGACGCGAAGGCCGCCTTTTGTTCATCGTTCTGGTGATTGCTTTGTCTGCCGCAATCATCTGGCTGGCCAGGCTTCTCCAGTTTTAGTCGGGACGACCGCTCCAAGCCCGGTCGGAAAAACAGAATGTCCAGCCCCTCTGATTTCGATGTCGCTTACATCGCGAAACTGGCGCGACTGAATCTCACCGCCGAGGAGACGCGGCTGTTTCAGGCGCAGTTGAAGAATGTCCTCACCTACGTGGACAAACTGCGGGAAGTGGATGTGACCAACGTCGAATCGGCCGCGCACGAGTTCCCGCGATTCAATGTTTTTCGGGAGGACAAGGCGCGCGATTGGTTCACGCCCGAAGAGGCACTGAGCAACGCACCCCGCCAGGCGAACGGTCTCTTTGTCGTCACCAAAGTGGTCGAATGACAAAGACGGACCTGCCGGCTCTCACTGTCGCCGATTTGCAAACGCTCCTTCGCCGCCGCGAAGTGTCGCCGCGCGAAAGTAATCGAAGCGCTGCACGAGCGCATCGCGACGGTTGATCCGCAGATCGGCGCATATCTTTCCCTCGATTTGGAGGCGGCACTAAAGGACGCGGAAACCGTTGATGTCGATCTGCCGCTCGGCGGTGTGCCGATCGCAGTCAAAGATGCGATCAACGTGAAGGATCAACCGTGCACCTGCGCTTCAAAAATCCTGCGCAATTACCGCGCAATTTACGACGCGACTACGATCCGGAAATTGAAAGCGGCGGGCGCGATTCCTTTTGGCAAAACCAGCATGGACGAGTTTGCCATGGGATCCTCCACCGAAAATTCGAGTGTGCGGGTGACCCGGAACCCTTGGGACCTCGAGAGAATTCCGGGAGGCTCGAGCGGAGGTTCCGCTGCCGCGGTTGCCGCAGATGAAGCGATCTGCGCACTTCGGCTCGGATACTGGTGGATCGATCCGCCAGCCGGCTTCGCTCTCAGGCGTTGTTGGATTGAAACCGACCTACGGACGCGTCTCGCGCTTTGGCCTCGTTGCATTTGCATCGTCTCTCGATCAAATCGGACCTCTGACAAAAACAGTCCGCGATGCGGCGCTTCTCCTCGGGGTTATGGCGGGAGTTGATCCTCAGGATCCCACCTGTCTCGATGAACCCGTTCCAGATTATGCCGATGGGCTCGATCGCGATTTGCGCGGCGTCCGGCTCGGTTTGCCGAAAGAATATATGATCGAAGGCATCGACGCGCAGGTAAAAGCGGCGGTCGAGTCGGCCTTATCGCATTTCCAGTCGTTAGGCGCAGACGTCGTGGAGGTCTCGCTGCCGCATACTGAATACGCGATCGATGTTTATTACGTAATCGCGACAGCGGAAGCGTCGACCAATCTCGCACGTTTCGACGGCGTCCGGTACGGATATCGCGCGGAAAATACAAATAGCTTGCTCGAGCATTACGAACGGACGCGGGAAGAAGGTTTTGGCGCCGAAGTCAAACGCCGCATCATTCTCGGCACTTACATGCTGAGCTCCGGCTATTACGATGCGTACTATCTTCGCGCGCAAAAAGTCCGCACCTTGATCCGCAAAGATTTCGCGGCGGCATTCGAAAAAGTCGATGCGCTCATCTCGCCGACTTCGCCTACGGCGGCCTTCAAAGTTGGAGAGCGCGCCGAAGATCCGTTGCAAATGTATCTGGCCGATATTTTCACCAATGCCGCCAATCTCGCGGGCATTTGCGGGATCAGCCTTCCGTGCGGGTTCGCGAAGAGCGAAGAGGGCACTCAACTTCCGATCGGCCTGCAAGTCCTCGGCAAAGCGCTCGACGAAGCGCGCATTTTTCAGGTAGCCCACGCTTACGAGCAGAGCACCGACTGGCATTCGCAGCGACCGCCCGCCATCCGGTCGGTGCGAAAACGCGCAACCGTCCGAAGCCTAAGTTTCAGTAGCTCCTAATTTGGTTCTCTTGGGCAGGAAAAATCGACGTGCTCAAGAAAGAGCGAGATTCCACTCGCTGCGTGCGCCAGCGCCTTCCGGTTCCTTGAGAACAGCGGCGACTGGGCTGATGTCCAATGATGAATTCATGACACGGGTTGATTTGCCTGTTTCGCATATTTCTCTTAAATCAAAACCACTACCCGTGCCTCGCTAGCTTTCGCCAACAGCAATTAATCTGCAAAGGATTCGGAGGTGTTTCAGATGCGCTTTCATGATCGTGCCGATGCCGGACGATTTCTCGCCGGCAAACTTCGTGACTATCGCCAGCACGAAGATTTGATTGTGTTGGCCTTGCCGCGCGGCGGCGTGCCGGTTGGCTACGAAGTCGCGCGCTCGTTAGAGCGCGCCGCTTGACGTTTTTGTCGTGCGGAAACTCGGTGTGCCTGGTCACCCCGAGTTGGCGATGGGCGCGATCGCCTCAGGCGGCGTCTGCGTTCTCAATCCGGATGTAGTTTCCGTGCTCGGCAGCGATGCCGACGAGGCAATCGAAAGCGTGATGGCTGATGAAACCGAGGAATTGAAGTCGCGCGAAAAACGGTATCGCGATGATCGGCCTTTCCCGGATATGCGCGACCGCGTTGTGATTTTGGTCGACGATGGTCTCGCGACTGGCGCCACAATGCGGCGCCGCGCGCGCCGTTCGTCAGCAAGGACCGAGAAAAATTGTTGTGGCCGTTCCCGTGGCGGCGGAAACAAGCTGCCGGGAATTTCGAGGTGAAGTGGACGAAGTCATCTGCGCCGTGACCGATGAAAATTTTTATGCGGTCGGACAATTTTACGAAGACTTTTCCCAGACCACCGACGAAGAAGTGCGCGAGCTGCTCGCGCGCAGCACGCGAGGAACCAGGAAGGCAGTAAATAAATGGCTGCCCTTGCGAATCGCCGGAGACGTTGCCCGAGCGGTCGTTTGACCTGGAGCCGACGACGGGATTCGAACCCGTGACCTGCGGTTTTACGAAACCGCTGCTCTACCAGCTGAGCTACGTCGGCACGGAGCGGGCAAAGATGGCATCCGCTACGCGACGGAGCAAGAGCGAAGCTGCCGCAGACTGGGCTCAAGAGGAAGTACAAAGGTCTCGCCGATTTCGCGCAGCGCGATTCGCTTCTGGCTCGTTTTGGAGCGCAGCTTCGAAACGCTCGATCGCTTCGCGGAAAGGTTCGAAACTGAGTCGGAACGTCTGGTGATGCACCGGCACGATGTAATTAACACCGGCCGCGTCACACATGGCGATCGCTTGTTCCGGTGTGCCGTGCGATCGGATCCACGGATCGTAGGCGCCGATCGCCATGATGGCGACATCGTAGGGACGTCCATCGCGCAGCACGGCGAACTCATCGGTGAAAGCTGTGTCGCCAGCGAAAATGAGGCGACGTCCGTTGCCCTCGAGCACGTAGCCGTTGTAGCCGCGAAAATTATCGTGCCGCAATCGTGCTACCCCAATGTTTCACTCGAATTGCTTTCACGCTTATCGTTCCAACGGGTCGTCGTGATGACATGCTCTTCGCCAAAGCGCAGTTCCGTGATATTGCGAAAGCGGGTCCAGCGCAGCAGATCGCGCGTCCGCGGCGCGGTGATAATCGCCGTCTTTTTCGAAAAACGATGGAGTGTTCGCATATCGAAGTGATCGAAATGCGCGTGCGACAAAAAGCACGAGGTCGATCGGCGGCAGCTCGATTCCACTTTAACGCCGGTTGTGTCAGTCGTTTCCGGTCCGATAGTGAAAAACGGAAGTCGAATGCCGATGCGTGGGAAAAGCGCAGGATCCAGTCAACACGGTAATTCGAAAAAGTTGATCAGAACGGTTGCATGACCAAGCCAGGCCAGGGTCAGGCGGGGAATTGTCCCATTGTTCCGGCTCCGGCCGCGCGGATGCCGGCGCGATGGGACGCCAACTTTCGACGATCCATTCCCGCCAGAGATGCTGAACCCATGTGCGTCTTCGCGAATGATCGTAAAGAGGAGCGGAGTAAGCGTCCGAGTCATCTCTCCGGAAGATACGCCCAGCTGCCGGCATTTGAGCGCAACAAAAAGCTGAATCGGGTGGGTTCATTCTGGCGAAACGATCCTTGGTGCCCCAAAATGGAGCCGATGCCGGCAACCAGTCGCTCGTCCGAACATGAAAACTGTGCGTTTGTTCCTGGGAGGCGATGCCGAAGCAGAGTGGGAAAACGTCCCTGGGTTTGTGGTTCGAAGACGCGTGTGCGCGAATTCGTGGCGGAGTCGTTTGCCCCTCACGCAGTCCTGACGCCATCGCGCGGACCGCGAGCTATTTTTACGCCGTCGTCTTCTTCTGAAAGAAGATGAATTTCGCCGGCATCCGTTTTTGGACGCCCTCGAATGCCGCGCGTTTCTGATGCACGCCTTGCGGCTCCCGCGGCCAATCGCAATCCGCGAAAATCTTCGCTTGCTGCTCGCAGCCGCGGCTGAGCGCGACCAGAGTCGGGCCGCAAGTTCAGTCGCTCTGAGTCCGGCCAACCTGCTGCGCGAGCTCGACTCAACTGGGTGCGGCGGGCTGGAATTTTAGCGAGGCTCGGCTGAATCCACTCCAGAAGATCGTTGCCGATTTCGAGGAATTGGTCGCGGCGAGTGGATGCCTGTCTCATGCATGAGGCCGACCGCGAACTTTTCAGTGCGCCAGCAATGCGGAATCTTGTCTCGCAGCCGTTGTCATTCTCGGTTTCGGCGCGCCCATTGGCCGCTCTGGAATTTTCTCCAGGCTGCAGCGACAGCGAGCCAACGGGCGGAAATTGTTCTTCCTGCGCCGCGCGGGCTGGCAGCGGCCATCGAGATGCGATGGGTGGGCACATGGGAAGAAAAGTTTCGGCGAAGCGGTCCCGCTCTCCCCTGCGGAAAGAGGAGCGGCCGTTCGCGATTTACGCAGAAGCGATCGAGATCGGGAGTCGCTCCGGTCGCGTCGCAGAAGGTTCAATTTTTGGTTGGCGCCAACACGCACGAGCGAGGCACAAGCGATCGTCGCGCAAATCGCGGCCTGGCTTGCGGAACCGGATTGCGAACGGCTGGGTGTGCTTTTTCCTGGGTATTCGGCGTTGTCACGCGAAGTCGCGCTGATGCTCGATCGACTCGAGTTTGCCATATAACGACGGCCTCGCCCATTTGCGCCCGGGACCGTTTGAAACGGAAGAGTGGCAGGCATGGCTCGATGTGCAATCGAATCCGCGCGGCGGAAGTTTGATTCGCTTTCTGCGCGTTTGTCCGAGTGCTGTGCTCGCGGATTTTTCACGCGAGAGAATCGAAAAGACGGTCCACCGTGCGTTCGCCGAAACACTCTTTAACGATCTCACCGTCATCTCTGAGTTTTTGTTAGCGGATGAAACGGACAGCGCGGTCGGAGAATGGATCCGCAATTTTTCCATCCTGCCAGAAACCGGAACGTTTGAGGAATTGACCGCAGCGACTCGAAAGATCTTTTCCGCTTCACGAGTGGAAGGATCGTGTCGCCGCACTGGAGCCGCACATCGAGCCGTTGAGTCGGGCGCTGAAGGAACCGATCTCGCGCCGCGTTTATCTCGCGTGGCTGGAAGAAATCATCCATTCCTCGGAGCGGGTGCGATCGGATACCGGCGGCCATCCCTACAGCAAAATCCATTTGATTCCCTATGATAATGCAGCCGGTGCAAATTGGACGCACCTCATTCTGACAGGACTCAACGAAGGCATTTGGCCGCCTCTCGATCGAGAAGGTGGATTTGTTTCCGAAGTAGATCTCGAGCGTTTGAATGAGTTGAACCGGCGCGCGCTGACGCGTGGACGCCAGGGCGAAGGTCATGTGACGACGCGACCCGGTCGCGGCTTATTACTCGGCGCGGTCGAGAAACGCGCACTCGCCCGAGCGCGCTTCTACGGCTTGCTCGAAACGGTCGAAGTTAAACTTTGCGCGACCTCGAGCTTGATTGATGAATGCGATCCGGAGCGGCGTTTGAAACCCAGCAGAATTCTTGAATCGACTTTATTTCCTCGATCGCGCCGAACCGATATCGGACGTGATTTCAGAAGCTCTGGCAGAAAAAACGCGCGCCTGGATAAGATCCGCAGCGATCTTGCCATCCAAAGCGACGCCAGATCAACGACGCTTACCGCCGCTCGGCAAACCCGTGCTGCTTTCGATGCGCGCCGCGATCCAACCGAAACCTTCGGTCCGTATGAGTTCGCGCTTTCGCGCTGGCCGGCACGCGAATCTCCAGCTGAGTTGCAAGAGCTGGGAGGACGCTCTCCGATCGCCCGCTTTTGTCTGGATGGATTATTTTCTCAAGATCAAAGCGCGGGAAGACGGGCACGAAACTCCGTTTAGCCGCATGCGCTCGGCATCTGGGCGCACACCTGGCTCAGCCGCATCATCGATAAGCCCGGCGCGGTCGTTGCAACGCCCATGCCCATTGGCAGGCAAATTGTCGAGCGTGTTCGCGCCGCTGCGGCGAGGCACGAGATCTCAAATCGAACAACACGCGGCAAAGAGTGGTCGCCGGCTACCGCCCTGGTGGATTTCGGTTTGGAACCAAGCACTCTATATGGCGGATTCGCTCGGCCGATCGGTCGCGGAACTGACTGGCTGGCAAAGTTGCTTTTACGGAGTTGAAATTGCCGGAGCGCGCGGTGCCGCTCAGCAACCGCGCTGAACTTTTCCTGCGGGGAAGGATCGATTTGCTTCTGCAACAACCGCTCGCTCCCTTCGCCGACGCAACTGAATCTAATCATCGATTACAAGACCGGCGGCGCGAAAAAGTTTAAGCTCGAAAATCTTTACAAAGGCGATGGCGTGCAGCTTGCGCTTTATGCGCTGGCGCGCGCCCAGGATTTTGAAGGCGCGATCAAAGCCGCGATCCTGCGACCCGACGCACCGTTCGAGGACCACAACTGACGGCTGGAGGAAGTGCGAAGCTGCGATGCCTTGTGGCAAGAACTCGCACGTGCATGCAGGATTCGGGAAATGTCGGAATCCAAGGGGAAATCCATCAGAGTTTGGGTTTCAGAACGCCTATCCGCTCGCAACTCTCGCGATCGATCCGGAAGTTCTGGCCGAGAAGTGGACTTTGAGTCATCCCGCTTTTCATGTGGTTGAAGAAGTCGAATGAAATCCAGCGAGCAAAAGGAACCGGCCGACCAGAAAAAGCGCCGATATTTATCACCGGCGTGACTGAAAATTTCTCCGTGATCGCTCCGGCCGGGGTCGGGAAAACGCAAGCCATCGTTGAGAGATTGTTCACATCTCTCGTCATCCCCGCGCGAGTGATCGGGCTGCCGCTGAACCCTGGTGGTCGTTACCTTCACCAACAAAGCCGCGGACCAAATGCAGCAGCGGGCGCGGGAAGAAATTTTGCGCGTGCGTGTCTCAATCGAAATCCTCGAAGCTTTTAATCGCGCATTTTTTGGCACGATCCACAGCTTTTGCGTGAAGCTTCGCGCGATTACGGACATCACCCTCGGTTTGCCGGCGCAGTTCGATTTAGTCGAAGATGACGAAGATCTTTGGCGCGATTTCGTGCAGGAATCGCTGAACTCACCGCGGTTCCGACGCGCACCAGCAAAGCTTGCACGCCATGCGCCACTGCAAAATGTGCTCGCGCTCGGCCGACGACTAAGTCCGATGGTGAAATGGAGAAGCAAGATCGAAGCGTGTAGCGAACTCGACTTCACGCAGTTGCGAAACATCGTCCCAAGAGGAGGAGGCGCAAAAACATCGAGCGCGGAAAGGCGCCGCCGAAAACTGGGAACAAGCGCTGCGCGAAATGACGGCTTTTCTTCCAGTGCCGAGTTTGAGTTCGGCGGCAAGGACTTTCAGAAAGTTTGAGTGAAACCTTCACTCCGTTGCGGAAATGGTTGAACGATTGCGCGCCGGTAGTCGCGCCGAGACCGCGCGCGCTTATCGCGCCTATCGCGTCGCTCGCGGGTGTTTATCTTACGCCGATCGGATAACGCTCGCGCTTGAATTATTTCAGGATCCAGCGATCGCGCGCGCGCTCCGCGAACGCGATTACAGAGTCATTCTCGATGAAGCGCAGGACACTGACCCCGGCCAGTTTCAGCTGTTGCTGGAGTGCGCGCGTCCTGTTTCGGCGCAAGGCGATTGGCTGGCAACTGGGGAATTTCCGCCGCGTCACGGGCACTTTTCCATGGTCGGCGATTTGCAACAATCGATCTTTGGCCAGCGCGCCGATCTCGGGCGCTACCGCGCTTTTCATGAACGGCTGACCAGCAACGACGTCGGTAAAGCGCCGCCGAATTCAACGACGTTTCGGTGCGACCAGCGCATCGTCGATTTTGTGAATGCAACTTTTCCGGATGTCTTCAGTTCCCGGGCGACAGGCCGATTTCGTTGCGCTTCGCTGCCCGCCCGGACGCCGGGACCGGCCAGGGTTTTGCGCTGGGCGCCGGAGTTACCAGAGGATTTTGATCCCGAGATTACAAGATTATAAGAGAGGAGCGATCGAGGCGACGACGCAACCTCGCGGCTCCGGCTCAAAACAAAACGGACTCGAGAAATTACAGGCGCGTTCCTGGTCGAACGTCGTGATTATCTGTCCGATGAAACGCTGGTTCGGAACGATCGTGCGCGCCCTCGCTCGCGAAGGGCTGACCGTCAGGCGCAATCCGAACGCGATCAGAAAGGCAGTCGCGCCGCTTATGCGTGGTTGACTGGACGCTCGTCTGCGATCGTGGAGCCAGCGAACGCCTATGAAATCGTGGGAGTGCTGCGTGAGATTTTCGGCATTGCCGATGACGATCCTGGCAGATTTGTCGCGCGCGGAGGGAAATTTTCCTCGAGGAGGGAACGGCGCACGCCGGGAAATCGGTGCTACTCTCAGCTCGCTCGGCGAGGCCCGCCGGCAAGGCGCGCGAGCTGGCCCTGCGGTGATGCGGTGGAGTTTCTGATCGAGCGTTTTCTCTTTGCGCGAGCGCCTCCGCCAACTGCCGGCTGATGTCGCGGAAGTGGCCGATGTTGAGATCGACGAACTGCTTCGTGCTCGCCGCGAACGCCGAAGCCGGCGGCGCGTCACTCTTCGAATGGGCGTGAAAGAGCTCAGCCGAAATTACTCTGCGCCTCGCGATGTTCAGCCGGCCCGCACAAAACGCCAGTGCAAATCATCACGGGCGCACAAAGCGCAAGGCCTTTCAGTGGGACGCCGTCGTGCTGCCGTTTTTCGCGCGCCGCCAGTATTTTGGCTCGTCGCGCTATCCGCGTTTGGTTTCGGTCGGGGCCAGCAAGGAACCGCGTGCGGTTTTGCGGAGCGACGATATCGATGAGGAATCCAAAGGCGCTCGAAACATCGCAGCGCGCCCAGGAGCTGGAGCGGTTGCTCTACGTTTTCGCTGACGCGGGCGAAGCATACGCTCGTCCTGGTAGATGATTTAAAACTTTTCGCCAGCAAAACCGGTGAAGTGAACCACTGCACCATGGCGGCGCAACTGAGCGCCGGCCATTCGAATCCAGTGCGCCGCAGTTTCACGCGCTCCGGGACGAACTTTCGATCGATACCTTGCTTGTCGCGGAAACAGAGACTGGAGACCGAGGAGGCTACAGCTGGAGCTTCCGCCGTCAAAAAAACTTCGATTTGGAAAAAGCAAAAACCGCTGCGCATGATTTTCCTCATCGCCGTTTGCCGCACATGTTTTCCGTTTCACATCGCGGAGATACCGCAGCGCGAGAGACCACCTGTTGCTCGATCGCTTGAACCCGAGCTGGCCGCTCAGAATGGTTGCCGGAGCGGCGGCGGCCCTACGGAAGTTGGTGGCACGACTTGATGGAAAAAATGCCGTGGTTCGAAGGCGTCGAGGCATGGCAAGCAGCATTTTGCGATAGCTCCAGCGGGGATTCCGCAGATGAAAGCGCGCTCGGCACGCGAGGTGGAATTCCTTTATCGGATCTGAATTAAAAGAAGCGCTGGCAGATCCGCGCTCGTGTTTCACACGGGTTTCCGTTCCTCCGTTCCAATAGCGCCGCGGAATATGCCCGAAGGCCTGATTGATCTGGCGGCGTTTCACCCGAAACGAGAGAGATGGTTGATCGTCGATTGGAAAACTGATCGAGTGGAATTAGCGGCGGTCCAGTCGCTCATTCAGACTTACGGCGCACAAGTGCGGGCTTACGGCGAGTCGTTAGGGCAATACGTAACTG
>ERZ1370068.8532-contig-7377_pt1 | contig 32634 bp, 57 predicted proteins | sample MGYA00561227_ERZ1370068 | MGnify/ENA primary metagenome ERZ1370068 (study PRJEB38410, sample SAMEA6850437) | metagenome | study: Metagenomic assessment of the ecological functions of the soil: analysis of the soil microbiota associated with the...
AGTGTACTTCGTTCAGTTGTGTGCTACGACGCTTACAACTAAGGACGGACTCTCGAACGATGCCGTCATCTCACTCACTGAGGATTCGGACGGTACGCTTTGGATTGGCACTAATGGCGGCGGCTTGAATCGCCTGAAGGACGGCCAGTTCACCGCCTACACAACGCGTAATGGTCTGCTTGATGATGTTGTTTACCGAATCCTGGAAGATGGCCGAGGCAATCTGTGGCTGAGCTGCCGCAAGGGTGTGTTCCACATCGGCAAAAAGGAGCTGAACGACTTTGCCCGTGGAGCGATTCTTCAATCGCGCCGGCTGCTTACGGCACTGCAGACGGCATGATGACGCGCGAGTGCAGCGGCGGCGGGGATCCAGCCGGATGGAGAGGTAACGACGGAAAGCTCTGGTTCCCAACCATCAGGGGCGTCGCGATGATCGACCCGAAAGAATAAAAACCAATTCTCAGCCGCCGCCGGTCGTGATCGAACAGATTCGCATCGACGATAAATCATTTGCTCCCAGCGACGGCCTGGAGTTGCCTCCGGGCACGACTCGTTTCGACTTGTACTACACAGCGCCAAGTTTCGTGGCGCCGGAGAGAGTCAGGTTTAAGTATAAGTTGGAGGGCTTTGACAAGGATTGGATCGACAGCGGCACACGTCGGATCGCCTACTACACAAATCTGCGACCCGGAACCTACAAGTTCCGCGTCATTGCCAGTAACAACGATGGCGTCTGGAATGAGACGGGCGCCGCTTTCAGTCTTTACCTGAAGCCATACTTCTACCAAACCTATTGGTTTTACGCGGTCCTCGTGCTCGCCCTGGCTGCACTTGCCTGGCTGTTATTTCGGCTTCGCGTACGGGGAATGCGCACGCAATTCGGCGCGGTGTTGGCGGAACGAACTCGCATCGCCCGCGAAATTCATGACAACCTGGCTCAGGAAATGTCGGGGATCTCCGTGCAACTGGAAGTTGTTGCCCGCACTATGCCGCCCGAGCGCTGACGCGGCCAGGAGTCATCTGGATCGCGCTCGACGGCAAGTTCGTCACGGTATCGCCGAAGCGCGTCGCTATGTTTGGGACTTACGATCATCAGCCCTCGACAACAAAGATCTGCCGGCTGCGTTGGCTGAAACCGCGCGGCGTTTGACGAACGAGACCGCTATTCAGGCCCAGGTTGAAGTCAATGGAACCTTCGGACGCTGGCGCCATCGATTGAAGACAATTTGCTACGCATAGGGCAAGAGGCGATGAACAATGCCGTGAAGCATGCCCAGGCCCAACGTATCTCGGTCAACCTGGTATTTGATGTCCGGCGAGTGCAGCTGAGCGTCCGCGACGACGGATGTGGTTTTGACACCAGCGTCAGACGGCCAATGGACGGGCCGGTCATTTCGGATTGATTGGTATGCGCGAGGCGGGCCGAGCAGATTGGTGGTACGCTGTCGATACTCAGCGCGAACGGCTCAGGCATCTGAGGTGTCTGGTTGACGTACCAATCAGTGGCTAAGCTGGATGCTCGCGCCCTGCTCACGGTAGTGCGGAGCAGTGTCATAATTCAAGAGTTCAAGTTGGAACGCTACGGAGGCCTCGGGAGATCTTTAGCGGAACGACGAACTTCCAGAGTATCATCGTCGTATTCCGCCGACAAAGATCTCGATAGGAGTCGCTAAATGTTCTGTCCACGGTGTGGTTCGGTCTCTAGAGTGAAGAACTGAGGTTCTGTAAGGTTTGTGGCGCGAACCTCGCTGCCGTAATGCAGGCGGTGGCGGTGCGCGAGCCCGAGCCGGAGGAGAAATTCGACTGGAGCAAGACCTGGGTCGCCGAGATGTTCATGTCCGAGGAGGAGCGAAAAAGACGCAAGGCGGAGATGGAACGTCAGCGCGGGATAACGCCCGAGATTAGGCGCTACAACGAAATCAAGGCGGGCGTAATTGTCAGGCAGCGTGGGAATTGCACTGCAGCGATTTTCCTGTTCGTCTTCATGGGGGAATAGTTGCCAGCGGAAAAGCGACCCCCGAAGCCGCTGAGATCCTTAGTCGTCTTTGGGTAGCAGGCGTGATCCCCATGTTTGTTGGGCTCGCGCTCATACTGAACGGCGTCGTCGTCAGCAAGAAACTGGTCGAAGCTGCGAAAAGGAGATGCGCTGATCGAACTCCGAGCGTTGGGAAGGAGAAGCGAATCGCCCCGCTCTGCGCCCCGCTGACACGAACGAATTTCCCGAGCCTTACAGCGTCACGGAACAAACGACGAAACACCTGGGTCATTCCGGTGAGAAGTGATAGCGACTTGAGAACCACCAATCGTGTCATCAAAGATCAGCATCATGGTAGTAGACGATCAGGCGGTCGTGCGGCAGGGCTTCGTCTCCCTAATTAATACCGTCGCGGACATGGAAGTAGTAGCCGAGGGTTCAATGGCCAGCAAGCGATTGAGCTCTATCGCCAACACAAGCCCGTGCGTGACGTTGATCGACTTGCGGATGCCGGTGCTCGGTGGAGTCGAAGCTATTGCTGCTATTCGGCGCGAATTCCCGGAGGCTCGTCTGATCGTCCTTACCACCTACGATGGTGATGAAGACATTTACCGCTCGCTGCAGGCAGGAGCCCGAGGCTACCTGTTAAAGGATGTCTTCTTCGAGGAACTCGAGACAGCGATCAGGGCCGTGCACGCCGGGCGCGGCATATTCCTGCCGCCATTGCAGAGCGGCTGGTCGAGCGCATGGCGGGCTCTGATTTGACCGGCAGAGAGATGGAAGTGCTCGAGTTAATCGTGCAGGGCCAAAGCAATAAAGAAATCGGCGCCAGCCTGCGTATCAGCGAAGCCACCGTCAAGAGTCACATCAATAACATCCTCAGCAAGCTCGGAGTGACCGACCGCACCCAGGCTGCCACCACCGCGCTTGCAGCGCGGGCTGGTGCCACCTGCGTTAGACTTTGCGGATGGGACAGACTGAGGGACCGGACCATTTTCCATATATCATTTGACATTTCTCATTTGTCATTGGCTTCTCTGCAATCTCACTTGTCACTCACACCCGATTAGACTCGGTTTGTCGTTGTTCAGAGCTTACCTGCGCCCGGATAGACTAAAAACTCCGCTGACCGGCAATGGTGGATTCACGAAGTGCAACTTTTGAAATTAGTGGTTAAAGGCAAGCTGCGATAGCGTGAGCGTGCTTTTCTAACCGCCAAGTCAAAAGAAGCACACATGAACTATAAACAGCTTGCCCGGGAACAACGATACCAGATAAACATCTTGAGGAAAGCCGGCCACAACCAAACTAAGATCGCCTTGCTGCTCGGCTATCATAAGAGCACCATCTCCCGTGAGTTGCACCGCAACCGGGGGCAGAAGGGCTATCGTCATCACCAAGCCGGTGAACTGGCTCTGGACCGCCGCTGCGAGGGCTACGGTTCGCGCATTCCTTGGCAAACCTGGCAAGAGGTCGAACGGCTCTTACGCCAGGACTGGAGTCCGCAGCAGATCTCCGGACGCCTCAGACTGGCACAACAACCCACCGTCAGCCACGAATGGATCTACCTGCACATCTATGATGACAAGCGTCGCGGTGGCACTCTGCATCGCCATTTACGCAGTCAAAAGAAGCAGCGCAAGCGTTACAGCGGCTATATCCGCCGGGGCCAAATCCCCAATCGCACCAGCATTGATCAGCGTCCAGAGATCGTGGCCAGCAAGGGTCGCTTCGGCGACTGGGAGGCTGACACTATCGTGGGCGCGCGCCATAAAGGTGGCATCCTAAGCGTCGTCGAGCGTAAATCTAAGCTGACCCGCCTGCGCAAGCTGGCCACTAAAGCCGCCGCCGAAATGAAGGACAACACCATCGCGCTGCTAGCGCCGCTGGCCACCAGGGTGCACACCATAACCGTGGACAACGGTAAAGAGTTCTGCGAGCACGAGCTGATTGCTGCCGGGCTCCAAGCGCGTATTTACTTTGCGCATCCCTATTCCAGCTGGGAGCGCGGCCTTAACGAAAACACCAACGGCCTCGTGCGCCAGTACTTTCCCAAGCAGTTTGAGTTCGCCAGGATCACAGACCAAGACCTGCAACAAGTGGAAGACTTACTAAATAACCGGCCGCGCAAGACGCTAGGTTATCGCACCCCGAACGAAGTGTTTTTCAAACAACGATCTGTTGCAAATGAGAAATGTCAAATAGATATATGGAAAATGCTTTCCGCCTCGCCTCGTCCCAAGAGCGCCCTCCAACTAAAGGTTGATCCCTTGGCCCACCTTCCGGGCCATGACACAACCAGTACTCGCTGTTAATCTGCGCGGCGTTAGTCATCAGATTCCCAGTCCCGGGTTAGATTATTTCAAGGGTTCGTACTCTACCTAACTTGTTGCACAAGCGAAGGGCCCTTGAGTTGACAGGTTTGAACCCGGGACTGGGCTCACCTCAAAAGACGAGCAAGTACAGCACCTGAGCGCTACGGTCGCTGCCTTTACTGAAATGAGCGTCTTGCACACTCGACACGCGCGCCCAACGTTCCGAACGACATCAAATTCCGGCTTGAATCGAGAGGTCATGAGAGAACTTATGCTTACGATTTGCCAAAGGATTCTTCTGCTTTCCACCTGTTTCCTGATCCTGTCCGTTTTTGTTCCGGCGGCTGCGGCACAGCAGAGTGCAACGGCGACGCTCAGTGGCAGGATCGTTGATCCAAACCAGGCGGTGGTGGCCGGCGCCCAGGTAACTGCCTTGCAAAGGGCAACCGGCACGGCGCGCTCAGCGACCACCAATGCCGATGGCGTTTTTGTGATGACCAACCTGCCCGCCGATGAATTCGAGGTCAAGATTCAGGCGCCGGGATTTGGTACGAGGACAATGGTTGTCACCTTGCAGGTGGGACAGTCTGAAACACTCAATGCCACGCTCAGCGTCGGCGCGGTTGCAGTCAACTCGGAGCGCGGTCTACAGCGATCCGCTGGCGGCGATTAGTACTGAAACGTCCGTCGTAGACGGCGTGGTCAGCAAACAGGAAATCGAAGGCCTACCACTTAATGGACGAAATTTTCTGGAGTTGGCATTGCTGATTCCCGGCAACAGCCCGGCGCCAAATTTCGATCCGACAAAAAGCAACACCGTTGTGATTTCCTCCGCTGGTCAACTTGGTCGCGGCGGCAACGTAACAGTCGATGGCGCTGACGATAACGACGACGTGGTGGGCGGACAAGTACAGAATATTTCGCAGGAAGCGGTACAGGAGTTTCAAATTGCTACTAACCGCTTCTCAGCCCAGTTAGGCCGGTCTGGTTCGTCAGTGATCAATATCGTTACGAAGTCAGGCTCAAACGAATTTCACGGCTCGGGCTCGTTCTATTTTCGCGACAACGCCCTGCAGGGGCTGCCGGCCACCTTCGACCGCGGCCTGGGCCAGACGCCCCCGTTTGATCGGGAACAATATGCTTTCACACTCGGCGGCCCGATTAAGAAAGATCGGGCGTGGTTCTTTGGTTCGCTTGAATACCGCAATCAGGATGGCGCGGCGCTGGTTGGCTTACGCGATCTTCCTACCCGGACAATCAAACGAACTTTTGCCGTGGCGCCACTCAACGATCTGCTGAGCACTGAGCGCTTCGACTGGCAACCGAGTCCTCTCGATCGCGTGTTCTTCCGTTACTCGCTGCAACGCGAAGACGACGTGGCGGCAAGCACGCTGGATCGCGCCATCGGATCTGCTTCGCAACGCCAGGCGAGCGTCAACAATCACCCATTCGTTCCTCACGAACTACACGCGGGTGTTGAATCCGCGCGACGTCAACAGTTTCAATTTCAGTTTCAGCACCTTCTTTAACGACATTGAGCCGGTCACTCCGGGCCGCAGCTGACCTTCCCCAGCATTCAGGACGGCGCGTCGTTTCGCGTGCCGCAAGGGACTAAACAACGACCGCCTGCAATTGAGCGATACGTTTTCCATGGTGCGGGGGAATCACACGTTGAACTTCGGCGGCGAAATTCAGCGCGTCGATGCCGACTTTGATCTACGCGTTTTCCAGCAGGGGCGCATTGAAATGATCGAAGACTTTCCGGATTTCGATCGCAACGGCGACGGTTTGGTTGACGACAATGACTCTGCTATTTGCCGTCACAATACGCAGCGGCAAGCCCACTGAGCCTCTGCTGATTCCAGACGCCGACAGCACTTACCTGGCAGGCTTCATTCAGGACGACTGGCGTGTTCGTCCTCAGCTAACCTTAAATCTTGGGTTACGGTACGAACTGGACACCGATGTCAAAAACATCAGTCGCGTCAACCAACTCAACCCGATAATCTTGCCGTTCCTCCACGGGACACGAGGAAAGGACGCCAACAACTTCGGTCCGCGCATCGGATTCAATTATGTCACCAGCGATCAGCACACGAGCATTCATGGTGGTTACGGCATCTACTACGATCGCATAACGCTGGAGATTCAATCACTGGAGCGAGGGCCTGGACGGGCGCGCGCTGCCAATCGAGGTCAGGGCCGGTCCGCTGTTTTTCTACCCGCCTAACGTCAACCCCTTCGATCCAACTATGGGCGCGTTCCCGCCAGGAGCACCGACGATTAGCGAATCCTTTTACCGGTTTTATACTTCCCGGCGCCGGCGCGTCAGGCATCAACATCATCGATAACTCCATGCAGAATCCCATGGTGCAACAGATGAATGTTGGCATTCAGCGCGAGTTTGGCAGCCACTACGTATTGCGCGCCGACTACCTGCACAACTTCGGCACCGCACTTCATCATTGGCCGCACCATCGGCGTGGTGTTCAATCCGGTAGTGGGCGGCCCTGACTCGGTGACGAATCTGGAGTCCAGTGTCAAGACGAAGTATGACGGGTTGCTGCTCAGCATCGAAAAGCGATTTTCGCATCACTATCAATTCCGCGCCGCGTACACGCTCGCGAAAGCATTCAACTTCGCCAACGACGATCAGATTCCCTTTTCCAACGGTCCGCAAAACCCCAACAACCTGCGGTTGGAATACGGGCCAACGCCAAACGATCAGCGCCATCGTTTCACCTTTCGCCGGCATTTTGGATTTACCGGCCGGCATTCGAGTCGCTCCGATTTTGCACGCTCGCTTCAGGAGTGCCAATGGATATTCTCGTGCCCGGCGGCGGTCTCCGCATTCCCCAGTTGCAACGCAACGCCGGCGGCACGTTTGTTTCACAACGGCGCCGAGTTGAACGCCTTTCTCAAGCAGATAAATGCCGCGGGTGGCTTTGGCGGTCAACCGTTGCCTCTGGTTTCGAATGATGCGCGTTTTAGCGACAACTTCAGTTCACTTGATCTGCGCCTCTCGAAACTCTTTAAGATAGGAGAACGCCTGAGAGATTGAGCCGATGGTGGAAGTATTCAATCTTTTCAACGTAACCAACGTCCTGGGTTTTTCGAAATCAAACTACTCGGGATTCGCCAATGTGCTGGTGCGCGACAGCAACGACTCAAGCAGTCCCGGCTTTCTGCGCTCATCCAGTTTTGGCCAGCCTGTTACTACGGCCGGCGGCGTGTTTGGTTCCGGTGGTCCACGCGCGTTCCAATTCGCAGCGCGAGTTACATTCTGACGTTAACATGGCGGGGCAGTAGCCCGACCGTGAGGGAGGGCGCGGTCTGTCAGTTAACGCCCTCTCTCACGGTCGGGCTACTGCCCCAATCTCAAAGATCACGTCAACGCCATTGAGCACCTCCGGGTCACTAAAACGACAAATCGGCCTGCGCACCGCAACGGCACTGATAGTTGGTGAGGTGATTGCGGTGGGTATCTTTCTAACCCCAGCGGGTATGGCGAAGTCGCTGGGCTCGCCATTCTGGCTGCTTGTCGTCTGGCTTCTCATGGGCGGGATGGCGTTGTGCGGCGCTCTCTGTTATGGAGAGTTGGCAGCAAGATTTCCGGAAGCGGGCGGCGGCTACGTTTACCTGCGTGAGGCATACGGCAGGCCGATCGCTTTCCTGTATGGATGGATGGCGCTGCTGGTGATGGACCCCGGGCTCACGGCCGCGCTCGCGGTGGGCCTGGCAAGTTATGTTGGCTACATTTTCAAACTCTCGCCGGCGGCCTTGAAACTGGTGGCCATCGGATCAATAGCTTTCGTGGCCCTGGTCAATATGCGGGAGTCAGACTCGGAGGTTGGTTGATACAGTGGCTTACCATTCTCAAGCTCGCGCTGCTCGGATTGGTAATCGTCTGGGGTTTTGGGTTGAGGGCCGGACAGTGGTCGAACTTCCAGCCGCTCGTGGCCCAACGACCAGGATCTGAAAGCTTGTTGGGAGCGTTAGCCGGCGGGATTGTTGGCGCGTTTTTCTCATTCGGCGGCTGGTGGGATCTTAGTAAGCTCGCTGGCGAAGTGCGCGATCCGGAACGCACTCTACCGCGAGCGCTAATTTACGGAGTGACGATTCTGACGGCAGTCTACATTCTAACCAGCGCGGCCTTTATGTATCTGGTGCCGCTGGAACGCGTCACCTCAGGAGAAACTTTTGCAGGTCAGGCAGGCGAAGTACTGTTCGGCCGCCTTGGCGGTCAGGTATTGTCCGGCATCGTGATCGTGGCGGTGACCGGAAGCCTGGCTGCGGTGGTCATGTCGGCGCCGCGCGTTTACTTTGCGATGGCCCGCGATGGATTATTCATTCCCGCTGCGGCCGCGATTCACCCTCGCTACGGCACTCCGGCGCGCGCGATCATTATTCAAGCGACGCTCGCCTCGCTGCTGGTCGTCGTGGGCACTTTCAACACGATCATCTCCTATTTCGTTTTTGTCGTCGTCATTTTTATCGCGCTTACGGTCGCCGCACTGTTTGTGCTGCGACGCGAAAAGCCGGTGACGCGGTCGGGTATCAAACGCCGGGTTATCCGGTCACACCAATCATATTTTTGCTCTTGATTGCGTTGTTGCTTTTTCTATTGGGCGGGCACAATCCCAAACAGGCCATTCTGGGCGTCGGCGTTGTCGCCCTTGGTTTGCCCGTTTACTATCTGTTGTTTCGCCGCGGACATGATGAGGTCAGTACCACCTCGCGTTAGCGGATGGGTCATGACGCGGGATCTCTAAACGTAAGACCCACCCGCTACCGCGAGGTGGTACTGACCTCATGGATCGCTACAGTGTTGTTTGTAGAGGAGTGACATCGTTATGACCTGGATCAAAACTATTCCAGCCTCCGAAGACGAGGAAGTACGGAAGGCCGCCGAGGCCCAGCGACATCTGTACCCGATTGAATACTCCACACCGGTTCATCCAACGCCGGACGGCGAATCGTCGGGCATCGTCGAGTCCGCACAGCTTGATTCCTGACGCCCTCTTTCATGCCTTCGCGACTTATGGTTCCTTAATGTCGCCGGACTTGCCGCTGCAGCGTCATCAGCACGAGATGATCGCAACGATGGTTTCGGTTACCAACCGGTGCCATTATTGAATCGAGTCTCACGCAGAGTTTCTGCGTCGCGTTACTTTGGATAGCGAGATGGTCCGGGCGTTGGAAGAGGACTATAAGACTGCCCCGATCAGCGAGCAGGACCGAGTGATGCTGGATTACGTAGTGCAGGTGACGAAGGACGCAACGCGCATCTCGCCCGCGGATCATGAGCGTCTGCGCGCCGTTGGCTTTGATGATCGAGGCATCCTTCAGATCACGCTGATTGCGTCGTGGTTTAACTACATCAACCGGGTCGCCGATGCGCTGGGAGTCGGCAGGGACTAAAAGCTATTGCGTGCGCCGGTGTCGGGCAGTTGGCGTCGGTGAAGGTCTGGCAAAAACGATCGGAGCCGTCGCGGTAATTCCCTTCCCTTCCTGAACGGTGATCGATTGGTTTGGTTTAAGCTCAGTGATCGTATCCTTCGCGCCACTGGGCCAGACGATTTCCAAACTCAACGTCCTACCCTCTTCAGGAGCACCCAGGCCAAACACAAGCGGCAACTCGCTTTGAGAACAATAGCTCGAGCCCGTCTTCACGATGCTGGAAATTCTCCCTTTCGCAGTCTTTAGTGTGACTTTGGCGCCGATGCCGTCGCGGTTTGCTCTGGTGCCCACGGTCTTGACGCGCAGCAGATCGTTTTGATTAGCATTGTCGTTTCGCAGCAGCCGGGCCGGCCCGTTGTTGGACGTAATCAACAGATCCAGATCGCCGTCATTATCAAAGTCGCCATACGCCGCACCTCGACCGACGATCGCACGTTGCAAGGCTCGACCCAGCTTGCCGGTCATCTCTTCGAATTTCTTCTTGCCCTTGTTGTGAAACAGATGCGGCGGCTGGGCGTACTTGACGTTTGGCTGGACCACGCTGATGTCATCGGAAACGTGGCCGTTTGCCGCAAACACATCAAGCAGGCCGTCCAGATCGTAATCGAAGAAAAAACAGCGAACGTCAACGACTGAGCCGACATTTTCCCGATGCCTGATTTGGGCGCTTCATCAGTAAACAGGCCGGAACCATCGTTCGAGTAGAGGGCCATGCTTTCGTTAGTGAAATTGCCGACCACAATTCCCTGCCGTCCCGATCCGTCGTAGTCGCCGGCATCGACTCCCATTCCCGCGCGCGCAGTGCCGGCTTCGCTAAAGGCTACGCCGGCAGTGACTGCCTCATCGGTAAAGGTGCCGTTGCCGTTGTTCTTGTAGAGCTTGTTTGGTTCGGTATCGTTGGCGACGAAAAGATCCAGCCAGCCGTCGCCGTTGTAGTCGAGCAGAGCGACGCCGAGCGACTTGCAGGTAGGATCGTTAAGCCCGGCGCGCGACGTAACGTTTTCAAAAGTCCCGTTGCCGCGGTTGTGATAAAGCGTTGGGCTCTGTCCCTTATAAGACTGCGGCGTACAGTAAGACTTGTTTTTCCCGTCGAGCGAGCAGAGCTGATCCGTCTCCACAGACCAATCGACATAGTTCGCTACAAACAGATCGAGCCTGCCGTCGTTGTCATAGTCGAACCAGGCCGCGCTGGTCGAGAACGAAGGGTCGCCGACGCCCGCTCGCGCCGTAACGTCAGCGAATTTGCCGTTTCCTAAATTGCGAAAGAGGTGATTTGGCCCAACGCAGGTTATGTAAATGTCTTCGTTGCCATCGTTGTCATAATCGGCCGCCGCGACTCCAATGCCATACATTTCCACGGCCAGTCCCGCCTGCTGCGTGACATCAGTGAACGTACCATCCTGGTTGTTGTGATAAAGCGCGAGCACAGTCCTGGGAGTCTTGCGTTCCGGCCAGGCAGTTGAATTGACTATCAGGATGTCCTGCCACCCGTCATTGTCAAAATCAAGAAAGGCACAGCCAGTTACCGAGCGTCTCCGGCAGATACTTTTTCCCGAAGGCCCCGCTGTTGTGTTTGAAGTGTATTCCGCTGGCGCTGACACGTCAGTGAATTCGATCGGACCTGACGGTCGCGGCGGTGTCGGACTCGCCTCCGGTGCCGCGGTTTGGTTGGCGACTTCAGACGCAGGCGCCGTCACGGGCGTCGGTGAACGTGAACACGCTGAGAACAAAAGGAACGCGCTAAGCAGAAGCCAGACGATGATCGTAGCATTGCGCATTAGGAATGAAGCTCTCCATTGATTTTATTGGTCGAGTAAGCAAATGATTCTCAAGACGAAAGTTGGGCGCGCCGGTTGGTTCAGTTTCCACAGGATGCGTTAGGTCCGAAGGACTGACAGTTAATAGCCCCGTCCGTAAGGACGGGGAACCTATCCTCTGGAAATCCGAAAGGCCCGAAGGGCCGGCACAAATCGTGGCGCACACCTTCGGCGCTCAAGAAATTACTATCGCATCTCACCCGTCCTCACGGACGGGCTAATTAGCTGCCGGTCCTTCGGACCTCAGACTTCGCCCTTCACCTTACGCTGCTCGCCGACGCTGCCGCCTTCGCTCGCGAGTCCCACCAGATCTCGACCAGATTTGCCGCTGGCCCCACAAAGAAAAGCGCGAAAATAGGAGCGTAGACCACCTGATCCAATCTCAGAATAAACTCAGCCAGCGCCACGCAAAACGCCACCACACACTGGCCGGTTCGCGAGCGAACCGTTGTCTTCGGATCGGTAATCATGAAAAAGACGAACAGTTGATACATCGGACCAGTGATCGGCGCTATTTCCGCCAACACCGGATCACCGGTAATCCAACTGCGCAGAAACGCGAACAGGAAAAACGAGATAACGTAAGTAACGCTGATATGAAAGCGCCGCGCTCGCCAAATGATGATCGAACCGAGAGTCCAGATAACCAGGAGCGACCAGTAATTATTTCCCCACTGAATGCTAAGAACAGCCATGGTCTCCGGCGCCAGGAACAACAACACCGCGAGGCCGAAGTTCGATGGATTCCAAATGTGGCGGCCCTTCACCCGCAAAACGTACTTCGACATTATCGAGATGATGCTGCAAAGCGCGTAAGGCCAATTGGCAGGTGAACGCACCAGAATGCCCACGCTGATGCCCGTGATGTAGGCACTGGCCAGATTCAGCCACTTGCCAAAAAGATCCGACCGAGAATCAACTCGGTGACGAGCGCGGCGACGATCGCCAGCGCCGTCTTTTTGTAGCTTTCCAGAATGCCGTACGAGAGATGACCCGCCAACAGGATGCAGGTGATAAAAAGCGGCGCGACGTAACGATTGTCGAAACGGAACCGGCGCCGCGCCGGCTTATCCAGCGGCGGGTTTGCCGCAGCGGTCATTGGCTCGCTGGTTGACTGGCTCACGCCGGCTCCTTGATCTTGTTGACCTGGCCCACCGCCGGGTTGTCGATGGTTTGCAGCTTTACCGGACGGCCAGCGGATCACGGCCTTCTCGACTTGCGGATTCTTGCCCAGACCAAAATGCAAACGCCTTTGATTCTCGGCGCAGAAACCACTGCCGCCGGAAACGGTCTGCACTTGTTGTTGACCGTTCCATAGCAGCTTAACTTCCGCGCCCAACGCGCTGCGGTTAGCTGGCGGTGCCTTCCAGTTCAAAGTCGATCCAATGATTTTCAGGCGAGACGGTGTTCTTATAGATCAGCAACGGCCCGCGCTGGTTCGTAACCACGACGTCGAGCACGCCGCGATTCCAGAGGTCGGCGAAGGCGACGGCGCGCCCGTCGTAAGTGTCAGTGGCGCCAACCGCCTGCGCGACATCGTTGAAATTTGCCGGCGCCATCGTTTAGCCAGACGCGTTTCTGCTGGTAACCCGACAAACTGCGCCCTGCCATCGCCGGCCAGTTCGCCGCATCGCCGATGATCGTGCTGTTGCCGCCGGTGACTTTGGAAAAGTCGTACCAATAGCTCTGGTTGCGGTCGGCTGAGACGTAACCGTTGGTTAGGTAAACATCCAGCGTGCCGTCGTTGTTGAGATCGCCGAACTGCATTCCCCAACTCCAGCCGCCCATTTCGACGCCCAGGGCGCGCGCCAGATTTTCGTAACGCAAGCCGTCGCCGGATGTGCCTTCCTGCGGCACCCAGAGGTTGTTGCCCTGAATCAGCACTCCGTCTTCAGAAATGTTCGAGACATAGACTGCATACTTGCCTTGATTGAGAACGTCCCCAAGCGCCGCGGTCATCCCGCTCTTGGGAGCGAAGCCGACGCCGGTCTGCTTCGCCCACGTCGTGGAATTGCTTGCCGTCATTGAAGTACAGTTCTGAAACTCCATAGTCGTTAGCGATGAACAAATCCTGATGGCCACTGCCGCGCAGGTCAGCCGCGGCCGCAGCCAGCGCCCAACGCCGGCTGTTGATTCCGAGCTTTCGCGCTGACCTCTTCAAACTTTCCGCTGCCGAGATTGTGGTAAAGATATTTGCGCCCGCCGTTCTTTGCATACTCGAAACTCTCGGGCATGATGCGACGTCGTCTTCAAATTCCAAAGATCGATGTCCTCGGAATAGTAGCCGCCGATGAAAAGATCGAGCAGGCCGTCACCATCGTAGTCGAACCAGATCGCGGTATTGGCGTTTACCCAGTTTGGCAGCGTGGCCGCTTCAGTCACTCGCGTGAAATGTCTGCCGCCATCGTTATGAAAAAGCTCCGGGCGACCCCACTTGTAGAGAAAAAGATCCTCGTAGCCGTCGTTGTCGTAGTCACCCCAGACCGCGCCCATCGAGACGCCGGTGCCAACTTGATTGAGATCGGCTAAACCGACTTCGCCGGCTACATCTTTGAAACTTGCCGTCGCCCAGATTTCGGTAGAGGCGGTTCAGCGTGCCCTCGCCGCTGTTCGTGAGATAGATGTCCTGCCAACCGTCGCGATCGAAATCGACGATCGAAGCGCCGGCGCCCATCGACGCCACCTGAGGCATGATGTGGTCGAGCTTATGGTCCAACTTCGGCGCTTGATGCACAAAGTCTATTCCTGAGGCCCGGGCCACTTCCTGAAGATACAAGCCGTGACGAGCCAGCGCTGTGGCGACGTCCAATTGCGACTTCGCGAGCTCGCGCCTTGCCGCCAGACGTTTGATCACCAGGGGCGTGGCGAGCAGCGCAATAAAAGAGCGACGAGCAACAGTTTTGCGGGACGAACCTTGGTCATTTATCTCTGGCGGGACTGCAGGGCATTGCGAAAGACGTCGGGTGTGATATAGCGCGTGTGATATTTTTGCCAGTCCTCAGGAAACTGCTTTGTAGACCCACTCATCCTCGAGCGCGCCCGGGCGGCGCAGTGTATTCGCGCTTGGCGTGATACGGCAAAGGCAGCACGGTCTTGGAAAAAGTCGAATTGTAATCGCCGTCCTTGATCCAGCCGTCGCCCATGAATACAAAGTCACGCACCCAGCCCGGCAGGCGCTGGCGGTTGCTCAGGAAAGCGAAGCGACAGCTCATCACCAGAGGCCATTATTAAGTAACGATCATCGATTTTGTTTAGCAGTTCGGTCACCTCGCCGAAACGGGTGTAGTAGCCGATCAAATCGCGCCAGCTCTGCTTGGTTGCCGAGAGCTGGTTGTAATCAGGCACTTCGGGTGCGGGCGCACCGGCATCCGGCTTATGGATGACCGAGTAGCCGCGATAGTGCAAATCCGTGAAGTTAGGACTCAACTGGACCGTCTTCAACGGAGCATTCGGCAAACCCTCTGCCCACTCGATCTGGTCCCAGTAAATCTCCAGGTTTGTGCGAATGCGGACGCGACGCGGCGCGCCTGGTAGAAACACGTCCAGTCAAGTTAAAGAGGACTGTTTTCTTGCGACCGGCAGGAAAACCGAGGTTTGGCTGCGCCACGATCCAGTTGCCGTTGCGGTCCGGCACCTCGAGGCTCATCCCGTGGGCCTTCCAGCGCTCGCCCTGGGTGATTGCGACGTTCAGCGACGACTCAGCGTCGTGTATCGATCCGTGCGCGACCACGGTAAAGCGGGCCCACTCTTCGGCGCTTCTTCGCCAAGTTCAACTTCGAGATAGTGATCGCGCGTTAAGCCCTGATACTGTCCCCGGCCGAACGTGTTAAGCGCCTTGGCATCGAGTGTGTTTACTAGTTCCGTAACATCCTGTCCGTTGTCATCGATGGCGCGAGCGATCGGATGTGGCGTTGCCACCGTGGTGAAGCCAAGTTTCGCGGGCGGTATGACGAACCGCTCGTCCACGAAGATCTCGGTACCGGCCGGATGATCGACCGCCATCAGCGCCAGGTAGTCGTAGTAGTAAACCTCCCATAGCTCAGCCGTGATGCGCAGGTCGTAGTAACCATCATGCGGTACCAGCTGCTCGCGTCCGATCTTGTACCACTCTCCGGTCGCGGCAATCTTCGCAGAGCCCAGCGTGTTGATCCTCAGGCCAATCGCGGAGCCCCAGGGCGCCGTGTCCTTGAGAAACTCCATCCGTTGCCCGTTGAAAGCGTACAGAAACGGGCAAGAAGCCTTCAGACGTTGTTCCGTCACCACCTCTTGATCAGCCTTCACGTCGAATTCGGCTCGCACTGTGCCGTTGGGCCAAACAACCCGCACGACGTCTGCGCTTCGTTTGTTCCCCAAGACCGAAATGAAGCAACGGTCCCGTGATCGGCTGCTTTTGCAACATCAGGCCGGCGCGGAGTTCCATTTCACCGCCGACGCCAAACGGGTTGATGCGCTGATCGCCGCTTGCCTGGCTCGCGTGTGGTCGCACAACCTGCCAGTGATAATTCTTTGTGCCGTGATTGATGGCCTGCTGAGGCTGATGGCCGTTCGCTGAGCAGACCGATGAGATCCGAGCGCCGTCGCCGTTTAAGTCAGCTGACGTCAAGCATCTCAATTGCTGCAGCTGAGTGCTCCAACGGCTTTAAATTCCCTTGTCTCGTCGCCGAGCCAGATCAGTGCCGTTTCCGTCTCGTTTGTGCTGAGAACGGCCTGTAAATTGAGCCAGCAAAGATCAGTCCGCCGTTGTTGTCGAGGTCAGCAACACGCAGTCGAATCGCACTCCGTCAAGGTAGTTTGAGCATTGGCCGGCTCCGGCAATCTGCCGCCGTATCCCACGCCTGTCCTGTCGTTCTTGTCGGAAAGTCGAATGATGACTCCGTCGGACTTGCACCGCCAGCAAGATCCAGCACGCCATCGCTATTGATGTCGGCGACATTGATCGGCTCCGCACGGCGAGCAGGTTTGCCGGTAGCGATCGCTCGCGGAATTGGCCTTGGCGCTCGTTACTAAACGACATGAAGCTTTCCTGAGCCATCGATTAACGCGGCATCAGGATCGCCGTCAGCGTCGAGGTCGGCCCAGGCAAAGCCCAGCAGTCCTGAGATTGCATTGAAGGGTGTACTTCGAGGAAAGCTGCCGTCGCCATTGTTCCTAAGAACCGTAGGCGCGCTTGCTGGCGAGCCGAGTACGACGTCAAGATCGCCGTCGGCCTCGATGTCCGCTGCCCAGGCGCCAGAGTAGCTGGCGTTTAGCACCGCAGTTGGAAGCTTTGTCTGTGCCGTTACGTCTGTAAACGCAGTGGGACTGTCCTGCCGCATCAGAGCGCACGCCATTCGTGCCCGCCAGGACCAGGTCAGTTTTGAAATCGTAGCTGAAATCGACGGCTAGAATGCCTTCGGGTCCTGGCGGTCCACACCGGGAAAGGTGAAAACTCGCGCCGCTATTCAGTCGGACGTCCCGTCCGCTTGCGACCACGATGGTTGGTGGACCAGTCACCCCAAGCGAAACAGCACCAACCCAATCCCACGGTCCCCCCGTCAGGCCAGATACAGGCTCGGACGCGAAGGTTAGTCCGACGTCTGCCGCAGCGGGAGCAAAGTCGGTGACTCAAGTTTTAGAAAATGCGTAAAGGGCACGGCTTCCTCGCCGGGCGGCGGCTTGATCTTGCTGAGGATCCATCCGGTACTGCAGCACGCGAACCAGCACATTGCGCAAAAACGTTATCGGCGTCGCAGCCTGGCGCGCTCCCGTCCCAGTCGCTGCCGCCTGCACCGCCTCGACTTGCTGTTGAACCTCGGGAGGCCAAGTCGGCAGAGTGCTCCGCGAGTTTGCCAACCACACGACTGCAACGTGCCGGCATCGCCGCGCTTGGCGGCAATGCGTCCCAGTTCAACTAAGATCGCCAGGTTGTCCGGCTGAATATCCAGCATCCTTTGCATCAGTTGCTGGTATTCGGCTTCGCTGTTCTCAAGTCCCTGCCGCTCGATCTCTTCGGCGAGTTTGTAGGTTGCCAGAAGATTTTCGGAATTAATTTCGACGGCTTTGCGCCAGCGCCGTCACCGCCTCGGCGGAACGGCCCGCGGCTGCTCTCCAGTAAACCAAGCAGGTAATAGATCTGATCGTTCTCCGGAGCCAGCGAACGAGCGCGTTCCAACCTTTCTGCCGCCGCGTCAAAATTCCGTTGACGCAGGGCGAGCAGTCCCCAGTTGGCCCATCCGGTCGGCTCAGGCGGCACAAGCTTAGTCACCTCGGCGAGCTTGGCGTCGGCCCGCACATCATCGCCGACCTGGAGCGCCGCCAGACCGATGTAAAATGCGCGCACCACCTCGTTGTACTCCTGGGACGCTTTCGCCGGCAGCTTGCCGTCAGATCGACACGCCGCAGTCAACAACACCGCGCCCAGGAGCAACACAGAGACGAATTGATGATTGTCCGGGAGTCTAATGCTCACCTCAGCAGGATTGCGAGTGGAAGATTATGACGAAGCGACAGCTGTTATCTGACCAGGGACGCCAAGATAACACATCGAGTGTGTTAGCCTCTGCATCCTTTGGCGGATCGGGGTCTCCAACTAAAGTATGACATCCTGATTGCCGAGAGGCGTTACGATTCGCGGCTCAACCTTGAAAGCATGCCCGTCTGCAGAGGAGAACCCATGTCAACTGATGAAGTATTGGCCAACCAACAAACAATCATCGCCAACCAAAAGACCATCATCGAGAACCAGCAACGGATTGAGGCCAACCAGGCGAAAACTGGATGAGGCGATATCGAACCAGGCGAAAATAGTTTCCAACCAGCAGGCGATCCTTTCGAATCAGGAAAAACTGGACACCATTGTTGCCAACCAGGAACAAATTCTAGCCAATCAGAAACAGATACTCGCCAAGTGAGCACAGCGACCGAGAAATTCCAGTTGGCTCTATGACTGAAAAGCCACCCTCGTTCAGCACCCGCCTGCTTCCCTTACTGGTGTTCTGCGTTGCCATCGCCGTCTGGTGGGCGCTGTCGCTCTTACAGGCTTTTCCGCCATCAGTTTTTCCATCGCCGCTGGCGGTAGCGAGAGCCTGGGAGAGGAAGTGCGCACCGGCCGGTTGCTCAACGATCTTATCGCGTCGCTCTTTCGCGTCACGACCGGCTTCATGCTCGCGGTCGTTCTCGGTATCCCCGTGAGGCTTGTGGCTGGGTCAGCACGTTCGTTCGCGCCTTGCTTTGCTGCCGGCGATAAACTTTTTCGTAGTTTGTCGCCGCTCGCCTGGATACCGTTCGCGATTCTTTGGTTTGGCATCAGGGGACCTGCCAGCAATCTTCCTGATCTTCATGGCGCTGTTTCTTCCCCGTCGTCATTGCGACCGTCGCGGCCGTCGCCGGCATCCCCTCGGTCTACTTTCGAGTCGCCCGCGATTACAACTTCAAGGGTCTGGAGCTCTTAAAAAAGTAACCTTGCCTGCCATCGCGCCCAGGTGATTACCTCGCTGCGCGTCACCGCGGGTCTCGCCCTGGCTGGTGGTGGTAGCGGCAGAAATGATCGCTGGCCGCGATGGCCTCGGGTTCGCGATCTGGGATGCACGCAACGGTCTCAGAATGGATCTTTTGGTGGCAGGCATGATCGTCATCGGCGTGATCGGCATGGTGATTGACCGCGTATTAATGGGGCTCACAAAGATTCGCAGCATCAGATGGGGCTATGAGACGATAAGCCATTGCGCATTGAAAACGGCTCAGTCAGCTTCGGCGCCGTCGAGGTGTTTCGTCATCTCTCGCTGGAAATTTCCCGTGGGAATTCGTCGCCGTGGTTGGTCCTTCGGGCTGTGGAAAAACGACGCTGCTCGATCTGCTCTCCGGATTCTTGAAAACCATCGTCGGGCGTCGTGGCCTGCTCCGGTCGCGTGCGTACAGTCTACCAGCACGACAGCCTCTTTCCCTGGCAGACCGCAGCCCAGAATATTGCCCTGGGTCTGCGCGAGTTGAGCAGCGATGCCGAGCGCTCGAGTCAGCTAAAACAAATGCTGCGCCTGATCAATCTGGACGAGTTCGCCGCGCACTATCCGCATCAACTTTCCGGCGGCATGCGTCAGCGCGTGGAACTAGCCCGGGCGCTGGCCGGAGCAACGGACATCCTGCTTTTGGATGAGCCGTTTTCGTCCCTCGATTATTTAACGCGGCTGCGCTTGCGGCGAGTTGGCCCGCATGCTGGAGGAATTGCCGCGGACGGTTGTGCTCGTGACGCATGATATTGAGGAGGCGGCCCAACTCGCCGATCGCATTCTGGTTCTTACCGAGCGGCCCGCGCGTATCTGCCGGGAAGTGCGTGTGGATCTTGCCCGCCCGCGCGAGCCAACCCACCCGCAAGTGGTAGAAACGGTACACGCGATTCTGGCGGAATTTGGACTTGAACAGAATTAACAATGGTCTTTTTGGTCGTTTGGTCTTTGAACTTTGGTCTTCGTTCTGTGCTTTGTGCTTTGTGCTTTGAAGTCCACGCTTTCGCAGCTGTCACAACGAGCTCATCGCGGAGTTCTAAAGTACAAAGAACAAAGTTCAAAGACCAAAGACCGAAGACCCAAGACCAAATTCCAATTTGCGTTACCATCAATGTTCTGAATAGTCTGAGAAACCATTATGCTTCGCTCGCCCATCGCGCGCTTGGCTGGTTGGTATCGTCGCTTTCATCGCGGTGCTTGGGGTGCTGCGATTTAAGCCTGGCAATACCGCTCGTCGAAGAAACACATCAATATCGACGTTACACGAGCTGAAGGTGGGATACTTGCCCGTCACCTGCCACTTGACTTGTCCCGTAACTGATTTCGCCACCAGGAGCAGCACCGCCAATCGCTTCGAATCACAGCGGTTCACTGACTTTCCTACGGTCGTCAGAATCGGTCAAGGGTGGGCGACTTGACGCGACCTTCATGGTTGCGCCGCTGGCGATGAAGCTGCCGCGAACAAGGCGTGCCCGTCAAGATTGTTTACCTGGGCCATCGTGACGGCTCGACCGTGATCGTCCGCAAGGATCTTCCAGCCCAGAGCCTGCGCGACCTGCGCGGCAAGACCTTCGCCATTCCCAGCAAGTACAGCAATCAGTATTTGGTGATTCGCAAGCTAATGGAGGACCAGGGAGTCAAACCTGAGGAAATCCGCTTCGTGGAACTGCCCCGCCGGACATGCCCGGCGCGCTGGCGGCCCAGGCCATCGATGCTTACTTCGTCGGCGAACCGCATGCGGCGAAAGCTGAGCTCGACGGCAGTGGTCGCGTGCTCTACCACGCGAAGGATATCTGGCCCCATTTCATCTCCTGCGTGCTGGTGGTCACTGAGAAACTGATCCGCGAGCAACCGGAAGTTGTGCGTGATCTGGTTCGCGGCATCGCCGAAAGCGGTGAATGGGCGGAGGGTCATCGTCTGGAGGCAGCAAAGGTAGTCGCACCTTATTCTTCGACAGGATGAGAAACTCATTCGCTACGTCCTGACCCAGCCGCCGGACCGAGTCAGTTATCGAATGCTGACGCCGACGGATGAAGACTTGCAGCAAATCAATGACATGGCAGTCAAGGCGGGAATTCTTGAAAGACCAATTGCGATGAAGGACTTGATTGACCGGCAGTTTATTCCACTCGACATCAAACCCGCGAATATTGATGCCGGGGCAGTGAAGGGTCTGAAAACTGATTGCGTTGAGCTCGCGTAGCGCGGCGACAGCATAAAGCCTGACTCAGCTGAATGCGGCGCGGAACCCCAGGATCTTCGAGCAAAGCGACAAGAGCCTGCGAAGTGGGCGACGGCTGCTTGTCAATCAAACAGATCGTTTGCGTCGTGATCGCTTCGCGCGCTCTGGTTTCATCCTGTCGTTATGCCTGAGTTCCTTCGCTTCACCGCCAGGCTTTATGCTTCCAGCCCGCTACGCGGGCTTGAAAACTCTATCAATGAAAATTTTCCGTAGCTATATCTTTCTCTCTCCTCTTGTTCGCCCTCCTTGTGCCGGCGCTCTTTCTGACCGAAGGATCGTTGGCCAATCGCCAAACAGCAGACTGGTTCAGCCGCAGGCATCACGCGAGGATGCCTATCGCGCCAACAATCATCGGCGTGGCGCTCCTCGAACAGTTCAAACATAGAGGAAGGCGCCGAGGCGTTCAGGAATGCTCTGAAGACTCGATCGAAAGCTGAACCTGGCGCACATCAACCTCAGCATCGCGCTGTTCAATGTGCCCGATCTGCCGGCCGCGCAGCGCCAGGCGCAAGCCGCGGCAACGCTCGCGCCTGAAGCTGCCGCAGCCTTACTACATCCTCGGGCCTGATCGCGAAACTACAGAGCAGACTCGACGAAGCCCTGGCCGCCTTTCAACGCGTCCTGAAGATTGATCCGAACGACGTGGGCACGAACATCAACGTGGGCCAGATCTACTCGCAACAGCGCAAGTATCCGGAAGCGATTGCGGCCTTTCGGCTGGCGCTCGCCGCCGAACCTTACAACGCCACCGCGCTCTACAGCCTGGGGCAGGCTCTGATGCGCGCCGGTCAGCGTGAGGAGGGACAAAGTGTCACCGAACGCTTCAAACAGTTGCGCGAGCGCGGCAGCGCAACCACGATCGGAACCAACTATCTTGAGCAGGGCCGCTACGCCGAAGCCGTAGCCTCGACCGGCGCCGAGCCGGAACTGGTAGACAAACGAACTCCCGATGTTGTTTTCACGCGACGTTACCTCGACCGCTCTTCCGTCCGGCGGCCAGTGGCCATTCACTGATCCGTTACTCGAACAGTCGAGTGGCGCCGTCGTACTCTTCGACTATGACGGCGACGGCGACCTCGACCTGCTTGAAGTCTCCAGCAACCGCGCAACGGCTCTATCGCAACGACGCGCGGAAAGTTCACCGACGTGACGGCGCAATCAGGTGATCTGGCAAACGCCGCGCAGGGCGTCGGCACGGCCGCAGTGGCGGGCGATTTCGATAACGACGGCAAGGCCTGATCTTTTCGTGCTGCGCTATCGCGCCAGCGCGCTCTATCACAACGACGGCAACGGGCGCTTCACGGATGTGACCGCCAAAGCAAAACTTCCGGACTACCCTTACCTGGCGAAATCGGTTGCCTTTGTCGACTACGACCACGACGGAGATCTCGGACATCCTCATCGGCGGCGGCAGCGATATCGCCGACGTCACTAAAAATCGGACAAGGCCTTGCGGAGAATCCGCCAAACACGCTGTCCAGCATCAGCCTGGGTGTTACGTCCGGCGCCCGGCCTATTATTGCGCAACAACGGCGACGGCACTCTTCGCCGACCAGACCAGCGCCGCGAAAATCTCAACATCGCGCGACCGCTTGCGCCCTGGTGCCCACCGACTTCGATAACCGGCGCGATATCGACATCATCGGAGTCCAACGGCAAGGGCATCTCGCTCTGGCGCAACCTGCGCGACGGCACGTTCAAGGATGTCGCTGAGGACGTCGGCCTTCGCTAAGTCACTCAAAACGAACGTCGAAGTGTCGCCGCTCGGCGACGTAAACAAAGACGGGTTCATTGATTTCTACTTTGCTCAGAGCCAGTTGGCTGGATACTTCGCTTTGAGCGACGGCCGCGAACATTTTCAACTCCAGCGCGGGCCTGGAGAAACCGTCGTCGAACCGACTTTGCCGGGCGGGACATACAACTACGCTTCACAGCTCATCGACTATGACAATGACGGGCTGCTCGATCTGGTTACCGCGGTAACGACCCACGGCGAGGGCGCTGAGGTTCAGGTGGAGCTACGCATTTGGCGCAACACCGGCGACGGCTGGGTAGACGTGAGCGATAAAACTTCGCGCGGCATTTCATCCAAAGTGGGGCCGATCAACCAGCGGCTGTCAGGAACCCGCCTGCTAGCCTCCGGCGACATCGACGGCGACGGCGATGACGGACATCATCTTCGGAATTCCCGGGTGGCGGTCTGCGCGTCGCCCGAAATGACGGTGGTAACCGGAACCGCTCCGTGCGCGTTCAGCTTTCCGGCAAAGTGAGCAACCACAGCGCAGTCGGCGTCAAGGTCGAACTGCGGGCCGGCAGTCTCCAGCAGAAACTCGAAGTCTATTCGGCGTCACCCGCGCCGGCTCCGGCAGATATTCTCTTCGGCTTGGGCACGCGAGAGGGCGCTGACGCCGTGCGAATAATTTGGCCGTCCGGCGTCGTACAAGCGGAAACGGAATTTGGTAAACCTGCGGCTTCGTCCAACCTGGTATCGCTGTCAGTTACCGAACTCGATCGCAAACCGTCTTCGTGTCCGTATCTCTACGCGTGGAACGGCGAACGCTTTGAGTTCATTACGGACTTCATGGGTGGCGGCGAGATGGGCTACCTGGAGGAACCCGGCCGTCTACAACACGCCCGACCCGGTGGAATATGTTCGCATTCGCAGTGACCAGTTGAAAGAGAAGGATGGACGCTACGAGCTGCGCGTGACGAACGAGCTTGAGGAAGCGCTCTTTGCCGACCGCTTTCAGTTAATCGCTGTGGACCATCCGCGAGAGGTCGAGGTTTACCCAAATGAGGGTATGACCGATCCGCCTCGTCCTTTCAAACTCTTTGCGACGCGCGGCGCGCGCCCGCCGCTCACCGCGGTGGACGATCACGGCAATGATGTGCTCGCGCGCATTGCACCAGCATGGATCGCCAGTACCCGGACGATTTCCCTCGCGACTCGCATTCGCGGCTACGCCGTCGAACACACGCTGACCATGAAGCTCGCGGATGCTGGCGTCCGCGCTCGCAGGTAAGAGCGATCGCATCGTGTTGCTCTTGACTGGCTGGACCGACTACGCCTGGTCCAGCGACAACGTGGCAGCGGCCCAGGCCGGCAAAACCATGACGCTGCCTGCGCTGCAGGTAAAGGACGTGCAGGGACAGTGGCGCACGGTCATTGAGGACATCGGTATTCCGGTTGGGCGACCGCAAACTGTAACCGTCGATCTCAGCGGAAAGTTTCTCAGCTCAAGCCGTGAAGTGCGTCTCGTCACCAGTATGCGGATTCTTTGGGACCAGATTCTGGTAGACACCTCACGGGAGCAGTCCCCGCTGCGCTTGCAACGCCTCGATCCGGTCGTGCGCCGAGCTACGCTGGCGCGGGTTCTCACGCGAAATCACGCCCGATGGCCGTGAGCCGTTTGGCTACGACTACGAGCGAGTCTCGCTTTGCTTCTCCCTGGAAGGTCATGCCGGGGCGATATACGCGCGTTGGTGACGTTCGCGAGTTACTACTCAGTGCAGACGATATGTTCGTCATCTCGAAACCAGGCGACGAAATTCGCCTGTCGTTCGACGCGCGTAAGTTACCACCGCTCCGAGCGGGCTGGACTCGCACCTTCCTCCTCTACGCCGACGGCTTCAGCAAAGAGATGGACATCAACTCCGCCAGTCCGGATCAGGTGTGGCCTTTGCCTTTCATGGCATGACCAAATATCCCTATCCGGACACGGAGGCGTATCCAATGACGCCGGCCCGGCGCGCCTATATCGACAAATACAACACGCGACTGGTAACTGCTGAGGTACCGTCGATTGATACGGTCCTCACTGATGTTTCTGTAGGGGCGTCCCTCCGTGGACGCCCTGTCAAAGCCGCAAGGGGCGCCTGCAGCCAGCATGGGGCGCCGCCCACAGAGGGACGCCCCTACAATTCAAGGCCACGAAAGTGAGTCATGGAACAAATTCGCTATTCAGTAGCTGCCTGCCAGACAGACTTACCAAACCCGACTGAGCGCCGTGCGATGCGCGCCAACACCGACCGGATGCTGTCGATGATTGATTCGGCCGTAGGCGGCAGCGCACCGTTTCTGCCGGTGCGTCTGGTGGTACTTCCCGAATTCGCACATGCCGCGCCGGTCTTCCCTACCGTCGCGGAGTTGCGTGAAAAGCTCGCGGTGCAAATCCCGAACGAGCACACTGAGCGGCTGATACAAAAGCGCGCGAGCATGACATCTACATCCAGAGTGGGTCGATGTTGGAAGTTGATCCTAAATGGCCGGGCGTGGTCTTCAACACGACCTGTTTGATCGGACCGGAAGGGAATTCTCTACAAGTATCGCAAGGTCAATCCCTGGATTCCGTACGAAGTGCATGCGAGCCCAGCACGACCTTGAAGGCTACGACGAACCGCTCTTTCCGGTGGCCGACACCCCGATCGGGCGCATCGGTTGTGCAATCTGTTATGACTGGATTTTCCCTGAAGCAATCCGCCAGCTCGCGGCCAACGGCGCGGGAGGTGCTGGTCCGCGTTTCAGCCTACATGGATCCGTGGGGAGCAACCGAGCCGATGGACTGGTGGACGATTGTGAATCGTTGTCGCGCGCTCGAGAACATTGCTTACGTCGTAGCCGCAAACCAGGGTGCGAGCCTTAAACACTATCCGCCATACTCCTGGCCGGGAGGCAGTCAGGTAATCGATTACGACGGCCGCATTTTGGCCCAGGCGACAGTCCGGGGCCAGGTGAACGCGATTGTCGTGGCGCCGGTAGATATTTCGGCGCTGAGACATGAGCGTGAGGTTCGGCGCGGCCATCACATGCTCGCGCATCTCCGCACCGAGGCATACCCGGTCTACACGCACGTCATCAGTATCCACCGCGACGGAAAACAGCTGCGAACTGCCAGGGACGCCGAGAACTCTCCTACGAAGAAAACAATCGTCTGATCGATGAAGCAAAGCGACTAATATTGGCCCCTTCGATCACGGAACGAGGAAATGATCGATAACGTTCAGGTAGCCCGCGGAGCAGGCGAGAGCATAAAGCCTGGGGTGGAGCGCAGCGAAACCCCAGGGTCGATTGATCGATCAAAAATATTCGAGCCCGTGAAACGGGCGACAGAGAGCGGACACAGGCTCCAACGACTCTAACACGTGTCTGCCGCCCACTACCGTGGGCTCAGTGTTCTATCTGTCGTCTTCCTGGGGTTCCGCTTCGCTTCACCCCAGGCTTTATGCTGCCGCCCGCTTGGCGGGCTAAACACGCGTCCGCCATTGAGCGAATCTTGAGCTGTTTGCGGAAGTCGCTTAGCGGGATCGGGTTTGCGGTACGGAACTCGACTTCGGCTTTCCGGCCTGGGATTAGATCGAAGTAGTTGTCCGCAAAGAATCCAGCGTAGTTGGGCGCCGCCAGGTGCAAACCGCCCGCGCAAACTTATCGGTAGACAGCGAGATTTTGAACCCGCCGCGCATGGCAACGACTTCCGACGTGATCTGCGGCCTGGGCAGGGAGAGATTCTTGTAGGCGCCGAAGAAATGTTCATTACTCGACACCGCCTTGCCGCCCACTAGTAGTTCCGAAAACAGAACCACTCCCCTGGCATCCTTTCCAGCCAGCAAGGTGGCAATCGGAATGGTCAGGTATGACTGGCTCTTGAGCGCCGCAACCTCAATCTGCTGCTGTTGGCTCCATAACTTTTTCCCCTCGAAGTCGAACAGGCTCAGTTCCAATTGCGCCGCGACTGGTTGCATCCGATCAGAGACGACAAAGATGCTGAGGTTCCCGTTCTCTCTCGTGAGGACTGACAAGAATTTCGCTGTAGAAGCGGCGCGCGTAATACTGCAGCGCCTTCCATCGTCCGGTGTAGTCGATACTGGACCACGAAGCAACGGGCCAGCAATCGTCGATCTGCCAGAAGAGTGAACCCATGTTGTGCGGCATAATCCGCCGCAGATGCTCGGCCCCGATCTTGATTCCTTCGGCCTGCAAAACCTGACTGACATAGAGAAACGATTCGAAGTCTTTCGGCTCAGGATATTCGCGCAGCATGTATTCACGTATCAGTTGGTTGCCGCGCGGATGCCGTTGATGGGCCATCATCACCGGCGATTTGATGTCGTGGTCCGCCGGCACGGTGTAAGTGTTGACCGTCTCGAGCTGCGGAAACGACTGAAAGCCGTACTCGCTCATGAAACGTGGGTGTTGCTTTTCATATTCGCTGAACGGCAGCGACGCGTGCCAGACCTGCCAGTAGTGAAGATCACCCATCTTCTGTGACTCGTGATCGTCCTCGAGTTTGGAACTGGGCGAACTGGGCCAATAAGGCCGCGACGGATCCAGCGAGCTACAAACTTCCGGCAGCACGCCGTAGAAGACCTTCAGGTAATCGTCCCAAAGTTTGGCGGGCAGCTGATCTTTCCAGCCCCAGTGAAACCAGCCGGACTCGATTTCGTTGTTGCCGACCCAGATCACGATGCTCGGGTGATTGCGCAGCCGGGTCACGTTATCGATAGCCTCGCTGCCGCACGTTGTCAAGAAACGCCTGATCGCCCGGATACAAGCTGCAACCGAACATAAAATCCTGCCAAACCATGATTCCCATTTCGTCGCAGAGTTCGTAGAAATCGTCGCGCTCGTAAATCCCTCCGCCCCAGACGCGCAGCATGTTCATGTTGGCATCGCGCACCGACTCCAGCAATTGGCGGTACCTGGCGGTGCTGATGCGCGTCGGAAAACTATCCGCCGGAATCCAGTTTCCGCCTTTGGCGAAAATGGGCACGCCATTGATCACGAAGGTGAAGCTCTTTGCCGGATTCGTCTGCCTGTCTGCCTTAGTTCCAACGATCGCAAGCCCGTACGAGTCGTAGTTTCATCAATCTGCTTGCCGTTGATCAGCAGACGAGCCTTGAAACTGTAGAGTGGATGAGCGCCGAAACCGTTGGGCCACCAAAGGGCTGGACGCACGATGACGAAGTCAAGGGCGACGCGATTGGAGCCAGGCGCGAGTTTTACTTCTGCGCTTCGCCGCCATGCTCTTATCGCTAAGGTTGTCGACGATAATAGTGGCGGTGGTGTTGGTGTGGGCAATGACTTCGACCTCAGCACGCAAGTTCGCCGCGTCAGCCGTGACCTGCTTTGGCAGGATGTGCAAATCGTCCACGCGCGCCTGGTCCCAAACTTCCAAATATACCGGACGCCAAATTCCACTCGTGACAAAACGCGGCCCCCAGTCCCAGCCAAACTGATACGGAGCCTTGCGCGTGTGCGGACTTGTCTTTTCTCCCTGATCGTTGCCGGCCGGTAGTTGATAGTTCAGCTTAGCCATCAGGGGCAGGACTTCATTGATGGGCGAACGAAAGCGGATGCGCAAGGTGTTGGCGCCCGGTCTGAGGAGGCGCTTACAGTCCGCCCGCCAGGTGCGAAACATGTTATCGGCGTTGAGCAGGGATTCATCGTTGAGAAAAACGTTGGCGTAGGTGTCGAGACCTTCGAATACCAAGTCGATGTTGCTCTGCGAGCAGAATTTCAGGAGCGACGTTAAAGGTCGTTCTGATACTCCCAGTCCGTCTTGCCGATCCATTGCTGCTTCTGCTCGTTGTCGCGATAGAAAGGATCGTCAATCAATTTGTTGTTCAGCAGAGTCAGTGTGAACACAACCCGGCACAGTGGCCGGTCGCCAGACGTCCTTCCCAACCTCGTGAAACTGCCAGCCGTCGTTTACTGACACTGTGATCTTGTGCATGCCGCTCTCTTTATCGAGTCTCGGTTTGAGCTTGAGAAGCCCCGGCACTCAAAGGCTAACAGGGCCAGAATGGAAATCAGCAATTTTGCACGCGTCATCTGTGATCTCACCTGTCTCAGAGATTCCGCTTTGCTTTGCTTATGGTCTGGCCTGCTAAAAGAACCAGCATGCTCAAACGATGGGTCTGCTTGTTGATCTGTGCCGCAACTATCTCCATTTTGGCGCCGGTGTCAACTGCGGTGCGCGATGGTGCACTAAGCTACCTGACGCAGTGCGGCCAACCGACTGTGAACTCGCGAGCGCGCTCGGAGGTTCCGGCCTCTCGACTGGCGCGGTTGCGCCACGGAATCAATTTGAGTCACTGGTTCGCGCAGTCCGCTAGATTATTCAAAGGCTCATCTCGAATCACATACCACGGCCGAGGACTATCGCGCTAATCAGACGGATGGGCTTCGATCATGTTCGTCTTACCCTCGAGCCCGCACCGCTCTTTAGTTGGGAAGATCCAGGCAAACTGAAAGCCGAATACCTGAAGTATCTCGACGACGCGCTCGACCTGATACTGGCGCAGGGATTGGCCGTGATAGTTGACATTCATCCGTCTGATGAATTCAAGGTCAGGCATCAATAGCAATGATCGCCAGATTGAGTCTTTCGCCAAATTCTGGTTGGCCCTGGCCCAGCATCTTTCGGCGACGTGATCCCGAGCGCGTCTTCCTGGAAGTTATCAATGAGCCGATGGTGGAAGATGGCTATCGTTGGTTCGGCATGCAAGGGAAACCGATCGTCCGCCATTCGCTCAGCGGCACCGCAGCATACCATCATCGCGTCAGGCCATCGGTGGTCCGGTCTTGCCTGAGTTGCTGTTTCTGCTGCCCTACGCCGACCAGAACATCATTTACAACTTCCACTTCTACGAGCCGTTTGCCTTCACGCATCAGGGCGCCACGTGGGCCGGCGGCAATGTTGCTCTTCTACAAGAACATTCCTTACCCGTCGAGTGTGGAGAGCGTGAGCAAAGTACTCGACACGATTCCGGAATGAACCGGCACGTTACAATCTGCTTCGCCATGGCGAAGACGGTTGGAACGCTGCCCGCATCGACCGGGAGATTGGCGTGGCTGCCGCTTGGGCCGCGAAGTATCAGGTCCCTCTGACTTGTAACGAATTCGGAACCTTTACGCACCTTTGCCCCGCCTGCTGACCGCGCCGTCTGGACCAGGGACTTACGCACCGCCCTGGAGAAGTATGGCATCGGCTGGACCATGTGGGACTACGCCGGCGGCTTTGGCGTGGTCACTAAAACAAAATGGACACGCGACTGCCCGATGCAGACATCGTGAAAGCAGTTGGGATTGGCTGCGAAAGGATTAGTTAGAGTGCACGATGAGTCAGCGCAACGCCAGCGCGCTTCAAATAACCCTGGTTGATCCGACAATTGGCGAACTTCGTCCGCTCCAGATAGTCGTTCAAAGCCTGCTGCACTTTTCTTTCGGCGGTGGCCTCACGTCCGTCAAACGTAGTGCGTGGCTCATTCGCAAAATCGACGATCGCTTCCCATCCTTCGGTGGATTTATTGAAGCAAGGCACGAGGGTTGCATCGAGTTTCTTGGTACGGCCAGAAGCACCACCCAATATTGTTCGTCTCAAGCAACGTCCTGAAGGAACCGATCCACTCGTCCGTGTTCTCGCCGGATTCTCCCATCCAAACCGGCACATTGTATTTGTCGCGGAAATCAAGATACTCCTTGAATGGCGCCCTGGTTAACGTCCATCCAGGTACTTATGAAACGTGTAGACGAGTTTGGCGATCGAAAGGTGGTCCAAAGACTTTGAAGTTGGTGTCCCATCGTGCGCCGCCAAGAAAGACGAGGTGGTTCCTGGTCGACCTCTCTGATGGCGGCCACGACGCGGCGGTAGAGCGGTTCCAGCTTTGGGTTCAGGCTTGGCGACATCAAAGTACAGGTGCAATCGGCTCGTTGAGCAGATCAAACCCGATAACCGTTGGCTCATTTCGATAGCGCGGCGGCAAGCTTTGCGCCAGATGTTGACAGTCAAATCCTGGCTCTCGGCGCTTTCAAACAGAAATGGATAGCCCCAGCTATCATCGATGTTGTCTCCGGTCTGTCCGCCCGGCGCGGCATGCATATCAAGAATTACGTAGAGACCTCTCCTGTCGGCACCAGCTCACAACGTCGTCCAGCAAGCCGGTAGCCTCTCGCCTTCCAGCCTGGCAGGCGCTTGCTTCTGATACAAACAAACGATAGCTGAAAGGAACGCGAACAGAGTTGAAGCCGGATTGCTTTATGAACCTGATGTCTTCGCGCGTGATGTAATTCTGCATGGATACGTTTTCCAAAATCGCCGGCCCTCGTCTTCACCGACCAGTTCATTGATTACCGTGTTGTATCAACCGCGGCGAATTGGCGGTCTTGAATTTGAACATGTAGCCCTCGGGCAGCAGCCAGTTGCCAAGATTGATGCCTTCAGCAGGAGCGGCTTCCCGTCAGTTGCAACCAAATCCTTGCCCAAGTCGTGACAATCTCGACTGACCATTACCGAGGTCGAAACTGCCAGGCTCAGCAGAAGAAGACTGAACAACAGAGCGCTTGCCTCTCTTTCCACGCCACGTCATAAGTCAACTCCTCCCGCCCTTCACGCCCCAACCATTCGCCGGTGAATAAAAGCCCATTGGGTCGCGCAGTATTTGACTTCGCCCGCCGGGCGCAAGATGGAAGGTGATAGTTTATTGGTAAGATGCGCACCGTCACAGCAGCTCTCAGGTAACAACATGAAAATTCGAGATCGCGTTTTGCAATCCACTTGCTGATTCTCGTTCGCGGCTGGGCTCAATGTCGCCAGTGCTCAGACCGCAAAGCCTGACGCAGTCAGTAAATAACCATCGTCATCGTCGCTTGGCGCCGCAAACAGGAGTAGTTGGGCATTCCGCGGGTCGAGCATTGCTGCGTGAGAAAGGGTTCAACGTCTGCCGACCGCAACTTACGGGATTTTGGGTGAGCGCGTGCCTCCACAGCCGGCCCGACATCAGCGAGCACACATTGACGACGTCGTCAATACGATCCTGTACGAAGATCTGCATGACGTCATTCTCATGGGCCACAGTTACGGTGGCATGGTGATCTGGCGTGGCGGATCGGGTGCCGGATCACGCATTCGCCGGCTGGTCTGTATGGATGCGTTCGTGCCAGGCTGATGGCGGAAGCGCGATGAGCCTCGTGGGCATGGCGGAAGTTGGTTGAAGAACATGACTAAAGGCGACACATTGTGCCCGCCTGGGTAAACCCGATCAACCGCCGCCGCGAAGACGAACCACAGCCCTGAGACATTCACCGACGCGATCGTCCTGAAAAACAAAGCCGGCTTCGGTACCGCCACTGCTTACATTCTGACCGTGGAAAAGCGGGCAAGGCGGCCCAAGGACGATGACTTTTGGTCGCAGGCACAGCGCGCCAGGAACGCGGCTGGCCGGTCGAACAATTGACGGCAGATCGCAACGCACAATGGTCGGCGCCTGAGGCTTTGGCCGCCATGCTGGCGAACATTCGGTGACCAGTGAGCTCCATTCCTTTGCCTACAGCCGCTGAGCAATACGG
>ERZ1370068.928-contig-10849_pt1 | contig 32629 bp, 54 predicted proteins | sample MGYA00561227_ERZ1370068 | MGnify/ENA primary metagenome ERZ1370068 (study PRJEB38410, sample SAMEA6850437) | metagenome | study: Metagenomic assessment of the ecological functions of the soil: analysis of the soil microbiota associated with the...
TCGTGTACTTCGTTCAGTTACGTATTGCTCAGCTTGAGCTGGACTTAGGCGCTGCGATTCGCCTCCCGTCATGCGATCTTCAGTATCAAATCTCGCCTACCTTCGTGGTTGATGTTGTACGCAGGACGCTACGGCGCTACGCCTCGCGCACACCAAAGCTCTCGACCACCTGCTGAAGACGATTGGGTCAAGGCTTCGTGGCATGCACAGATGTTTGCCTTGCACGATGAAATGACACCAGAGGAAAGCAAAATCTGGTCGCTGCGGCAATATGAAAAATACATTCGTCTGATGCATGGGGGAGCCGAAGTCTTGGGCATTAAGAGCCTTTTCCTCATTCAACCGATCCCTAGCTTGGGGAAAGCTCTCTCACGGAGAATGAAAGGGTTTTCGCTCAGGGCACTGACCGGGAACTGTACAAAGAGATGACCAACCATGTGGTGGGTCTGCGCGAGCAGTTTGGGGATCCCGGTCTACAGCCTGCTCGACGTGTTTCAAGACACGAAGGAAGAGATCTACAAAGACCACGCTCATGTCAATGAACTAGGTGATGAGATCATGGCCAGGCGAGTCGCAGATTTGATTGCGGAGGTTTGGGGCTGGCCACGCAAGCGGGTGCAATAACCTGCCACAGCAGAGCCGGCACTCAATGTAAAAATGATAGGGTATGCAGCCCTGGCAATGGCGCAAATAATTCTGGACTTTATTGCTTGTTTGAGCTGTTCTCACTGAACCTAGGCAATTCATTGATGCGAAACTATCGCGGGTACTTTAGCTTCCGGACTTTTTTCCTCATCGCAACCGACTAAGCAGACCGGGCCGGCTACACGTGACCGCCGGTCTTAGGTAAGGGCGTCCGAGTATGCGTTCGAAACTTCGCAAATTCGGTTTTTATTTGATTCTCGTAGTATTTGCTTTTGTTGCGACGCTCCTTGTCGGCGAGCTTGGTGTCACGGTTTATCATGTCGTCCGCGACGGCAAGTATATTTCCCACGGGAACGGCTTGCAGCCGAGAAGAACGCTTACGTCGAGGTGGCTCGGGCACAGACGCCGAGCAAAAGCTGCGGCTATGGAGATAGCCTTATCGTCCATCCCTATCTGGCTTACGTGCAGACGGCTCTGGGACCCTGTGGTTTCAGCTATGCCAACAGCAAGAGTTTGATCGGTAAAGAGTTTCCCGACAGGCCACGGCCTAGAACCGGTATCATACTTGTCACCGGTGGCTCGGTCGCCGCTCAGTTTGTCGGGGATAACCGAAAAGAAGAAAGTCCTCTCGAACGTATTCTCAACGCGGAGTTCACCGGTGATCGTTTCGACCGGTTCATCGTTCTTAACGGCGGACACGGAGCATGGAAACAACCCAACCAGTACATTTTTTCGGACTTTACGCGGATATTCTTGCGGGAGTCATCACGCTGGACGGCGTCAACGAGCACTACATGATCAACTCTCGGCGGAGATTCGAAGAGCCTGCCAGCAACTATTTCCAAGCCGTTGAGCGCCAAGATCCTCCGCGTGACCACAGCTCCGCTCACCATGGCCGCGCTCAAGCTTGACGCCGACCTTTACCGGTTCGCCTCCCGTCATGCCATCTTCCAGGTATCAAATCTCGCCTATTTCGTGGTTGATGTTGTACGCAGGACGCTACGGCGCTCCGCCTCCCACACACCAAAGCTCTCGATCGCCGCTGTAGACGATTGGGTCAAGGCCTCGTATGCACAGATGTTTGCCTTTCACGATAAAATGACGCGAGAGGAACGCAAAATCTGGTCGCTGCGGCAATATGAAAAATACATTCGTCTGATGCATGGGGAGCCGAAGTCTTGGGCATTAAGAGCCTTTTCCTCATTCAACCGATCCCAGGTTGGGGAAAGCCTCTCACGGAGAATGAAAGGGTTTTCGCTCAGGGCGCTGACCGGAAACTGTACAAAGAGATGACCGACCATGTGGTGGGTCTGCGCGAGCAGTTGGGGATCCCGGTCTACAGCTTGCTCGACGTGTTTCAAGACACGAAGGAAGAGATCTACAAAGACCAGGCCCATGTCAATGAATTAGGTAATGAGATCATGGCCAGGCGAGTCGCAGATTTGATTGCGGAGGTTTGGGGCTGGCCACGCAAGCGGACTGCAACAACCGGTCACAGAAGGCTTGAGAAATCGATCACCTTGACTCCGGGTCAACCGCTAAGGTTTAAGTTGGCTTCAATCGCGGGCTGGGCAGCGAGGCTGCCGGATTTGCGATGCCCGAACTGGTCTTTCGGCGCCTGTGGAGCCGCCGTGCTATGTCGCCGCCGCATGGTCGAAGAGATTGGCTTCTTGGACGAGGATTTCTTTCTTTACGACGAAGACACGGATCTGAATTTCCGCGCACAACTCGCCGGTTGGAAGTGCAGTTACGTTCCGACGGCTGAAGCTCCTTGTGGTAACTTGGGCCTGAACATACGTTACCCCAATTTGAAAGCATTAGTGTTTATGATAAATAGGGGCATCTTTTACGAGCCTCTTGCAACCCATGAAAAGATAAATGGAGGTCGCCATCATTCACGACTGGCTTACTGACGACACGCGGCGGGGAAAAGTGTTTGGAGGTTTTTTGTGAGCTGTTTCCCCGGGCCGACGTTTACACACTGATATATGCGCCGGATCGAGTTTCGAGTTTGGTCAAATCGATGAACGTTCGCGCCTCACGCCTGAATGATATCCCACGCATCGACCGCGTGTATCGTTATTGTCTCCCACTATTTCCACGACTCATTGAATCGTTTGACTTGAGAGACTACGATCTCATCGTCTCGAGCAGCCATTGCGTAGCCAAGGGAGTCTTTCCGCACCGGGCGCTCCACATTTCGTACGTCCATGCCCCTATGCGCTATGTCTGGGATATGCATGACGCTTATTTCGGTCGCGAGTGGATCGCTTCTGGCTCGGGTCGGCATGTTCTTCTGGCGCCGCTATCTCCAAAGGTGGGACGTTGCGGCTTCGAAGCGGGTGGATTACTTCCTGGCAAACTCTCGAAATGTCGCCGCTAAGATCAAAAGCTCTACGGGCGCCACGCCACGGTTATCCACCCTCCGGTTGATTTAAGAACATTCCGCCTTGGCGGCCGGCAAGAATCCTACTATCTTATCGTCTCCGCTTTGGTACCTTACAAAAGAATCGACATTGCCATTCGTGCGTTTAACGAAATGCGACTTCCCTTGAAGATTGTCGGAGAAGGCCCTTGCGCAGTCGGATTGGAACGGAGCGCGGGGTCAAACATTGAATTTCTTGGATGGGTTGACGACTCGGTCTTGGCTGCGCTATATGGCTCGTGCCAAGCGCTTATTTTCCCGGGCGAAGAAGACTTTGGGATTGTCCCGCTTGAGGCTCAAGCCTGTGGCAGGCCGGTGATCGCATACAGAGAAAGGCGGAGTGCTGGAAACGGTGATTCCGGTGACGGCAAACGCTGAAAGCGAGTGGCTCCGCCCACCGGGATTTTTTCTCGGCAGCAGACGCCGGCAGAGTTAATTAAAGCAGTCGAACTGTATCGGAAGATGCAAGGCCGATTCAACCCGGCAAGATACGTGACCATGCGGCACAATTTTCGACGCAACGTTTCAAAAATCAAATTCACGAGATTTATCCGGGCCCGGTTGAGCGAGCGGTGAGGAGTGACTAGCCCGTGCTGAAGCAGCGAAGCGAGTTCTTTCAGAGTTTGATGATGCTGAAGCGACCTCTTCTTTCTGAGCGTCGCGTGGTGGTTCGCCTATGCTGATCTCGCTTTGAAACAGATTTTTCCCAGAGCCCGAGCCACATCTTTTGCCGCACTATATCATCGCCATGGCTCATTATCTTGATCGTCTGGACGGCGGTTTTTCACTGGCTGGATTTCTATCGTCCCCGCCGACTGTCTGGTCAAAACCGCGAAATCGTCGAGGTGCTCAAAGGGTGCAGTCTCGCGATGCTGATTTTTGGGAGTCCTGTTCTTGCTTCGCGGTGTCGTTCTTTCTCGGATCGTGGTGCTTTTCTTTGGAGTCTCCAGCTTTATTGTTCTCAATCTTAGTCACGTCGTGTTTCGAGAAGGGTTAAGGTTTTGCGTAGACGAGGCTACAACCTGCGACACGTGCTGCTTATCGGAACTCCCGGCAGGTTGACCAGCTACTGCACAAGTTCACGAGCCTACCGTCAGTTCGGTCTCAACATCGCCGGGGTATACCTTACCGCAGGCGCCGCCGGAGATGACGCCGGTGCCCGGAGGATGCCTCAAGGACACCGCGGAACTCAATCGATTGGTCAAGTCTGGAACCATCGATCAAATCTTTGTCACTCTACCCTTAGAGCAAGCTGGCAAATTGGTCGAAATCCAGCAATGGCTGGATGATGAGCCGATTACGCTCCATTTTATACCGGACGTCGGAGACTTAGCCAAGCTTCGCGGACGAATGGAGGAATTTGACGGATTACCCAATTATCAGCTTACAAACCTCACCGTTCCACGGATGGAACTCGATTCTCAAACGAATCATGGACCTGTCAATCGGCGGACTTGCGCTGGTGTTGTTTTCACCATTAATGTTGCTCATCGCGATGGCGATCAAGCTGAGTTCCCCGGACCTATTTTTATCGACAAAGAGCGAATGGGCTTGGATGGCAGAAGATTCCGGATACTCAAGTTCAGGACGATGGTCAAAAATGCAGAACAGACGACCGGACCCGTGTGGGCTACAGCCGATGATCCTCGGGTCACGCCGTTTGGGCGAATATTGCGGGCGACTAGTCTGGACGAATTACCTCAATTGATTAACGTGCTCAGGGGCGAGATGAGCTTGGTGGGTCCTCGGCCGGAAAGGCCGGTATTGATTAATTACTTTCGGAAATCGATTCCGAGATATATGCTGCGGCACAAAGTGAAAGCTGGAATGACTGGTTGGGCGCAGGTGAACGGATGGCGTGGAAATACTTCTTTGGAGTCCCGGATCCAGCACGATTTGGATTACATCGGCAATTGGTCAATTTGGCGTGATATAAAAATTCTTACTCTCACCGTTTTCGGCGGTTTTCGCAATCGCGGAACGGGAGGCCTACGAAATTGACTCCATTCACCTCGCCGTGCCTTTGACCGTATCCCATTACACTTCATGGAATGCCCCTCCATATCCCACGACACATGGATAAAGTGATTGCATGGTGGGGTAAGGGCATTTTTGTTTCGCTCTGTGTCTCCATTTTCCTCTTGGGCACCGGACCGATTGAGTCGTCTTCGCCCCGCGTCGGCGTCAGCGCCTGGAGCGTTTCCCGGACGACGTTTTTCATCTGGCTGATCTGGAGACTGTTGATTTGGGTCCGCTACGGCAGCTCGCAGCTCGGTTTTCCCAGGCATGCCATTCCGATTCCTCTGCTTCTTTTTTTCGCATTCGTTACGATATCCTTGCTTCCAGACTTTCATCAGGTCGGCTGACTATCGTTATTTTTCCTCGGCGCAATGCATTATCTGATGATTTTAGATCTTCTGCTCGAGATCAAAAAAGATGGCGGCTCATATTTCATCTGCTTAGCTCTATTGCCCGGTCTTCTTGCAGTGCGCGGTATTCTTTATGATCCATTGGTCCTTGAACTGGATCAGATGCGGCGATTTGGCTATCCATTGCCCCATCCCAATATCGCTGGTTACCTTTTCGCCATGACCCTCCCGCTTTGCTTGGCAATAGCAGTCGGCGAAAGAGGAAGGATGCGTGCGCTTTCGCTTCTTTCCGGCGGCGCCCAGTTATTGGCGCTGATCCTTACATATTCAAGGGGCTCCTGGTTCGGGTGGTGGGCGTCGATCTTTTCCTTTGGCCTCATGCTGAAGCGCTGGAGAGAAATTTGGGTCATTTTGACGCTTGTCGGGCTTCTCCTCGCTCTCGCGACACCACTACAGGAGCGCCTGTTCACCCTGGTTAGGCCACAAGCTGACTTTTCGATCAACGAAAGAACGCAGGCAATGGAAGCCGGGCTGAAACTGGGATTCGAGCATCCGGTCTTAGGGGTGGGATATGGGCGTGGCCGGCTCAGGGCAGGTCTTCGAGAACAACATGAAAGCGCGGCGACAGAGTATACTCATATCGCGCATACTCACAATATGTACGTCGAACTGTTCGCTCAAACCGGAGTGCTGGGACTTGGCGCTTTTTATGGTTACTTTGTCACACTCTCTCCAAGACGCTCGGCGCTGCAAGTTGCCTCACCGGTGCGAGTCGAGTTTTCCAACTGGGCATCGCAGCGGCCTGGATCGCGTTTGCCGTAACCGGCCTGGGCGATGTCCCTTTATCATCACGAAATTCGCATCTTGTTTTTTACTCTGTTGGCTCTAAATGATAGTCACCCCACCTCCCCCAAACACGCCACGTATTTAGATTTCCACCTTTTAGAAAATTTGGTATTATAAATCTGGTTTCAGAATGGCTCATCAGACTTATCAGGGAAAAGTAGTTGAAAAGCCATGGGGCTATGAGCTCATTTGGGCTCATACACCACGCTATGTAGGAAAGATTCTCCACATCAATAAAGGAGAATCCCTGAGTTATCAATATCATAGGGTCAAGGACGAAACGGTTCGCCTACTAAGTGGAAGCTTGGAGTTGGAGGTAGAACTGGAAGGCGACAGAACAAAGCTCAAGTTCAAGCCAGGTGATTGCCTTCATATTGTTCCCGGGATGAAGCACAGAATGACGGGCCTTGAGGAATGCGACGTCTTGGAAGTATCAACTCCTGAGCTCGATGACGTGGTGCGGCTCGAAGATCGCTACGGCAGAGCGGGCACAAAAGATTGATTTATCTCCCGTAAGTAGAAATTCATATGGATTCCCATTTGAGTCTCGCAGAGCAGTTGATTGAGCGACGGCTCCTCTCGCACGAGGAAATGGAGCGGATAGCCAAACTCCAGCAGGAACAGCAGGCTCCGCTCACCCGGCTGATTGTCGAGCTAGGATTCCTTTCAGAAGATGATCTGCTGCCTGTCCTGCGGGATCATTTCGAGATTCCAATGGTCGCGCTCAAGGATTTCCCCGCCACGCCGCTTCCGGTGGAATTCTCTCCTACGGTAGGGGACTTTTTCAAGCAGGCCCGCATGGTACCGATAAAAATCGAAGGCCGGAATTTACTCGTTGCCATTACCGACCCGATGGATATCTCTCGCCTCCATGCCCTGGAGCTTGCCGTTGGATTGCATGTTAAACCCGTGCTGGCCAAGGAAAAAGACATCACCGCGAGGATCGAGGCTTTGTTCGGCAATTCCTATTCAACCGAAGCCAACACGGGTTCGGTCGCCCGTGAATCGAAGGTGCGGTGGATGAGGAAGATGTCGCCCATTTGCGCGATATGGCGTCCGAAGTTCCCGTCATCCGTCTGGTGAATCAGATGCTCGTCCGGGCGCTTGAGAGCCGCGCCTCGGATGTTCATATCGAGCCCTTTGAGAATCAATTGAAGGTCCGGTATCGCATCGATGGCATTCTCCACGAAGTCGAGCCGCCGCCGCGCCAGTTGAAAGCAGCTGTGATCTCGCGCTTAAAGATTTTGGCCCAACTGAACATCGCAGAGCGCCGCCTACCGCAGGACGGACGCATTAAGATCCGGCTTACGGGCAAGGATGTGGACCTTCGTATTGCCACTGTTCCAACCCTGTACGGTGAAAGCGTGGTCATTCGTCTGTTGGAGCGAGCGCAAATCTTTACTCAGATGGACACTCTGGGCTTCCCTGCCACAATTCTCCAACACTTTAATGGAGATGATCGCCAAGCCTCATGGCATGATGCTCGTCACCGGGCCGACGGGGAGTGGCAAGACCACAACCCTTTACGGAGCCCTGCAAAAGATCAACGACCCCGGGAAAAAGATTATCACCATCGAAGATCCGGTCGAATATCAACTTAGCGGGGTAAATCAGATCCAGGTTAAGCCACAAATCGGCCTTTCTTTCGCCAACGGCTTGCGCTCTATCGTGCGCCAGGATCCCGATGTGATCATGGTCGGCGAAATCCGCGACGCGGAAACTGCCGAGATTGCGGTCCAAGCCGCATTGACGGGTCACTTGGTTTTCTCCACATTGCACACGAACGATGCTGCCGGTGCGATTTCGCGCCTGTTGGAGATGGGGGTTCAGGATTATTTGCTTTCCTCTTCGCTCCTGGGTGTTCTAGCGCAGAGACTCGTGCGGCGGCTCTGTGCGAATTGTCGAAAAGAGGTTCCATTCGCGTAGGTTTTGCCGGGAACGAGCCGCGAGTTGACGCTTCAGAGCACGGAGAGACTGGAAACCGTCTGGGACGCGGTGGGTTGTGATCGGTGCAGCGGCACTGGATACCTCGGCCGCGTGGGGATCTTTGAGCTTTTGCCCGTGACTTCTGAGATCTGCAAAGTTATCGTTCAGAGAGCGGACGCGGGAATGATTCGCAGTCTGGCTGTGCAGCAGGGCTTGCACCTACTGAGGGAGGATGGCTGGGACAAGGTGCGGCAGGGCGTCACAACCGTTGCAGAAGTGCTGCGAGTTACCAGAGAGGAAGCTTAAGTCTGGTTTGAAACTAGTAAAGCCTAAAGCCCCCGGAGTCTAACCGTTTCTTACCACGACTACTTGCTTTGCAGTCCCCATGGCCTTTTTCAATATCGTGCCGCCGACCACGCTGGAAAAATCGTCGAAGGTGTCATGGAAGCCGATGCGGAACAGGGTGTCGTCTCTCGACTCCACGAGATGGGCTGCATTCCGTTACGGATCGCGGTGCCTGGGGACCGATTAATTGCAGGCTCGCAGACACGCTTGCCGCTGCTTCTAAAGCGAAAGGTTAATCAACAGCAGCTACTCCAATTCACCCAAGAACTCAGTACCCTTCTGGGGCTGGGCTGCCAATCGATCGCAGTCTTTCACTGCTTGCCAATTTGATCGAAGGGGAGGATTTTACCAAGGTGATGCGGACTCTTCTGGAGGCGGTGCGCGCCGGTAAATCGTTGGCCGCATCGATGGGGGAACATCCGAGGTGTTTCCCAAGCTCTATGTAAACATGATTCGAGCGGGAGAGGCCGGGGTATTTTGGAAAGCGTTCTCCGCCACCTCGCCGAGTATTTAGAGCGCTCGGTGGCTCTTAAAGAGGACATAAAATCGGCTTTGGTCTACCCGACGATCTTGGCGGCGGCTGCAGGACTTTCCTTGATCGTGCTTTTCATCTATGTCATTCCGCGCTTCGCCTTAATCTTTAAAGACGTCGGCCAAGCCCTACCGTGGATTACCAAGGTCGTTCTCGATTTTAGCCAAATATTGAACCAATACGGTTGGTTCATTTTGCTTTTGCTCGTTGTGGTATCAGTGGGCGGAGTTTACTATTTCCGCAGCCCGGAAGGGCGGGCGGAGTGGGACCGGCGATCTCTTCGGATATGGCTTTTAGGGGACCTGCTCAGAAAGTTCGAAACGGCCCGCTTTGCTAGAACACTAGCGGCACTATTGAAAGGAGGAGTGCCCCTCCTGGACGCCCTCGGTACAGTTCAAGGCATCATCGGGAACCGTTTACTATCACGGGCCATTGGGCAGGTCCAAGTTCGCGTGCGAGAAGGAAAGGGGATGGCACAACCACTCGGGGAAAGCGGAATGTTTCCACCGCTCGCATTGAATATGATTGCTGTCGGGGAGGAGACCGGAAAGTTGGAAGGCATGCTCAGTGAGGTCGCCGAGCACTACGATCAAGAAGTCAAACGGACGACCAAGAGATTAACTGCATTATTAGAGCCGGCACTTATTCTAGGTATGGGACTGGTCATTGGATTGGTTGTAGTATCGATGCTGCTGGCCATATTTAGCATTAATGATTTACCATTCTGATAAAATGCGAAACAGGGACGGCTTCACACTCATCGAGTTACTCGTGGTGATGGTCATCATCGGGCTGCTCGCGGCGCTGGTGGGGCCGCGCTTCATCCGTCAAGAAGAAAGGCGAAGATCAAAGCGGCCAAGGCGCAGATCGAGCTCCTGGGTACCGCTCTGGATACCTTTCGACTCGACGTCGGGCGCTATCCGAGCACCCAGGAGGGCTTGAGGCCTTGAGGACCAAACCGGGTGGTCTCGAACGATGGGATGGTCCCTACCTCAAGAAGGATCTGCCTCTGGATCCCTGGGGCAGAGGCCTATGCTTACAAGAGCCCGGGTGAACATGGCGCCTTTGATATTGTTTCTTACGGTGCCGATGGAGCGCCCGGCGGCGAAGAGGACAACCGTGATATTACGAGTTGGGAGCGATAACCAAGGGTTTTCGCTTTTAGAGCTGCTCCTAGTCTTGCTTCTACTGGGTGTGAGTAGCTTGATCGTTCTCCCAACTATCGATACTGGACTGCGCGAGCGGGAAGTCAGACGCTCTGCCCTGGGTCTCGCCGCGGTAGCGCGGGAGTTGCGTAGCCGCGCCGTATACGAAGGAATCCCGCAACGCCTTGTCCTGAACGTTGTTGATAATAGTTATCTTGTGTCCCGAGACCGTGAAGTTCATTTGCCATCGGATGTGGAAGTTCTCTCAGGTCGAGGGCGGCGAGACCCTTGAGAGAAGTGTGCGGCAATTTATTTTCTTCCCGAACGGGAGCAGCCTAGGAGGGGAGATCGGCTTGTCGGGCGGACGGAATGCAACTTCGTATTCGGTGCGCCTCGAACCGCTGAGCGGCAAAGTTGACGTAATCAGGGGCGATAAATCGTGAATCTCAGGGGCAAATTTTCTTCGCTATCAGCTGGATTCACGCTGTTGGAAGTTGTCGTGGCAATGACTATCGTAGGCATCGGCGTCGTGACTCTGTTAGAAATTTTTCCGTGGGGCTTCGTTTGGGCTCTCGGAGTTCTGCCGCGACAGAAGCCATGACCTACGGTCGTCAAGCGATGGACGAGATTTTGTTGCGGCGAAAGATCGAGGAGGGTGCCCAGCAAGGTTCGCTCAATGAAAGAACTCGCTGGAAACTGGGGATTGGGCCTGTGGCGGAGCCCTCCGATACGTTGTCCCTGTCATCTGCTTGGGAGTTGAAGGAAATCACCTTGGACATGCGTGTGACGGATGCAGGACGGGATCGAGCGGTGGAGTTGCAAACCTATCGTCTCGTGAGAAAGAAGAACCCGTGACTAAGAAAGCTCCCTTCGACGCTCAGGGCCATCGGCCTCAAAAAGGTTTCACCTTGATCGAGGTGATGCTCGCGATGACGATTTTGCCCTCATGAGCACCGTGCTCTATGGGGCGTTTTCTCTGGGTCATAGTGCTGTGGAAAAGTCCCAGAGGAGTTTTGAAAAGAATCAGAAATTGCGCGCGGTGGATGAGCTCTTGGGAAGCTATATCCGGTCCGCGTATCCCTATCGGGCTTCGCCTCAGGGGGCCACGATTCTCTTTGCCGGCGAAGAAGCTGATCTCACCTTCGTTTCGGCTTTTTCGCTCGCCATGGGTGGGCGGGGTATGGCAAAAGTGCGTCTTTTTGGGAAGGAAACGAAAAGCGCGCCGGGGTGCTGCGCTTGGAAGAAGAAACGCCGGTGCGTGTTCCAAGCGAAGAAGGCAATGAGGCGCATGAAGGCCTTAGCAACGGCCTGGTTGTTCGTGAAGGGGTCAAAGAGTTTCGCATAACCTATTTAGACCCTCAGAGCGATGAAGAGAAATGGGAGGAACGCTGGGACGCGAAGGAAAGAAATACGCTGCCCCGGGCCGTGCGGCTCAATTATCTTACGGAGGAAGGCCGGGAGGTTCAATGGGTTTTCCCAGTGATGATGAACTTACTCGCCCAACGACCGTGAGCCTGGGCGGCAGAGATAAATCTTCAGCTTATCTTAACCAGCGGGGTGTCGCCCTGTTGGTTGTACTATGGATTTTTATTTTTCTTCTCGTGGTGGCCTTTGATTTCAGCGCCTCGGTGCGGGAGGAGGCGACGGCTGCGCATCGTTATAGCGACGAGACTCAGGGCTATTACATCGCTCTGGCTGGTTTCGAGCGTGGAGTCTATGAATTCCTCCAGCAGTCGACGGGTCGTGAAGCGACGGGTCGTGAAGCGCTTGGAACGCAGAAAAAAGCCGATATTTTCGATGGCGACTGGCATGAAGAAGCACTTGGGGGCGGGGCCTTCCGAGTCCGCTGGGTAGATGAGGGAGGCAAGATTAATATTAATCGCGCAGACGAAGAGACCCTCCGGCGCGTTTTTACTAATCTGGGCATTGAGGAACCCAATAAGGCGATCCTGGTGGATTCTATTATGGATTGGCGCGACCCTGATGATCTCCATCGAGCGAGCGGTGCCGAGAATGACTACTATCGCTCCCTAACCCCGCCTTATACCGCCAAGAACGGCCCGTTCGATACGGTGGAGGATCTTCTTTGGGTAAGGGGCATGACCCCAGAGCTTTTACGGTTATGGCGATGCCCAGGGGGATCGAGCGGAGAACACGCAAAGGGCGGGTCTGCGGGAGATTTTTACTGTGGATAGTCCCATTGATCGAGTCAATCTTCGAACCGCGTCAGCGGATGTTATTCACGCGCTTACCGGAATACCTTTGGAAAAAAGTCGCCGCTTTGTCGACGAACGAAAAAACTTTCCGACAAAACGCTGCCCGATTTGCTGCCGCTGCTCGGCATCGGCGCAAGCGATGCCGCCCTACAGCAATTCGTTTTTGCCAATCCGGCCGTTGTTACGGTGGAGGCCGAAGGACGTCCCACCGAATCGCGTCTGTCGCGACGGGTCAAAGGTGTTGTCCGAGCAGCCGGTGGGGGTCGAGTTTGAACTGATGCGCTGGATCGACCGCGATGTCGGGCTCCCGGCGCGCTGATTTTATGGTATGCCACGGGGCGATCGGTCGAATGCGCAAAGCTCAGGTTCCACAGGGGAGTTTCTAGTGATAAAATGAGGAGCGTAAAATTATGAACTTGCCTCCATGGCTGCACAATCTCTACCGCGCTGATTTTCTTCGCAGTGTCGGTCTCTATATCATGCGCGACCACCTTGTTCTGGTTCGTATGCGCAAGAATTTCTTACGCCTCTCTTTGGCCGAACAAGAGGCTAGAGAGTTGCCCTTAGGAGAGAATCAGCAGGCCATATCGGAACTGACCGGCTGGATCGCGGAAGATATTAGAGAGATCGCGTTACGAGCCGAGACCGATTCCCGTGAAAGGGCTCTGAGGCAAGCCATTGTAAGCCTGTTGCCGCATTTTAACGCGGGCAAAGACTCTTTGTATATCTGCGTTCCCCAGGAACAGGCGGTCGTTCAAAAACTTTTCTTGCCGCAAGCAGCAGAGAATAATCTGCGGCAAGTGCTGGAATACGAGATCGAACGCCAGCTCCCATTTCGTCGCGACGATATCTATTTTGATTTTATGCCGATTGGCAAGCAGGGCGACAAAATCAGCGTATACCTTTTCGCGATTCCGAAGAAAAGTTTGGTCCATATTCTCGATGTGCTGGGTTCCTTTGGCATAAGACCCAACGGGGTTGAAACCACAGTCACGGCGATGGCCAACTATCTCCTGTTCTGTCAAGAGGGTTTAAACAATCCTGCGGTCGTCGTCGGCAGACAAAATGAAGCTTGGGAAATGTTTGGGATTCGAAACGGCGCCAACGGATGGACGCGCCACGCGGAGTTGCTTTTCTCCCACTCTTTGTCACAGGCGGACTGGGAACAGGGTCCGGGCAAAGAAATTCTCCAGGAGTGTCTTGCGAAATCGCCAATGCTTTTTGGTTGGGGCGAGGTCGAGGGTTTTTTCAGTTCCGCATCCCAGGACGGAGCGTCACTCAAATACGAAGACCTTGTCGCTGCCGGCAATCAGCGGCTTGCGGGTAGCGGGAATGTCGCTCATCCCCCAGGTTCTCCCTGCCTTTGGGGCTGCGCTCCGAGGGCTCCGTGAAGCCTCCTTTACGGTAAACTTCCTAAGGCAGGAGGGTGCTGTCGATGGGGGCGGAAAAGCGTTCTCTGGTATTAATGCAGTTCTCTTGGGCTTGTTGCTGATTGGCGCCGTCGCCTGGGAGTCAGTTATCCCGTCAAAGACGAAATTCGCCTACGTCAACTACAAAGGAAAATCAAAAGCTCACCTCTTCTGTAGAAGCGCTTCGTCGGGAGGAGACGGAACTCCAAAGGGCGCGCAAGGAGGTGAGGTTTTTTCGCGGATTTCGACCAAAGAAAGGGCGAAGTTCTTCGCGTCTTGGACGAACTTTCTAAAACGGTTCCGACCAATGCCTATCTTTCCAACCTGCGTTATCGCGGTGGAAACTTGGAGATCAGGGCAGTGCCGAAAACGCGTCGGCGTTGATTCCTATCCTGGAGCGTTCTCCGGTCTTTGAAAACGTGGGTTTCAATGCACCGTCTAACCGGGGACGAGACAACCGCGAAACATTCTCATTGAAGGGCGATGTCGAGAAGCCCAAGGAAAAGGCGACCAAACCATGAATCAACTTTGGCAGCGACTTTCCAAGAGAGAACGGAGCCTCGTCGTCGTCACCCTGGTAATTATTTTTGTCGTGTTGGCCCGTTATGTGGTGATTGGTCCGTTTGTCGAGCGATGGGAATGGGTTAGAAGTCAGCTAGAGATTCAGCCGCAGCTTCTGGAGAAGAACCTCCGTTTCCTCGGTCAAAAGGAGGAATTGGTCGCGATGCTCGAAGCCACACAGACCGAGCTGAAAGCCCGGGAGCCCAAGCTTCTAACCGGAGACACGCCATCGGTGAGCGCGTCGGATCTGCAAGATGTCATCCAAGGTCTGGCGACAAAGGAAGGCACCCAGGTGATAACAACTCGGGTCTTGAATCCTGAAGCTGCCGGAAGCTTTGCCAAGATTTCCATCCAGATGGAAATTGGCGGCCAAATCGACCAGCTCGCGAGTCTAATTCGCGGCATTGAAAATTCCCCAAAGCTACTGATGGTTGACGAAATCAATGTGCGCTCCCTTTTCGGCCAGCGGGGTTTCCTCAGCCACAGGGGTTCCCCAGTTAGCTGCACAAAACCTGCGGGTAAGCCTGACGGTTTCAGGACTTGCACGGTCCCAGGCACCCACAACTACTAAGTCGGAGCCTGCACCAGGTCAATCGAAGGGGAACTCGACCAAGACCAGCCAGCCTTCAGAATGAGTGCCCTATCTGGCTGGCGGCCAATGAAATACGTAGACAAAATAGATGAAAATGGCCGTCGTTCTAATTTAGGTAACAGAAAACCGGTTTGAATCTAAGAACAAATTGCTGATAATGACCGCCGGTTTGACGCGCAAGTTAAGTAAAAGTAAAATAAGGGTCTTTTTGGATCGGAATTGGTAGGAATTAAGTTATTTTGACGCGTTCTTCACTGCTTAGCGTTCTTTTAATTGTCGCCATAGGATTGGTGCTTACGAAGACCTATTGGCTGTGGACGAGCGGCCCCTGGGACCTGCCGAATCCGGGAAAGCCCAAGTCCTCGATTCTCGTCGAAGGGTCCAAGGGAGTTACGAATCCTCCGGCGATCATCGGGACGGAAACTATTATCAGCAAAAATATTTTTGACCCGGAACGAGGAGCGGGTTTTACCCGGGAAGCGGAGGCGAATTCCCAGGCCTTTCAACGCATACGTAGCATGGTCCTATTGGGCACTGCCATCCTCGGGAACAACCGATTTGCTATCCTGCAGGATGGAGCGACTTCCTCTGGGGCACCGGGAGTCCCTGGCCAATCGGTTGCGCCGCTGCGGATCAAACTCGGGGACACGGTGGAAGGGTTCAGGTTGTCAGAAGTATCGGAAAAAGAGTTGTTTTTGCTAGAGGCGCCTCGACAGTAGAGGTTCCGCTGGATTATTTTCGTAAAACTGACATCGCTCAGCCGCGGCGCGTGGCACCACAAACGGGCGCCGCAACGCAGGTACCCCCACCGCGAACTGTTACACCGGGACAGACAAACGTGCCGGGGCCGAGAGTGCCCAGAGCGATCCCCACGTTGCCGCGGCGGGATCGCGAGCCCGCCGCAGGCGAATAAGAGGGCCGTTAGGCCGCAGGAGGAATGATGCGAGGAAAATGCTTTACATGGTTCGTTGTCTGCTCCTATGTCTCGAGTATCGCGTTGCCTCTGAATGCGCAGATCTTTCGGCAGCAGGCTCAGGCCGCAGAGCCAACAACTCCGCCTCAAGCCCAGCCGGCGCCAGAGGTGGTACCGCCGGCCCAACCTCCCGCCGCTCCGGGGCCCCAAGCGCCGGTACCGGCGCAACCCGGAGGCGTTCCCAGCCGACCCGAGCGCACACTTCTCCCGCCTCCCTCAGTTGCTCCCGGGGAATGGTTTCGCTTAATTTCAATCGCGCGGATTTGGTCGAGATCATCCACATCCTCGCTCAGCACCTGCGGCTTACTTACACTATCGATCCTGAGGTGAAGGGCACGGTTACAATCAACAGCGCCGAGCCCCTAAGGACAGAGGATCTGTTGCCGATTTTTCACCAGGTGCTGCGCATGAACGGCGCGGTGGCGGTTAGAGCCGGGAATATTTATCGGATCATGCCCATCAAGGACGGCAAAGGCCTGGCGCGGCCGATGGGCGCGGGTAGGGAAGATAGTTATGCCCTACAAATTGTGCCGGTGCGGTTCTTCGCCGTCGCCGAGATGAAAAAAGTGCTGACACCGTTTGTCATGCCCGGTGGTGAGATCATCGAAAATCCTCAGGGGAATTTCCTTATCATCATGGATTTGCCTTCGAATATTCAGCGGTTGGTGGAGATCGCCGACCTTATCGATGTCCAAGTTTTCGCCGGTACGCGGATGGAAATCTATCAGCCCAAGGTGGCGAGCGCGGAAGAACTTGCCAACGAAATGACAAAAGTCATGCAGTCCTATGCCTCGTCTGTACCTCAAGCGGAGAATTTTACCGCGCAGTTCCTTGCTCTGCCACGAATCAACCAGCTCCTGGTGATCAGTCACAGTGAGGCGGCTTGGACATATGCCAGAAGATGGCTGGAGCGCATCGACGTGGTCGCCGAAGGCCAGGGCGAAGAATTTTCGTCTATCCGATAGAAAATGGTAAGGCCGAAGACCTGGCGAACGTCCTAAGCGCGGCTCTTGGTTTTACCCGCCTCAGCCAGTGGCGGCCAAAGGAGAACCCGGAGGACCTCCATCGCTCGACTCCAGGGGTACAAGTCAGTCTGGCGGCGGAAGTCAGTTTGGCGGCGGAAGTCAGTTTGGCGGGAGCCGGTCCGGGAGCTCTGGAACTTCGAGCAGCGGTTTTGGCTCGCAACAGCCTTTCGGTGCGTACGCCGCGGCGCAAATTCCTGCCCCGGCCGGTCAACCGGCTGCGCCTGTGCCACAGCCGGCTCCTGGAGTTCCCGTGCCTCCTGGGCTTGCTCTCTGCCTGGTGCCGCCCTAGGGCACCGACACCGGGTGCTCCTGGCGCTCCCGAGCGAAACCGGAAGAGCAATTGCGCATCGTCGCTGATCCGGCGACCAATTCGCTGATCATCTACGGAACCGCGCAGGAGTTCCAGAACATCAAGAATATTCTGAAAGAGTTGGACGCTGTGCCCAGGCAGGTCTTGTTGGACGTGCTTATTTTGGAGATAACGCTGTCAGACAGTCAGTCGCTGGGCTTCGACTATTCGATTCTGGAGAATTTTCCGGGGAAATTCGCGGGGCAGCGCATTTCCGTCCCAAGGCGCGCTGAGAAGCCTCGGATCCCCTCTTTCCTGCAAGGTGGTCAGTTCGGTGTCCGGCCTTAGTGTGATATTCGGAAATGGTCAAGTTAAAGCTTTTATCAATGCGTTAGAGTCCGATTCGCGTATAAAGATTCTCTCATCTCCGAGCGTACTTGCAACCGATAATCGTCCTGCGCGGATTCAAGTGGGAAGTCAGCAGCCAGTGGCAACGGGTTCGGTGTCGACTCCCATAACAACGACACGGGAACAGGAACAGGCACGTCATTCGCTACGAGTTCGACCATCCAGTATCAAAACACGGGTAGAATTGTAACTATCATTCCGCAGGTCAACTCCCAAGGGTTGGTGAATCTGCAGATATTGGCTGAGGTGAGCCAAATAAACCAAAACGCTAGTGTCACGTTAGGAACAGCAGGTTCATTTCCAAGTTTTGATATTCGCCAGGCCGAGACAACCGCTGTAGTCCAAGACGGAGACACTCTCGCAATAGGCGGGATCATCGCCGATAATAGAACCCAAACTCGTAGCGGCATTCCATATATCATGGATATTCCCGTGATCGGCCGCTTCTTCAGGACGACGTCTGACCAAATCATTCGGACCGATCTCATCATGCTGATTACCCCCATGTCGTTAGCAACAGGAGTCAAGGCACTGCGGTTACAGAAGAATTAAAAAAGCAAACTTTCATTGTTGCGCGACGAGCTTGAAAGGATGAGATTGGACCGACAGCGCGATTTGGAAAAATGAAGCGTGACTGGCAAGACCAACAACAACTGCAACAACAGCGGCAGCAGCCTGCAGCTCCGGTCCCTCCAACCGAACCGCCGAGCCCAGCGCCCAGTCCCAGCAGCAGCCCGGCCCGCCAGGCACCACCGGTTACGCCGTTACGAAACATAAGCGTGGCGCCCCCTGAAGCGCCTTCGACGGCGCCCAGTCCGGAGCCACAGAGCTCAATTGGAAATCCAGCCTCTGTGCTGGTAAGTCGCGTCTTACCACCGCAAACGGCGCCGGTTCAAGATAAAGTAGCCGAACCCGTGCCGCGAAAGGAAATCCCCGCGGCGCTCTCGGTGGTCGTGTCCAAAGAGCCGCCTAGGGTGACACCTGTTACGAACCCAGCGCGCGAAACTTCTCGGCGGGGTCCGCTTTGGACGGTTCAGGTTGCCTCACTAAATCAAACCCGCGATGCCGAGGGGATTGCCGGTAAGCTAAAGGGCAAAGGTTATGATGCCTATGTGGTTGCCGCTGAGGTAAACTCTAAGCTTTGGCATCGCGTCCGCGTGGGTCAAGGAGTCGATCTGAATGAAGCCTTTGAGCTTCGAGCGAGACTCAAGGCCAAAGAGAATTTTGACCAAGCATTCATAGCGCTCCGCTAGTATAGCTGCTCCACGGTCTCCGGTGCGCGGGTCTTCTTTGCCGCGCTCGCTATTGCGGCACGGGCTGCAACTGTCTAGATCGCTCCAGCGCCATTCAATTTAAAGACGGGCAGCCATCGCAGAACCGCTCCGGCGGCTGCCCAAAGCTTTGCGGTTCTGTCAAAGGATTTTCATAAACATCACCGCTTTGTTATGATGGGATTGGTGGGCCGCATTCACCCGGGATTCTCAGGAGTATGGCCCTGATGCGCTAGTCAGGGTAATAGCGCTACCATCTCGGCAGAGTTATCCAGGGTATGCAGGCTGGCGACATTGATCCCGGGTCGAAAGGGGATATGGTTATGCGATTTCCGTCAAGGCGAGTGCTGTCGGAAGCATACAGCAGAGGAAACGAATCTTTGCGCGCTTAAGGATCTCAAAAGATCTCTAGGTTTCATATACTATAATAATTTTGATGAGTGAGGCGATTGTGAATCCAAACGAGCTGACTATTGAGCAAGTACAGGATATTCTTCGGGCTGAGCGTTACATTTGCGATCGCTCATTAGCCACCGTCGTCTATCTCTCATTGGTCATGGGTAAACCGTTGCTTTTGGAGGGCGAGGCAGGAGTCGGTAAGACAGAGATCGCCAAGGTGCTTTCCAAGGTTCTGGACGCCAAACTGATTCGCCTGCAATGCTACGAAGGATTGGATGCCAACACGGCGTTGTACGAGTGGAACTATCCCAAGCAGATGTTGCGCATCAAATTGGAAGAGGTGGAGCATGGAGATAAGGAGACCGTTGAGACCGAAATCTTCACCCAAGACTATTTGATCAAGCGGCCGTTGTTAGAAGCGATCCAAACCGACGGTGCAAGCCCCCGGTACTGCTGATAGACGAAATCGATCGCGCCGACATGGAGTTCGAGGCGTTCTTGCTAGAGGTGCTTTCGGACTTTCAGATTACTATCCCCGAAATTGGCACAATCGCGGCGAAGCATCGGCCCTATGTTTTCTTGACCTCGAATCGAACTCGCGAGATTCATGACGCGCTGAAGCGCCGCTGCCTCTATCACTGGATTGAATACCCGAGCTTCGAAAAGGAATACGAGATCATTACCACCAAGTTCCCTGAGGTAGAGAAAAACATGGCGAGAGCAGATCTGCGCCTTCATGCAGAGAAGTTCGCCAGATGAATTTCTACAAGCGGCCGGGCGTGGCAGAAACGTTGGATTGGGCTTCGGCTCTGATCGCTCTTAACCGCAGGGAATTGGACGACAAAGACGGTGGTGGAGACCGATGGGCTGCGTTTTTAAGTATCGCGAGGACCTACACCATCTTGAGAGAACAGGTCGAGAGGAAAAGCAGCTCAATCTGGAGGCCTTGCTCAGGATGTCGCCTGAGTTGGTAAGTTAGTTAAAGATGGAAATTACCGCGGAAGCCGTCGTCGGCCGCCGTTGGCAACTTTTCCTCGGTGCGCGGCCAAGGAACCCTGCCTAATCTTTTGGCCTTCGGGCGGGCGTTGAAACGAGCTTGGTGTTAAGGTCAGCTTGAGCCAAGTGATCGATGTTTCGCGTGCGGTTGAGTTTGTCGATCTCGCCGACAAAGGGGATTTCCGCGCCCTGCTGCGCTCCAATTTGATTTCCCAGAAAGAAGACTTTCCGGTCTTCGATATGGCTATTCGACTGTTTTTGGCGGGAGCAGAGTTACGAACGGGTGCCCATGGAGACACTGGAAATTCAGGGAACACCGACTGAATCCGGAGCCCAAGAGGGAGGCGATGAAGAAGGATTGGAAGAGGCCGTCGCGGAGACCATCGCCACGGAAAACGTGCCGCTGGAAAACCTCGACGAGTTTTCCGTTCCCACCTACAGTCCGCAGGAGCTGCTTAATCGCAAAGACTTCAGCGAGATGGGCGTTGAGGAAAGCCGTGCCATCGCGCGAGCCATCTTGCTCATTGCCGACCAAGATCGCGACGCAGATCAGCCGGCGCAAGAAGCTCGGGCGCAAGGGCAACGTCGTGGATCCGCGCTGGACCATGCGCAAGAACATGAAATACGGCGGCGAGATCATCGACCTGGTCAATCGCAAACGACGGATCAAGAAAACCCAGGTGGTGCTGCTTTGCGACGTGAGCGGTTCGATGGATTGCTACAGCCGCTTCTTGATTCAGTTCATGTACGGGCTGCAAAACGAGCTATGGGGAGTGGAGACCTTCGTCTTCAGCACTTCGCTCAGCCGCATCACCCATCTGATCCGTACCAAGGATATCGCCAATGCCCTGGAAAAAATTTCCGGCAGTATACTCGGCTGGTCCGGCGGCACCAACATCGGGCGCTCGCTGCATACGTTCAACCGCAACTTCGCGCCCAGCATGGTCACTCATCGAACGGTGGTCGTTATTATCAGCGATGGCTGGGACCGCGGCGACGTGAGTTTGCTCGAGCGGGAGATGCAGGACTTGAAGCGCAGATGCAAGAAGATCATCTGGCTCAATCCATTGCTGGCGAGCGACAATTACGAGCCTCTTGTGTAAGGGTATGCAAGGCGGCGCTGCCCTATCTGGACCTATTTTTGTCGGTGCATAACGTCAATAGCCTGATTGCGCTAGGGCGTACGTTGCAGAAGATGGTGGCATAACGAATCTGGAAAATGTCCGTAGCAGGAGGTGAAACCATGCCAGGTCCAGGAACATGCTTTGATGAGACGAATCCGGAAGCGAGAAAGAAGGAATCCGTTTACCACCAGGTGAAAGAGTTTCTCGATAAAGGAGAAACCCTGGCGGTGGCGACCATCGTGTCGGCCAAAGGCTCGACGCCGCGAGAAGTCGGCGCCAAGATGGTGGTGACCGCATGGGGAGAAATTCTCGGCACCATTGGCGGCGGTTGCGGCGAAGCCGATGTGAAACGGGAGGCCATTGAAGTCATCCGAACGCGCAAGCCCAGAACGGTTCGTATCGATCTCTTGAGATGACATTTCGTCGGATAGTCCGGCGGTGTGCGGCGGGATTATGAACGTGTTCATCGATCCCTGGTGGAAAGAGCGCGACCAGGAGGGCTCCATTCGCAAATGAGCTCGCTGTCTGAAGAACTCGTCCAGGTCAGTCGAACAGGGAGCCGCGGCGGTGCTGGCTACCGTGATCGAGGTCGAAGGCAATGATCGGGTGGAGGCCGGTGCCAAATGCCTCATTCGTGACGGCCAGGTCCGCGCCGAGACGATCGGCGACGCTGGCGTCGTAGAGGCCATTCTCCGCGAAAGCGCAGTCCATCTTCGAGAAGAAAAGTCAAAGCTTGTTTCGCTGAATATGCCTGGCGGGCGGAGGCAAGCTGGAAGTATTCTTCGAAGTCTTGCCGGCGCCGCCGAAACTGGTTGTCGTCGGTGCCGGCCATATTGCTGTGCCTCTGGTGAAAATAGCGAAGGTTTTGACTTCCATGTGATCGTAACCGATGATCGGCTGGCCTATGCCAATCGCGAGCGCTTCCCGGACGCAGACGAAGTGTTGGTCGGAGATATGGCGCAGATGCTTAAGGAGATGTCGATCACGCCTTCGACCTATATCGTCCTGATCACCCGCGGGCATACAATACGACGAGCCCTGCTTACGCGAGATCATTCATAGCCAGGCGAAATATATCGGCATGATCGGCAGCAGACGTCGGATCAAAGCCTGTTTCCAACGATTTCGCGATGAAGAGAAAATTGCCGAGGAGGTGATCGATCGGGTTTACGCGCCCATCGGCCTCGATATCGCCACCGAAACACCGGCGGAAATCGCGCTCTCGATTCTCGGCGAGATCATCAAAGTGCGGAGGGCGGCAAGGCGGCGTCGCTTTCCGGCCATCGAACCTAGGTTCTTGCCTCGGATGGCGGCGTGAGATCGAAACGTGGAAGCTGCGCGAAGAGCTTAACAGGGTCATCTTTTCGGATCTGGGCCAAGCATCGTCGTTTATGGCGTTGGATTGGGTCCAGCAAGCGCTACAGAAGAGCCTGGGTTTTCACCTTTTCCGGCGACACTCAATCTGCGACCTAGAAGGCGCGGAGGATGCGCAGGTTTGGGAGGCTGTTCAAAATGAATCTGAAGGCGTTCCGCTCCCGCCAGTGAATGGCGGGTTCTGTAGCGCCGGCTCTATCGGTACGACATCCATCGGCTGGCGAGCTCAAGCGACAGGGTGAATGGCGCGGTATTGCTACCTGACGTTAAGGATTATCCAAAGGATAAAATCGAAATCGTTGCGCCGATGCGGTTGAAAGAGGCGTTCGGCGTGGAAGACGGAGACCAACTAACATTGGAGTTTGGCAATTGAGTAACAAAAAACTGATCGTTGGTATTTCCGGGGCCACGGGAGCGATTTATGGAGTTCGCATCCTCGAGATCCTGGCGAGGCTTGAAGGTATTGAAACCCATCTGGTCTTGACCAAAGCGGGCAAGATGACCATTCAGGTTGAGACTCCGTACTCAGTCAAAGACGTCGAAGCTATGGCTGACGTCGTTCATGACGTTAACAATGTCGGCGCGAGTATCTCCAGCGGTTCATTTCGCACCGAGGGTATGGTGATTGCCCCTTGTTCGATGAAATCCATGGGCAGTATCGCGCACTCCATTGGCGGCGATTTGTTGGTGCGCGCAGCCGACGTCGTATTGAAGGAGCGCAAGAAGCTCGTTCTCGTCGTCCGCGAAACTCCGCTTCACTTGGGACATCTTGAGGCCATGGTGCTCGCTCACGCGTATGGGCGCGGTGGTTTTTCCTCCGGTGCCCGCTTTCTATCATCGACCGAAAACCCTGGATGAGGTTATCAATCAAACCGTTACGCGTATTCTGGATCAGTTCGATATCGATGTGAAATTATTCCACCGCTGGGACGACGAAGGGATGAGCCGCCACCCGGATGCGGGAAAGACCACCCCACTCGCCGCGGCCAAAGAGCGCCAGCAAATCAAAAAGCAACGTTGAAAGCCGTCTCGCTGTCAGCTCATGCCACGCCGCAGGGTCAAAAAGCACTTACCAAGACCCAGCAACGCAAAAAGAACATCTTGAACTCTGCCTTGACACGACCAGCGTTACCGGCCGTTTCGGCACCGGGCTGGATCGCTATAACTTCGTCCACAATGCCCTCCCGGAGCTCGATATTGACGAGATCGACGTCAGCACGAACTTCCTCGGCAAACAACTCCAAGCGCCGATCCTGATCTCCTCAATGACAGGTGGGTTTGATCTCGCGCGTCAGGTGAATCGTAACCTGGCCGCCGCAGCTCAACGTCTGGAGTTTAGCTATGGGCGTCGGCTCCCAGCGGGTTGCCATCGAAGAGCCATCAGTTGCCGATTCTTTCGAGGTTCGGGATGTAGCCCCGGACATTCTGTTGCTCTCAATCTTGGCGCGGTGCAGCTCAACTACGGCTATACCATCGATCATTGCCGCAGGGCCGTCGAGATGATCGGTGCTGATGGGCTGATTCTTCATCTCAACGTGTTGCAGGAAGCCGTGCAGCCTGAGGGTAATCGCAACTTTAAGAGTCTGGGTGAAAAGATCGCGGATGTATGCAGGAAACTGGAACTTCCGTTGTAGTCAAGGAAGTCGGCAGCGGCATCTCCGCCGAAGTCGCGGTGCGACTAAAAAGGCGGGCGTCAAAGCGATTGACGTGGCCGGCAGGGGTGGAACCTCGTGGTATGCGGTGGAAGCCCAAAGAGCGGCAAAGACAAGGAAAACCGGCCGAGACCACTTTTGCAGATTGGGGTATCCCGACAGACGAAGCGCTGATCGCTGTGCGGCAAGCGGTCCCCGGTCTGCAAATCGTGGCTTCAGGTGGTATCCGGACCGGTTTAGATATCGCTAAATCTATTGCATTGGGAGCTGATATGGCGGCCTTCGGTCAGCCCCTATTGGCCGCGGCTTTGGCGTCGCCTGAGAAGGTGGTAGAATTCATCGCCGGTATTATCCATGAGATCAAAATCACGATGCTTTGCGTCGGAGCTAAGAACCTGGATGCCCTCAAAAATATTTCTCTCGTGTGCCGACCTTGACGGCAGTTCCGGGGTTCGTGTTTCAGATTGAAAGACTCGAAACCCATGAGCGACCAAGCTTATGCCTGATCTACTGAAACAAAAGGTTCTCAGTTACCTGGAAACGCATAACACGATGACCTTGGGAACCTGTTCGGGCGATATTCCGTGGGCGGCTACGGTCTTTTATGCCAGTGATGACTTGCGCCTGTATTTTTTCGGTGCCCGATTCCCGCCATTGTCAAAATTTAGCCGCCAACCCATGTGTCGCCGTGACCATTCAAGAAGACTATCACGATTGGCAGAAGATCAAGGGCATCCAATTGGAAGGACCCGTAATCTTGGTGGATTCGATTATCGAGAAGGCCAAAGCGATGGCGGTTTACGCGCGCAAGTACCGGAGGTCATTAAATTGTTCACGAATCCGGCCAGTGGTGTGTTTCACAAGGCTTTTCTCAAGGTCAAATTCTACTGTGCGTCCTACCGCAGAAGCTCTTTTATCGACAATGAACAGGGTTTTGGGAAACGGCAGGAGTTTGCTATTGACGCGTAGATCGAAATAACAGGCTCAGACGGCTACCAATTTAAGGATTCACTATGTCACAACTGCTCGGGAAAGAACTGACAGAAGCACTGTTGGATCGACTCAATGGACAGAGATGTGGAGGTCTACGAGGGGCAAGATCCATTCCAATTTTTACGCTAGATGAATCAGGCTGGCCGCATCCTGCGTTCATTGTCCTACTATGAAGTCGTTGCCAAAAACTCTACTACGATCGACATCGCACTATGGAAAAACAGTTCCACCGCAAGAAATCTCCGACAAACAAACAAGATCACATTTCTGATCACCGACAAGGAGTCAACTACTATATCAAAGGTACCGTTAAGAGTTGCAGGCAGAAATACCGGGTATCCCATTACAGTCTCGGTTTCGCGTTACCACGGAGCAGCTGCTGGAAGACCAAAGAGCCCAACGCCGAGATCACAAGCGGCGTTGACCTATAGCCGCCTCAGGGAACGGGCGATGACCGATTACACCGTAGAAGTCTTTAATCGACTGCGCGGAAGAGCCATGAAAGGTAAACGGATCCTGTTACCCGTTGTTGCGATCCTGGTGCTGGCGGGCACCGAGGTACGGCTTTTGGCGCTGGGAAACAGTCGCCAACAGGTCTCCCTACACGTGACGATGCCAGTACAACGCGGGAATATATCCCAAGTGGTGTCCTCAACCGGGACACTGCAGGCGGTGGTGACCGTCTTGGTTGGAAGCCAGGTCTCTGGAACCATCGACAAGCTGTTTGCTGACTTCAACAGCAAAGGTAACAAAAGACCAGATTATTGCACAGCTCAATCAGGACAAATTCAAAGCCGCAGTCGATCAGGCGCGCGCCAATCTTCTCGCAGCCCAGGCGAACGTCACGAAAGCTAAAGCGAGCATGGAGGACGCGCAACGGACCTTGGACCGCAACAAGGAATTGAAGAAGCGGGACTTGATCGCCCAGAGTGAATTTGACAACGTCTCCAGGCAGCCTACGATTCCGCGGCAGCACAATACGAAGTTAATAAAGCCCAAGTCAGCCAAGCTCAGGCGGCGCTTGAATCAATCGAGCGTCGATTTCAGCAACACCGTTATTCGCTCGCCGGTCGGACGGCATCGTGATTTCGCGCAGCGTGGACGTTGGCCAAACTGTCGCCGCCTCCTCGAGGCGCCAATCTTGTTTCACCATCGCCAACGACCTCGCCAAAATGGAGGTGCATACCAATGTCGATGAAGCCGATGTCGGTAACGTGGTCGAGGGCCAGAGGTGACTTTTACCGTCGATGCTTTTCCGGCCCGCCGCTTTAGGGGTCGAGTTCATCAAGTGCGCAATGCGCCTACCGTAGTGCAGAACGTGGTGACCTACGATGCCGTCGTGCGGATCGATAACAAAGACCTACTGCTTAAGCCCGGCATGACAGCGAACGTGCAGTTTCTGGTAAGCCGAAAGAGGATGTTTTAACTATTCGAACATGGCCATCCGCTTCAAACCGCCTGATCCAGAACGAAGCCCAGGGCTGTTGCGTCAGGAGCAAAGCCGGGCTGCGCCAACCGTCGGTGCTAGACGCACCAGCCGCTCCCCTGGCGGTGGTAGCGGCGCCGTGGAGGCCGGAGTGGGCGACGCATTATCATCTATGTTCTCAGCGCCCGGTAAAGCTGAGGCCTGTTGCAGTCCAGCTCGGCATCACCGACGGGTCCAAAACCGAGGTGAAGGAGAGCGGTGAAATCAAAGAGAAGGATGCTGTGATCATCGGCATGACAAGCGCTAGCTCCCAGAGTCGAGACAGGGGTTGTGAACCCGTTCCAACCGAGTCAACCGCGCCCGTTTGGTTTTCGATGAGCGAGGTCATCCCGCGTTTAACGATCTCCATAAGACCTACCGCATGGGGGATGTAGAAGTGCCGGCGCTTTCGCGCGGCATTAGCCTCACGATTGATCGCCTTGTTGGTGAGTTCGTCGCTGTGATGGGCTCCTCGGGTTCGGGTAAGTCTACTTTCATGAATATTGTTCGCGTTGGCGTCGACCGGCCCACCAGAGGAAAGTATTTTCTTGAGGAAGAGGAAGTGGGCTCACTGTCTCGGGGATGAGTGGGCTTTCATCCGCAACAGACGGATTGGTTTCGTGTTTCAGGGGTTTAATCTTTTGTCCCGAACAAACCGCTCTGGAAAATGTCGAGTTGCCGATGATGTACAACGGTTTCGCTGGCAAGCAGCGGCAGGCTCGGGCTGTCGTAGTCGCTTTCGCTGGTCGGACTAGGTGAGGCGGCTGGCCACACGCCCACTCAGCTTTCACGGCGGGCAGCAACAACGGGTGGCCATTGCGCGGGCGTTGGTCGATGGCCCCTCGTCGGTTCTTGCGGATGGACGACCACCGGAAATTTGGACTCCGCGACCAGCGCCGGATATTATGAGCCTTGTTTCAACGACTGAGCTCAGGGTCAGGGCATCACGATTGTGGTCGTTGCGCACGAACACGACATCGCCGACTATGCTCAACGGCGAGTCATGTTTCGTTGATGGCGTGATTGTCTCGGACGAAGACGAAAGGATGCGAGCCAAAGGCAGTCGGAGAATTTGGAGTGGACCACGGGCATCTGGATAAATGCTGCCGGACTGAATCAAGATCAAAAATCTAAAATCGAAAATTGGCGAGTTATGTGGTTCATGAGCTTTAGAATCGCGCTGCGGGCGTTGGCGCGGAACAAAGCTCCGCTCGCCATTCTGCAACGATGCATCGGGATCATCATCGGCGTCGGCGCGGTGATCGCGATGGTTGCCATTGGCGAGGGTGCTAAGGCAACCATCCGTTCCACAGATTGCTAGTCTTGGGACGAGATGTCGTGATCATTTTGCCGGGAACGTACGACTCAGGGAGGTGTCAGAGCAGGTTTTGGCAGCGTCAGTACGCTGACGGACGGCGATGCCAAGGCCATCAGGGAAGAAATACACGGTCCGTTTCATTTACATCCCCCGTTTTACGTCGTCCGGACCAAAGTGGTTGCGGGTAATCTAAACTGGGGCACTTCCGGTTTCGGGCGTCGCGCCCGAGTTTCAACAGATACGTGACTGGCGGGTAGCCGAAGGACGTTTCCTTCATGATGGCGACGTCGAAAACGACGCCAAGGTGGCCGTCTTGGGTGAAACCGTGGTCAGAAACCCTCTTTGCGCAACGATCGATCCGCTCGACAGCGTGATTCGGATCCGCAATATTCCTTTTCGTGTAGTGGGGGTGTTGGCCGCGAAGGGGGCAAAAGCTGGCCAGGGAGCAGAATCGGGACGATACCGCGTCCTGATTCCATATACCAGCATGCAGAAGCGGTTGATGCGGATCACCAGCGTTCAGACCATTATCGCGTCCGCGGTAACCGCCGATCGCGTGCAGGAAGCCCAGGAGCAAATTACCCTGTTGCTGCGCCAACGCCACTTAGAATCCAGCCGGATCGTGAAGACGATTTTCATCCGTAACCTCTCCGGACATCGCCGAAGCCGCTTCCGGTAGCGCACGCGTCATGGCGATATTGCTGGGCGCCGTCGCCTCGATCTCTCTGCTAGTTGGCGGCATCGGCATTATGAATATTATGCTTTCGTTTCTGTCACCGAACGGACGCGCGAGATTGGGATTCGTATGGCGGTTGGCGCGCGCAGCAGAGGGGACATCCGTCTGCTGCAGTTCCTCGTGGAAGCGGTCGTGATGGCCGCCACCGGAGAGCGGCATCGGCATCCTGCTCGGAATCGGCAGCTCGGAAGTTTTAAAGTTTTGGGCCAATTGGCCGACCTTGGTAAGCCCAACCATCTGTCGCCATTGCTTTTCTCTTCTCCGGCGCCCGTGGGCGTCTTCTTTGGTTTTTATCCCGCGCAGAAGGCAGCCAATCCTCCGACCCCATTGACGCTTTGAGATACAGAGTAAGGCTGTTGGCGGCGTGACTCGACGTGTTGACTTGCAGGGCTTACATGACAACGCTGCTGCTTCATCGATGTTTCTCGTGTGAGTGATCCTGACGAGAAAATCCGGTTCCAGATCAGCGCCGTGGCCGATGTCCTGGTGCTCGGCGGCATAGTCGTCACGATGGATGAGCGGCGCAGTATCCTGTCGGACGGCGCGCTGGCGATTCGCGGCGACTCGATCGCCGCGCTCGGTCGCGCTCGCGCTGGTGCATGCGGCCCACCGTGTGCGCAGACTGTTCGTCGACGCCACAGGGTGCCTGGTGATCCCCGGCCTCATCGGCGCCCACACCCACATCCCGATGACGCTCTTCCGCGGCCTCGCCGACGACCTGCCAGCGCCTGGCGCGGCAGGCCGCGCTGCACGTGTGGCCGGCGAACGTCCGGTTCATCAGCCCGAAACCGTCCGGTGGGAAGCCGCCTCGGTGTCGCCGAATTTGTTGCGTTCCGGTTGTGGCTTCGCTATGCGGTATGTATTTTTATGAAGACGAAGTCGCGGCGGTGGTCGATGCGCTGGGGATGCGCGGGGTTCTGGCCAACGCCCACTTCGACGTTACTGATGCCACCAACAGCGACCGCACCCTGGCCGAAGGCCCGGGCAGTTCATTGCGCGCTGGCTGCGGTCACTCCCGTATCGTACCGGCGCTGGGACCCGCACGCGCCCTACACCGTGGGGCCTGGGCTTTACCGTCGCCGCCTGCACGCGCTCGCGGGCGCTCGACACTTCTTGTCGTCACGCACTTGGCCCGAGACTCAGGAAGAAGATCGCGACATCCGCCGCCGCTACGGTCGCTCGCCGATCCGCCACCCTGGCGAACCTCGGTCTCGTGGACAGCCGGCTGGTCGCCGCCCACTGTGCTCTGGATCGACGGTGAAGAGATCGACCTCTTAGCAGCGGCCCGTGCGGGCGTGGTGCGCAACCCGCGCAGCAATCACTGAGGCTTCGCCAGCGGCGTCGCCCCGGTTCCGGACATGCTGCGCGCCCCGGCGTCCTGGTAGGCCTCGGCACCGATGGAGCCGCCAGCAGCAACGCGCTCAACCTGCTCGCGGAGATCCAGACGGCGGCGCTTATTCACAAGGGTGTGCGGCTCGATCCTCTGGCGGTCCCTGCGGCGGCGGCGCTCGAGATGGCGACGATCGGTGGCGCCCCGCGCGCTCCAGCGATCGCTTGGTGGGGCTCCCGCCCGGGCCGGGTAAGCGCGCCGACCGCAGGTGATCATCGATCTGGACGAGGATAACCTGTAGATTGCCGCTCTACGATCCGGTGTCCCACCTCGCGCGTACGCCGTGGAGGCAGCCGACGTGCGTACGGTCTCACCGTCTGAACCGGGCGCATCGTGCTGCGGGGCGGCGTGCTCCACCACCGCCGACGAGCGGGAGATTCGGCGTCAGGTTAAGCGCGCGCTTCGCTGCTGAGTCGGCTCCTCGTGCAGAAGCAGGACTCCTGAGGTGGGCGTCGAAGACAAGCGAAATAGGAAGTGAGAGCGCGTTAGGCGGCCTCTTCGGCCTTGGGCCAAAAGCAGGACCGCCAACACCGCTGTCCCGGCGCACCGATAACCGATTCTATGAAGCGCCGCGCCGCATTCGCGAGCGGCGGCAGCTCGGGATTGCCGCTCCGAAATCACCATGACTAGCGCCACAGTGATGGCGGCCAAACGACCGTGATGGGGTACTCCGAACCATCTGGCACAACAAAACAGTAAGCCCGACGGACTCCGCCATTCCGACGGGGCTGAAAGGAAAGAGATAGAGGTAGAAGCCGCTTAGCATCGCTCCGATCAACGTTCAAGCACTCGGAGCACCGCCGATTTCCAAGTGTCTCGGGATGTCGCTTGAAGCACTGTCCCGAGACTAACGACCTATCCCTCGTGCTCGACGATCTTCCATGGGTGAAGCAGTGAAATAATACCCCACCAGGTAAGCTGCAGAGACACCAGTGCATTCTGGATTACAACGCCCAATCCGATCTCCACTCTTTAGCATGGGTCTATAGTTATAAGTTCGAAATCGATCTCGCTACGGAAAGCGTTGTACTGCGGACGACTTCACGCGCACGGCGTCGCCGAGGCGGAATTTGCGGCCGTGGCGGTTGCCTTTGATGACGTATTCCTCCTCATAATAGTGATAGTCGTCATCCGCCAATGTGGAGAGACGGACGAGGCCCTCGATGAAATAGGGTCCAGTTCAACGCAAAAGCCGAAGTTGGCCGAGGCTGGTAATGACACCGGTAAACTCTTCGCCCAGCTTGTCCATCATGAACTGGGCTTTCTTGAGATCCACCATTTCCCGCTCGGCGTCCATGGCATTCCTCTCCCTTTCGGAGGTAGTGCTTGCCGGCTTCCTCTAAATATCTCTCAAGCTCGGCGCGCTCGCTGGGGTTCAACTTGTTGCCCTGGAGGGGCTCGATCCAGCATGCGGTGGACGAGTAGAATCCGGGGTAGCGCCGGTGGATCGCTGACGAAGTAAAGTGCGTCGTAACAAATCGAGAGACTAGGCCGAAGCTGACCGATGTTTTTCGCGGTTGATAGTGGGCCTGTTTCATGGCGCGAAGCAAAACACGGTTGATGCGCTTTTTCCTCTGGCTTGCCGCGGCAAGCCTCAAGAGGCCTTTGGATCTCAGAGGCGTGATGGGTTCCGTTTCACGAGGCGAAGCGATCTCGCCCAGACTGAGGAAGAACGGTGCGATGGCTTCCAGGGCCTCGGCATCCGGCCCGCATGGACGCGATAAAGCAATGGAAGGTCTTGCTCCTTGGAGACGCCGGGCTACCGCCTCGTTGGCGGCGATCATAAATTCTTCAATGATCGGTGGGCAATGTTGCGCTCGGTGCTGATATTCTCAGGCATCCCTTGGATGTCGAGAATAATTTCTGCCTCAGGAGATCGAAATCCAGAAGTTCCCTCCCGAGCCCTGCGACTTTCGTATTAATCAACAGTGCCAGTTCTTCCATCACTTTGAGCTCATCGACGAGATCTCGATAACGCTCTAAACACTCGGGGTCTTTGTCCGCAAAATTCTACCGCACGGCAGTATAAGGTCATGCGTTCTTGGCTACGAATCACCGAGTTGAAGAAGCGACTGCGAACGACTTCCCCCTTTGCCGTTGATTTCCATGGCTACGGTCTTGGTCAGCCGATCTCATTGGGATTCAAGCTGCAGATACCATTGGAAAGAGCCTCCGGAAGCATAGGGATGGAGCAATGCATCGCTT
>ERZ1370068.1056-contig-10966_pt1 | contig 32628 bp, 36 predicted proteins | sample MGYA00561227_ERZ1370068 | MGnify/ENA primary metagenome ERZ1370068 (study PRJEB38410, sample SAMEA6850437) | metagenome | study: Metagenomic assessment of the ecological functions of the soil: analysis of the soil microbiota associated with the...
CGCCACATTGTTTCAGAACAATTCTCTGACATGGCGTGCCGCTCAGCGCGTGCAAGCGTATCCACGCAGAGACCGGGCGCGACCATTTGGCTGATCGCATGCGGCAAGGATCAGACGCGCGTATTCGCGCTGGTCCGGCATCCTCGGCGCCCTCGCTGACACCGAGATAGAGGTCTCGTGGGACAGGACAGCGACGTACGCTCGGTGGCGGTCCGCAAGCAGCGCGACGGCGAATGCAACTTCCGTTGTTCGACGGCATCGCTCGAGCAAAACTGCCTACGGTCACGACAGCAAGGGGTCGTGAGCTGTCGAGCGTCGGTCAAAGAGGTGCTCTCCAGGATCTGCCCACCAGCGGTGCGCCGTGCAATTCGTGTGACGTGTCTGATGTCGTGGTCGCCCGCTTAGTCTTCCGATCCAGTCAAGGCGGCGAAGATCAACTTAGATCCGCCAGATACTGGCGTGGTGAGCACCGGCGGGCCGAGCGATCCGGCGCTACATGCCGAAGGATGCTGGCCGGACGACACACTGACGGTTCAGGGTATTTGATCTCGCTTGTACTCCTGCCTCGGACTCGTGGCTGATCAGCCCGCGAACGATGCAATGCTGACCTGATCGGAGGTGCCGTATGAACACCAAACGACCAAAGCTGGATCGTGAGTACTGCGAGGAAGAGATTGAGCGCTGGTCTCAGCACATCGCCGACAGTCGCGCGCAACGAATGATGAGCCTGAGCTTGTAGCTGGGAGGCGGTACGGAACTGCGTAACCGCTTGAATTACGGTGTACAAAACTCAAGATTTACGCTAGAATTAGGTACAATATGCCAATGAGCAGGAGCCACGAAACCGCGGCCTGTAGGTCGTCCGCCTCTGACTAAAGGGGAGCCGGGTCAACGCTTACCGCGGTGCGTCTGCCGCCCGCACCGCCGCGTGCGCGTGTGCGCTGTTGGTGGAGGTCACTCAGCCAAAGTATCGTCGTTGGCACAGCAAGGAGGGTCCAAGTCATGAGTATACGTGTGCGCAATCTACGCCTGGATTCAGCACCGAAAAGCAGAAGGATGCCAGCATCGAGGACCAGTTCCGAGAGTGTGAAGATGCCGCAAAGTCTGCTCGTCTCGAAGTCGTCGCATCGCCGAGGATCGCGCGCAATCTGCTGGCACCGCTGAGCGCCCGGTATCAGGCGCTGCCGGCTGCCCGTCGGCACGAGTTCGACATCACCGTGACTGAGGATACGTAGTCGCCTTTATGCAACCTGGCGCGGAAGTTCGGTCCACGCCCGCTGAGCTGGAAGATCTGGGTGTCCATTGGCTCGCGTGCCTGGTGACACGCGCCGCGAGGTGGGGCTCGGTTGTGCAGACGTCCTTCAGGCGATGGTCGAGCAGGCGCGTCGCGAGGCGTCGTATCGCAACGCGGCGCGGCTCCACGGCAAGGCGCGCCTCGGGTGGATCGACAGGCTCGCCTACGAAGGCTGTCGCGGCGAAGGACAGCTCCACCGGACAGATAGAGATCGAGCCAACGCAGGCTGCGGTCGTGCGGCGCATACTTGAGTGGTACGCGTGGATGGTGCATCAGCCCTGGGTATCGCAGGCCGACTGAATGACGGGCTGTGCCATCACCGGGCATGCGGTGGAACCGCACGCGCATTTTCGGCAATGACGGGCGGCTGGCGCCTGCGATCCACGGTGACCAGCGCACCTGGCGTCCTGAATAACAAAGTCGGCGAGGATTTGTCCTCGACATGGGGGCGCTCGGAGTGAAGCGCTCCGCAGCTGACAGCTCAGTGCGCCGGCAGCGGCAGTCACAACAAGGCCCCAGAGAGCTGCGTAATCGAATGAAACGCCTGGCACGTCGGATGAGCTGTGGCAGCGCGTGAAGGCAAGACAGAAATCTCAGAGCCACGGCGTCGGTGTTAGGAAGCCAGCCGCACTCCACCGACGCCCGAGCGGCGGGAAGCCGCGGTATTCGCTAAGCGCCGCTGAAGTGCAGCGAGTGCAGGCCAGCTTCACGCTCTCGAACGCCGTAAGGTATCAGCAGCAGCCAATACGAGGGCGGCCCAGCGGCGTGCGGGTGTCGCCCACGTGCCGCGGACACGGCTAGAGTGGAGCTATCCAGAGTTTCATCGAGGATGAACTGCTCGACACGGCTGGCTGCCAGCGTCGCCCAGCGGTTCCACGCGGCGACCACGTCCGCCATAGTGATTGATCACGGTCCCCGGATCGCGGAGCTGGAGCGCAAGATCCAGAACATCAGCGACGCCATCGGATGAGGGGTTGCGCTCCGAGAAACTGGCTGCCGACCTGCAGACGTTCGAGGCCGAGCTGGCCTCTGATTACGGGCAATGCACGCTGCTGCTCCAGCGGCCTCTTCTCGCAAGCTGAGCATCGGCGACATCGAACGGCTGCGAGCTGACACGCTGGACCGGCTGGCGAAGGGGCGCGACGTGGCTCAAAAGTGACGCTGCGCGAGATCTTCCCGGATGCGATTCACCTGCATCCCGTGACGACTCAGGCGGCGAGCAATTCTGGCTGTGTTCCCCGTGCGACGAGGGCCTGCTGCGCGTCAGCCTGTTGTACAACATGGAAGGCGAGCGGCCTGGCAGCCTGACGCGGCGGTGCTCGCCGCGTTTGTGAGGTCGACTGGAGGCAGAACTGCTCAGGTAGGGTCAAAAATGCGCGGTAGCGGGGCAGGATTTGAACCTGCGACCTTCGGGTTATGAGCCCGACGAGCTGCCAGTGACTGCTCCAATCTCCCGCACCATGAGGGGGCGCATTCCTACAAGCGGATCACGCCAGCAGCAACACGGCGCAAGTATCTCGTTCTATCAACGGCTTGCAAACGCCCATGCGGCTCGGCTGCTTGTTCCACACGCCAGGCTTCCGGGCACCAGCGGTCCGGACCGGAACAAGCACAGACACTCTTCGACGATATCTGGCGAGTTTTCCGCAGGCTCGATCGGTCACGATAACCTGACGAGACGGCGCATGTTCGCAGCGAAATATCACGCCGTTGCGCGGGTGACCGGGCTGCTGCGGTCGCGCGCCGCGACCCGAAAGCGGCGATGCTGTCAATTCGCTCAGGGCAATGCCGGGTCGGCGGCTGATGGCGGCGGCGATCTTCTCGGCGAGTGCAGCGCCGGATCGTGGCATCGAGGTTCGTGAGCGGCCAGACCGATGCCGAGGCCCTCGCGGCTGTTGGGTTTGGGGATGATATGGTAAATGCGCGATGCCCAATCGCCTTCGATGCGCGCTACCGCCATTGTTCTCGAGCACGTTGTAGCCCATCTGGCCGCAGCACGCCGGTGGTGGCAATTACCGCCCCGGCACACGCGCGGTAGTACGCGGCCCACCGCCAGCGGCGGCCTCATCGATAACTGCATCCGTGGTATGGCGGCGGGCTCTTTCGGGATTAATACTTTCAAGCAGGTGGCCGCGGCTCAGCGGGATTGATGTCCAGGAATCGCCAGTACCCGAGCGTCGCTCGTAGATCTTCCTTGTGGCAGGAATCTCCCCGCGAACGATCTTGCGGCTGAACAATTGCGCATCCGCCATGTGCGCGTTCCTTGAAGATATGGGCAGGTGCGCCAATTGCGACTCACTGTGCGCGCACCGAGGTGCGTGCTTCTGAAATTGCCGGCAGGCAGGCGCGTAAAACCCCAGCCGCTGCCCGGGTACGCGTGAATTTACAACGGGATTCGGCGGCCCGGAATCCGCTCGGTGATGATTGGCGACGGCGCGGCGCACAGTTGGTCAGCGCGCCGCGCCATGCGCCAACGCGAAATCAGGAGAACATCATGGCGTGTTTCAATCCATCCTGGCCGTCGACGGCGGTGTCAAAACCTCGGCGCGGCCAACTTTGCCGGCGTGCGCCGCTCACCTGTGAGTGCACCCGAGTCCGGCGACCGCGACCCCCGGCAGCAACACCGCTCTCGGTCCACGTCTTCGCGGCTGCACCATGTGCTGGCAGCCCTGGGCGCCACGTAGCTCCCAGGCCGCGGCGCTCGGCCGCGACAAGGTGAGCGCTCACGGCGAACGGCAGTAAGTCGAAGATCGTGGACGAGAAGGCACCCATCCAGCGCCACACGCCTGCAGCGGCTGCGGTGTGCACATGTACGGGCGCATCGAGAACAAGAACCACCCGTTCTATGGCTTTGACTTCGTGCACACCGAGCTGTCGAAGGACAACGGCTGGTCGGCACCGGAATTTGCCGCTCGGTTCTCCCATCATCGAATCCGGTTTCCCGCCGGCACGCATGGGAGAGGTGCGCGCCCGCCTCAAGGAGCTGAAGCTTGAGCCGTACGACTGCCTCTCCCCGGCGCTCTTCCGCGACCTGATCGCAACCACGCGCCGGCGCCAGAAAGGACGCGCCGCACTTCCGGCAAGATGTCGGCGCGGAGGTGGAGGCGAATGAATGCTTCGATACGGCGCGTCGCGTCGCGGGAAGAAAGGCAGCCGCGGCGCCGGTGGTGATCTGAATGCGCTGAGAGTGAGCCGCAGACGCGCAATCGACCTGGCCGTGGAGCTTCAGGCCCGGTCCATCGCGCTTTCCGTGGCCGCCTCGCTGCGGCGGCGCAGCGTCGGGCCGGGCTGCGCCTGTAGCCACTGCCGGCTGAGACGACGGCGCGACTGGCCGCGCTCTTGAGGCCTCATGGACGAGCGCCTCGAGGCAGCCTGCGCAGGCCGGACGAGTCTCGGCCTCGACAAGGACCGCCACGCGTGGGCGGGCCCACTAACGATCGCCTTCTCGCTCGCGCGCCAGCAGGCCGCGAAGCTGGAGAACGCCTCGCGCCCAGGAAATGCACCGCCTGCAGCGTCGGCCGGTGTGCTCAGACGGGCGGATCCCGCCAACTACGACACGGTCGAGTTCCAGATGCAGACCGTGGCGCATGCGGTGCCGCTGCAGTACGGCGACTTTCGTGCGCCTCGTACGTGGTGAGCCAGCTGACCGGAGCCTACCAGGAAGTCCCCACTTTCCTCGACCGCCAGCACAAGGTCGAGAATCGCGACGATGCGGAGGCCTCATCTTGCGCGCGCCTGCGTTCCTTTGAGCGGGGTGCTCGACCAGGAGACCGAGCGCGTGCGCCACGATGCCGCCCTCAAGGTCGTGCCGCCGGACTTCATCCTCGAGCGAACGCTCGGAGCAGATGCGCGCGCTGCGGCAAAGCCGCGGCGCCCGAGGCCTCGATACTCGCCACCTCGCTGCGCGACCCGTGCCGGCAAGCTGGGAATCGCCGGTGGGCGTCTTCGGCGCGCAGGCCGCGCGCATCGTCGGCGGATGAGGTCTACCCGGCCCTGGACCGACAGGCGCAGGCGCTCGGGGAGCTGGGCGGCCGCACGCGGCGCTGCATCGCTGCCGGCGTGCAGCGCCCGCCGCAGGGCGGGGGCGCTACGAGGTGGGCGCGAGCTTTCGCGACCACGACCGACATGACGCGCCGCGGAAGTGCACCAGCTCGGACTGGCGCAGGGTAAGGAGCTTGCCGCGCGCATGGACGAGCTCCTGCGCACCGCAGGCCTGACGAGCGGCACGGTCGCTTCGGGAGCGCGTGCAGGCGCTGAGCAAGGATCCAGAGCACCTCGTATCCGAACACGGACGCGGGACGGCAACAGATCCTGGACTACCGCAAACGGCCTGCTGTGGCAGGCGCTGCAGCCGGCACCTGCCGCAATACTTCAACATCCTGCCCAAGCGCGCCGGCAGGAGATCCGGCGTGGTTCCGCCGTACATCGAGGACCGGCGCCCCGGGCGGCTACTACAACACCGCGTGCTCCTTGATGCGCTTCCCAGTCCCGGCGCTCTCTTCATATCAACTTGCGCTGACACCAGCGAGCTGCCGCGTGCTGGACCCTGCCGACGCTGGTGCACCACGAGTCCGCGCCGGGACATCATTTTCAGCTGGCACTGGTGCCTCGAGATGCCCTCACTCTCCGCTGACCCGCAGCGGCCGGCGGGGGCTTCTCGGCCAACATCGGAAGGCCGGGCGCTGTACGCGGGAACAGCTGTGTGACGAGATGGGCTCTGCACGAGGACGAATCCGCTGGGGCGCTCTCGGCACGCTGCAAGCCGCGGCCTTCCGCGCCGCGCGCTGCGTGGTCGACACCGGCCTGCACACCCAGGGGTGGAGCCGTGAGCAGGCGCTTGAGTACATGGTCGAGAACACGGGCGACAAACCGCAACGCCATGACCACCGAGGTCGAGCTGCCGTACCGCACGGGGCCGGGACAGGCGACCAGTTGCTGTGCGGCGTGGACAGACACGCTGGCTCAAGATCCGCGCGGACGCCCGCGGCCGCCTCGGCAAGAAATTCGACATCCGGTGCCTTCCACGACGCGGGCTCACCGCGGCCCCATGCCGATGTCGGTGCTGGAGCGCGTGATGGAGGAGTGGGTACGGAGCCAGGGCGCGTGAGGGTGCCGGCGCGCCGCCCGGCTGTAACCGCAGGACTGGGTGCCCTCATGGTGTGCTTGGCAACGCAATCGCAGGCGGCGAGCTATCCGGCCCCCACGGAAGGGGACTTCACGCGTGAAGGACTTCCGCTTCGCCTCCGGTGAATCGCTGCCCAACTGCGCATTCACTACCGCAGCTTCGGCACGCCGCGCCACGGATGCGCACGGCGTGGTGCGCAACGCCGTGCTGATCCTGCACGGCACCGGAGGCAGCGGCGCGCAGCCTGGTGCGCGAGGAGTTCGCCGGTGAGCTCTTCGGCCCCGGGCAGCTGCTGGATGCCAGCCGCTACTTTCATGGTGCCTGCCGGATGGACATCGGACACGGCAAGTCGAGCAAGCCCAGCGACGGCCTGCACGCGCAGCTTTCCGCGCTACGGCTACCGCGACATGGTGGAGGCGCAGTACCGGCTCCTCACCCAGGGGCTCAAGGTCAACCATGCGCGCCTGGTGATGGGAACCTCGATGGGCGGCATGCACACCTGGCTGTGGGGCGAGCTGCACCCGCAGTTCATGGACGCGCTGATGCCGCTCGCCAGCCTGCCCACGCAAATCTCCGGACGCAACCGCGTGTGGCGGCGGCTGGTGATCGATGCCATCCGCAACGACCCGCAGTGGCAGGGCGGGAGTACCGCGCAGCCGCCCGCTCTGCGCACCGCGCTGCAGATGCATCTGGCTGCTCGGGCAGCAATCCTGCCCTGCGGCAGCAGGAGGCGCCGACGCTGGCTGCCGCCGACCGCGCTCATCGACCGCGGTCGGTCATGACAACCTGAAGACCCAGGACGCCAACGATATCCTGTACGCGATCGAGCGCCTCGCAGGACTACGATCCGGGCGCCGGCGCTGGAGAAGATCGAGGCGCCGCTCCATGCGGTGAACTCGGCGGATGACCTGGTCAACCCGCCGGAACTGAAAATCCTGGAGCGCGAGATCGGGCGCGGGCCCGCAGGGCGCGCGGTGGTGATCCCCTTCAGCGAGCGCACGCACGGGCACGCTCGCATCACCTACGCGGTGCTTCTGGCGCGGCTACCTCGAGGAATTGCTCAGGGCGCCGGAACGCTAGAGCGCTCGCCGTGCTCGGGCGCGCCGGTGGCGCAGGTGCTGCGGGTGAGATCGGCGACCGAGGTGCAGCCGAGCTCACCGAGCACGCTGGATCGATCTCGGTGTGCAGGATGGTGAGGGCCCGCTCGACCCCGGCGCTCGCCCGCCAGCGGCCAGGCCGTACAGCGTGGCGCGGCCGAGCATGACGGCATGGCGCCAAGCGCCAGCGCCTTGACCACCTCGGTCCCGCGGCGGGAAGCCGCCGTCGATGATGAGCGTGAGGCGCGTGCCGCCGACGCGCGCGCGATCGCCGGCAACACCTCGATCGGGGCGCCACACACTGGAGTCCAGCTGCCGGCCGCCGTGGTTGCTGAGCACGATGCCATCGCAGCCCGAGCGCCGCCGCGCGTCGACGTCGCGCACGTCCAGCACCCCTTGAGGCGAGCAGCTTGCCGCGCCACAACCTCGCGCATCCAGGCCAGATCGTCCCAGCAGATGGTGGCGTCGAGCAGTTGCGGGATCACGGTGCTGCCCCCGAGTGCGGAGGTCGCACCGGCGGGCAGGTACGGGCCCGAGGTTGCGAAAGTGCGGCAGCCCGCGCGCTGCGCCACGCCCGCCAGCCAGCGCGGGTGACGCAGCACATCCCAGTGCCGCGCGCAGCGTCGGCCGACCGGGCGACGCGATAGTTGCGGCTGGTCCCATTCGCGGCTGCCGAAGACGTTGGCATCGGTGGTGAATACCAGCGCCTCGTAGCCGCTGCCGCGGCACGGCGCACCAGGTCGCGGCCGACTGTCGCGGTCCTTCATGACATACAGCTGCAGCCACAGGCGTCCGCCGGCCTCGCGCGCCGACATCCTCCAGGCGCGCGGTGGCGAAGGTGCTGAGGGTGAAGGGAATCTCGACCGGCGCGCGGCGCTGCGCGCCAGCACCACGTCACCGTGCGGGTACAGCATGCGCCGTTAAAGCCGGTGGGGCGATCACCAGCGGTGCTGCGGCGCTGGACGCCGAACAGCGGGGTGCGCGTATGCCGCGCACTGGTATCGACCAGCGCGCGCGGCACCAGCCGCCAGTGCGCGAAGTGCGGTGCGGTTGCTGCGCAGGGTGGCCTCATCCTCCGCGCCAACCCTCCACGTATTCGAACGCGAAGTGCGGCACCCGGCGGCGCGCGCCGCCCGCTCGCGCAGGTCCGCGATCGTGACCGCGTCGCGCCAGCGGACCGCGGGTGTAGGGTCGCGCCGCTTCCAGGGCATGCGCTCCTCACCCCGTCTGGCGGTGCGGCCATGCTCTGGGTAGGCCACGTCGACGCGCGTGGCGACGAAGGTGCTGCTGGCGCTGTTGTACTGGCCAAAGGCGGCGAGGCGGTAGACCTTGCTGGGTGCCGTTAAGCGCGCTGTTCAAGGCGGCGGTGTAACGCGGCGGCGCCCTGAAACGCCGAGATCCCCAGAGTCGCATTGCCGACCGCGAGCAACAGCTTGCTCCGGTCTCGCGCCGGTGGTCGCATGAGCGGACTTGCCGGCAGGAAGGGGGGCTTTGAGGTCGAGGCTCTGCGGACGCGGTAGATGGCGTGCACGGTGCCGAGGTTGGCGTTGCTCAGGATCGACGACCAGGCCCTGCGGCATCGTGCTGCGTGGGATAAGGGCGGCGCTGCCGGACACCCACTCCACGACGAGTTCCCGCTGGGTGGCGGCGCCGTGGCGGTGATCACCGCCGTGGCGTTGGAGCTGCCGGCGGCGCGGCCCCAAAGGTGACGCGGCCAGCCTGTCCGCCGCCGCCAGCAGAGGTGCCGGCAGCGGTGGCGCTCTCATCGATGCTGCCGGTATTGACCGGGTACAGGGCCGGATCGACCGCGCCGCCGCCGGTGGCGGTGCCGGTGAACGTGCTAGCTGGCGGGCGCAAAATTGCCGAGGCTCGTAGCAGGATCCAGCACCGCACCGTTGGGGGTCGCGGATTCTCAGCACCCCCCCAGGCGCGCGTGCTCTCGCAGGCGCACCTGGCCGGCGGTAGCGTCCAGTGAGGTGAGGTGAGTGGTGAGGTTGGTACTGCTCACCCCGGCGACGTCGACGCGCTGGCCGACCGAGATCGACTGCAGGACATCGCCAGCGGCCTCGGTCCCGTCCTCGGTCACGAGGGTATTGCTGGCTGCCGACGGTAATGCTGGCGGTCGGGAGAAACAACATTTGCGGGGGCGGGTTCGAGAACACCTGCACCGGCAGCCACTGGATCGTTGTGTACGGTCAGGGTGTTGCCGCTGCGCGGCGACCACGCCGATGAAGTGATCCTGCAATCCGCCCTCAAGACTCTCCCCGTATACACGGCGGTAGCATTGAAGGTCGGTGTAATGCCGGACAAATTGTCCAGCGTGCCGTAGGCGGCGACCGGGGTGTTGATATTGAGTCCCTTCATCGCACTCAGCCCGGGGCCGCCGGTATAGACGACGTTTTCCACGTTGAAGTAGAGTCTTGTCCGTGATTTTCACGGTCATGGCGGCCCGAGGGATTGCTGACGAAGTCGTGGAACGGGCGCAGGTTGATGACGCAAAGTCGCCCTCTTCCACGGTCACGAAACACGCCGCGTGCGCGCAACGGTGCAGGCATCGGGCAGCGCCGGCTGCATCAGCGCGTAGGGCTGCACGGTGACGGTGGCCGGGGCTGCTGGCGAGGTCGACGGCAGTTGAGGCGTCCAGGTCGAAGGTGACGTGCGTCCGCGTGGACACGCCTTGCTTTATGACGAGCGGGTGCGCCGGGTCGAAGGTGACTTTCAAGATGGTGGAGGTGATATCCCGGCGCCGCCGGGGCCCGCGCTGCCAGCGCGGTGGGCTGTCCGTTGACGTTGGCCCAGATGCTGGCGTTGGAGTAGTCGAATCGTGATGCTCGCGCTTGGAGGTAGGTTCCGGCCGGGCACGCCACCCGGGGCGCCGAGGACTCCGCCAATGTCCGTGAGGCGCGCGAGGTCGATCGTGAGCGGGGTGAACACCGGCGAGACCAGGCCGCCGTTGCTCTCGGCGAGCGTGATCGCACCTCACCCAGTACGACGTGAGCCGGCGAAGCCGGTGTTGGTGCTCGACATCGTGAGCACTGGCGTGCCCGGGGGCGCCACGCGCTGTTGCCGCCGCAACCGGCGAGCAGGCTCAGGAGCCCCCGCGAGAGCAATGAGGACCCGCGCCAGAGGTCTCCGGCCAGAGCGAACGGCTGTCATCAAAGAATTCCCCTTCAGATCTTGAACTTCGGACGCTAGCCGCAAAGCGGGCTGCCTCGCTTAGAGGTGCCGGCGGGCAATGCGTTCCCTAAGATTACAGAGACTTAGCGCTCGCCGGGTCCGAAAAAGCGGCTAGTCTACTAGTTTCGCGCGGGTTTCAGTTGACGCGTCACGGCGGTGGCGCCGCTGCTCGTGGCGCGCAGGTCGACCGCGTCCGGGGTACCACTGCCGTTGCAGGGTGCCACCCGGATCGCTCGAATTCCATACGCCGTACCGAGACGTAGTAAAGCGCCGTGGTCGTGCCGCGCCGGAACGCTCACCGACACGCTGCCGCCCTGTGCCAGCACCGAGTCGAGTGCCACCTGGGAGACGAGTTGTCCTTCGTGCGAAACCAGTAACTGGCCGTGATCGTACTTGCCGGGCGTGGTCGGGGTCACCGCCGCCACTACCGAGCCCCGCGTGAGCCCCGCGGCGAACACGAGGGCGGGCACGGTGACCGTAACCGGATTCGTGCCCGAGGCGGAGTGGGAGACCGGTGAGGCCGAACTTTGCCGTCAGCATACGCGGGGCGCTCGCGGCCACGAGGTACTTGCCGGCGCGCCTCGCGGGGCGCGCCGCGCTCACCAGCGGTTAATGTTGTCGCCATTGGTGACGAAGGTGCCCGAGTCGATCGTGCCGTCCGAGAGTCCCACGGCAGTGACGAACTTTGGTTGAAGGGATCGATCGGCCCGGCCTCGATGACGTAGGGAACCTCGCTCCCGGCGCCGAGCGTCCTGGTAGAAGCCCACCAGAGCAGCGGCGGGCAACGGGCCGCCCGACCCGGTGGCGACGTTGGCGCTGTAGGAAGTCGCGGCGCGTACGGTCAGGGTGCCGATCGACACTGCGTTCACACTCGGGGCGATGGTTGAGTTCGTCGTGGTGGCCGTCGTGTTGGTGGCGGTGGTGTTGGTGGTGCTGGTGGTGTTGGTGGCAGTGGTGTTGGGCGGTGTTGGTGGTGTTCGCGGTGCTGGTGCTCGTCGTGGCGCGCGGTGCTGTCGAGCGTCACGGCCACCGCCTTGATGATGATGGTCGCGATGTCAGGCCCGTGGATCACGACGTCATAGCTCGCGGTGGTGGAGGAACTGGTGGGCAAGGGATAGAGCAGGAACGTGCCGTCGGCGTGCACCGGCGTGCTCAGCACCACCACGTGGCGGCTGCCATCGGCGCTGAGCGTCTCAGCGTCCGCCTGAATGTTAGGGAGGCTGTTCAGGGTGGTGCTATTGGTGAGGCTGGTGAGCGTCAGCGTGCCCGAGATCCCGCCCACCTCGGACAGGTCGTACGCGCTCGGGTGCGCACTCAAGAGGATCCCGTTCGCCGCGGTACCGTAGGTAAAGGGCACCAGATCGCGCGTGCCGTCGATGTTGATGGCGAACGAGGCGCCCGTGGTACTGGTCGTCGCCGTGGTGGCGCTCGTGGTGCCCGCTGTGGTCGTGCCGCCGGTGGCATCGATGATGCCCGGCCGTGCTCATGGCATCGCCGGTGCCCGTGCCCAGGGCACCGCTGGTAGTGGTCGCCGTGCCGAGGCCGCCCTCGAAGCTGCCGACCGGCACGTGCAGGGAGGCGGGTATGCCGACACCCTTGTCCGGGATTCAGGAGCTCGAAGGCGCAGCTGCTGGGTGACGCCGCTGCTGTCGACATAGTCGGCCTCCGCGTTGAACGCCGCGCCGAGTGTCTGCGCCGAGGTCGTCAGCGGGGCGGAGGCATCGACTGGAATCAGCCGCAGCTGCGAATAGGTGCCCGCGATGAGTTTGAGACTCGTGACGAGGCTGCCGAGCGTGCCGCCCTGGTCCGCCACCAGGTCCACGGTGGTGGGGGTCGAGAGCGGAAACTTCTGCCAGCCCGTGTCATCGGGTCCCGCCGCGGCGTTGACGTTGAACCACAGCTCCTTGGCCGTCACGTAGACGTGCGAATACTGGGCAGGAGCGTTGCCCGTCAGCGACACATCCGTGCGCGCCGAGCACCCGCAAAGCACGGCGCAGCAGACGCCGAGTGCGGCAGAAACGGGGTATTTCATGCAAATCCCTGTGCGGTCCGGGACAGAAATGATGCGCCCGCCGCCGGTACCCTGCAATGTGTAAGTCGCTGAGAAACGTATCGAATTGTCGATCCTGTGACCTGGATTGGACGTACCGGTGCTAAGTCTGTACAGTGCGCGCGCGCAAACGTCCTGAGTGCTCGGTCAGCACCGTTTCGCTCGCGAGTCTGTCTACCGACGCACTTCGATTTACCATTAACTTTCAGCCTCGCGCCTGACCGCCGCAGCAGGAATTGCTGTCGGGCGAGCTCAAAGAAGCAGAGGTTTTCCAAATCATGTCATTTACAGAACTCGGGCTGAAGCCCGAGCTGTCCCGTGCCGTGGCCGAAAAGGGCTACACCGTCCCCACCCCATCCAGCGCGAGGCCATCCCGGCCGTGCTCGCCGGCCGCGACGTGCTCGCCGGCGCGCAGACCGGCACCGGCAAGACGGCGGCGTTCGTGCTGCCGATCCTGCAGAACCTGGGCGCACCCCAGGGCGGCGCGCCGCGCGCTGCTGGTGCTCACACCCACGCGTGAGCTCGCCGCCCAGGTCGCCGCCAGCGCCCGGGACTACGGCCGCTTCGTCGACCTGCGCACCGTGGTGATCTTCGGTGGCGTCAGCGAGCGCCCGCAGATCGAGGCGCTGCGCCGCGGCTGCGACATCGTGGTCGCCACCCCGGGGCGGCTGCTCGATCTGGCCCAGCAGGGCGTGCTCAAGCTCAACGAGGTGCGCGTCTGCGTGCTGGATGAAGCCGACCGCATGCTCGACATGGGATTCATTCACGCCATCCGCCAGATCCTCGAGGATGCTGCCCGACGGAGCGCCAGAACCTGCTGTTCTCGGCGACCTATTCCGAGGACATCCGCGCCCTGGCGGCGCGCATGCTGCGCACGCCGGTGGCCATCGAGGTCGCGCGCGCGCAACGCCACCGCCGAGCGCATCGAGCAGCAGCGTCTATCGCGTGCCGAAGGATCACAAGCGGCGACCTGCTGCGCGCACCTCATCGAGGACGGCAACTGGCAACAGGTGCTGGTCTTTACGCGCACCAAGCACGGCGCCAACCGGCTCGCGCGAGCAGCTCGAAGGCAGCGGCATCCGTTCGGCGGCGATCCACGGCAACAAGAGCCAGGCGGCCGCGCGTGCGCGCACTCAGCGAGTTCAAGGAGGGCGTGTGACCGCGCTGGTCGCCACCGAGGTCGCGGCCCGCGGCCTCGACATCAAGGAGCTGCCGTTTGTGGTCAACTACGAGCTGCCGAACGTCCCGGAGGACTACGTCCACCGCATCGGGCGCACCGCCCGTGCCGGCGGCAGCGGGGCCGCGGTCTCGCTGGTATCCCCGGACGAGACGCCGCTGCTGCGCGACATCGAGCAGGTTCTGCGGCGGCACTCTGCCGGTGGCCGCGCTGCCGACCTTCAAGGTCTCCGCGCCGCCTGCGAACGCCGCGCGCGAGCCGCAGCCGGGCGCACCCGGGTGGCGCCCATCGGCAGAGGCATCGCCCGCAGGGCCCCTGGCAGGGAACGCGCCGTGGCCCGACACGCTCCACGGCTCGCACGCGCTCGGGATCCTTCTCGCGCGCACGTCGCTCGGTGTAGCCTGATGCGATGAGGGCGAGGGCGCAGCGCGGCGGGCGGGCTCGCGCTCCTGTGGAGCGCGGTGGTCCTCGCGCATGCGCACCTGACAGGCAGCTCCCCGGCGGACGGCAGTCAGGTGACGGCTGCCCCCACCGAGCTGGTCTTGAGTTTCTCGGAGGCGGCGCAGCTCACCGCGCTTGCGATCGCGCGCGCGGGGGCGCAAAACAAAAGCTCACCGCGCCCGCCGCCTCCCAGGCACGCATCCGCGTGCCGCTACCGGCGCTCGCGGCCGGCGACTACGTCGTCAGCTGGCGCGCCCTCGGCGCCGATGGACACCTGGTCCCGGGCCAGATCCGCTTCACCATCACACGATGATCGACGCCGGCTGGCTCGTGCTGCGCGCCGCGGGTTTCATCCTGGTGCTGCAGGCGAGCGGGGGCGGTACTGTTCCTCAGCCCTGTTCGCGCGCGCAACTGACGCCGCGCTCCTTGGGCGCTGTCCAGATGACCGCTGCGCACGTCGCGCGCGCCGCGCTGCTGTGCGTGTGCACGCAGGCGCTTCTTGAACCGGCTACACCTGGCCGGCGAATGGGAAGCGCGTGAAGGACCCTGCTGCTGTGGCGGCTCGCGTGGCTTGGCCCGGGCGCCTGGATAGTCTGGCTGCGCGTTGATCGGCCTGACGCTGCTGCTGCTGGCGCTGCGGCCGCACGCGTGCACTGCCGCCGCTCGCCCGGGCCGGGGCATTCTGGCTCTGGGCTCATTCCTCGTCAGCGGTCACGCACTGCTCGATACGCATCGACGCTGCTGGCGCCTCTGCTGGGGCTGCACGTGCTGGCAGTGGCGTTCTGGTTCGGCGCCTTGTGGCCGCTGCGCCAGGTTGCAGAACTTGAGCCGGCGCCGCGTGCCGCCGCGGTGCTGCACAGCTTCTCCCGCCGTGCCGTGTGGCTGGTGCCGCTGCTGGGGCTTGCCGGCCTGGGACTCGCTCGGCGTGCTGCTGCCGGATCTGGCGGCGCTGCGCCGGCCCTACGGGCAGATACTGTGCGTGAAGGTGCTGTTGTTCGCGGTGCTGCTCGCGCTGGCAGCCCGCAAGCAAGCTCGCGCTCGTGCCGGCGCTCGCACGCGCCGATTCGCGCGCGCTGCCGGCGCTGCGCCGTAATCTCATGCTCGAGTACGCGCTCATCTGCACGGTGCTGACCGCGACCGCGCTGATGACCGGGCTCTTCCGCCAGCTGCGGGCGCCTCTTAAGGGAGTTCGGTGCGGGTGCCCGCATGATGGCACGGCGCACGTCAGCCAGCGGCGCCGCATCGTTGAGCCGCACCGTGGCGCCGTCGGGTTCGACGCCCAGTTGCTTCCACAGCGCCATCAGGTCCGGGGTCACCGCGGCGTCCTTGCAGCGCATAAAGATCCGCGAGCACCAGTCGCCGCCGACCGCGGCATCCCCGGTGCGCAACACCGCGCTCGGATCGGCCAGTCCGCCGCCAGCGCCGCCGCTGGCCTTGAGAATCGCGCGCAGCGCGTCCTGGAGGCCCATGCGGTTATGCGTGTGCTGGCGGATCTCGACATCCGCGAGCAGGCAGAACATCGCGCCGCCCCAGTAGGTGCGCCCCCAGGTATGGGTGTGGTCAAGTCCGCGGTCCCCGGCCGCGGGCAGGCCGCGCGGCATGGAATGGAGCTCCTCGGACCACACGTCCGCCTCGCTGCGACTACCCGACTGCACGCGGGCCACGCCCTCGACGTAGGTGGCGATGCCCTTCCGACAGCCACGCGTGCTCCTCGCCGGTGTCCGGCAGCGCCAGGTGCGTCATCTCATGCACCAGCACCCAGTCGCCCTGCAGCTGCGAGGCGGTGACCTCCCGGCCCAGCCCGACGCGGATGTAAGGCGTCCGGGTTCGCGAAGGTCTTGCCGCCCTGGACACCGTCGCCACTGTGCGCCTCGAGCGCAAGCTGCAGGCGGCGGGCAGGAAATTGTCCGTAGTAGGCGGCCACGGTCGCGGCGCTGCGCCGCACCCACTGAGCACCATGCTGTCGCCGTGGGTGAAATCCCTCAGGATTCAGCTGCACGCGGATGCCGCGCCGGCGACCGTCATCTCCAGCGGCGGGTGGCGCGACACTCGCGGCGGTAGCAGAGCGCGAGCCCGCTGGCAAGCGCCGCGGCGAGCGGTGAGTGCGCAGCTGACCGTTGCGTGCATCGGGTGGCGTTTTCAGCGCGCGGTCTGGCCGAAGAGCACTTTCTTCGCCTCCTCGGTGAGGAAGGTCTCGGTGCTGATCCCCTTGCCCGCTTCGTAGGCGCGCACGGTGGCCGCGCGGCTCCGGATGCTCTCGAACCAGCGCTGAAGATGCGGAAGTCCTCGAGCCTCTGGCCCTGCCTCTCATACGGGACGATCCACGGATAGCAGGCGATGTCGGCGATGGAGTAGGCGCCGCCGATGAATTCTCGGTCCGCGAGGCGCTTGTTGAGGACGCCGTACAGACGGTTGGTCTCATTAACGGTAGCGCGTGATGGCGTACGGCAGCTTCTCGGGTGCGTAGCGGACGAAGTGATGGTTCTGGCCGGCCATCGGGCCCAGGCCCGCCACCTGCCAGAACACCCACTGCAGCACCTCATAGCGGCGCCTGCAGGTCCGCGGGCAGCAGCGTTCCCGATTTTCTCCGCAAGATAGAGCAGGATGGCGCCGGATTCGAACACCGACACGGGTGCGCCCCCGCCCGCGGGCTGGTGTCGAGGATCGCCGGCATGCGGTTGTTGGGTGCGATCGCAAGGAAAGCCGGATCAAACTGCGCGCCGGTGCCGATGTTGACCGGTACGATGCGGTAGGCCATCCCGGTCTCCTCGAGAAACATCGTGATCTTGTGACCGTTGGGCGTGGGCCAATAATGCAGATCAATCATGGGGCGGCGCCATGTCGTTTGCCAAACACCGAAGCCGCGAAATTGTCACGGCGCGTCACCTCCGCGCGAGGCTCTTCCGGGTCGCGCAGCTGCCCGCCTTTGGCGGTATTGATATGGTACAAGCGCAGCGATGAACCATGAGCGTTCCCGGTGCTAAGAAATCTCAGGCGAGACCGGCTACGCCTGCCTGTCGCCGCCGAGGCTGCCGCCGCGCTCCAGCTGGATCTCGCAGGACTCGAGGCGTTGCGCGCCAGCTGGCAGCGACCTGCCGCGCGACAGCTACCTGCGTGACGCGGGCGACTACCGCGCGCGGCGCCACAGCTGCTACATCCAGAGCGCTGGAAGCGAGCCGCTGGCCGAGGCAGCGCACCGCGCGCACTGGCAACCCACCTCCTACAACGCGACTGCACGGTGGGCCTGACGCGCTGGTTTGAGCCGATCGAGGCCACGGTGCGCGCAGCGCGGCGTGGACTGCACCTGATCGCGGCGCTCGGTGCGCTGTTCGCCGCGGCGCATGCGGTGCCGCGCTGGTACATCGAGGCACATCAGTTTCGCATCGACACGCACCAGGGCCTCGGGCGCCCGACGCCGGAGGGCGCCCACCGCGACGGGGTCGATTTCGTGGCCGTGATTCTGGTGGGGCGCCACCACGTCATCGGCGGAGAGACGCGTGTGTTCGACGCCCACGGGCTGGCCGGGGTGCGCTTCACCCTGGCGGATCCCTGGTCGATGCTGCTGATGGACGACGCCCGCGTGATCCACGAGACGACCCCGATCCAGGCCGGACGGTGCCGGCGGCGCCCGCGATACCCTGGTCCTCACCTACCGCGCCGCAGGGATTTCAGGCGCCGCAGTAGGGCGCGCGTGCGGCGCGGATTGCATTACGCTGTCTTACCGTCACCAAGGGAGTCTTCACCATGAGAATCTGGCTGGGCATTTGCGCCACCTGCGTACTGGCGGTCGGCCTCGCACCGCTTGCCGCCCAGGACGTGGCCGGGGTTTCCCCGGAGACGCACAAGCTGCTGCTCGACAACGAGCATGCACGCGTCTTCGATGTGCGAGTGAAGCCCGGCGAGCGCGTCGGCATGCATACGCACCCGGCGGGAGTGGTGTACTTCATGAGCGACGCCAAGCTGCGCATCACGTACCCGGACGGCGCGGGAGGAGCGCACGGTGCACGCCGGCACGGCCGCGTGGATCGATGGCGTGACGCACGCGGTGCAGAACGTGGGCAGCACCGAGTTCCATGAGATCCACGTCGAGCTGAAGGATCGGCCGGGGACCAAGCCGACGAGCGGCTGAGCCCTGCGGCTTCGGCGCGGGAGCGGCTGTCAGCTCCCGCTCGAGCGCCCGTCGATCCAGGTTTCCAGGACCTGCAGTTGTCGGATCCGCGAGCACCAGGATTGGCGCGATACCCGGGAGCGATGCGTCCGGAGCTCGTGGCCGAGGCCGAGGAAGTTTGCGGGCCACTCGCTCGCCATCCGCACCGCCGGCCTCGAGCGGCAGGCCGAGCATCGAGACCGCATTGCGGACGCGCGCTGGCCATGTCGATGTTAGAGCCGGCCAGGCGGCCGTCCTCATCGAGGCAGGCGTAGCCGCTTCACGATGATGCGGCGACCCTCGAGTACGAACGACCCGTTGGTCGTGCCCACGCTCGGCATCGCATCGGTGACCAGCATGAAGCGATCGTGCGGCTTGCAGCGCAGCGCGATGCGCAGTACCACCGGATCGGTATGGTGCCCGTCGACGATGATTCCGCACCAGCTCGTCCGCGTCATCGAGCGCCGCGCCCACGACGCCGGGCTCGCGCCCGGTGAGCTGCGACATCGCGTTGAACAGGTGCGTGAAGCCGGTGAGCCCGTGCTCGCAGCGCGGCACGCATCTCGGCGTAGGTCGCATTGGTGTGGCCGGCGGAGACGATGACGCCGGCGCTGCGCGAGCTTGCGGATGATCTGCGGCGTCGTCATCTCCGGAGCGAGCGTCACCAGCGTGCGCCCGCCGCGCAGCGAGGTCAGCAGTCCATCGCGGCACTGGCGTCCAGCTCGCGCAGCTTCGCCGGATCGTGCACGCCCCTTGCGCGCCGACGTTCAGGAACGGTCCTTCGATATGGATGCCGAGCACGCCCGGGCACTCCGGCCTCGATCGGCGGCGCGCACCGCGGCGATGGCGCGCGCGACGATGTCGAGGTCGGCGCTGATCAGCGTCGGCAGGAAACCGGTGGTGCCGAAGCGGCGGTGCGCGGCACCGATGGCACGAATGGAGTCGACGCTCGGTGCGTCGTTGAAGAGCACGCCGCCGCCGCCGTTCACCTGCGAGTCGATGAAGCCCGGCAGCAGCAGTTGCCCGCCGAGATCGTACTGCTCGGCGCTGCGGCAGCGCGCATCGGACGCCGCGACGATGTCGAGGATGCGGCTACCCTCGAGCAGTACGCACCGCCCTCGACGAAGCCGTCGTCGCGCAAGCACGCGCGCCGTTGACGAGCGCGACGGTCATCAGACGGTCTCGGTCACTTTGTTCAGGTGCGGCGGGCGGTCCGGATCGCGGCCACGTGCGATCGCGACAGCGCGTTGGCCATGCGATAGAAGGCTCTGCGCGAACAGCAGGCGGTTCGATGACCGGATGCGCGTCGAGCGTCGGTAAGGCGGTCAGCGCCCGCCGCCGTGGCGCCGGCCAGCAGCACGTCGGCGCGCCGGCGTCGCCGACTTCGGCCGCCAGCTGCACGGTTCCGGCATGCGTCTCATCGTGCTGCGCGAAAATCAGCAGCGGAAAGCCGGCGACCGCACCAGCGCCATCGGACCGTGGCGCAACTCCGCGGACGCTGATCGCCTCGGCGTGCAGGCCGCAGGTTTCCTTGAACTTGAGCGCCGCCTCCTGCGCAATCGCCGAGACCGAGCCCGCGCGCCGATCGACGTACAGGTTGGTCGCCGCCGTGAGGCGGGCGATCGCGCGCTCCAGTCAAGATCCCAGCAGCGCGCCAGCTGCTCGGGAGCTGCCAGCAGCGCCGCGGCAAGTTCACGCGTCGCCGCTCCAGGTTGCCGACCAGCTGCACCACCGCAGACAGCGAGGCGATGAAGGACTTGGTCGCCGCGACGCTGCGCTCGGGGCCGGCGCCGAGCGGAATCAGGTGCATCGGCGAGCTGCGCCAGCGGCGAGTCCGTCGCGTTGCACGAGCGCCACGATGCGCGCACCGGCGGCCTTGCGCGCTGCTCGCGGCGGCGAGCAGATCCGGGCTCGCGCCGGACTGGGAGATCGCGAGCACGACGCGCCGGCGAGGTCCGGTGCGCGCCTCGTAGACTGAGCTCACCGAGGGCGCGGCGGAGGAGGTGAGCAGTCCCAGTCGTGTCTCGATGAGGTAGCGGGCGAAGGTGGCCGCGTGATCAGAGCTGCCGCGCGCGCAGGTCACCACGGCACGCGGGGGCGTAGCGCCGCAGGCGTCTCAGCCAGGTGCCCAGGCGCGCGGCGTTGGCCCGCAGCTGCTCGCGCACCACGGCCGGCGGCCTGCGACGCCTCGCGGAACATGCGCGTGCTCGAGTCCGGGAGCGCTCACGAGATCTGGCTGAGCTCGGCGACGAAGTCGTAGATGTCGCCGCGATAGTAGGACTGGGTGAACTCGGCGGCGCGGCCATCCTGCAGAAAGCCGAGACGCTCCACCAGCAGAGCCCGCGTCGCTTTCCTGGGACTGCAGCAGCTGCGGCCTGCTCGGCGCGTGAACAGCACCGCGCGCAGGCGCTGCAGCGCGCGCACCGGACGGTTGCCGGCGCGCTCGAGCGCTGCGTAGAGCGAGGACTCGACCGCGTCGATCGAGGGCAGGCAGGAAGCGAGGATCGTGCGCGTACTCGAGCGCCATCGGCGCGTCATCCGCAAAGCGGATGACGGTGAAAGCGATACACCGGCGTGCCCGGACTCGAGCGCAGCGTGAGCGCTTCCTCCGGTGTCACGGTGCCGGAGGACGCTGCGCAGCCACACGCTGCGCGGATTGCGGCCGCGGGCAGCGCATGTCCTCGGAGAACGAGGTGAGCTTGGAGAAGTTCTTCTCAAGCGCGCGCGCACGAACGTGCCTGAACCCTGGCGGCGCAACAGCATGCCCTCGCTCGACGAGTCCGTCGATCGCCTTGCGTACCGTGATGCGCGAAACGCCGAAGTCGCTGGCCAGGTCCCGTTCCGGCGGGCAGGGCGTCATCCGGCGCCGAGCACGCGGCCTCGATGGCCTCGGCGCAGCGCCCGCTGCAACTGCTGGTAAAGCGGCAAACTGCTCGTTTTCGTCGAGCTTCCAACGACCTGCGACAGCAGCGTCATAGTGCGCCTCCCAGCAATTCCACGGACACATACTACCACTATAAGACCAGTTAATTCCTAGTGGGTACATTGGATAAATATAAACTGATGAAAAAACGGAGTAAAACTGGTCGACGTTCCCGACTGGTATGCGGGGTATAGCATTCTATAGGCAGTGGTACTATATTGGCCCGTAAGTGGTCCCACGGGAGTCCGCACGGAATCCGGTGCACAGCCTGCTTCCGATGGTCTTGCGGGTATTTTGCAACGAAGCAGTACATGCATCGGCTAACGACAACATCTGGGGTGAGTCAATCATGAGAATGCGCACGGTCGACCCTGATCGGAACGGCAGTCGCCATGGCGCTCTTCGGGCGCAACAACGTCGGTTGCAGGCGCAAACGAGCGGCGATGCGACGACCTCCAACCAGAACTGAGCAGCTGCAGAGAGGTGGTCGTCACCGGCATCCGCGCCTCGCTCGAGACAATCGATCGAACTGAAGAGCAACGCCGACTCGGTCGTCGACGTCGTCACGGCCGAAGACATCGGCAAGATGCCCGACAAGAACATCGCCGACTCGCTGCAGCGCGTGCCCGGGCGTCACGATCAGCTCGGCCGGCGCCAGCGAGGGCGGCTTCGACGAGAACGACCGCGTCAGCCTGCGCGGCACCAGTCCCAGCCTCACCCAGACCCTGATCAACGGCCACAACGTCGCCTCCGGTGACTGGTTCGTGCTCAACCAGGTCAGGCACCGTCGGTCGCAGCGTCGAGCTACACGCTGCTGCCGTCGGAACTGGTCGAGCAAGGTCGATCGTGCACAAGAGCTCCGAGGCCGACCTCGTCGAAGGCGGCGTCGTCGGGAACCGTCGACATCATCACCCGCAGGCCGCACTGGACTTTCACAAGCCATTCACCTTCGAGGCTTCCGCCGGCGCCGTCTACGCGGATCTGCCGTCCGAAGACCGACCCGCAGTTCAGCGCGCTGCTGGACTGGAAGAACGAGTGATTCCAACTTCGGGGTCATGCTGCAGGGCTTCTACGAAGAGCGCCATCTGCGCCGCGACGGCGTCGAGCTGCTCGGCTACGACACATCGATCAGCCGCGGGCAGCGCCGTGCGCAGTCGCCCATCCGGATCTGGCCGGCGTGCAGTACCCGACCGACATCGGCGCGGCGTTGTTCGAGCAGGAGCGCAAGCGCACCGGCGGCCTGATCGACGTCGCAGTTCAGCCGAACGACAACCTCGACCTCGACCTTCCGGGCTTCTACTCCAAGCTCGAAGCGGCCGAACTACAACCGCAACTACCTGCTGTGGAACACGCACTTCATCAACTTCGGGCGCCGGCCAGGCGCCCGGATCCTGGCTACGTGGTGAAGGACAACACCCTGGACCAAGGCGACCTTCTCGCCGGTGCCGGGGCACGCTGTACGGCGTCTACGACCAGATCTCGCGCCCGGACGAAGAGGCGACCACCTACTACGTGCAACTTCGACGGCAACTTCCGCTTCACCGAGCGCATGTCAACGCTGTTCGCGCAGGCCGGCACGTCCTGAGAGGTCACGGCAAGACCCCGACGCAGGATGTCTCCGAGACGGATCCCGGCACCGGCCAGGCGCGCAGTGGTCAGCTGAACGGCTTGGGCGGGGCGCCGAACTTCGGCTTCCTCGGCAACTACAACAACACCACGCCGTTTCCCTCGGCGGTGTGCCGGTCGACTTCAACTGGATCTTCGGCGCACAGAACGTCGACGTGGTCGACAAGGAAAACCTGGGCCAAGCTGGATGCAACCTACCTGATGCCGGACTCGGGTGCCTGGAAGGCCCTGAAGTTCGGCGCGCGCCAGATCCGTGGCACAGCCGCGAGTCCAACAGTGCCATCGCCCAGGGTCCGGCCGGCAGCAACTCACCAATCCGACGGCGAACTTATCCGACCACCTGGTCGAACTACCCGGTCCGACTTCAATACTTTCGGCGGCAACATCCCGACCGGCGTCTGGTACTGGACTCCGGCACAGCTGGCATACCTACAACGGCCCCGGCTCTGGTCAACCGCGATCCGATCGCGCGGTGAGTACTACCAGTACCTGTTTGGCCTGAGCTGAGCGCGACATCGGCGGCTTACCTGCAGGCGGACTTCAAGGGCGAGCGCTGGGCCGGCAACCTCGGGGTGCGCTACGTGCGCACCAACGGAGTAGCCACCACCTACACCCAGGTCCCCGCCACTTACCCGGGCGCCATCACGACCTCGGCTTTCGGGCCGTTCGCGGGCATCCCGGTGGAGCACACCTACAACGACGTGCTGCCGAGCGCCAACTTCAAGTACGACCTCACCCGCGACTCTGATCGCACGCTTCGCGGTCGCCGAGACCACGACACGGCCGACTCATTCGCCTTGCAGGCTTTACCGACCTGACCCCACGCCGGGCAACGCTCGGTGGACCGGCAGCGGTCAGGAAGCAATCCGGACCCGAAGCCCATCAAGTCCTGGAACTACGATGCGGGCCTGGAGTGGTACTTCCAGCCCAAGGCGTTGCTGTCAGCCACGCTCTTCTACCAGGACCTGAAGAATCTACATCGGCTACGGCAGCCAGACCTCAACTCACGTCACCCCTTCGGCAGTCAGTCTCCCGCCCGAAGGTCAGGTGGTGCCTCTACCTGCTCACGGTGCCGGTGAATACCAAGGGCCGTGTCCAGGGCATCGAAGTCGCCTACCAGCAGCAGTTCTTCGATCACTTTGGTATGGATGCCAACTACACCTACACCGACGGCAAGCAGACCGAGGGTGTGGTCAACAACGACGACCGCCTGGTCGGCACCTCGAAGAACGTCTACAACGTGAGCGGCTTCTTCGAGAGTACGCACTTCAGCGCGCGCGTGTCCTACAACTACCGCTCCGCGTTCTACAGCGGCCTGATCGCAAGACGGCCTTCTCGCAGGACTCGATCGGTACCCTGGCGGCCTCGCTGGCCTGGATCTCTCAACGACAACTTCAGCGTCAACTTTGATGGCCAGAACCTGAACAATCCTGACCCTCAAGTACTACGCGCTTGACTCCACGCAGCCGCGCGCGTTCTACCGCAACGGACGGCAGTACTACCTCACCCCTACGCGCGAAGTTCTGAGCATTGCTGGGCGTCACGGGGAACGCAGCCGCGCCGCTGCGTTCCCCGCTTCTCCCAAGCGCGGGCCGCGCGCCGCTGGTGCCCGTCTGCCTTGCCACTTGGCGCCCCGGCGGCAGGACGGGTAACGTTCCGGGCAGGGCAGGACGAGTTGTCGTCGCCTCATCGACGGGGATAGCCATGACGACCGCGACTCTTTTCAACTATTCCTATGGCCCGGACACCGGGCGTGAGACCGCGCCGCTGCCCGGTATCCGGCGGGTGGTCATCGTGGGGTGGGACGCCGGATGGATGACGGCGCTGATCCTGGCACGCTCGCTGCTGGATCGCGGGGCACGATCACGCCGCTTGAGTCCCCGGTGGTCGGCATCATCGGCGTCGGTGAGGGCTCGACGCCGTGGCTGCGCGGCTTCTTCGACAGCCTGGGCATCGAGGAGGCCGGAGTGGATGCCCGCCTGTCAACGCCACCTACAAGTGCGGCATCACCTTCGAGGGCTGGTCGACCAAGCCGGGCTTCGAGAAGTACTTCCACCCGTTCGCGTCCGATGCTCGACAACCTCACGATGCGCCAGTTCGTGCACAACGTCGAGGCGCGCATCAACGGCGCCAACGTGCATGCGCACCTGACCGCTTCTTCATCGCCACGACGCCTCGCCGCCGACCGCCAGGCGCCGAAGTCGAGCTGAGACCTTCCCGTTCGACATCTGGCACGGCTACCACTTCTGACGCCGTGCTGCTCGGCCAATTCCTGCAGCGCAAGGCGGTCGAGCGCGGCGTCGCTACCAGAGCTGCCACGTCACGCACGCCACGCTCGACGGCGGACGGCGCGATCGAATCGGTCAGCGACGCAGGAGGGCGAGACCATCGCCGCGGACCTGTTCGTCGACTGCAGCGGTTTTGCCGGTCTGCTGATCGACGAAGGCGCTGCGCACGCCGTTCGTGAGCTTCGCCAACAACCTCTTCAACGACGCCGCCGTGGCGATGCCGACGCCGATCGATGCGGCCATTCCCTCGGAGACCGTGTCGACGGCACTCAAGCACGGCTGGGCGCTGGAAGATCCCGCTCACCAACCGCTTCGGCAACGGCTATGTCTACAGCACGCAGTTCTGCTCGCCGGACGAGGCGGAGACGCGAGCTGCGCGAGCACCTGGGCTCATGCACGTCGGACGTGCCGGCCCGTCACCTGAAGATGAAGATCGGGCGCGTGACGCAAGCATTGGAACAAGAACTGCCTCGCGGTCGGGCTGTCGCAGGGATTCATCGAGCCGCTCGAGGCGACGGCGCTGTTGTTCATCCAGCAGACCGCCACGACCTTCGTTGACTTCCTCGAAGCGCGGCGAGTGCGACGAGGCCGGCGCACGCGCGCTTCAACCAGCGGGTCAACGAGCACTTCGGAGGGCATCCGCGCGACTACATCGTCACGCACTACAAGACCAATTCGCGCACCGACACCGAGTACTGGCGCGCCAACGCCGCGAACCTCAACCTCTCGGATGACCTGAAGAAGCTGTACTCGCTGTGGATGGGCGGCAAGAGCATTGCCCTCGGCGTCGGGCAGCAGCTGATCGGCAAGGGTTACCCGGTGTTCAGCCGGTACGCGCCGTCATGGCCGGGATGGGCATCTTCCCGGATCCCGCAGGAGCTGCACCCGCCCACCCGCAGGATGCCCGCTACAACCTGGCGGAGATCGACAATCTGCTCGAGCGCAGCGCGACCAACTACCTCGCCCCACGGCAGTGCCCTTGAGGCCATCGCGCCGCGCCGGACCGACCCGACGCTACAGATCTACTTCTGGTAGAGCCGCGCCCATGAGCACCACCCCGGCAGCAATCCGCGAGTGCACGGATCTTGATCCGGAAGTCGCTGCGGCGCGAGGTGCTGACGAGCTGGCTCGCCGTGCGTGCTGCGCGGCCCGGTGCGCGAGTGGCCGGCGGTGCGTGCGGCGCGCGCGCCGCGCGCCGCGGCCGAGTACCTCGCGCGCTTCGACAGCGGCAAGCCGGTGGATGCGATCATGACGCCCCCGGAGGTTCAGGGTCGGGTCTTCTACAACGCGCGGATATGAGTGGCTTTAACTTCGTGCGCAACCCGCCTGCCGCTGGCCACAGATTGCCGAGCAGGTACTGCGCTATTCCTATTTCCCGCAGCCCCCCTCGCGGTCGCTGCGCAAAAGCGCGCTGATCGCCGACTGCCTGCCCGGATTCGAGGCGGCCAATCCTGCCCTCTCTGCTGGACGCGGCCGTGCAGCCGCGGGTGTGGCTCGGCAATGCCATCACGACCCCCACGCACCTGGATGAGTGGAACAACATCGGCTGCGTGCTTCGTGAGTGGGCGGCGGCGCTCTCACGCTCTTTCCGCCCGGCGCAGGTCGCGAACTCCGTACATCGGGCCGCTTGATTTCGCCCCGACCGGTGCGCCCGATGAGCCTGGTGGCGCGCTGCACGCGCCGGACTTTGCGCGCTTTCCCGCGGTTCCGCGACGCGCTGGCGGCGGCGGTCAGCGCGAACTGGCGCCCGGGGATGCGATCTTCATCCCGGCACTGTGGTGGCACACACGTCGAGTCGCTCGAACCCTTCAACCTGCTGGTCAACTATTGGTGGCATGCCAGCGGCGGCGCGCAGATCGGCGGCCCTGCGGCTTTGACGCCCTGATTCTCTCGATGTTGAACCTGCGCTCGCTGCCGCCGGCGACGCTGCGGGCCTGGCGCGCGCCTCTCTCGATCACTATGTGTTCGGTCCCCGGGCAGGACGCGACCGGCCACATTCCGCCGGCTCCGCCGCGGCATCCTCGGCCCCTCTCGGATGCGGATGCCGAGCGCGTGCGCGCTCAACCTCGCGCAGCGCGCGCAGAAGCCGAAGTGAGGCGGCGCCCTGCCAGGGGGCGCGGGGCGCATCGCCTCGCGCCGGGCCTGCGGGCGGTGCTCGCGCTGGCTGGCCGAGCGCGGCCGAGGGCGCAGCGCTTCCTGCCGCGCCCGTCCAGACCCGGCGGCGTTATCGCGCCGCGCCCGGCGCAGCTGGTGGCGGGCGCGGGCGATTTCGCGCGCAGCTCGCACACGCCGCTCCTCGCGACGGTGGATCCCGAGGCTGAGCCCATCGCGCGCTAGCACTTGCGCAGCTCGCTCAAGACCAGCCGCGGTGTCGGCTCTCCGTCTTCCCCGGCCAGCCGCCGATGCGACGCGCGCGCTCGGATCGGCATCGCTTTCCGCCTCGACCCGGCGGCCGATGCGACTCCGGAGAGCTACACGCACTCCAGGTCACGCCCGCGGTATCGTCGTGCCGGCGCGTGCCGCCCGCGGGCTGTTCTTACGGGCGGTGACTTTGTGGCAGCTGCGCCCGCGGCCGCAAGCCGGCGTCATCCGCGTACCGGCACTGACCGTGTGAACGATGCACCGCGTTTCTCGTTGGCGCGGCGTGATGCTCGATTCCGCACGTCACTTCCAGTCCCGGAGTTCATCCTGCGCTCATCGACTGGATGGCGCTGCATAAGCTCAACGTGCCTCGGCTGGCATCTCACCGATGACCAGCCTGGCGGCTCGCAGATCAAGCGAAGTACCCGCGCCTGACGAGCGTCGGCGCGTGGCGCGCCCCGCAGGGCGGCGCGGCATACAGCATGACCTCGATCCGCCACGGTCGCCCGCGCCTGTACGGCGGTTTCTACCGCAGGCGACGTGCGCGAATCGGGTCGCACGCGGCGCAGCGCAATCGCGATCGTGCCTCGAGATCGACCTGCCCGGGCACACGACCGCGCGCGATCGTCAGGTACCCGAACTCGGCGTGGCGCCGGCAGCGCCCGCCGCGGTGCCGCGCCGACTGGGGCATCTATCCGAATGTCCTCAACGCCGAGGAGTCCACCTTCGTCTTCCTTCAGAACGTCCTCGCTGAGGTGCTGGCGCTGTTCCCGGGCCGCTACATACATCTGGGGGGCGATGAGGTCATGAAAGGACCAATGGCACGCCTCCGCGCTGGCGTACAGCAGCGCATGCGCGAACTGGCCTCCAACGAGGCGGCCCTGCACGGCTATTTCCGCGCGGCGCCTCAGCGGCTACCTCGAGGCGCACGGCCGCGACAGCTCATCGGCTGGGACGAGATTCTCGAAGCCGGGTGCCGCCGGGCGCGGTGGTCGTGTCGCGGCGGCGAGCGCGGTGCCACCGCGCGGCGGCCGCGGGCCATGATGCGGTGCTGGCGCCGGGATCCGGACGCTGTACTTCGATCATCGGCGCAGGGCGGTGGTCCGGAGTGAGCCCCTCCAGACGCGGTCTCGCTGATCACCGTGGCGGACGTACACGGCTTCAATCCGCTGCCGGGGGACCTGGGGCAGGCTCACGCGCAGCACCTGCTCGGCGTGCAGGGCAACCCCAGGTAGTGACTTCAGCACGTGCGCACCGAGGAGCGGGCGGCCTACATGACCTACCCGCGGGCGGCGGCGCTGGCCGAGGTGGCCTGACGCAGCCATCAGAACATGGACTTCGCCGACTTCACCGACGGCGGCTGCCCGCGCAGTTTGAGCGCCATCGCGCACTCGGTGTGCCGCGCTCCGAGGATCGTGCGCCGCGGCGCCGCGACGCCGCTCGCCGCCGGCGCGCGGCACATGAGCCAGGATCTGGAGGACCTGCATCGGAGAAACTGGTGCTCGCGCTCGAGGATGACGCGCCACTTGCCGGGCCGCGGGCGGTGTTCCTCACCGACGTCATGCGGACCCCCGCTGGATCTTTTTCCGGGCGTGGACCTGGAAACACGGGGCGCAGCTCACGGTGGCGGTGGGGCAGGTGCCCTTTAACTTCCAGCTGGGCAAGGACCGCGCGGCGATCAAGCTCAATCCCCGGCCTCGGCCGCCGGTGAACTTGAGGTCCGCGCGGATGGGCTGCGAGAGGGCGCCCTCGATCGCAACCTGCCGCTGGCGCCGGCGGTGGCGAACGACGCGGTGACGGCGCTGCCGTTCGCGTCCCCTGGCGCCGCGCGCCGGTCGTCACGATCTGTGCTTCAAGTTCACACAGGCGCAGCTTGATCCGTTGTGGGCGCTTGACTGGGTGCAGGTGTCGCGGTGAGCGGCGAGCAGTCCCCTGGTGCTGCTCGCGCCGCTGGCCGGCTGGAGCGCGCCGCTCGAGGAGGTAGCCGGATGAGGTGTTCAGCGCGCGCGCTGCTGGGCGACGGGCTCGCGATCGATCCCCACCAGGTGACACGCTGTGCGCGCCGTGTGACGCGCAGGTAGTGGTCATCGCACAGGCGCACCACGCGCTCACCCTGCGCACGCAAGGCGGCTGCGAGATCCTCCTGCACGTCGGACTTGATACCGTCGCGCTGGCGGGCAGGGCTTCTCGCTGCGCGTGGCGCTCAATGAGACGGTGAGCGCTTCAGGCGCGGCGCTGCTGACCTTTGATCTGACTTCCTGGCAAGGAGCACGCGAAGAAACCGTGCTGACCGCCGGTGATCAATCAGTGCCGGAAGAGCGGCTATCGCATCGTGCGCCGCAGCCTCGACCGGGAAGTGCAGGTCGGGGACTTCCTGATGGAGGTCGCGCCGTTAGCGTCACAGGCGGCGGCGCCCGCCGGCGGCGGCGCGCCGGGGCGTCTCACGCGTGAGCTGCGGGTGACGCTCGAACACGGCCTGCATGCCCGTCCGGCGGCGCTGCTGGCCGCAGCCCTCAAGACGCTCGCCGCTGACGTGCGCGTCGCCGCGCGCGGGCGCGAAGCGAATGCGCGCAGCACGACCGCGCTCGCCGGCCCTGGGCGTGCAGCGGGGCGATGGCCTCACGGTCAGCGCCTCGGGGCCGGATGCGGCCGCGGCGCTCGGCCGGCGCGCTCGAGCCACGCGCGCTAGCGCGCCGCGGCCGCCACGCGAAGCAACTGCGGCCGCCGCGCGCGGACGCGCGCCGTGACGCGCGCCGCCGCCGGCGCCGGCGGCGGCGTCCGGGGCGCTTACCGGTGTCGTCGCGAGCGGCGGTCTTGCGGTCGGGCCGGCGGCGCACCTGCGCCGCCCGGAACTCGAGGTCGCAGAGGCAGGCGGCCCGGACGCGCAGGAGAGCGCCGCGCTCTCGATCGGGCCCAGACCGCGGTGCGGGCGCGGCTCGAGGATGGCGCGTCCACAGCAGACGGGGGCGCCGCCGGCGGCGCGCGAGATCGCCGCCGCGCACCTGGAGTTACTCGAGGACCCGGAACTGCTTTCCGGCGCGCGCGCCCTGATCGCCCAGGGGCGGAGAGCGCCGGCTGCTTGGCGCAGCAGGTGATCCGCGCCCAGGCGCGCGCCCTGGGCGCGCTCGATGATGCGCGGCTGCGCGAGCGGATCGATGACCTCGCTGGACCTCGAATCGCAGGTACTGCTGTCGCTGGCCGGTCTTAACGCCAGCCCGGCGCCGCAGCTGGCGGCCGGGGCGCATCATCATTGCGCGTGATCTGCTGCCCTCGCAGCTGCTCGGTTCCGAGGGCGGACGGGTCGCGGGGTGTGCCTGGCGCAGGGGGGTGCCACTCGCATGCCTCGATCCTCGCGGACGCGCCATGGGAATCCCGGCGCTGGTGGCACTCGGGCCGGGGATTCTCGCCGTCCCCGACGGTACCGCCCTCGTGCTCGACGCCGACCACGCCCGCGTCGAGGTCGATCCGGGCGCGGCGCGCCTGGCGCAGGCGCGCGAACGTTGCCCGGCACGCGCCGCGCGCGGGAGGTGAGCGAGCAGGCGGCGGCCCAGCAACCCTGCCACACCGCCGACGGGGTGCGCATCGAGATCCTCGCCAACGTCGGCTCGCCGCCGGAGGCCGAGGCCGCGGTGCGCAACGGCGCCGAGGGCTGCGGCCTGCTGCGCACCGAGTTCCTGTTCCTCGAGCGCGCAGTCCCCGCCCACCGAGGCGGAGCAGACGCTCGCCTACACGCGCATCGCGGCTGCGCTCGGTGCGCGGCCGCTCACCATCCGCACGCTCGACGCCGGCGGCGACAAGCCGATCGCCTACCTGCCGCTGCCGCGCGGAAGACAATCCGGCGCTGGGCCTGCGCGGCGTGCGCACGAGCCTTGCCTACCCGCAGCTGCTGCGCAGCCAGCTGCGGGCCGTGCTCGCCACCGAGCGGGCCGGGGAGATCCGCCTGCTGCTGCCGATGATCACCGAGGTGGCCGACGAGTGCGGCGGTGCGCGCGCTGCTCGAGGAGCTCGCGGGTGAAGCGCGCGCGCGCGGTGCCTCCTCAGCTCGGCGTCATGATCGAGACACCGGCCTCGGCGGTGCTGGCCGACGCAGCTGGCGCGCCGTGGCGGACTTCCTCTCGATCGGCACCAACGATCTCACGCAGTACACCCTCGCCATGGATCGCGACTCATCCGCAGCTCGCCGCGCGCCTCGATGCGCTGCACCCGGCGTGTGCTCGCGCTGATCGGGCAGGCGGCGCAGGCGGCGCGCGGCCGCGGGCGCCACGCCGCGGTGTGCGGCGGGCTCGCCTCGGAGGTCCTCGCGGCTGCCGCTGCTCGTCGGCCTCGGCGTCCAGGAGCTCTCGGCGGTGCCGGCGGTGATTCCGAAGCTCAAGGCCCGGATCGCGCGCGTCACCAGCGAGGCGGTGCCGCGCGCTCGCCGAGCAGGCGCTGCGCCAGCGAAAGCGCGGCGCGCGGTGCGCGAGCCGCTGCGCGCGCACGAGGCGGCGCACGCATGAAGGCGACTGCTCGGCAGTCTGCAGAAGGTGGGCGGCGCGCTGATGCTGCCGATCGCGGTACTGCCGATTGCAGGCCTCCTGCTGCGCCTGGGCCAGCCGGACCTGCTGAACTCCGCCTCGGTGGCGCCGCCGGTGGCGCCATTTTCTCCAACCTCGGCCTGCTGTTTGCCATCGGCGTGGCGGTGGGCCTCGCGCGCGAGAATCACGGCGCGGCGGGACTCGCCGCCGTGGTGGCCTACCTCGTGCGCCACCAAGGGCGCCGAGGTCCTGATCGAGGTGCCGGCCGAGGCGCTGGCCGACCTGACGGGGCGGGCCCGCGAGCTCGGGCGTCGCGGCCTACAAGGCCCACGAGCTCGCCAAGCTCAGCGTCCCGGTCGGGATTCTCTCCGGGCTGATCGAGCAATACGTAACTGAACGAAGTATTAT
>ERZ1370068.2457-contig-1607_pt1 | contig 32623 bp, 43 predicted proteins | sample MGYA00561227_ERZ1370068 | MGnify/ENA primary metagenome ERZ1370068 (study PRJEB38410, sample SAMEA6850437) | metagenome | study: Metagenomic assessment of the ecological functions of the soil: analysis of the soil microbiota associated with the...
GAAGCGTATTGTTCGCTTCGGCGCGTTGCGATCGCTCGCCTCGACGGCGTAGTAGTCGCGAGGCCGCCGCCGCGCTCGCCGAAGTAGAGGTAGAGCTTCTCGCCGCTGCCGTCCATGGCGCCGTTGCCGTTGTCACCGGAGATGAATGAGGTCATCCGGGGCCGTCGAGGCCGTACTGCTTGTCCTCGCACGACGTCGTTCTTCATCGAACGTCTTGAGACGCGGGAGCATCTCGGGCGGGATGAAGGAGAACCGCCTCGAGGCTCGTATGCCGTCGCCGGCCATCGGGATTCACGGCATGCATGTAGCTGCCGTCTGGTCGTGTAGTAGAGCGTGATGTCCGGATCATCTCTCGGTGCCGCCGTAGGAGACGACGACGGGCTTCGAATGCAATGAGTCGCCGAGGATGTTGAGCGTGTTGCCCGTATCGACGCCGCGCGCCCACCGCAGGATCGACGTGCGGCTCCGCGGCGCTGGCCGCCACTGAGCATCGCCTGCGTGAGCGAACGGCGTTGCCCTCGCTGACGACGTTTGCATCGGTCGCGAGGGCGACATCGGTCCGGGCGTTGCTCGTGATCGTGCAGACCTCTGCGATCGGTCATCGAGCCGGCTGGCGAAGCCACCCTTCGTCGTGTCAGGGCCGTCCGCGTCGCCGAGCGTCCAGAAGCTCTTCGTCGAGCCGTCCGACGGAAGGTGTCGGTCAGGTTGTCCACGGCCGGCTGTCCCAGCGAGTCGAGAGTGACCGGTCGACGCGTTCACCGTGCCGAGCTTGTAGCAGCGCTTCACGCGTTTGCCGGGCCAGTGCGACGTGCTCGCCGGCTGGAACATGGCGAAGTACAGCTCATCGCGGTGCGTGAGGCGGTTGAAGGTGTTACCGAAACCGACGGACCGGTGAAGGTCACATTGCGCTTCACGACGTCCTGGATGATCTGCGTGAAGGCGCGTCGGTGAGCCATTCGGCGTTGTCCGCCGTGTAGTAGCGGCCATTGCCGCGATCGGCGGTCGTCTGCAGCGCAGGTTCTGATCCGACGCCGATCGTAGGTAGGTGTTCACGACCTGCTTCTCGTCGAGACTGGAGCTCAGGTCGTGGTTCGTGCAGGTAGGCGGACATCTCGTCGAGGCAGTCGCCGTTGCAGCTCGCCTGACCGGTCGCGGTCTGGGAACCCGGGCAGCGCGGGAATCTTCGCGTCCGCGCCCGTGTCCTCGACCGAGTCGCCGTCGGTGGCGACGCAGCGATGAACTGGTTCCTGCACTGCGCGTTGATGGGGCTGATATAGGTGCTGCGCTGAATGCGCGAGGAGCGCGACGCTGCTCGCAGCCACACCGCCGTTGCCCGTGGCGTTGAGGCCGAAATCGACCGCGCGTCCCGCGTAGTACTGGCCAGCCCCGTACAGCGTTCTCGGCGAGCGGCGTGTTGCCGTCGGCCTCCATGCGCATCCACAGCCGTGAGGAACTGATCGCGCAGGGGTAGCGATGGGTGACATGGGATACAGCATGGAACGCTGCCGTCACCGTCGCTCGAGAAGCGCATCAGGCCGATGCTGATGCCGGGGTCGTCGCGAGCACCCTCGTGCATGACCTCTTTCACGACCTGATAGCGCGAACGCTCGCGGACCTCTCCGCGACCGAGTAGTTGACGATAGTTCGCCGTGAACAGCGTCTGCTTCGGTGTAGTTCGACCAGGTGATCTTGTTGGAGCCGATCGACGTGGTCCAGGGTCCGCTTCCTTTGTTCGCGGCATAGGTCTTGCTGGTGCTGGTGCCGTCGCCGTGGACGCCGTTGTCGGTTTTGCACTCGACCTTTTCCGTGTGCACGCCGTTCGACAGGTTGTTCCAGATGTCGCTGGTCGTGCCGCTCGACGTCATGCCAGCTCGCGTAGCGATCGCGGAACGACCCGGGTCGTCGCCAGCGGCGTCACGGCCGCGTTGCAGACCAGCGCGTTGCGCGTTGACGTAGTTCGACGTCGTCGTGCAGTCCGGCCCGCTGCCGTCCAGTGCTCCAGTACAGGCGGACCCGTGTTGCACGCGCCCGCATAGGTCGTCGCCGGATCGTAGGCCGAGGAAGTTGGTCGATCGTGTCCATGCTGCCCGAGGTGTCGATGACGAACAGCACGTTCGGATCGCTGTAGTTGTCCGCGCGGTCCGACGAAGATCTCGGTGTCGTCCGCGTGGACGGGCAGGCGCAGCGCCCAGGCGACAGGAGCACCGAGGCTCAAAGCGCGCAGGTTACTGAGGTATTTCATAAGTATCACGTCCCGTGCCTCGCGCTCAGTGCCAGAGCTGGATGCGCGTCACGCGCCCGCTTCCGGGCAGGTAGAAGAGAGTCGCCCCCTGCGCCTGTCGCGTCGTTGAGCGAGTCGAGGGCGAGCGCACTGGCCGTGGTGCATCAGCTTCGTGCTCGGAATCGATCTGCAGCGTGACGGCCTGGCAGTGATCGCAGGGCGCCGCGGAGAGCTGCGCGCTGATGCATGGCGCGTCGAGGCGCACCTCGAACGCCGGCATCTCGACTGCCATCTCGATCGTGCTGAGCTTGTGCCCGGGCGCCGCGTTGACGGCGAGCGGCGATCGCCGCAGCGATGAAAATCGGGATCATCTTGCGCGTAAACATCATGTTTTCCTCAAGAACCCGGGCCGACGACGTAGTAGCCCTGCACGTCAGTTGATCATTGGCGCCGCGCGAAGCGGTGCTGGAGCTCGATGCTGTCGAAGTGATAGGCGCTGAACTTGCTGCCACCGCCGATCTCCCAGCCTGACGCCGGACTGGTGCGGCGATACCAGAGCCCCGCCGCTGGCGGTGGCCTGCACGACGCTCGGCCTTGTCGACGAAGTCGCGGCCGGTGTTCGCATCGAGCGCCGGTCAGCTCGCCGGGCACCGTCGAGCGGCGTGTGGATGTCGTTGCGACGCATCTCGACCTCGACGGCGGCTTCGGCCGCCTGGAAGGCGTGCTCCTGGTACTCGCGCGTTGCCCGCCATCGTCAGCTCGAGCGTCGAGCTGCCCATGCCAGACGACCGCGAGCAGCGTCAGCACGACGAGCAGGACGAGCGAAATGACGAGCGCGACGCCCCGCTGCGTTTGTGCATCGTTGGCTTTCATCAGGTGGTGCCCTGGTTGCAGCAGCTGATCGTCGTCGAGACGACGAGAGCGGCGCACGCTGTCCAGCCGGCTCGGACATTGCGGCCCGCGTAATCATAGGTGGCGCTGTCGGTGAAGCCTCAGAGTTCCGCCCGCTGCGCGCAGGCAGCCGCAGGCGGACGGCGACGATCCTCGCGCCGGCGAGCGCGGGCTGCCCGGGATTGAGATAGCCGTTCACGGAGCCATCGGCGTCGGTGTCGATGCCGAGCTGGACCTGCATGATCCTCGACGCCGGGCACGAGCTCTTCGTCGTTGAGCGTGGGCCCGTTCGCGAGCGTCATCCGGCGCAGCGACGGCACGCTGCTGCCGGCCGTCGAGCTGGGCCCGATGTAGTAGGCGTTGCGTCACCAGCTCGCTCATCGGATCGTCGGCCGCATAGCCTGCCGGCAGACGGCTGACCGCCGACGTAACAGCTGGCCGGTCACGGAATTCGAGATCAGGTAAACCTGGTTGTTGAGAATGGACGCGCGGCGTCTCCGTCGACGAGACATGTACGCACGACCAGCACGTCGGTGTCCGCCTGGCGCGAGCCATCCGCGATGCAGGCGTGAACCGGGTTGGCCGGCGCCGGTCTGATCGTCGTTGGCGCTGTCGACCGGCAGCTCGACGTTCAGGTAGAAGCCCGCGTAGCAGTCGTTGGCGGGCTCGAGCGCGGCCGTGGCATGTGGGTTGCTCGCATCGCCCGTCCGGCGCGCAATCGCCGCGCGGGTCGTCGGTGCGCGACCAGAAATCGGCGATGCAGCACGTCGCGCGACATCAGGTCGAGCGCGAGACGCGCGATTGTCCTGCAGCTCAGCGACCTCCGAGTTGACCTCATGTGTCGCGCGGCCCTGGACATAGACACCAGCGCGCCGGCAACGAGGAACAGGCCGCATGGCCGCGGACACCATGAGCTCGACGAGGCCGGCTGCGTGATCGACTGGAAGCGCATGACTTCACCTCAGGGCTGCACTTGCAGCTCGGATTGCCTGATTCGCATCGTTTTCCTCCCAGGCAAGCGTGATCGTGAAAATGGGGTCGACGGCGCCGTCGCTGGTGATCTCGCCGGTGGCGCCCTCGGGCAGACCGGATTGCGGATTGGTCAGACGCTGCTTCCACAGCCACACGTCGTGATCGGCCACTGTCTTCCTGCCGTGCAGGCGACGGTGGCGTGCCGCCGGCGTCGTCGTCGGCGCAGTCGTGATTGGAGCCGAGGTCGCCGGTGCCGATGGTGTAGTCCCCAGCCAGTGTGCCGGCAGAGGTTGGCGCGCATCTTCTCCGCCATGTCGGTGGCAAGCAGAGACGGCCTTCGTCCGCAGGCTCGCCGAGCGCGCCGGACTTGACGCTCTCGACATGCAGGGCGGCGAGTGCCGAGCAGGCCGACCGGACATGATGACCAGCGCGACGAGGGTTTCGATCATGGTGAGACCGCGCCCGCCCCCTGACATAAGCGCGTGTTGATGAGGCTTTGGTTTTCTGCATGGGCCGGGCATCCCAGAATAGGGACGCAGGTCGCGTTGATAGCGGTCACACCCGGCCTGAGCGATGCCAACCGAGTGGTAGCACGGTCCCGACCGGTGGCCATCAAGCTGACTTATGCGTGCAGTACATAAGTGCGCCGAATGGCACCGCCGCTGTAGTTATGTGAGGAACGCGGAGCTCCCGTGCGCAATGCTTCGCAGGCGACAATTCGACATAGTCGGCCTCGCTTCACGATCCTCAGACGAGGCAGCTGGCGGGCGGATGAGGTGAGCCGGATCGCTTCCGGCGTGCGAACACGCTGCTCTACAATGCGGCCATTCTCAGGCGACATCCCGCATGTCCGACCGAAGTCGGGCCCGCGACGGGCCGTCGCCGGACAGATCCGGGCGATGCGGCAGGCAGGAAATGAGCATCCGACTTTACAGTACGCTGCTGCTGCATCTGCCGGCAGCGCCGGCGCCGCCGATCCCCAGGGCGACGCCACCGACGACACGCGGCGCGCGACGCTCGAGTGATGTCATCCGCACCGGTTCGAGCCGCGGACCGGCCGTCGCCGCCCGCCTCTGATACCGCTCGTCCGAGCCTGGTCGCGCGCGGCTGCTCGCGCCGATCCTCCGCCGATTCATGAAGCAGCGCCTGCAACGGCTCGCGGCGAGCGGACACGTCGAGACTGCCGGTCGTCCAGCATCTCACGCGCGCGACTCGAGCGACTCGCGCGCCTCGGCGGCAGCGCTCGCGCGGCGTGCGGATCGAGCAGCAGACGATCGCGAAGCGTGTCGGTCGAAGTGCTGACGCCGCCGGACCCGCGACCCGGCCTGCATCTGCTCTATGTCCATGGCGGCGCATTTCGCGATGGGCTCGCCGCGCACGCACCGCGGGCTCACGCGGCGTCTCGCGATCGCGGCGCGCGCCTGCGTCGTCGTCCCCGACTATGGCCTCGCGCCGGAGCATCCGTGGCCGGACGGCCTCATGGATGTGCTCGCGGTGTATCGCGGCCTGCTCGAGCGCGGTGTCGCTGCCTCGCACATCGTCGTTGCCGGAGAATCGGCGGGCGGCAATCTCGCGCTCGCGCTCGCACATGCGCTCAGGGAACGCGGCGAGCCGGAGCCTGCCGGGATCGCGTGCACTTCACCCTGGGCCGATCTCGCCTGTACCGGCGATTCACATCGCCGCGCACCGCGAGCTCGACACGATGGTGCCGGTCGATGCGATGCCCGTCGCAGCGCGCATGTACGCCGGCGATCACGACCTGCGCACGCCGACGATCTCGCCGCTCTACGGCGACTTCCATGGCCTTCCGCCGCTGCTCATTCACGTGAGCAGCACCGAAGTGCTCTACGACGACGCGCGTCGCGTCGTGAGCGCCGCGCAGGCCGCCGGCGTCGACGCCGAGCTGCGCTGTGTGGCCGAATTTGCCGCACGCCTTTCCGGCGTTCGCCGACATCCTGCCCGGAAGCGCGCGCCGCGGTCGGCGAGATCGCGGAATTCGTCGCACGCGTCGTCCCGTGAACGCACCGCATCCGCTGCCCGCGGAGGACGCCGTCCCGTGCGGCAGTCCATCGGCATGTTCCGTTACGGCCTCGCGCGCGCTGCGGCTCGTGTGGGCGACGAGCCGCACGCTCACGATCCTCATCGCGGTGCTCACACTGATCGCGGGCGTGCTGCCCGCGGCGGTGGCCTGGGTCGGGCAGCTCATCGTCGACAGCGTCGTCAGCGCGGCCGCACAGCATCGCGCGGATGGTCACGCGACCTCGGCGCGGTGCTCGCCTACGTCGGGCTCGAGGGGCTCATCGTCGCGGCGCTCGCGGGGCGTCCAGCGCGGCCTGTCCGCGTGCCAGTCGCCGCTGCGCGTGCAGCTCGGTCAGCGCGTGAACGTGATGATCCTCGAGAAGGCGCTCACGCTGCGAGCTCGCGGCAGTTCGAGGACTCCGAGTTCTACGACAAGCTGCACCGCGCGCGCCGCGAGGCGTCGGTGCGACCGCTCAGTCGCTCGTGAGCGGCACGTTCGGCGCTCGTGCAGAACGCGCGTGTCGCTCGTGAGCCTACGGCAGCTCCTGCTCGCCCACTTCTCGCCGTGGGCGGTGCTGCTCTCATCGTCGGCGGGCTGCCCGTGTTCGTCGCCGAGGCGAAGTTCTCGGGCGACGCGCTTCCGCGCGTTCCGCTGGCGCGCGCCGGAGACGCGCATGCAGACGTACCTCGAGATCGTGCTCGCGCGCGAGGACAGCGCCAAGGAGGTGAAGCTGTTCGAGCTCGGGCCGAAGCTGCTCGCACGCTACCGCGAGATCTTCGAGCGGCATCTTCCACGAGGACCGGCGCGCTCACGCTGCGGCGCGACGCGCTGGGGCTTCGCGCTCGGCCTCGCGAGCACGCGCGCGTTCTACGCGCGCCTACGCCTGGATCGCGATCGCGACCGTGCGCGGCGCGATCACGCTCGGCGCAGATGACGATGTACCTCACTGCTGTTCCAGCCAGGGCCAGGCGGCGGTCGTCGGCGATCCTGTCGGCGCGATCGGCGGCATGTACGAGGACAATCTCTATCTGTCGAACCTGTACGACTACCTCGAGCAGCGCCGGTCGAGCCCGAGGCCGGCGACGGCGGCGCGCGGGCCCGATCCCGCCGACGGCCTGCGCTTCGAAGCGCGTGACGCTTCACGTATCCCGGCGCGGAAGACGCCGGCGCTCAGCGACATCACGCTGCAAGATCCGCCCGGCGCAGAGCCTCGCGCTCGTCGGCGAGAACGGCTCGGGCAAGACGACGCTCATCAAGCTGCTCGACGCGCCTGTACGAGCCGGAGCAGGGCCGCATCCTGCTCGACGGCCGCGACCTGCGCGACTGGGACGCCGACAGCGCTGCGCCGCCGCATCGGCGTGATCTTCCAGGACTTCGACCGCTACCAGCTCACGGTCGGCGAGAACATCGGCGCGGGCGACGTCGCTCGCGTTCGAGGACCGCGCGCGCTGGAGCGACGCCGCCGGCGAAGGGCATGGCGGAGCGAGTTCATCGCGAGCGCTGCCGGCCGTCGTACGACACGCAGCTCGGCCGCTGGTTCAACAACGGCCAGCGAGCTCTCGGGCGGCCAGTGGCAGAAGATCGCGCTCGCGCGCGCCTTCATGCGCGCGCGGCGCGGACATCCTCGTGCTCGACGAGCCGACCGCGTCGATGGACGCCGAGACCGAGGCGCAGATCTTCGAGCACTTCCGCTCGCTGACCGCGAACAAGCATCGTCGATCCTGATCTCGCATCGCTTCTCGACCGTGCGCATGGCCGATCACGATCGTCGTGCATCGAGCGCAGGGCCGCATCGTCGAGCAGCGGCAATCACGCCGAGCTGGTCGCGGTGGGCGGCGTGTATGCCCAGCTCTTCTCGCTGCAGGCCGCGGGCTATCGATGAGCGAGGCCTGCCGGCTGCCGCGCATGCGTGCATTGCGAAGGCGTGGCGGGCTCCTGCTAGACTTCGCGACCGATGTGGACCCGGGCCTCGCTGTCGACACTGATTGTGCTCATCGCGCTCGCGTGCCCGAGTTGCGCGCGCGCGGGCCGGATCCGCTCGTCGGACACTGGCGCGCGGTGGCGCAGCTTCCGGGCGGCGAGCTGCCGTTCTTCATCGACATCGAGGCCGATGATTCCCGCAGCTACAGCGCGCGCAGATCGAGAACGGCGACGAGCGCGTGCGACGTCGAGCGCGTGCAGTGGGACGAAAAGTCACTGCTGCTCGACTTCCCGGCCTTCGACAATCACATCGTGAGGTGAAGCCGGCCAGGGATGGTCTGCGAAGGAACGCTCACGCTCGTGAAGCGCGGCGGCAAGGAGCAGGTGATCCGCTGCACGCGCGACTCGGCGAAGGACATCGCTTCTTCCAGGAGGGCGGCGCCGCGAACATCGACGTCACCGGAAGGTGGGCCGTCACCTTCCGCGACGACAGCGGCGTCGAGACGCCCGCCGTCGGCGAGTTCCGCCAGGAGGGCAACGAGCTCACGGGCACGTTCCTCACGCCGACGGGCGATCATCGCTACCTCGCCGGACAGGTGCAGGACCGCGCGATCCATCCCTCGACCTTCGACGGGTCGCATCGCCTTTCTATCGCGCCGAGCTCGGCGCCGACGACCGCGCTCAGCGGCGACTACTGGTCGGGCACGGCCTGGCATGAAGCGTGGACCGCCGCGCGCGACAAGAATGCGACGTCCGCGAACTCCGACACGCTCACGCATCTCAGATCCGAGTCCGACCGCTTCACGTTCACCTTCCCGATCTCGACGGCAAGCCGGTGTCGCTCGACGACGAGCGCTTCCGCGGCAAGGTGGTGATGGTCGTGCTCGCCGGGAGCTGGTGCCCGAACTGCCACGACGAAGCGGCGTATCTCGCGCCGCTCTATCGCGCCCAGGCCGGCCGCGGCCTCGAAGTCGTCGAGCTCATGTACGAGCACTTCGGCGACTTCGCGACCGCCGCTCGGCAGACACAGCGCATGCGCGACAAGTTCGGGATCGAGCACACGACGCTGATCGCGGGATCTCGGACAAGGACGAGGCTGCGAAGATGCTGCCGATGCTGAACGCCGTGATTGCCTTCCCGACGACGATCTTCATCGATCGGCACGGCCGCGTGCGGCTCATCCACACGGGCTTCGCCGGTCCCGGTACGGGCGAGCACTACGAAGCGTTGAAGCGCGACTTCGAAGCGATGCTGGACACGCTGATCGAGGAGAGCGCGTAGTCAGCGCCGGCGGCGACTCCACGCAATCAGTCCGAACAGGCCGAAGCTCACGAGCAGCAGCGTCGACGGCTCAGCGACGCGCGTGCCGTTGCGACCCGCAGCGCGCCGCCGTCCGGTGTGCCGTCGAGCGGGCCGACGGCGACGAGCGCGTCGCAGCGAGCGATTACCGTCGATTCCGTTGCTCTCAAAGCTCAGCGCGCTATCGTGCGCCGTACCGCCAGCCGCCCGTTTCAGCCACCTGGCGACTCCCCGCGGGACCGCCTGCGACCTCGGGTGCGGTATGCGGGAGGAGCGCTGGAGGCGCAGAGCGCGAAGGCCCGTGAGCGCCAAGTGCGCCGTAGCTCGAGAGACGCATCCTTCGCGTCATTGTTCTTATCCCCTGGATCGTTGGCGTTCCCGGAAACCACCGACGCCCGTCCGAATCCAACGGCTGCAACGGCCGTGCCACCAAACGGCAAGCCGTGGCGATTCAACGAGCTGAGAGTGCTCCGTCTGCGCGCCTGCGCAGTACGCGCTGGGGTGATATGTGCAAAATCTTCCGACAGCGTGACCCGCTGGCGCGAGCAGGTGCCAGTCTTTTTCAGGCCCGATTCCGCCGTCGGCAACGATCCAAACCGGGGGATGCGATGCGCGCCGTATTCGCCGATTTCGCAACCGTGAGTGCCGGCGACCTCGACCACGACGCGCCTCGAGCGCGCGCTGCCGGGCCTGCGCTACTACCCGGAAACGCAGCCCGACGAGCTGCCGGCACGCGTGAGCGACGCCGAAGCGATACTCGCGGAACAAGGCGAAGCTCGATGCGCGCGTCCTGGGCGGCAAGGCGCCGGCCCTGCGTGCCTGATCTGCCCTGCCCGCGTGACCGGCACCGACAACGTCGACCTGCGCGCGCCGCGGCGGCGCGCGACATCGCCGTGCGCAACGTGCGCGCGTGCTGCACGGTGTCCGTCGTGCAGCACGTGCACGCGCTTCATCCTCGCGCTCACCCAAAGCAGCTCGCCGCGCTCACCGCGCGGCGCTGCAGTCCGGCGCCTGGGGCTCGAGCGCGCTGCTTCTGCCTCGCTCGATTTCCCATCCGCGAGCTTCTGGCAGGCAAAGACGCTCGGCATCGTCGGTCACGGCGAGCTGGGTCGCGGCGTCGCGCGGGTGGGCGCGGCGCTCGGCATGCGCGTACTGATCGCGGCACGCCGCGGCGCCAGGCCGGCCGGGGATCACATCGCCTTCGACGAAGTGCTCGCACGCGCGGACGTGCTGAGCCTGCACTGTCCGCTCACGCCCGGAGACGCGCGGTTAATCCCCATCGGCGCCGCCGAGCTTCGCTGCGCGCATGCGCGCCGATGCGCTGCTGATCAACACCGCACGCGGCGCGCTCAGTGACGGCGCGGCATCTCGCGGCGGCGCTGCGCGCGGGGGCCGGCTCGGCGGGGCGGGGATCGACGTGCTCGAGCAGGAGCCGCCGCCGCCGGATCATCCTGCTCATGGCCGGCGACATTCCCAACTTCATACCGTGACGCCGCACATCGCCTCTGGGCGGCGCGGGAGGCGCGCCAGTGCGCGCTCGACGAGAGATCGCCGAGAACGTCAGCTCGTTCCTCAGCGGCGGGCGCCGCAACCGGGTCGTCTAGGGCGCAGGCTTCGCCGCGCTCCCGCTCGAGCCGCGCGCTCGCTCCACACGATGACGCTCGCGCACGCGCGGCGAGGCGAGCGCGTGAGCGCCGTTTCGCGATCGACCCAGCAGAACCCGTTGTGCTCGGGATAATCCGAGTCTCGGGTTGATGCGCAGCTCCACGGCCGTGGTCGGCGTCTGCGCGGCGGTAGTAGCGCGCGATCTTGCCGCGCGCGTAGGGACCGGTGCGTCGATGCGCTCCTCGCCCCAGCCGAAGGCGAGATCGTCGAGGCCGGTCTCTTCGCTCACTTCGCGCCGCGCGGCGCTCGAGCGGCGACTCCGTCGCGCTCGACCATGCCCTTCGAAAGTCCCAGTGCCGGAACGCCCGCAGCAGCAGGAAGCGCCAGCCCTGCGGCGATCGGTGGACGACGGCGACACCGGCGGAGAAAGCCACGTCCCAGTATGACAGCGCCCCGCGGCCGCGCTGCTTCGTCGCGGCGCCGGACGACGCCCAGCATCCGCGCAGCGTGTGAATCGGCGGACGATCGAGCACCGTGGCGCGTGGCGGCGACGCCGGCGAGGGCCACGAGCAGCGCGCCTGCGATCGGTCCGATCAGCCACAGCACCGGCTGCGGCGCGAAGGGCAGGTCGGAGCAACGCGCTGCGCGAAAGCAGGCGCGCGACGGTGACCGACGCGACCGTCGCCAGCAGGCCCGCGAGCAATCCCAGCATCCTGAATTCGAGCGCGAGCGCTCTCACAATGGTGGCGCGCCGCGCGCCGAAGACCCGCAGCAACGCGCTCTCCTGCGGCGGCGCTCCTCGCGCGTCATCTGCGCGGCCGCGAACACGACGGTGAGTCCGGCCGCGAGCGCGAACAGGAACACGCACTGCACGGCCGCAGCACGCGGCGCGATCCATGACGCCGCGCACCTGCGCGAAGATCGCGTTCATCCGGCGTCGATCGGCGTCACGCTGGGGAAGCGGCGCACGAGGTCGGAGCAGCGCGCCGGCCTGCGATCCGGCGGCAGGTACAGGCTGCTGACGTAGGTCGCCGGGTACCGCCTCGATGGCGCCCGGACTGAGCACCATGAAAAAGTTCGGCTGAAACGATACCCCCAGTCCACTTTGCGCAGGCTCGTCACGCGCGCATCGAGCGTCTCGCCGGCGATGTCGAAGCGCAGGCGATCGCCCAGCGCGAGCCCCAGGCTGCGCGCGAACTCCTCTTCGACGGACACCTCCGCGGCGGTAGGTCGCCGCGTCCCACCACGTTCCGGCCACGATCTTTGCTGGACGACGACAGCGTCGCCGTCCAGGTGAGATTGCTCTCGCGCTGGACGAAGCGCCGTCCGCGCTCGTCGGTCACGCGCTCGCTGACGGGCACGTCGTCGATCGCGGTCAGGCGCGCGCGCACGCGAGCGGCACGAGCTCCGGCGTGAGTCCGACGTGCTCGCGCAGGGAAATCGCTGCCGAGCCCTGCGCGCTCGTCCGGCTGGATGTTGATGAGGAAGTAGTTCGGCGCATCGGGCGCAGCAAGTCGCGCGCGCCAGCTGTCGAGGAGCTGTCCGCGCACCAGCGCGATCAGCAGCATCAGCATGAGGCCGAGGCCGAACGCGGTGAGCTGAAGGATGCTGTCGCTGCGATCGCGCGCGAGGCGCTCGCGAGGCCGTAGCGCCAGGCCGCGCCGCCCGCACGCGCAGGCGCTGCAGGCTGCGCACGAGCAGCCAGCCGCAGCCGGCGAGAAGTGCGCAGTCGGCGGCGGCGCCGATCGAGCGCATAGCTCGCGACCCGCAGGTCGCGCGCGATCCAGAGCAGCAGCGCGGCCACCGCGACGAGCGCGCTCGCTCGCCACAGCCCGTAGCGCAGCGGCTGCGCCGGCAGTCGAGCGTTGCGCCGCAGGACTCGCGCTGGCGGCACGCGCGCGAGCTCGAGCAGCGGCGGCAGCGCAAATCCGCCGAGGAGCAAGGTCGCGACCAGCAATCCCGTCGCGACTCCGAGCCACGGTGCCGCCGGCGGCAGCTGCGGTGGCGAACATGCCCGCGAGCAGACGCGCGAGGCCGGATTGCGCGACATATACCCGAGCGCCGTGCCGATCGGCGCCGCCGACCGACGATGAGCGCTGCGAGCTGCAGCGCGAGCAGGCGCGCGGATGCTGAGCGGCGCGGCCCAGGCACTTGAGCAGCGCGATGGCGTCGACGTGGCGGCGCGCGATAGCGCCGCGCCGGCGAGCGCGATCGCCGTCGCGGCGACGAGGCTCGAGCACAGCGCGCGCGAGTCCGAGAAACTGCCGGCGCGCGCGTGAACGCTGAGCGCAGCTCGGGCACGCGCTGCGTCGAGATCGCGCAGCTCGTCGGCGCTCGAGATCTGCGGGCATCAGCCTCTCGAAGGCCGCGACGGCAACGGGCGCGCCGGCGAAGAGCGCGTAGTAGCTCACGCGGCTGCCCGGCTGCATGAGCTTCGTCGCCGGGGCACGTCGGCGATGTTCATGAGGAGCGGCGGCGCGAGATCCGACGAAGCCCCAGCCGCGATCGGGCAGCGACACGAGCACGCGCGCGTCGCATGCAGCGCGAGCTCGCCCACGTGGATCGTGGCGCCGACGTCGACGCCGAGGCGCGCGTACAGCCCCGCGTCCAGCCACGCTTCGCCGGGCGCGGGAATGTCCAGCGTCGTGGCCGGCGCTTCCGAGCAGCGCGTTCGCGACGCGGGCCTGGCCCCGCAGCGGATAACCCTTGCCGACCGCTTCGATGTCGGCGCAGCGCGCTGGCGTCGCCGGCGAGCACGACGCTGGCGAAGGCTTCCTTGCGTGTCATCGCGAGCTCCGCCGCGCGCGCATCTGGCGTCGACGCTGTGCGCGATGGGCCGCCCGGAGCGGCAGTACGAGATCGGCCGCGAGCAGCTCCACGCCGCGCGCATGTCGACCGCGCGGCTCACGCGCTCGGTGAAGAAGGTCACGGCAGTCATCGCAGCGACGGCGATGACAATGGCGGCGATCAGCACGCCGAGCTCGCCGGCGCGCCATTCGCGCGCGAGACCGAGGAGCGCGAAGCGCAGCGTGCGCGCGGCCCGGCGCGTGGTCCTCCGCCACTGCAGCGTCCGCGCCAGTGGCCATTGCCCGCCGGGCAGCTTCCGGCCTCGAGGCGCAGGATGCGCGCACAGCGCTCGCGCAATCCGCTCGTCGTGCGTGACCAGCACGAGCGTGACGGCCGCGGCGGCGTTCAGGTCGAACAGCAGGTCGATGATCTGCGCGCCCGGTGCGTGTCGAGGTTGCCCGTCGGGCTCGTCCGCGAACAGCAGCATCGGGCGCCGTGACGAGCGCGCGCGCGAGCGCGACGCGCTGCTGCTCACCGCCGGAGAGCTGGCGCGGATAGTGCCGATCGCGCTCGCCAGGCCCGACGCGGCACGAGCACCTCGCGCGCCGCGTCCGCGCCGCGCGCGGCGCGCCCGCGAGCTCGAGCGGCAGCATCACGTTCTCGAGCGCCGTGAGCGCGGAGATCAGCTCGGAAGGACTGGAACACGAAGCCGACGCGTCCGCGCGCGCCGCCGCGCGCCCGTCCTCATCGAGCGCGGTGAGCTCCGTGGCCGCGCAGCCAGACCTGCCCCGATCGTCGGCACGTCGAGGCCGGCGAGCAGCCCGAGCAGCGTGGACTTGCCCGGACCCGAAGCGACCGACGATGGCGACCGATTTCGCCGCGCATCGATCGCGAGGTCGACGACCATCGGCGATGGTCGAGCGTTCCCTCGGGACTGCTAACCTTCTTGCCTGAGCGCAGTGGCGCGCAGCCATGCAATCCCTGGTCATCTCGATGTCCGGTCGGTCTCGATCCATCGATCTCGTGTCTCGTCGCTGAGTGCCTGGTGCGCTGGTCGCGTCACCGCGCAGGCCGGCACCGCGACCGATCCTCGTCGTGGGCGACAGCCCGAGCGCTGCCTACGGACATCGCGCTGGAACGAGGGATGGGTCGCTCTGCTGCGAGCGACGCCTGCAGCGCGACAGGGTACGGGCACCGCGTGGTCAACGCCAGCGTCAGCGGCGAGACGAGCCGGCGGCGCGCTCGCGCGCCTGCCGGCGCTGCTCGAGCGGCACCGCCCCGGCGTCGTCGTCATCGAGCTCGGCGGCAACGACGGACTGCGCGGCCTGCCGCTCGCATGACTTCCGGAGCGAACCTCGACCGGCATGATCGAACTCGCGCAGGCGGCGCAGGCGCGCGTGCTGCTGCTCGGCATGCGCATTCCGCCGAACTACGGGCCGATCTATACGGAAGGAGTTCCACGCCAGCTGTACGCCGAGCTCGGCGAAGCGCACACGGGTCGCGCTCGTGCCGTTCCTGCTCGAAGGCGTCGCGCTCGACCCGAGCGCTGATGCAGGACGACGGCATCCATCCGACGCGCGCCGGCGCGAGCCGAGCATCCTCGCGATCGCGTCTGGCCGAGCCTCGAGCCGCTGCTGGATGCGCGGCGCAGGCGTCTCCGACGGGACCGCACGCGCCCGTCGAGGATGATCACCAGGACAGCCGATGGAGAAGATCTGGCTCGCAGAGCTATCCGCCCGGCGTTCCGGCGGAGATCGACGTCGAACGAGTATCGCGTCGCTGCAAGCGCCGTGATCGAGGCAGAGCTCGCGCGCTTCGCGCGCGCTGCCCGCGTACACGAACATGGGCACGCACGCTCGAGCTACGCGCGAGATCGAGCGGCTGAGCGCGACGCTTCGCGCGCGTACTTGCAGCAGGCGCGCGGCCTCGAACAAGGGCGACCGCGTCGCCGTCATGCTGCCCGAATCTGCTGCAGTACCCCGTCGTCGCTGCTTGCGGCGTCCTGCGCGCCGGCCTCACGGTCGTGAACGCGAACCCGCTCTACACGCCGCGCGAGCTCGAGCATCAGCTCGCAGGACTCCGGGCGCGCGCGCCATCGTCGATCCTCGAGAACTTCGCGCACACGCTGCAGGCGGTGCTCGCGAACACGAGACGCTCAGAGACCGTGATCGTCACGACGCAGGTCGGCGACCTGCTCGGCTGCCCGAGCGGGCCGCTCGTCAACTTCGTCGTGCAAGCACGTGCAACGGCTCGTGCCGGCCGTGGCAGCTGCCGGACGCCGTCCGTTTGCCGCGACGCGCTCGACGCAGGGCAAGCGCCGCGCTCGACGATCCGCGCTCGGCCACGAGCGATCATCGCGTTCCTGCAGTACACGGGCGGCACGACCGGCGTCGGCGAAGGGCGCGATGCTGACGCACGGCAACCTGGTCGCGAACCTCGTCGCAGGCGGCGGCCTGGCTGCGCTCGCGCCACGCGCGACGGCGCAGGAGATCGATCATCACGCGCGCTGCCGCTCTATCACATCTTCTCGCTGACGGCGAACTGCCTCGTGCTTCATGAGCATCGGCGGCCACGAACGTGCTGATCACCGAATCCGCGCGACATGCCGGGCTTCGTCGCGCGTGCTGTCGCAAGCGCACGTTCACGGTCATCACGCGGCGTCAACACGCTGTTCAACGCGCTGCTGCACGCGCCCGGATTCGACGCGCTCGACTTCTCCACGCTGAAGCATCACGCCTCGGCGGCGGCATGGCGGTGCAGCGCGGCGGTCGCCGAGCGCTGGAAGCAGGTGACCGGGCAAGCCGCTCATCGAGGCGCTACGGCCTCACGGAGACCTCGCCCGCGCGCGATGCATCAACCGCCTGCGACCTCGCCGACTTCAACGGCTCCATCGGGCTGCCGATTCCGTCGACCGATCGTCACGATCCGCGACGACGACGGGCACGAGCTCGCCGCTCGGCGAGGTCGGGCGAGATCTGCGTGCGCGGTCCGCAGGTGATGCGCCGGCTACTGGCAGCGGCCGGACGAGACGGCGAAGGTCATGACTGCGGACGGCGCGCTGCGCACCGGCGACATCGGCCGCATGGACGCGCGCGGCTACGTCTACATCACCGATCGCAAGAAGGACATGATCCTCGTCTCCGGCTTCAACGTGTATCCGAACGAGGTCGAGGACGTCGTCGACGCAGCATCCCGGCGTGCTCGAAGTCGCCGCGATCGGCGTGCCGGACGAGAAGATCCGGCGAGGCCGTCAAGCTGTTCGTCGTGACGCAAGGACCCGACGCTCGACCGAGCACGCGCTGCATCGAGCATTGCCGCCAGAGTCTCGACCGGCTACAAGGTCCCGAAGCGACGTCGAGTTCCGCGACCGAGCTGCCGAAGACCAACGTCGGCAAGATCCTGCGCCGCGCCCTGCGCGAGGATGGGCTGCAGGACGGCGCATGAAGGGTCCTGGCGCGCCACCCCGATCGACGCGCGCGCGCCTGTCCGAGCTCATGGAGCGCAGCCGTTCTCTGCGCCGCCGCATCGTCGAGACCTCGGGCTTGAGCCCGATCCGGCGCGTGCTCGCCGACTGGCAGTCTAAGCGGCTTGCGGAACCCTACGCGGACTTTCATCGACAGCCGCGCTACCGTCTCGCCGTCGAATTCTTCCTGAACGACCTCTACGGGCCACGCGACTTCGGTCAGCGCGATGCCGACGTCGAGCGCGTCTATCCGGTGATGGCGCGCGTGCTGAGCGGACACGCACTCGACTCCATCACGCAGGCCCTCGAGCTGCACGCGCTGAGTCAGGAGCTCGACGCAGCGATGGTGGAGATCCTGGCGAGGGATCTGGCCGTCACCGATCACATCGACGCGGGCATCTACGCCGAAGCTTTTCGTCGCTGCGGCGAGCGCAGCAGCCGGCTGCGGCAGATCGAGCTCATCGAGCAGGTCGGGCGCACGCTGGACGAGGTCGTGCACAATCCGCTCATCTACGGGACCGTGCTTCGCGCGCGCGGCTGCCGGCGAAGCTCGCAGGATTCGGCCAGCTGCAGGACTTCATCGAGCGCGGCGTGCATGCCTTTCGCGCCGATGCGTGGCGCCGACGAGTTCATCGCCGCGATCGGCGAGCGCGAGCGCCGCATGCTCGACGAGCTGCTCGGGAACGGGGAGGTTCCTGACCTCGCAGAAATGAGCGATGTCCTCGTTACAGGCGAGCAGCTGTACGGCCGCGTGGATGAGGATGCCGGCCAGGCCACCCACGATAGTGCCGTTGATGCGGATGAACTGCAGGTCGCGTCCGACCTGCAGCTCGATGCGACGCGCGGCGTCATTCGGCATCCCAGGCGCGCACCGTGTCCTCGATCACGCTCACCATCTCGTCGCGATAGTTGCGCACGATGTGCAGGATCGCGTCGCCGAGCCAGCGGTTGATCTGCACGCGCATGCGCTCGTTCGCGAGCAGCGCCTCGGCGAAGCCCACGCAGACCTTCTGCTCGAGGCGGCGCTTGAGCTCCGAGTCTTCCTTCGGCAGTCTCCTCGCGGAGGAAAATGGCTGATCCGCTCCCACAGGTTGCCGAGATAGGTCTGCACGGCCGGGTGCGACAGCACCTCCTCTTCAGCGCCTCGCCGCGCGCGATGAATGCCGGATCCTCGCTTGAGGCGTTCGATGAACGCGCGCGCTTCCGCGTTGAACTTCTGGCGCGCGGGATGCTCGGCGTCCGTTCCGACGCTGTCGAGGAAGCGCTCGATCTCCGGTGACGATGCGCTCGTACAGCTCCTCGTCGACGAAGCGCGGAATCCAGCGCGGGCTCTGCTCGGCGATGCGCATCGCGGATGGCGAACTCTGTTCTCGTCGAGCTGCTCGCGGGCGATGCGCACCGCCTGATCCATGAGCGACCTGGTGTCGATCCGCGCTCGCGAAGGAGGTCGAGCAGCTTGCCGAGCAGCAGGCGCGACGCGCACTTCGCGCAGTCCAGGTGCAGGTTGTCAGTCAGCAGAGCTGCGCGAGCGCGTGATTGTCCGCCGCGCTCAGGAGCCACGCGCAGAAACCGGCGGCGTCGCCGCTCAGCTTGCGCGCGTTCTCGGCCGGCGCGAGCCAGCGGCCCGCGCCCGCGGCGAAGTCGACGCGTCGCCAGGCGTGCGACAGCGCATCGCGGTTCAGGAAGTGATCGCGCACGAAGCGCGCGAGGCTCGCGCCGATCTGGTCCTTGCGTCGCTGGAACGATGGCGGTGTGCGGAATGGGCAGGCCGAGCGGACGGCGGAACAGGGCGGTCGACGGCGAACCAGTCGGCGATGGCGCCGACCATCGCCGCTTCCGGAGAAGGCGCGGCACATAGCCGAGCCAGCGTGCTCGGGGGCAGCATGAAAGGTCGCGCACGGCACACGAGGGTCATCAGGACGAGCAGGCTCCGTCGCGATCCACTGCATGGATCGTCAGTCGCCGCCGCCGGATTTCCGAATCGTCAGTGATAAGGCGCGCTCAGCGTGTGCACGGCGTCGACCAGCACCGCGACCTGCGCCGGGTCGACGTCGGGATGGATGCCGTGACCGAGGTTGAAGACGTGTCCGCTCCCACGTCCGTAGCTCGCGAGCAGCGCCGCGACCTGCGCACGGAGCTGATCGGGCGGCGCGTGCAGCGCGCAGGGATCGAGGTTGCCCTGAAGCGCGACGCGCGCGAGCCGACGCGGCGGCGCGCATCACCGATATCGATGGTCCAGTCGCACACCGAGCGCATCGCAGCCCGTCGCCGCCATGGATTCCAGCCACGGCGCGCCGCCCTTGGTGAACAGGGATGCAGGGTCACGCGCCGGCCTTCGGACTCGCGGGTGAGGCCGCGCACGATCTGCTCCATGTAGCGCAGCGAGATACTCGCGATAGGCCGCCGGGGTGAGCACGCCGCCCCAGGTGTCGAAGACCATGACGCGCCTGCGCGCCGGCCGCGATCTGCGCGTTGAGGTAGGTGCGTGACTGCACGAGCGAGCAGCTCGAGCAGCTCGTGAGCGAGCGGCGGGCTCCGAGTAGCAGCATGCCGCGCGCACGTGTCTGGTCTTTGCTGCCGCCGCCTTCGATCATGTAGGTGGCGATGGTCCACGGGACTGCCGGCGAAGCCGATGAGTGGTACGCGGCCGTCCAGCTCGCGCCGGATCGAGGCGCACCGCATTCATGACGTAAGCGCAGCTCGACTCTCCGGATCAGGCACGCCGAGCGCACGCACGTCGGCGGCGCTGCGCACGGGCTTGCGGAACGCGGGACCTTCACCGCTCTCGAAGTGCAGGCCGAGGCCCATCGCGTCGGGAATCGTCAGAATGTCGGAGAACAGCGATCGCCGCATCGAGCGGGAAGCGCTCGATCGGCTGCAAGCGTGACCTCGCACGCGAGCTCCGGGTGTCGTGCAGAGCGTCATGAAGTCGCCGGCTCGTGCGCGAGTCGCGCGATACTCGGGAAGATATCGTCCGGCCTGCCGCATGATCCAGACAGGCGTGCGATCGACCGGCTCGCGCAGCAGCGCACGAAGAAAGCGATCGTTGGCGAGCGGCGGTAGTCACTTACGGAAAGATCCCGCGCGATGGTGGCCTGGATCTGCTCTGCGGCGCGGCGCGGATCGGCTGCATCGCGGATCGGTCGTCCGACGACGATGTAATCGGCGCCGTTGCGGAACGCCTGTGCGACGTCGACGACGCGCTTCCTGGTCGTCGCTCGGCCGGATTGTCGACCGGCCGGATGCCGGGCGTGATGACGATCAGCCGACTGTCGATCTCCGCGCGCAGCTTCGCGGCTTCCAGACCCGAGGAGATCACGCCGTGCGCATCCGGCTTCGAGCGCACGGCGCGCGCGCGACAGGCACCAGCGCCTCGACGTCGCACTCGAAGCCGAGATCGTCGAGATCGCCGCGATCGAGGCTCGTGAGCGCCGTGACTGCGAGGATCTTGAGTGCGCCCTTGTTCGCGGCAGCCGCTTCCATGATCGGCCTGATTGCCGTGCACCGGTCGCGAAGGTCGCGCCGCGTCGCGCAGATGCCGGCGACGGCCGCGCCGACCGGTCGCCGGAACGTCGAAGAGCTTGAGATCGCAGAAGACCTGGTGACCGCGACGCGCGCAGCCAGTCGAGCAGCTCCGGAAGTACTGCACCGGAGGTGAGCAGCTCGAGCCCGATCTTGTACACGTGCACGCTGTCGCCGAAGCCGCTCGACGAGCGCTTGCGCCTGCGCGACGGTCGGGACGTCGAGCGCGAAGATCAGGCGCTCTTCGCGGGGGATCGGTTTCGGTGAGGTGCACGCGGGCTCCAGGATGGCTCCCGACGCCCGCATTGCGCCAGCGCGCGCGTCTGAATCAGACGCGGCTGGTGGAGCAAAAAGAGCCGTGATTATCAGCGTCGTTTGCCTGCGTGATTGCGGCTTCGGCACTGGCTTGCGCGCTCGCGGACTGCCGCCTTGCCGGAAGACGGTTGCTCATCGCGCGGGAACGGTTGCAGCATCGCTACGCGATTGCCTTCCGTCGTCCGTGAACGAGACGTAGTGCCCGATGCCGGGAGATCTCCGCGGGCTCGCCGAGCAGCTTTCCGCCCGCTTTGCTGACCTTCGCCATCGAGCCATTGATGTCGATCGACCGCGATGACGACCGTCGGATACTGTGCCGGGTAGTCGGATTTCTTCGGATACGAGCCCGCCGATTAGTTCCTCCCGGTTTCCTTCGGCGCTCCCTGCTCGTCGGAGTCGGCGGTCGTGGCGAGCACGTAGTGGCCCATCTCTCTCGCCGAGGTCCTGTGTCTTCCAGCCGAACGCCGAGCTGATAGAACTTCGCCGTCGCGCCTGGCAGTCGTCGTATGGCATCTCGGAAGTGAACTACAGAGTCCATGGTCCTCTCCTCTTCAACGCGTTGAATTCCTTCCCCCATGGATTGGGACCGGACGCCTCGACGCGAGTTCGGTGAAATTTCGCGCGCAACGGCGCGCCACTTGCGCTGCCTCAGTGATCACCCTTGAGCTCCACGAGGATCAGATGCGTGGTGGTGCGTGCCGACGTTCTCGCCCCAGTGCTGCACGACGGGCTCGCGATAGAGCACGTCGCCCGTCTGAATGCGAGATCGCTGATCTTGCCGTCGGCGCGACAGTGCAGACGGATCGTGCCGCCCGGCAAGCAGTGAGACGACATAGGCCGGATGCGAGTGCGGATTCTCCTTCTGCCCCGGCGCGAGCGTCGCCTCAGCACACGCACGTGCTCGTTCTCGAGCAGGCTGTATGGCCTGTGGATTCGCCTCGAGCGCACCCGGAACCGACGCGTCCTTCGCGACCAGAGCGTCGACAGCCCAGCGGCCGCGACACACAGCAGAACGGAGAGGATCTTCTTCATTGGCTGCAAACCTCGTAGTCAGGACGCGTCTGCACAGAATACCCGCTCCGACGACAGCCTTGCCCGGGTCCGGTTGAACTTCCTATCCTTCCGCGACGCTTTACAGGAAACGCGATGGACTTCGGCCGATTCTTCGCAGAACTGAAGAGGCGTAACGTTCACAAGGTCGCGGTTGCCTATGTCGTGGTGGCGTGGCTCCTGATCCAGGTCGCGACGCAGACTTTCCCGGTATTCGATATTCCGGAACTGGGTCTGCGCGCGCGATGGATCGCTGCTCCTGTGCCTCGGTTTCCGGTCGCGGTGGTGCTCGCATGGGCATTCGGCTCACGCCGGAAGGATTGCAGAGAACGGATGCCGCGGGCCAGACGCCGGCAGCGGGGCGCACCTGGATCTACGTGGCGAGCGTCGGCGCAGTCTTGTCGCTCATGCTGTTCTTCGCCGGGCGCTACAGCGCGCCGGAGCCGCACGGCGAGGCGACGCCCGCGTCCGCGAAGTCGATCGCCGTGCTGCCGTTCGAGAACCTGAGCGAAGACAAATCCAACGCCTATTTCGCCGAACGGCATGCAGGACGAGATCATCACGCGGCTTGGCAAGATCGGCGACCTGCGCGTCATCTCGCGCAGCTCCACGCTCCGTTACAAGACGACGCCGGAAGATCCGTCTGCCATCGCGCAGCAGCGACTCAGCGCCACGTTCCTCGAAGGCGGCGATGCAGAGGGTCGGCGATCACGGTGCGCATCAATGTGCAGTTGATTCGCGCCGGTGCGAACGACCATCTGTGGGCTGGAGATCTACGATCGGGATCCTGGCGGACGTGCTTCGCCGTACCGAGCGAAGTCGCCACCGCGATCGCGACTGCGCTCAACCTGACGCTCAGCGACCGCGAGCCCGGCGGCGTCACGCAGAGCCCACAGACAATCGGCCGCCTACGATGCCTATCTGCGCGGGCTGGAGGCGCACTCACGCCCGGGGCAGGCAGTATCAGTGGGAATTCAAGGCCGTCGAGGCATTTCAGGGAAGCGGTGCGCCTCGATCCGAGGTTTGCCCAGGCCTGGGCGCTGCTCGCGCAGGTCAATGCAGGCCTGTACTTTCTCCAGCTGCGACGCCAGTCCGCAGCGCGCGGAGGCAGCGCGCGCCGCCGCGAAACCGCGACGCGCCTCGATCCCGCCTCCAGAGACGCTGCTCGCGAATGCCTACTATCGCATCAGCGGGACTACGGTGCGCGCGTCCAGGCGCCAGATCCACCAGCGGGTGCCGGCAGCAGCGAAGCGCTCGCCGCCCTGGCGCGCATCGCGCGCCGGCAGATGCGCTGGAGAGGACAGCGTCAGGATGTTCGAAGAAGCGGCGAAGCTCAATCCGCCGGGATACGCACCTGTTCACCGATCGTTGCTGGACGCTTTTCGATCGTTGCGCGAACACGCGTCCGCGCACGAGATGATCGATCGTGCACGCTGAGATCGACCGGATGATTCCGAGACTCGTGTCGGAGAAGGCGAGACTCCTGCAGTGGGAAGGCAACCTCCCGGCGGCGAAGGCATTGATCGACAAGCTCGTCGCGGCACACAGAGACCGATAACATCACCGATCTGCGGATCAGTCACTGGGTCTTCAACCGGTAGTAGACGAGGCGGCAGAAGCTGGTCATCGAGGGACTCGCAAACGCCAGCACACGCACAGCGTTCGGCCAAAAACCGGCTCACGGGGAGTATCTCGGAGGTCTTGCAGGCACTGGCCGGCAGAAGCAAGACGAGGCGCGACGGAATTGGCTTCAGGCGAAGAGCGAGCTCAGGCCGTGCAGGCGGAGCAACCTACAAATCCATTCGTACGCGGTGACGTTGGGATTTACGGAGGCGAGCGCTGGGGAACAAGGAAGTCGCGCTGCGCGAGGGCGAACGCGCCGTCGCGCTTGCTGCCGGCTTCGGAAGATCCGGTCCCTACGGGCGGTCGTCGAGAGAATCTGGCCGCGATCGAAGCTACGGTCGGTGAGCCGGACCGGGCGATCGCGCGGATCGAACGCCTGCTGACGACGCCCTATGGCGCCTATCCGCTCGTGCAAGCGGGTCTGCGTCTCGATCCGCTCTGGGATCCGCTGCGCGAGGATCCACGCGATTCAGCGAGCAGGTGTCGAACAGTTCCGGAGCCAGCGAGACCATCTACGACTGACGGCTGCGCACCGATCGGACCGCGCCGTCGTCTCGGCACCGGACGGCAAGACAGCGCTCAGGGTCGATTCGCGACCGGAACGGATCGAAGGTCGAAGTTCAACACCAGCGCCGTTTATACCAAACAGTAGAGATACGGCATCAAGGGCCGGCGCATTGCCGTGCCCGCTCATCGTCCTGAGCGCCAGCGTGCTGTATAGGCATGCGTGACTCGTCTCCCCTTTCGTTGTGACTGAAGTCAGTCGTGGGCGGTCAGCTCGCGCCCCTGGTCTCGGGCAGCGTGAGGACGCTCAGGATGACCAGCAGGTAGGCGCCCTGCAGCCATGTAGCCGATCGCGATCCCGAGAGGCATCGTGTCGCTCATGTAACCGACCAGTGCCGGGACGATCGAGCCGATGGCGCGACCGACGTTGTAGCAGAAGCCCTGACCGGAACCCCGCACACGACTTGGGGAACAGCTCGCTCAGGTATGCGCCCATCCCCGCGAAGATGCCGTTGAGGAAGAAGCCGAGCGGGAAGCCAAGCAGCAGCATCAGCGAGTCGGTGATGGGGATCTGCGTGTAGGTGACGATCAGCACGCCGGCACTGCAGGCAAACAGCATGAAGCAGCGACGACGGCCAATGCGGTCAGAGAGATACGCGCTGGTGAGGTATCCGAGGAAGGACCCGATGATCAACACGAGGAGATAGCCGCTGGTGTTCAGCACCGACAGCTGGCGCTCGGTCTTGAAGATAGGTCGGCAGCCAGGTAGTGACCGCGTAGTACCGCGCCCATGCATGCCGGTCGCGAGCAGGCTCGCCCGCAGGGTCGTGCTGAGCAGCGTCGGGGAGAAAATCTCCAGGAAGCTGCCTTCGTCCCCGTCCTTCTTCATCTTGGCCCGGTTGGCGTGATAGACCTCCGGATCCTTGAGGTTGCGACGGATGTAGAGGATCAAGAAAGCCGGAAGCACACCGATCCAGAACAGGATCCGCCACGCAAGTTCTGGCGCTGACCAGGGCATACACTGCCCAGAACGCGATCGACCGCCCTCCCCAGCCGACTGCCCAGCTACTCTGCACGAGGCCCACGGCCTTACCGCGATGACGCGCCTGGATCATCTCGGCGACCAGCACCAGAGCCCACCGACCATTCGCCCCCGAAGCCCAGCCCCTGCAGCGCGCGGGTGAACGAAGAGCTGCTCGTAGGAGTTGGTGAAGCCGCTCAAGAAGGTAAAGAAGGAGAACCACAGCACGGTGAGCTGCAGCATCCTGACGCGCCCATACTTGTCCGACAGCACGCCAGCCGCCCAGCCGCCGATGGCCGAGGTGATCAGCATACCGGTAGCGATGAAGCCCGCCTGCGCCTTCGTCATGCCCCACGCCGCGATCAGCGTCGGGATGAGCATCGGGGTAGATCATGAAATCGAAGGCATCGGTCGCGTAGCCGGCAAATGCTGCGCTCAGCGTCTTGCGTTCCTCGTGGCTAGTGTCTTTGATCCACACGGACGCTTGCTTTTCTACCAACCGCGACCACGCACCGATCTCCGAACGTCCGACGATCACGCTGTTGGTCTGCAGGCGACTTCGTGCATCATCCGCTCAGCCAGGGTCGCAAGGCCGACCTCAGCTGCGGTCGCCACGCCGAACTTCTCCATTGCCGGCAGCAAGGTCGTCGGCAATTTCGGCCAACCGCTCGAAGCCACTCTGTGGTCTCCACGTCCGCCGCCGACGAACGTCTTCATGCGCATCGTGGGGGCCGGCAGGCCGGCAGCAAGAAACACGCCATGCAGTTTGTCCGCCATGTCTCCAATCGGAGCCTCCTCGGGTACCGGCTGCGACGATCCAGCGACAGCAGCGGTCGTATGTCGGTGCCGGCGGGATTGACCGCGACCGCACTCCAGTCAGGCTCATGGAAGACGATGACGTCCGCCGGGCTGAAGGCGCCGGGCAAGCCTGGCGCAGCATGCGGGCTGCGTCAGCTTGAAACAGCAGGACGTACCGTCCGACGACAGCATCGAAGGATTGCTCGAAGGTCATCTCGACTGGATCGCCTTCGCGAAACGAGACGTTGCTTGAGCGATCGCGCTTCTGCTCGTCGTCGAGCCGTCACAATGGCGGCTGGCGCTCGATCAACACCTGACGACCGAGCCCCTTGCCACCGACCAGATCCGCAGCCAGGAACGCGACGTCGCCGGCTACCGCTGCCTACGTCGAGGATTCGCATTCCCGGGGACGATCCGGCATCGATGAAGAAGTGCTCTCGTGATCGGTTCTATGAGGCGGGCCTGCGTGCTCAGGCGCTCGAGCTCATGATGCTGAGTGGCCAAGCACGTACTCAGCAGCAGGTGTGGCTTTGTCGGTTCCGCTTCTTCATTCCGCAATACCCAGGGTATTTCCAACGTTCGCCTCGGGTGCGCGCCGAATCCTGGGGCGTCGCCTGCATGCGATAGCTGGGTCGCCTCCACGAATCTCTCGATGAGCGGATTGATATCCGCTCTGGATGAGTAACTGGCGCCATGTGCCCTGAAACACCCTCGATCTCCTGCACGCGTACCCGTGGCAGTACCTTCGTTAGCAGTCGGGCAACCGCCAGGACCGGGGCTTCGACCCGGTTCCAGCTCAGAAAAAGCGTCGGCACATCGATGTCTGCGAACGCTCCCAATGGTGTCGAGTTCGTGAAAGAGCGGCGTGCCACTCGCGGCTTTCACGGCGCGCATCGCCTCCGCGATCGCCGGCCGCCGGGGCCTCGATCGCGCCGCCCACGCACCGTCCGTCAGTAATCGACAAAACGCGCTCGGCCGAGGCGTTGAAGTCTGCCTTCGTCGACCAGACGTATCGTGTCGTCTCGTAACGCACAACGATCTCGTGCGCTGCGTCACTCTTGCGGAGCATCCGCCATCAGAACGCTGGAAGAGCATCTGGCTCATATAAGACCAGGGAGATCAGGCGGTCCTGGCGCGTCAGCGCCGCCTTCAGCGCGCGCGCCCCATACGAATGGCCGATGAGATGAAAGCGATCACCCGCAGCCCGAAACACGGACCGGCAAGAGCGCAACCTCGTCGTCCCAGACGCAGCGGTTGGTGCTGCGGCCAGGCGGCGTCTGGCTCGAACGCCCATACAGATCCGCCGCAACGACTCTGAAGCGGCCTGCGCAGGGCGGTCCATCAGCGGCCTGCACATTGTCCCGACGAGCTTGCACTTGAATGAAGGCAGACCACCGCGGGGCGCAGCTCCGGCGCACCACGCGCGACAAAACGGCGCGTGTGGTTGCATCATGATACTCGGCGAAAACTCACAACGTCTCGCTCAACCACTGGGAAGATCCAGGTGCCAGTACCGGTGCCGTGCCCAACGGCGGAACGACAAAGCTGCTTTTACGACGGCAAATACCACGGACGACCAGAAAAACCAGCGACTGCGATAGTTGGACCGATCGCGGTGACGAAGCTGATGAACGTGCCCCACACGCCAGCATAAGCGCGAAAACGACCGGGCAGGCACCCGATGCCGGCCTGCGCCAACGACTTAGGATCGCGCGGTCCCGGCGGCCGTGATCTTCCGAAAGGTTTGAACATGCCAGCGATAAAGAAGGCAATGCCAAAAACCGAAGCGACACTGAATCGCTGCGAGGATCACGGACGGTGGGGCGGGAAACACCACTTCGCAATGGGAGAAGGAATGCTCTTGGGCGAAAGGCTGGCTACTGTCACATTGGACATCCGCTCGATGAGAAGAAGGGTTGGGCGGGCCGGCATGAGCTCACGGGAGCCAGCGTGGAACGACGAGCATACTCTTGCCACTGTGAGCTTCTTATACGTACGCGCAAGCCAAGGGCTCTTCATAAACACAACGCGCAGTGAAAGGCGACAGCCACGACGATGGCGTACGCGAACAGGCTGATGCCGCAAACGTACCATGACCAAGAAGGATGAGCGAGACGGCCACATATGCGGTTTGCGTGTGCGGTACAGGCCGACAAAGCGACCAGATGTGCCAGGAGGTGGTGACCAAGGGGGCAAGCGCTGCCTTTACCCCTGACGTAGAAGTCTCGAACGCTCCACAGGGCGCAATGCGGCCGACCAGGGAGGCAGGGTGAAACGGCTGGGACAGGCGAGGTGCGACCGTAGCGGCAACCAATAGATAGGAACAGCGAACGTGGCGCCGGAGTAGCGCGAGGAAGGCCAGCAGCGCTCTGGCAAACATGAGTCCCTGACGCCGCAGCTCGACCGCGCCACTGCGAACTTTGCGTCCATTCTCGCTCCTTCGCTCTGTCAGCTCAGGTTGCAGCACGTGGCACCGCCGACGGCTTCCAACCGGCGCTGACAAGCAGTACACCGTGATTCTGCCCTCGTGCGTTCAGGTCGTAGGTGTTCAGTGCCCACCAATCGAAGAGTCGAAGCAAGCCCCACGAGAGACGCCTGATTGACCGACTCGTGGACCTGAACGGCAAGGAGGATGCGATTCTGACCAAACCTCTCGCGGATGTAGTGCGTGACTCAGCGATCGGTGGACGCGTTCGACGCAGGTCCAAGCCGGAAACGGGATCATGGGCGTCACCCCAAGGCGAGGGCGACGAAGGCTACGACCAGTTGATCTCCGTCTGGGGTAACGTCGGCGATGGCAGCGCGATAGTCCAGGTTCAAGACCTCGAATTGGCAGGCCAAGTATGGAAAGATTCTGGTGGGTTAGAGCGAATACGGCGGATCAAGCTCGAACCCCACGCCCCGGTCCACGGACAGGTAGCGTGCCAACCAGTAGAGCGTGTTGCCTGAACCCGCAGAACGGATCGATGAGCAGCGGCGGCGCGGTCGAATTCAAGCACGAGCCGCGACGGACGCGACGTCTCTCGCGATCTGTTCAGCAAGATCGGTCACGCGTGCACTCGACGGCCGTTCGCCCGAGCAGGCGGATGCCGCGTAGTAGCATCTCACTCAGCAGGTCGAAGGCCGTAAATACAAACGTAGTCGGCGTCGCCGCATAGCTGTCGCGTCCGTATGCGTGAATTTCAGCCAGGTCCAGGACCACGTCGCGCTTGGGGCCGGCGAGCAGTAACTGGCGGTCGTACTTCAGCTAGCACCTGCCCAACTGTCGGCCATTGGTCACCCTCTCGGTCGAAAGTCATGCCAAGGCCTGTGCGATCCGACCAGCAGACGCAGCTCTTCTGTTATCGCGCGAGGATTGTTCAATCGAAATTGAGCTGTGATCTCCGGGGGGAATGATAGCGAGAAGCTTCTTGCTCGTCGAGGCGCCAGGAATACAACCCTGTCAGCATGAGGCAGATCCAGATCTCGACTGATTCGCAGCATGCAAAGCGGCACGAGCAGGTCGCCCCGGATATGAGCCGAGCTTCGCTTCTGCGTATCAAAGCAGGCATGCGACCTCGCGCTTCCTGAAGTTCCGCGTTCCCGTCCTCCCAGCTCAGCCTGGTCGCCTCGACGTGAGCGGCCGGTCTTCGCAGGCAGACCTCGCAATAGTCTCCCAGGCCAGTGCCGGCAACGCTTGGCTATCTGCGCACCAGATCTCATAGCGAAGAGGGTTTCCAACGATCGTCCGAGATAATCAAACGCTCACTGGTGAGATTGCCCAGTGCTTTCACGAGTTGATGATTGGTCGAGTAGTTGACCAACGAGGTTCGGCGGGCGATCGAGATGCCGTAGCCGCGATAGTCAACGAAACATACGTTTAGCCCGCTGTCGGCGGTGCAGTGGAGCTCATTCCAGTACTCGGACGCAGTTCTCCGCCATTGCCAGAGTGAAGTATCGTACGCGGCGTCGATGTACGGTCGCTTGAGGTGGCTACGACCTAATCGTGCGTCGCCGACGTCGACCAGATGGTCGGCGGGATCCGTGTTGTTCTCGCGTAGAAGATGCAATCGGCAACTATCTGGCTGCCGAGGATCGTACATGTTCGAGGTTCGATTGCCACGGTTGATCGGTGCGCTCATGCCGGAGGAGCTGCAATCTACCGCGCGGGCTCGAACACTTCCAACAAATCTCAAATGCGCTCAGTTGTTCTCGTTGCATTTTGCGCAACCCACGCATTGTCCTCGGCTCAGGCTGCAGTGCACGAATCACGTTCCACGTCCGATCACTGTCCTCATCCCCTGCCACCCACACTTCCGTATAGGGCGCACCACCGTAACCTCGCGCCTCAATGAGTGAAGACGGGATACCATGGTTCCTCGAGCAGGTTTCGTTACCGATGGCCGCATCCGTATGAGATGCGGCTGTTGCGCGCTATTCTCATCCGTCACCTCGCTATCAGGAGGCGACGGCGTCCACGCAGCTGGGGCGAGGACGTAATGCCGAAGCGCCGCATAACGCCCGCGTTGAGCCGCGCGCGCGATACCCTGGTGCAGGCGGCGCTGGCGTTCACGCGTCCGCTCCAGCGCCTGGTTAGACGGCATTGAGTTCATGCTCGGGTGTGTCAAGCGGACGCGATCCGCCTTCGACGCAGAGCATCACGAGGAAATTCCGCAGCTCGTCCATCAATGCGTTCGGCGCTTCTTCGGGCAGAATAATGCCCCCAGGAATGAGCCTACCGCTCACATCGGAAGCGCGTTCTCTCCACGTCGCAAGAGCGTCGAAGAGGCGATGAAACGCGCCTTGCTCTGCCCACAACGCAAGGAGTGGGCATGATACCTTTCGGTCCAAATCGGCCTCGTCATGCTCCAAATCGATGGATGCGCCGGCGCGGTAGTCTTCGCAAATCGCGTGAATCATCGCCGGATCGCGGAAGCATCGCGAATATTCTGCGTAGAGCGCGATCGTCAATCGCGCGCCAGCGGCGACGCGGTCAGAGCTGCCACTTCAGAAGTAGAACTCGGCATTGCCGCCAATAAGCGTTTCTGGGAATGGCGCGGGTTGGATTAGGAAGAACCAATGGAAGTAAACCGTTCCAACGTCCTTTGGTGACGGCATGGTAAAGCTTATAAGTTGGGATGATGTCCAAAACCGCAACTTTCGCAGCTCCGCATCTGCGTGGTCCAGAGCCATGCGGGTGGGCAACTCTTCCACCTCGATCGTGCCCGCGCGACGGCAAATGTCGCTGAATCCCAAACTGCCCATCAACTCCACCATGTCTTGCGCCATGGCACGTTTGGAGTAGCCGAAATGATTTTCGCCATCTGCCGGCTTGCTGCCGTCGCCGTAGCCTCTAAGGTCAGGAACAACTACCGTGTACCCTTCAGAAAGCTGCGGTGCCATTTTTCGCCACATGATGTGGGTTTGCGGATACCCATGAAGGAGCAACAGGCCAGGTCCGCTTCCACCCACAACACAGTTGATGGTCGCACACCGCAGGTTCACCGTGCTGAGTCGCTTGAAGTTGGGGAAGAAATCGCTGGCGCTGTGCGCTTCTGCGAGCGAGTTCTGAGGAATGTGTTTGCGAATGCAGAGGTCGTCGTGGGCGGCGAGGACCCCAATTGCGGCGACCGCAGCCTTCTTCATGAAGTCTCGACGAGTGCTGTCTGTCATCAACGCGGCTGTATCACGCACATGAGCCTCCGTGAAGGCACGCGACCGGAGGAGGTCACGGCCGTGGAAGATTTCGACAGGACGATCAATCATCGCGACCGTAATTCTTAGTGCCGTGTGCAGCTCATCCACACAGTCGGCTATTGGGGTTCGATCCAGCGGCTTTGATGATCTGCGCCGCGCTTTCCTCCCGCCCAGCACGAAGCGCGCGAACTCGGGCTGCGTCGCTCATCGGCCGGCTCGGTACTTCGCGCACCAGTCGCGCGAGTCCGGTGCGGCCAGCGCGCGTGCGATGTCCTTCGCAAGCTTCTCGACTGCTTGCGGATGCGCCGGCCGGCGCCCATCGCCACGCCAAATCGGAAAGTCGAACCCGGCGACGCCCGGGCCTCCGCGATCGTCGGCACCCTCCGGTGGCAAGGTTGACCGCCGCGCGCCGCCACTCCAGCGCAAGAAGTTTGCCGCGTCACGGATTTTGCGGTGGGCAGAGAGATCGCGCCATCATGTAATCGGTGCGGCCGGCGACCGTATTGGCATGATGACGTCTGCGATCGCGTCGGACGGCCCGGCAGGCACGTGCACCGCCTAGTGCCCGCCGCGAGATTGAATTTCTCGACCCCAAGTGCGTCCGGTGCCTAGACCGGCGGTGGAACCAAACTTGAGCTCACCGGCTTCGCCTTCGCCGCTGATCAGCTCGCCAACGGTGGTGACACCCAGCGGGGCTTACCTGCGACGAGCACGTGGGAGCTGGCTCATGAGCGGAGCGATTGGGATGAAATCCGTCAACGGGTCATGGGGAGTTCTTCAAGAGCGCCGCACTGTATGCCTGGGCGCTGGTGCCGACGAGCAACGTGTAGCCATCCGGCTGGCGACTTCGCGACCTGAGCAGGGCCCGCCGTGGCTCCCGCACCGGGGATGTTCTCCACTGTCGCAGGCGCCCCCACAAAACGGTACGGCTAATGG